>FJWA01003671.1_pt1 | contig 12811 bp, 10 predicted proteins | sample 1011891 | NCBI WGS metagenome assembly FJWA01 (sample SAMEA3912450, study PRJEB9761) | metagenome | biome: forest; material: soil | place: USA | collected 2011-06-22 | depth 0.1 m
AGAAGAAAAGAAAAGAAAAGATAAAAAGACAAAAAGACAAAAGGACAAAAGACAGAAAAGACAAAAACAATGAAACGCGTCAGGCGCATCGCGGGCTGAGGTAGGGAGAAGAGACTCCACAAGAGCTGCAAGTTGACCATAGTTAAGGTAGCTCCATGGCTGCTGGAGATGATGGAAGAAAGAGATGCAAAATGCACAATGCGTGATGTTGTCGCATGGAGCTCGTGCAGGCGACACTGCCTGTGCGCGAATGCGATGTCCTGGGTTGCGTTTCTGTGGAGTGGAGGAAGCCCTGAAGATGGAGGATTTTTGGTGCTGCTTCGTGGAATCGGTAACGTGGCCTGTGCGCCACTCACAAGTGGGGCAACCCCGCCGTCACCGCGAGGGCGAGAAAGCGGAAGTGCAAGAAAAGGAGGAAAGGAAGCAACTGAAAGGAAGCAATACTAAAGAAGAGCAAGGAAGAACGGCTCTTACTGATTGTTCCTTTTGGCTTTCCGGATGTGCCCGACGTGTATATCGCATATGCAGTGTCGCTTGGTCGGCAAGCTATTTCCTCATCAGCAAGTTTCCGCAGTTCAGGGGTTTGTTTTAAAGGGGTAGTCAGCAGAGCTCAGGGGTAAAGTAAACAACTCAAGTCGAGTCGACATACCATTGGTCCGGAAACCCCCAGCCGTTGTTGTCGTCGTATTTTCGCATTTCTTCAGCATGGCCATGTCGACCGGCACGACTTTGCCCACAACCTCAGAACAGAGATCTTCGTACTTGGGCGAACACAGGACCACTTCTGCCTGGCAATCCCCGATAATCTCTCTGAGCCGAGAAACGGGGTGTGCCGGCGACAACGGCACAAACGCGGCACCGGCTTTGAGCACGGCTAGGATTGCCACGACTGTAAGAGCCGACTTTTCGAAGCAAAACGGAACGAACCTGCTGCCGTCAGCACCGACACCGACACGCACAAGCTCACCCGCCAACGCCGATGACAACGTATCCAGCTCGCCGTTGGACAGTGTCACGTCCCAACCAACGACGGCCGTCGCGTCGAGGCCCTGCTTGGCCATCTGCTCGCAAACCATGTCGTGAACCCGCCGCTCGACTCGCGGACCAGGTGTCCTGTTCCACGCGTGGAGCATCTCCTTGTCCTCTGGGCTGAGCAGATCAACGTCCCCAATCCTCGCGTGCTGACTTTCTGGGTTTGAGAGGCGCGACAAAACGGTTTCAAACTGTCCCAGCATCCGAACGACGAGCCACTGCGGCACGACCTTTGCATCAAAAATGGCCCGCACCTGGACCGCTTCCTCTTCGTTATTGCGCGCGAGAGTGCACGTAACGTTCAGCGGATAGCTAAAGAAGTCCGGGCCCTGCGCTGACCCATCGCCCTCCATATTGCTCCACAGGCTGTCCTGCGGTACCTCATCCGCGACGTCGACAGCGAACAAGTTTCTAAACTCGCATGCTGCGGCGGCAGCGGGACTGAGGGCCTTGATGCGCTGGAGACCCGCAAACTGGTGGGGCATTGCATCGTTGAGCTGCGCTTGCACGTCGACGAGCATCTGCTGGACGCTCATGGCGCGAGTGATGCGGATGCGCCGGGGGACCGAGGCCAGCGTCGGTCCGACCAGGTCCTCGACCCCTGCAAGGGGCACGTCGCGACCGTTGAGGATCTCGCCGAAGACGATGTCGTCTGAAGTTGCGTAGAAGGACAAGACAAGCGACCACGCCGCACGCAAAAACGACGCCGACGTCAGCCTTGCGCCCTTGGGTCGGATGAAGCGCACTGGTCGGGACACTTGGCTCGTGGCCTGGGTGTGGTAGCCAGGGTGTGGGAGCTGTGGGAAATGGGCGGTGCCTGGGCTAGACAGCTTCGCGGTCCAAAACGCGTCCGAGGCAGACGAGTCGAGCCCGGATATGTACTCGACGAAGCGCGAGTAGTGTGGGGATGGGACCATGGGCATTTCCGGGCGCAGGTACCTTGCCTCCACTCGGCCTAGCAGCGTCGGCAAGCTCCATCCGTCGTAGAGCGCATGATGCGCGGTCCACGCGAACGTCGGCCGGCTGGTGTGTTCGCCNATGATGGTGTATCGCGAGAGAATACCGCCATCGTGTGGCGGAAGTTGACGGTGGCGTTTGTTGCAAAGTTCGTCGACGTTGGGTGCTGTCGCCCAGACGATTTCCCCCCGGATGACGACTTGCAAGAAACCGATGCTCTCGACAAACACAATACGTGTTCGGAGAATGCTTTCTGAGTCGACGACTTCTTGCCACGCCCTTTTGAACCGTAGCATGTCAATCCCAATGGGGAGCTCATAAAAGTTGACCGCCACGTAGGCGCCGAGTTGGCTCTGAGACACCGCCACGAGTCCTCCCTGCAGGGGAGTGCAGGGATAGATGTCCTCGATGGTCGCGATATCGACACGGCAAATGGTTGCCACATGCTCATGCAACTCAAGATCGCCCCATGTCCCTTCGTAGTTGAGCAAGGAGAAGGGCTTGACTGGCCCGGGAAGAGGGTCGTCTTCGACGACAGTGCTGGCTGAGCCGTGAGTTGGCTTGCTGCCGTCGTCGATGCCGCGTCCAGTGGCCGTGTCTGCCAATTCAGAAAGGTTTGGCCACTGGAAGATGTTGGCCACTGTCAGCAAAATTCCCCTTTGCCGTGCTGCGGCAACAAGGCGCATAGCCCCGACGGAGTCTCCGCCATGGCTAAAGAAGCTGTCATTTGCGGAGATCGATTCGGCCGGCACACCAAGCACAGACGCCCACAGTCCCTGGAGTTGTTTTTCTGCAAGCGTCTCCGGTGCACGACCGCCAGCGCTACCCGCCCCTGGGCGATATTCGACAATATTTTCACCCAAAGCCTGTGCCATGGTGCGTAACTGTCGGCGGTCCAGCTTGCCCGACGAGGTGAGCGGCATTCGAGACACGGGCAAGAACAGGCTGGGCACCATGTACGACGCAACTTGTCTGGTCATAGCTCCAACCATAGTCTGGCAGACGGAACCCAAGTCTGTGTCCCTGGCGAGGATTCGAGCTTCCTCCTCGTTTTCCGACCGAGAAAGGCAGAAGAAGACGGCCAATACCTTTGTCTGCCCGAGAGCGACGAGCTCGACCGACGACTGAGCCATAGTCGGGAGGTTGGCCTTGACGTGGTGCTCAATTTCACCCAGCTCGATGCGCTGTCCGTGAAGTTTAACCTGCGTGTCTTTGCGGCCCAGGTAGACGAGCGAACCATCGGCGTTGTACCGCACCAAATCGCCTGTCTTGTACATCCTTCGGTTGCCTCTCTGGGCGTGGTGTGGATCTGCAGATGCCCACTTCGGCATCTCAATGAATGCCTTGGCGGTCTCAGCGGGCATCCCCAAGTAACCCCGTGCAAGAATGGGGCCCTCGATGAGCAGCTCGCCGATGCACCCAACAGGCACAAGCTGGTTGTGATCCTGGGGGTTGACCACCCACGACACGCTCCCCACGCTGGTCCCAATGTTGCCAACGTCGCCCCCCCTTACGAGATGTAGCTTGTGTGTGGCGTTGATGGAGCACTCGCTCGGGCCATATTGGTTGTGGACAGGGATTACCCCCCCCCAGGCATTCAAAACCTCCCGCGTCAGTGCCTCTCCCCCAACGGCAATNCCCCGTATCTTGGGTGCCTGCTCTGGCCGCAGCAGCGCCGCCACCGTCGGGGTCAGGTCCATGAAATTGGCGTCGAGCTTGTCGATGGCACCGGGCAAGTCACTAAGCCGGTCTGCGTCGGATGGCACGCACACGCAGCCTCCGTGAATGAGGGTTGTAAACATCTCCTCGAGGCTGTTGTCAAAAGTGTGTGCGGCAAACTGTAGGAAGCGAGTATGTGGGCCAAGACCAAGCGCGGAGCCGTGTGCAAGGGCGCTCGAGACAAGAGCCTGGTGGCAGAGCACGACCCCTTTGGGTGTGCCGGTAGACCCCGAGGTGTACATAATGAATGCCGGGTTTTCAGCGGTCACCCCCGACCTGACTTCTTCGCTGTATGCTTCTGCGGGGAGTCGATCCAGCAATACCGGCCCGACGGCTACCACGTACGGCACCATGGCTTCAAACAGCACTGCCCGAGCCTCGGAGGCCACGACGACGTGCGCCTCAGCACCAGTCACCCTAACCTCAAGGACGTGAGCTGGGTGGGTGGCATCAAGAGGCACCACTCCCGCGCCAGCCTTGAGCACGGCAAGCATGGAGATGGTCGTCCAGGCAGACTTGTCAAAACACACAGGAACAAGGGTCTCGGGGCCGACGCCAAGGTGAGACANGTACTGAGCCAGGCGGTTGGCTAGAGCGTTCATCTCTTCATACGAGAAGTTGGCGTCCCACCCTCGGATTGCCTGTGCGTGCGGACGCAGCGCCACCTGCCTCTCGACCATGCGGTGCACGCAGTCTGCGGTGTTGGCCGGCATGTTGCCGTTCCAGGCCCAGATGGCCTGCTTGGTTGTAGGATGGACGGTGTCAAGCTTCAGGATGGGTGTTTCGGTGTGCTCGGAAATGTTGGACAGCGCCTGCAGAAAGGTCGCCGCGACGTGTTTGGCGTGAGGGGTGGATACCGCGTTTGTCCAGTAGTCGAGGTCAATNACGGCTCCGGATTTGTCGTCTATCTCAATGTTCAGCGAGATGGGATACTCCGTCGGGTCGTGGATGGTCCCCACGTCCTCGCAGACAACGGAACCGTCCGCCTTCTCCACCGCAGGCTGCCGACGGCGGTAGGAGATGCATGTGTCAAAGAGGGCCATGCCGCCGGGGAGGTTGAGCGCATGCTGAACCTCGGCCAGCGAGGCCTGCGCATAGGGCATAATGCCGAGCTGGTCTTCTTGCACGGCCTCAAGAAGACGTAGTACGGTAAGTTGGCCGTCTTCTTCGCTGTTGAGCTTCACCCTTTGAGTAGCCATGTTGATAAAAGGACCGACAGCGTCCATGGATCCTTCTATGAGTGCAGCGTCACGCCCAGAGACGAGATAGCCAAAGCACACGTCGTTCGTCCCGACGTAGCAGGCCAGCGTCAGTGCCCAAGCAGCATGGAAGACGTTGGGCAGGGTGAACCCCGTCCCGCTGCAGAAATCCTGCAGTGCTGCAAATCCGGGAACCTCGATCTGGAGAGTGCACAAGTTTCTGTCCGTCTCAGACATGGCATCGTCGTCATTAAGAACTGGAAAATGGCACGGCTCGAGGCCACACAGATAGCTTGTCCAAAAGGCCACATCTGCCTCGGCACTGCGCTGCTGCAAGCTGGCGACAAAGGGACTGAACAGCGGCTTTGGCAGGGCCTCGAGGGACCCGTCGTAAGCTCGCCCAAGGTCGCGCAGGAGGATGTCCATGGAAGCGCCGTCCATAATGGCGTGGCTTATCTCCAAGACGCAGAGAATGCTGCTGGTGCTGTGGAAAACCGAGAAATGGTGCTGTGGTCTGTCGTCCTGGTACTCCATGGGCTCCAGGGCCTGGACCAGCGTCTGCATTTCGCTTTCGCCACCACCACACTCGCGTACAGACATCGGGGGTTCGACGTCACTCAGAACCAACTGATCGTAAGCCCCTGCCCTTGTCTGGCTGAGGGCGTCGACAAAGACCGTCCGAAGCAGAGCATGGTGCTGCACAACTTCCTTCCACGCCCGCACAACTCGACCGCCGTCGAGAGCGCCCTCACTTGGGCCACTGGGTTTGATTCGAAAATCACGACGCACGGCGTAGGAGGCACCGTCCTTGGTTCGGCTCAGCAAGAGCCCTTGCTGGATGGGCGAGGCGGGATATATGTCCTCAACTGCGTCCCAGTTTCGTCCCTCCGTCAGAACAGGCAACCGAGTTTGCTGGAACGTGTCAAGATCTGCCATGCAGAGCCCCGGAACTAATCCAAAGTCGCTCGGCGTGGGTCTGCGTGCTAGACTAGGCAGCGTGGTCGCGGCATCAGCCAGAACAGCACGACAGTTGGCAACCCATTGATGGATACGCTCTTGGTGGAGCATTCGGCTGTTCCATGCAAAACCAAAGCGCAGGGCGCCGTGAACAATGACAGCCGAGATTTCAAACAACGAGAAGCGCGGTGCAGCGTGGCCAAAATCGGCTGTCGGGCTGCCTGGGTGTGCCTCGCCGGCCATGTGGGCACCTTCAGCTGGTTGGAACAAGGAGTCGGCGCGTTCGAGCTGCTGGTAGCGGCCGAGAAAGTTAAATGAGATTTCCATATCTCCATGGTGGGCGCCCCAACGCTCGCGGGCCTCGGGGCTGTGGAACCTTGCAGCAAAGTAAGGGCGCCCGTTGTCCGGAGCCCGGCGACGGAGGTCCTTGGTCTGGACCAATGCCTCGGCGAATGTGGCTGGGGAGGACAGAGCAATTGGAAAGAGCGTCGTAAACCACCCGACAGTGCGGGCAATATCAATCTCCTCCCTGGGTGGTTCACGGCCGTGGCCCTCGTTGAAAATGGCAGGAGGATGGCGGTCGGGGAAGGTGACTTGGAAGGACCACGTGAGAGCTGCGATGAGCAAGTCGACGGTCTCGGTGTTGAACGGGGTGTGGCACTCGGACAAGAGGCTGGCGGTAGCCAGGGCATCGAGCTCAAACCCTTCGCAAGCCACATCGCCGTACCAATTGGGTTGGTTGCGCATCCCCCAGAAGGAGAACTGTGCGTCGGGGACCTGGTCGGCTGAGGGGAGGACCTGGTTGAGGGACTTGTCCCCGCAGCCGTCGATCTGTAGCGAAGTCCACTCCCGGAACGGGAGTGACTGATGAACGGCAATGCTCCCCAGGTCAACCAAAGGATTCTCCAATACCTCCTCGATCTCCTCGAGGATCACCCTCCAAGACACCAAGTCGATGACAAGGTGGTGTGCCGTCATAAACAGGATTTGATGTCCCATATCCTGCAAGACGAACAATTCCGCGGCAAACAAAGGACCTTGTCGCACGTTGAGACAAGCCTGGGCGTTGGAGATTCCGGCGTCAGCGTCGGCACGGGATTGTATCGTGTGGGTTCGGAACCGGTAGGATGCTTCTACATCCGCACCAATCGACTGGTGCCACTGTCCGCCTTCTCCCTGTGCGAAACGAGCCCTGAGCATGGCGTGGCGCTTCACCACAGCATGGATGGCCTGTCGGACGGCGTGTTTCTCCACCGGGCGGGCAAGACGCAGGCAGAAGCTTTGGTTGAAGTGTTCATCACGCTGCGCCTCGCCCCTAACCTGGAAATGAAACTGCTGTATTGGGCTGAGGCTGAAGACAGTGCCATCCTCGAGATCTCCTTGTTCCGGGGTTGGTTGCGACGCGGGCTTCACAACAGCGGCCAGTTGATTCAACGATTTGGCTTTGAGTATGTCTTGCACTCTCACTCCTAGCCCCATCTTCTTGGCTCGGCTGGCACAAGCCATGGCTGAGATGGAGTCACCGCCGAGACTGAGGAAGCTCCGGTCGTCGGGTCTGATCTGGTCGGCGGGAAAGTTAAGGACCAGACTCCAGATGTCGCGCAGCACAACTTCAACCTCGGTGAGGATCGGTCGATTGTTTTTGCCGTCCTTGGAAGCTGCGCCATCAGGGGCATTCTGACCCCTGATAATCTCCTGGCATTGCTCGGTGGTGAGGATACCTTCCACCCATGTGGCAACAATCTTGCGGTCCATCTTCTTGGAGGGCAGCATGGGAATGTCCTCGACACATATCCATGCCGAAGGCACCATGTACGCAGGGAGTCGTTCACCCAGTCGCCCGCGTATGTGCTCCAGGATCGGTTCGGTCAGGTGCATGTTTCCGGCTAGTCGAATCACCGGATCGTGGGTTTTCCCGCTGTTGGGGCCGGCACACGAGGTTGGAGTTGTCGGCGAGTCGCAGAGCGAAAGTATGGCGATAAGGCGCTTTGACAAGGGGCCACTCTTGGGGAGCAGGACCAAGGCATGCTGAACGCTCTCGTCCACGGCGAGGTGGTGTTCGATCTCACCGAGCTCAATGCGCTGGCCGTGAAGCTTGATTTGCGTATCCTTTCTCCCAATGTAACTCAGAGAGCCCGAATCCGAGTTATACCGTGCCAGGTCTCCCGTCTTGTAGAAGCGGCGTGCAACCTGGCCGTCCTGCAAGGCTTCCTGCGCCCATGCGGGATCTGAGATAAAGCTCTCCATAGTCTTGCTCGGGTCGTTCAGATATCCCCGAGCTAGGCTTGGTCCCTCGAGAAGAATCTCGCCCGCGCAGCCAACGGGCGCCAAGCGATGGTAGTCGACGGGATCAACGAGCCAAACCCGCACACCGCACGGCATCCCAATGTCAGTAGGTTCAGTTTCAACCCCGACACTGGGGTTTACCACGGCCGCAACGGAACTCTCCGCGGGGCCATAGCCGTTGACAAAATGCTCAATGTGCGACCAAGTGGCGACGTGGGAGCGTGACATGGCCTCGCCAGCCAGCACGAGTCTGCGCAGACCGGGAATCGCGGCAGGGGTGAGGAAGTTGACGAAGGAGGGGGTGAGAACGGCGTGATCAACTCGCATGCGGTTCATGGCCTCAGCAATATCGCTGAGCCGCTCCTGCTCGCTAGGAATGCACACACAAGCTCCAACCATGAGGGGGGTCAGGATTTCAACCAGGCTTGCATCGAAAGTGTGTGCGGCGAACTGCAGCACTCGGCAAGTGCCGTCAATCCGCAGGGCCGGCGCGTGGGCTCGGGCGCTGGAGCAGAAGGCCCGGTGCTCGATCACAGTGCCCTATTTCGAGCGTGTTAAATGGTTGTCGGCAGGATGCCAGTCGGCTTTCGAGCCCAAGGACAGGCACTTACCTTGGGTGTGCCGGTGGATCCGCTTGTGAAGATAACGTATGCTGCATTTGAGCTCGAGGTAGAGGGCGCACTCCTTTGCTTGGCTCGAGGCTCCGTTTGCGTCAACTCCGCAGCGACGCCGTCACCAACAGGTAGCACTGTGTCCACGACGCCAGCAAGTAGATGGGCGAGGTGACTGGAGCACAGCATAAGCTTGGCTCCGACTGATTCGCAGAGACCCCGGAGCCTGTCGGCGGGATGAGAAGGGTCCATAGGCACGAAAGCCCCGCCAGCCCTCAGCACGGCGAGCATTGCTATCGGTGTCCATTTCTGTAGATTGAACGGGTCAACAATGAACCGGAGCAGAGCCAGTGGAAAATGGAGGGCGAGAACCACGAACCGATTTCTCAAAGCAAAGCGGGACTAAAATCTCGGGCCCAACCCCGACCTGCACAAGTCTCCTGGCCAGACGCTGAGACACCATATCTAGCTCGTGATACGTGAGCGTGCCGTCCCAGGCACAGACAGCCTCAGCGTCGGGGTGCGCGAGAAATTGGTCGGCGATCACGTCATGGACGCAGCGGTCCACGGCTTGGATCGAGTAGTTGGTGTTCCACTCGCAGATCCGGTCCACGTTTTCCGGGCTCACATAGTCTAGCGACCTCAAAGGTGCGTCAGGCTGGCTCGTGAGGAGACCGGACAGGATTGTGTCCAACGTGCTGGCCACCAGAGCGCCTTGTGTTGCCGACATGCCGAGTAAGACACTGCTCCATTCCAAGAACAGGCTCAGGCTGGCCTCGCCACGCTTGACTAGAAGGCGGAGTTTATGCTGTTCCTATCGCTGCGTTAACTCAATCAATCTCTCGACCTAATTATCGAGTATCGACTTATCGACTTTTTGCACCAACGAGGGGTTAGGGTTGGGTCAGGGGTAAACTACCCCGTCCTACAGTTGCCTTCGGGTAAAGAGGGGGTGGGGGAGAGGACGGAAACGGGTTACGTACTGGTGCGAGGACGTGACACGGCGCGGAATTCTTCGCAAAGTTCCACAGGACAACCGCCGTATCAAAAAGGGGGTGACCCGAGTCTCCGGGACTGATCAGCCGGGTGGGGACCGGAGGCAGATCATCGGGAAGGACCGTCTTGGCGCGCTCCACGGTCCCGACGACGGAGGCCGAGTCGTCCAGGAGAAACCGGGCAACGACGTCGCCATTGCGGTGCTGGAAGCTGAAGCTTACGTCGTCTTGACCAGTGTAGCGTTGAAGCAACAACGCCCATGCGGTCAGCAGGACGGCGGTGAGCGTGTCAGTGTCCGTCGTCGACAGCAACAGCAGCTTATCTGCTTCCTTGAGTCCCACTCGGGCCGGTGAGGTTTGTCGGAGACCGGCTGTGGAGCCCTTGACGGGGCTACCCAGGCGTGGAAACTGGCAAGGCTTCGAGCCCTTGAGGTACGTCTCCCAGCCAGGGAAAGACATGGGGGAACTCATGATTAGCAATATCGAAGATTGATCTGTGAAAGGACCGGGTGGCACAGTCTGACCAAAGAAAAATGTAGGATGAGAAGGCCAGCAGGTAAGACAGAAAATGAAGAAGATGGCTCCCGGTTGGCGGTGTCGAATCCCAGTGGGCAAGGCAAGCGACCTTGGACAACGCAGCACACATGGACCAGTGAAGAAAGTTGAGTTTGTGCCCACGGGGGGAAAAGTGAAACTGGAGCTACACGAAGGCTAGAACAACTCGGAGTGTTGATCGGTCAAGCTTCAAGTCATCCTTTGCACTCAAGGGCTGTCCGGGCACAGGAAAACACTCAAGGCACGCCCGTCCTCAGTTTATACGCTGCCCCGGGCCTCTACATTTCAGCTCCTCTCATTTTCTTTTCTCTTTTTCCCGGTTCTTTGCGCTTCCCGTCCAAAAGGGAAGGGCGGCGAGAGATTTGCGTGAAACAAACCAGCATCCGCGTCCGTGGTAGCACTGGCTCGCATGTGAGGGTGACATCTGGCAAAACTTGACAGCCTGGTTATTTTTGGTATTAGTGTCAAAGATCCTGTTCTGGTCATCCTAGGAATTCCTACCAACTGGATAAATTCTTGGTCTGATCACTCGATGGTAGAGAAGAGATCGACACCAAGCCTACGGGATTTGGCAGGTTGATCAACACGTGTATTGCATTCCGGCTCCGGATGCACGACACATCAAATCTTGCATGCAGGGGACAAGTTTGCTGTGCAGGGGCGCTCAGCTAGCTGCAGCGGCTGTCTAAACGGACCCCCATGACGGGTAACGGCGCCGCCGATCAGTTGGGGCGGACCAAGGGGCGGTAAATGAGAGGGCCAATAAGCAGCGACGAACCGGATGGGAGCGGCGAATCCGGCCGGACACAACCTTGGATATAGCCAGCCGCATCGCAGGCGGACCGGCAGCTTCAGGCGCTGAAACGGTACCACACCGGCGCGACCCAGAGGCGGCTGAGGTTGCAGTTCCGCGCCGGAGCAAGCTCTGGCCCGCAGATACGCCACTGACCGCATACCTGTACCGTGTAGCTAATTACATGCCTACTACATAGTATGTATGCGACGCTGAGCAAGAAAGCTGCCTGTTTGCGCAATAATAGGGGCGCGATCGCCCTGCCAAGGTCCGCCACGACCCAGGTCCGCCACGGCCTAGGTTGCCGATTGCCGTCAAGGAGTTACAACGACCGAAAAAATGCAGCGGTGAAAACAAGATTTCAAAGCCGTATTCCGAATGTCGGTCTGGGGATAGGCACGGCCGCCAACACCCGGTGTCGTATCGGTTCAGTTGCGGACTCTTGGGGCGACGCAAGTGGCTGTCAGCTTCATCCAGGCCCGTGGAAACCCTCGAGTACACACATGGCCAGCACGGGTATATGCGTTGCCATATTGGTCGTCCAGGGAGTTGGGAAAGATCGTCAAGCTGACGCGAATCGACTCCCTTGCCTTGGTCCCCCGGATCGTCGGGCCCAGGCCCGGGAAGAAAAGGCAGGGTTGAGAAGTTCTCGGGACGAAAATCAATATGGAGCCCTAGAGCTTGGTTTTCTGCCTCTTTGTTGAGGCATTGCCGTCGATCAAAAGTCCCGTCCCCCTGGCTTCTTCCTTATTCTTTTGTGCCCGACAATTTGTCGTCTGGCGTCTTTCATGCCCGACTTTGGCAGCCATGGCACAATCGTCCCTTTCTTGGTGTTCTCGCATCGATGATTCGTTCGGCCCTCACGCCGGCGAGTGCCGGGGCGGATTCGACTTTACGCTGCTCTTCGAGGAAACAATTTTGAATTTGCTGCCTGCGAGCCTTCTCCTGGTTGCGCTCACTCCGCGTGTCCTCTACCTCTTGAGCCGCGCGAAGAAAGTGGCCTCTGGAAACCGTTCGGCTGTTTGTAGCACCGCCAAAATAGTGAGAACACATCCTCATCTGCTAGTGCTTCCTCTACCTAATCTCTGCGGCCAGAGGTAAAATGTTGCTGACAACGGCGTCTTGGGTCTAGTTTGCTTGGGCGGTTCTTGCTGCGCTTCGCCTGTGTGAACTCATCATCTGGGCGACCTCCTCGGCAACACGGACCCGAACAACCTTGGCCGCATCTGCCCTCACCTTCGTCACTATTCTTGGTCTCTGCCTGCTGTCATACGTTGAACACTCCCGCACGGTTCGGCCCTCTTCTATCATCAACACATACTCTCTCGCCACACTTTTGTTTGATATTGTCCACACAAGGACGCTATGGCTCCGTGCCACAGACCATTCGAATCACTCCATTGCCTACATCTCCACCTCCGCTGTTGTGGTCAAGGCTCTCGCTCTCGTGCTCGAAGCTCAGGACAAACGCCGCTTCCTGCGTCCCGAATTCGGGAGTTACCCACCAGAGGCAACGAGCGGCGTCTACAACCGGTCCTTCTTCTGGTGGCTCAATCCCCTTTTCCGCCAAGGCTTTAGCCGCGAGCTCGACGTCGACGACTTGTTTGTACTGGACAAGCATCTTCAGGCATCCTACTCACACAAGCGGTTTCAAGCAGCTTGGGGTTCTTGTAAGCAGTATTTTCCACTCTGTTGCTTGTTCTCGGC
>FJWA01003948.1_pt1 | contig 12747 bp, 14 predicted proteins | sample 1011891 | NCBI WGS metagenome assembly FJWA01 (sample SAMEA3912450, study PRJEB9761) | metagenome | biome: forest; material: soil | place: USA | collected 2011-06-22 | depth 0.1 m
GATCCCCAGCTTCCTCACCAGGCTCTACCGGTGGCTGTTGTAGTAGGTCGTGTCGTGCGACCAGTGCCCGTCGAAGGCGAGCCCAAAGTCGCTGATCTTGAGGTGGCCCGACGCCGACACGAGGAAGTTGTCGGGCTTGATGTCGCGGTGGATGCACTTGAGCGAGTGCGCCGCCTCGACGCACAGGATGATCTCGGCCACGTAGAAGCGCGCCACCGACTCGTGCAGGATGTTCTCGCGGATCAGGAGGCTGAGAAAGTCGCCGCCGGGCATGTACTCCATCACCAGGTACAGGTTCGACATGTCCTGGAAGCTGGCCACGAGAGGCACGATCCTAGCAGAGAGACGGCGCGGTCAACAACAAGCAAATCCTCACCATAAACGCACAGAAATCCGAGACATAGATGAAAGCTCACCATCTCGACCCCTCGCTCGCCACCAGCATATCCCTCTCGGCCCGCAAATGCCCCTCCTGGCTCGTCTTGAGCATCTTGCCCTTCCTGATCACCTTCATCGCATACACCTGGCCCCTCCGACCCTCCCTCACCAGCCTCACCACGCCAAAGCTCCCCTTGCCCAGCACCTTGACCGTCTCGTACTCGCCCGCGGGGCCGCGCGCGCCCGCAGCCACCCCGAGGTGCCTCGCCTTCATCACGCGCGAGTCCCGCAGATACTCGCTCTCGCGGCGGCAGAAGCGGGCGCGCGCCCTCTGCGTCTCGGCCGCGCTCAGCGGCGCCCCCCGGTCCCGTGCGCGGTTGAACAGGTCCGTCTCGAGGATCTGCTGCCGCATCTGCCGCGGCGACGGGCCCGACGCCAGCAGCTCGTTGAAGTACGTCTCGAGGTAGATCTTGGCTGCTGCCGCCCGCTCGACTGTGGCGATCCCCGGTGTGTATCGGTCGAGCGGGCTTTCCTGGATCGGGTCGAGGCTGCTGCCTCTTGGAGAGGAGGGAGAGTAAGGTGGGGTTCCACCGCTGGCGTTTGGGCCCGGGCTTTGCCGGGCGCGGAGTGGACTGAGCGGTGACGGGTACCGACCCCGTTCACGGCCCGCTGTGTTGGGGTCTGTTGCTTTGAACGTCGACTCCGCGGGACTCCTGCCTGTCGATTTGCTCGTCGTGGTGGGCGAGTTACTGTTGGAGGCGCTGGTCCTGCTGGAGTTGGTGTTAAAGTCTGCCGTGTGGCCGGGGCTGGACGCACCGGGCGACATGACGAGCCTGGCCCCTGCGGCTTGGAACGTCCCCTTCAACAAGGGCCGGCCTTTTGCGGACGTCCTGCGGACGACTGTCGGCTCCAACGGAGGGCGGAAGATGGCGTTTGACATCTTGTGTATGCCCAGGGCAAAGGCCGACTTCGCCTTTTGCCCTGTGGATGCCGGGCTGACCTGTCCGGAGGCAATGGGCTGGTCTGAGGCTGGCATGACAAGGTTAGCACGGGTGTTTTGGCATCCGTCTCTGCAAGTACGTACAGCTGTTGGTCAACGACTTGAGGGCCGAGACGGCCTTGACTCGGTGGCGGCGAAGCTTGTCAGAGAGCGCAGCGCCGGATTTGGACGGAACAAGGGAGCAGCCGCCGGCAACAAGGCCGAGCGTGTTCTCCAGCCCCGAAGACAAGTCGCCCGTCTGACCTGAATCCTGGACAAGATGCTCGTTCATGTCGGTGTCCAGTCCATGAAGAGGCCGATGTAATACTGCTGTTCGTCGATGGTGAGCCCCTAGAGCTAACGAAAGTCGGGGGATATAAAAAGCGATCNAGAGAGGCTTCAAGTGCCTTGGGTGCCCGTGGCAGAGAGCGGCTGGGCAGGACTACCCAGACAGCGAGTTGGTTCGGGGGGTAGGATCGAGGAGCGGCGCTGCCGTCCCTTTGGAGTGTCCTTTCCTGGGTGTCCCAGGCTCGCACCGCTACCAACGTGGAAATATCATGGAACCCGCAGCGTGGCAGCAGGCGTGACTATCGGAGCTGTCTTGAACACACTTGCCCAAGGCCAAGATCACAACGAGCCCCCTGGGAGACCACTCTCAACACCGAACACAGGCAGCACACAAGCCCAAACACAGCCGACCGANATATCGTCAAAGTTGCCGAGATATATCATTGCGCCTATGGACAAGACAGAAAACCAGACGCACAAAGGAAATAACCGTCCGAAAGACTTTTCAGTTCGCCGACCCGATGCAGTGTAGACCTCGTCACCCCGTCAAACCGTCCGTCTGCTCCCCAGGGAGCAAGGGATCCTCGCAGACCGCGCCAGGTCAGAAGTCTCGATGGCGCTGTGCGTTAACCCGCCGCGGGGGACAACCGAACCAAAGGAAATTAAGCGCCTCGGATTCCGAGGTGGCAGGAAGCAAGAGAAATGGAAAACCGCCGTAAAGTACAATGGAACCCACAACGACCGACGCNGCGCTCAGCATGCCGAGAGATGGCGCAGACAGACCGGGTCTCGCCCCGAGCAAGTGCAGGCTGTTTCGCGGACAGTTGCTCACTTGATCTCGAGGAGCTTCACATCGAAGATGAGCGTGCTGTTCGCCGGGATGCCGGGAATGGCCCGGCTGCCGTAGGCAAGGTGGGCGGGGATGGTCAGGCGGCGCTCACCACCGACCGTCATGCCGATGATGCCGACGTCCCAGCCCTTGATGACCTCGCCCTTGCCGATCTTGAAGGAGAAAGGCGCGCCCTTCTTGTTGGCTATGCGGTCTCTGTTAGCTTCGGGCCGGCTTTTCGATACCGTGCAGCTGTGGGGACTTACAATCAAACACCTTGCCGTTCTGGAGCTTGCCAATGTAGCGCATGCCGACGCGATCGCCCGACTTGACGGAGCGGCCAGTCCCAGNCTTGCGGTCGTCGATGGTGACGCCCTGGACAACCTTCACGGAGGGGGCGGGGGCACCCTTCTTCTCGCCCTTCTCACCCTTGTTCTCGGCCTTGTCCTTGGCGGGGCCGGTCGGGCCTTGCTCGAGGTTCTTGGCAAACTGAACCTTCTTGTCGCCCTTGGCGGCGGCGGGCGACTCCTTGGCCTTGGCCTCGGCGACGACGGGCTCGCCCTGGTTGTTCTTGAGCTTCTTCTGCTGCTTCTTGCTGAGCTTCTTGTCATCCTTGGCAATGATCTCGTCGAGACCATCGGCCTCCTCCTCGGCGGCACGCTTGTTCTTGCCCTTCTTGGACGCGACGAGCTTGGGAGCCTCCTCCTCGTCGGTATCGACCTCCTTGATGCGGGTAAGGCCCTCGAGGTCGTCCAGCTCGTCGCTCATCTCATCCGAGTCGTCCTCGAGCATGTCGATGCCGGGAGGAAGGTCGTACTCGTCATCCTCGTCGTCCTCGTCGTCGGACTCTTCCTCGTCCTGGGGAACGACGTAGTTTCCGGTGAGGTAGATGGTATGGGTGCCCTTGACGCTGAAGAAGATCTTCTCGCCCTCGCCAATCGTGATGTCGATGGGTTGTTGGTAGGTCTAGAGGNAAAAGTTAGCCAGCCAGAACTGGTGGATTGGGCATGTCGAAGAAGGTGGACGTACGCGCTCGGTGTCGAGGGTGCAGACGATGTACTCCTCCATGTTGAGGTCGACGTCATCCTCGTCCTCCTCTTCGCTCTCCTCGTCTTCGCTGGCCTTGGCCTTGCCCTTGCTGCTCTTGGCGCCATTGGGCTTCGCATCCTCCATCTCGTCGTCCGAGTCGCCCTGAGTGGCGGCGAGGAGCTTCTTGATGGCGGCCTCGCGGCGGGCCTTCTTGGACTTGGACGGGTCGCTGGGGCCGCCGTTGGCCTCCTCGTCCGACTCGTCCGACTCCTCGTCATCATCGCCACCGCCCAGGAGCGACTCGAGATAGTCCTCCTCGTCCTCGTCGTCATCAAGGTTCGCCTTGTAGATCTTCAGAGTGGAGCGAGGGACCGAGGGGAGGTTGCCCTGACCGTCGGTCTCGGGGGCAGCCGTGGGGTCAATGGCCGCCATGGTGATGCGGATCTGGGCATGTCAGCAGGCAGGCGCATTTCCGGAAGCGCAAAGACGACATACCGTGGCCGGGAAATCGATCTCGGCAGGGACCAAGACCTCCCCCGCGGGGACCTCCAGGCCGTAGACGGCGACGGGCAGAAGCGGCGACATCTTGAATGCAAGTGTGATGTGTTTCGTTTAAAAATCGACGGCAACAGAAAACCAGTTCCGCAACAAACACACTCTGGAAAAGTTCAGAGAGACGAGATCTATGCAGTGGCAGAGTGGCAGAGGGAGGAGTGTGTGAAGAGCTGCCGTGGTTGCAGAGTCGGTTCCGCAGAAATATTCTGTACTTGTACTCCCAAGGCTGCATGGAGCTCGCGAGGCCAGGAAAATTTGGAGCCGCCCCCACAGTTCTGGCGGATAAGAGGNTATCGCCCCGCTGGCTTCCCGGCCAACCACAGTGGATCCCACTACAACGCCACGTGAACGCCCACCGCCTGCCGCTCCAGGTTTAGGGTCCCCGCAACGGTTGTTTGGGGCAGCGGGTTTCTGGAGCAGGAAACTGACGTTGCCTTGAGACCCTGGAATTTTCTGCCGTCTCTTTTTTCGTGTCTGAGACGCGGACCCTTTGGACTGCAACGGCCAATCAGAGTCATCAATGGCACGAAAGACGGCCTGGAAACCAGACGAGCACAAGACTTGGAACGAGGGGATGACTCGATAATCCAGTCAACTTGTTTGCTAACAATTTCGATCAGGCCGCCTTCTGCTTGCCAATTCCCATGACGGCAGCCTTCAAAATCTGCCACACAATCCCCAGCGTGAATAGCCCCGTCCCGGTCCCGTACACCTGCGGCCGATCCCCCGTGTCTGTGAACATCAGACCAATCTCGGCCACCGGCCCTGGGAAGCGACCGCTCTGCTTGGCATACGCCGCGACGAGATCGTTTCCATTGGTGACGCCGCCTGGGCTGCGGTCAGTCATCTTTCTGTCACTGGCAGCTGAGCCATGAAGGCGGAGGAGAAAAGGATGGAAGAAAGAAAGAAAAGAAGAAGGCGAAAACTCACCACTGCTCCAAAAATTGCCGTCCTGCACCCACCTCAACTTCTCCCCAAGCCACTCCACGCCCTCAAACTTCTTCGCCAGCTGCCCCTGCAAGCCCCTCGGCCCGCAGGCTTTCTTGCCCTTCAGCAACCCCGCGGCGCCGCACAGGTAGATGCCCGTGCAAACACTCAGGATGTCCGTCTCGGGCCTCGCCGCGTGTGCCGCCAGCCAGTCGGTCGCCTCCTTCTTGTCGTCCCAGTTGATGGACGGGTCCGGGCCGGGCACGAGGACGACGTCCAGCTGGCCGGGCTGGACAGCAGGGTCGGAGAGGTGGTGGGTGCAGGTGAGCTTGGCGGAGGAGGTGAGGGGTATCGGCTGGCCTGGTTGGACCATGGATATGTCTGGGAGCGGGTGTCAGTGGTACACGTGAATGGATGAGGGCGCACGTCGGGTTGTGTACAAAAGATCTGGACGCTCGGGCTCAGGTTGACGATCGGGGCGGGAGAAAGATCTCCCAGCAGGGAGAGATACTCGTAGCTCATGGTCCCGAAGATGTCGACGCAGGCCATGTCGAGGAGCTGGCAGTCTGTCGGGATGAAGACCCCGATGCGGATGGTCTTGCGGGCGCCCGTGGCCGCCATGGTGGATGGTGGATGGTGGATGATTCGGTTTTGCTGATGTGCTACACTACTACACCTTGATACCTTGGGAGATCATTCCTGGCAGCGCAAAACACAGCAGTTGTTCTTTTAAGTACACAGACAGTATGAGAGCCGTCGACTCCCTTTGAGAGCGCGCCCTCCGAGGGCTACCGGAGTCTCGGCCCCGACGCGCAACGCTCGGCCGGCGCCGGCGCCTTGTCTCGTGGTCGGGGGTGGCGCCGTGTCCGCGCGCTGATTGGCTGTGGCCATCTCAACATCCGAAGGGAGTCGGCACAAGGCCAGCCGATTTATTCTACAGTCCAAGCCGGTGCCATCAGCCACCTGTCGGAGATGACTCCGGCGGGATTCGGGCATTCCAAGAGACCATCGGCGTGCTCTTTGCACCGAGGTCTTGACATTACATACTACCTATGTAGCAGTATCTGGTTGGCCCATCCACGATGCCATACAAGTTCCACAACACCNCTTCGTGGACTGTGCATNCATGTACACAAATGGCAAGATTACCAAGCCTGTCCCCATTTCGACTTGACAACCCGAGCTGCGTGTTTTATTCCTTCTTCTCAACTCCACCACGGACGCATCAAAAGAGACAGAAGTAGATCCTTAACAATATATTCCATCTCGTCTCGCCGTCCGATAACCTGGAACTTCCAGTTAATTCATCCACCCAGCACAGCCACGACCAACACATCCCGTCAACTCCACACACAGGAAACATCCTGGAAGTCAGCCCAAAGCCGCGCAAGCGCCCTATTCCCGCCTCCTGCCCGACGAACCGACGTTCGTGCTCCACGCTCAAGCCCCCCACCCCGTTCGAGAAAACGAGCAAGCGAAACAACCGAACACAGACAACCAACTTCCCGTCCAAATCTGCCGTCAAAGGGCATGCCATCATCATCCTCCTCCCAGCTGACAAAGCCTCGGCGAGAACACGGAGCGGCACAATCCGCTCCGCTCCGCCACACCTTGTTGTGACCCCAAAACCTGGATCGGGACCAACGTGAGCCGAGAATAATGGATAGATTGCGCACACGGTCCCCACCTTGCTTAGTGTTGCATCTTGGGGCTGTGACAGCATTGGCGTTGCATTCTCGATACGACGCCTCGAAACTCTCTGAAGCAAGCTGCCCGAGTCAGACCCAACTCACAGACACATGGGGATGGGGCCATGTGTGTGTCATGGAATGACGTCCGGACAGCGTGGAGACACTTCTGTCTTCCGTGCTGTGTGTCACAAGACCGTCCAGCGATCAGAGGGAGAGATGCGTGCAGGCCAAAGCGAGCGTGGTGAATTTGTATTCTGCTTCTTCTCCTTCTTCCTCTCTCCACCCCATGCCATCTCGAGAATAGCAATCCCATATCAAAGGTGATACATGATGATAACCCCCAAGCATGGCGCCACTCCCTTCCATCCTATTCCTTCCACCCAGTAGAGGGAGGGAAACACCACACCCCCATCCGACTCCAAAGTGCCGGATGCCGCGATGCTCCCTCCCCTCCCACGCCGGCTTCTCTCTCCGCTACCTATGTACATGGTTTGTAACATTAAATATTAGTGGGCTAGAAGCGAGATATTAGGGGGACCCCCCAGGGCAGCGCTCTCGTCTGTCCCCGGTCACGGATCACTCAGGGCCCCCATTACCATCATCATCTCTCTCTCTCTCTCTTGCTGTTTCCGCACCAGGCCTAGCCCATCCCAGCTGGCAAACAACCTCGAAAAACGCGCCCCCTGTTGTTGTCGTGATGCTTTCGACTTGGCTCTTGTCGTAGATGTTGTGCCTGCGCCACGTCCCTGGTTGCCATGTCTTTCCGTCTCTTCCTCCTGTCTCTAAGCGAGTGGCGCCAGCAGGCGGGATATCGTCCGTGTTTGATTCCCTCCTTTCCCCTTCCCCCCAAAAGATTCCTGCCGGTATAATGATTTCTCTCCTCTCCTGCTCCAAGAACTCCAGTGAAAGGCCCCCCGCCACCAAAAAAGATGGGAAAAAAGAGCAAGCGGGACAAAAAATAAAACAAGATAACAAGTCGACCCCCCATATCTAGATGCCAAATGCCGATGCCGTGCCATGCATATCAACATTACGTCCTCCCGAGTTGCAACACGTGCGCCTCGTCGAGATTCCCGTGTTGAAAAGCAACAAAGGCCAAAGCGACGGGAACACGCGCCAGTCGCCCTCGTCGGACACAAAACATTTCTCAAGAAGCGAAAAATAACGGGTCCGGCGCTCGGATGTTGTCGCGGGGATGCTGAGCTGGGGCAGCGGGGTCGCCACGAGCCCGACGTTCCAAGGAACGGCGGGCGGCACCAAGTCCGGAGGAGAGAAGCGAAATGTCGTGATCCATGCGGGTATTATTATTATACCAGGGCATCCGCCGAGACCGATTTCGCTCTGCGGCGCGTGACCTTCTTGCTGACCGTGTACACCAGGTCGAGCGTCCAGAAGTGGTATATTTGCGCTTGCGCACAGGGGATCGAGCCGAAGATGGGCGCAACCAGCGGGACCATGACGTAGTCGATAAAGTTGGTCTTGACTTCTCTGCGAGAGAAGTGCATGCCCTTCAGCAGGCCGGCGTCTCCCATCTCCTTCTCGCGCGACTCGACGCAGATCTTGTGGAAGCCCTCGTAGAGGAAGAGGTAGAAGGCGACTTCCATGAAACCGAGGGTCCGGAGGATGTTGCAGATGGTGTAGATCCACGCGACGCCGTGTGTGTCGGGAGTGCCATCGGTGGCCCACATGTAGAGGGTCGAGGCGACAACGAGGATGGTCATTTGGACGGGGAGAAAGTGCGCCTCGAACAGGCGGTGGAACAGGACGACGATGCGCTCCCAGTCGGGNCCCCCGATGTCTTCGGTCACGACATCAGAGAAGATGCCGCTCTCGGGAGTGGCCTCGGCATCCACACCGTCAATCTGGGACTCCGGAACATAGTTGTCCGAAGCATCGTTCCTACGAGCCAGGTTAGCAAATCGTCGACGCGATCCCNAGGGTACCGTGGGGCAACTCACAAAGACGTGTGCAGAGGCCGGAAAGCCCTCGACGTGTGCTTCCTCTCCTTCCAAACCTCGACGACCTTCCTCAAGGCGAAGCCGGTATCAAGAGCGCCCCACATGTGCCTGAGGGCCTGCTTGTAGCGAGCGCGCACGTCCGTAACGACGCCCGGGAGACCCTTGCCGCGACCGCCGCCCGTGACGTTCGTCTGACTGACGGGGCTGAGCACCGTCCGCACCGTCAGGTTACCGTTGAGCGCGAAGAAGCACTTGAGGTACATGTGCAAGTCCTCGCCAATCGCCTCCGAGTCGCAATCCCAGCCGCCGACGCGATCGACCAGCTCGAGGGGCACGGAGTAGACCGACGTGGGGGGTGCCACCGAGGAGCCCTTGTAGAGGCCGGACATGCCGGCCGCGGACCACAGGACGTCAGCGACGCGGACGATAGCAGGGACATTGTGGGCGTTGCGGTCGAAGATGATGGGGGCCGAGTACAGCGTCGTGGTAGCCGTATCGGGGTAGGTCATATGCATGGTCGTCACCAGGGAGAAGTAATTGGACGACAGGTGGCTGTCGGCTGCATTGGACAAGATTGGTTAGCGAATCCTGACGTGCATCCTGAGACCAGGAGGGGGGGAAATGGGACCCACCATCAATGCCAGTGACGATAACGTCCTTTCGCTGCCCAAGGTTGTACTTTTCGCTGAGCTTGCGTGCGGCCCACGCCATGTTGCTGCCCTTGCCGGCGAGCTCGCCTGGAATGTCGGCCGGGTGGATGGTGAAGTCAATTGAGCGGAACTTCTTGGCGAACTCGTTGGCGAACCGGGCGGCCTTAGTATCGGCGTTGTGCTCCCTCTGCTCCATCGCGAGGTAGACCTGAATCAGGGATGTCAGCTTCTGAAAATTATGGAGCCACGCAGAAACCGGAAAAGATGTTCCCCTGAAGATCGTTTCTCCACCGGTTGCCACTTCAACCAAGGATTGAGAGCGGAACCCAAGGGGAACGAGAGCTGACAGGTGGGCACCGCGGGGATGCGAGAGGGAAAGCAACTCACATCGTAGGTGTTGCGGGCCTGCGGGTGCGAAGCCAGGACCTCGAGTGTCTCCCTCAGGGTGTCGTTCTCCTCCTTGTAGTTCGGGATGACAATCGCATGGAGGATGCGGTCGGGGGCGATGTCGGCGTCGGCGGACGACTCGGGGTCCAGGTCGCCGGCTTCGCTGCTCGAAGTGGAGCTGATGTCCCGCGACGAGGTCAACGTCTCGGAGCTGGAGAGCGAGGTGGACGAGCCGCGGCGGCGGTGGCCGAACTTGATGTCCCTCAGAGCCCGGGTGCGCGCGGCCTTGCGGAGGCTCCTGGTGATGGTGAAGACGGCCCAGCAGGAGCGGAGCGGGAAGACGAAGACGAGGAAGTGGATGAGCAGGCAGTAGTATGAGAAGATCTTGACCCAATTCCCGCCCCGGTTCGGGTCGTAGGACGGCGGCGCACTAAGACTGCCGGTTGACTGATACTTGTAGTCATGTCGCCGGGCCGCGAGCTCGTTCGAGATGACCCAGTATGAGAGCGCAATCGTGACCAGCATGGCCAGACCGCCGGCGCGCCGGCTACACCACCGGAAGATTGACATTGCAGCGACTGTGACGGCGAGAAGACGGAGGAATTCGAGGGCTGGCTGTCGGAGTGTCCCACTGGCGGAGGAGATGCGCCGCGGAGAACTGACCGAGAAACGGCGGAAAGGGTCCGGGCAGGCGCAGGGCGAGAGGCCGAGGCTGAGGGCGAGCGACGAGTCGAGGGCAGGTCGAGGGAGGGCAGTGGAGGCCCGTGTGGACGCAGAGGGAAACGCGAGTCGGATGCACTCGGCGTCGATGGCAGTGCTTCCACAGGTCCACAGGCGCAACACGGTCGAGATCGAGGAAGGAGGGACTGCGGGAGGAGAGGTAAAAGGGAAGAAGGGGAAAGAGAGAGAAAATTGGGGTGGAATGATAACCGTCGAACGGCGCGGAGTGGGTGGTGGACTGGCGGTGCGCTGGGGCTCGCAGGGGGAACGTGCCACAAGCTGAGCGTCGCTGGGGTTGCCGTCGATGGAACCCACGCAGAGGCAGGACCAGGACCAGGACCAGCACCCACCGCCGCCCGCCGCGCAGAGAAAAAAAAGGGGGCACTCCAGCCCGCGCGTTCAGCGCCAACCCGCGACGATGTGCCAGTGCTAGGGTGCTACCTTTGGGGCTAGGCTGGATACCCAGGGCCAGGGACAGGGGCGCAATCGGCAGAGTGAGACTCGGCTGCACATCAATCATCCTGCGCTTGGCGGTTTTGGGCAGCAAATTTCCCGCTAGCCCCAAGGCTGAGCGGCAGAGCCCGGCCTGGACCTGCCCTGGGCCTGGGAAACGTTTTTCTGCGATTGTCAGGCAGGAACCTTCTGCACAGGTTTCTGTATTTTACAGACAGCAGCACCACGAGACGACGATAATACAGAACGTCCATGTTGGCTGTCAACGACCAGAAAAGTTCATATCGGCGGCTTGTGGCGAGCCCTGCTGCTGCGGTCGAGCAGCCACCTCGCCGAGTCGCGACTTGGAGCTGGGCCCCGGCGGTGTCGGCGGGTTCGGTGTGGGGCAAGGGGACGCCGCCACACGTCTCTCTCACATGGAAAATGCGAATTTTGAATTCGCGGGGAAGAGGCTGGGAGCTTGGAGCACCTCTCGCCTCGAGTGCAGTGCTCCTCGGGTCGTCCATTTCTGGCCGCTTGCACCACCGCAACGGCGGCTCGAGGTCACGACGTCCCTCTTTCACAGCTCACACGATGCCGTCCGGGGCTTGCAACTCGCGGCAGTCGGCCAGAGCCCGCTCGTCGCTTGCAACCTCTGAGTGGCCCTGCCTAACAGCAATAGGAAAGATGTGACTGCCCGGCAGCCAACCACACGGCCCCGTCAAGACACGCGTGGAGATCACCTCCGCCAAGGTGGCGGCGGTGGACCTCCCCAAGAACCACGATGCTTGTTCGTTTGCAACCGTCGCTGTCCGAGTACCGCTTGGACTTGGTCAAGTCCGGAGCCGGCGCCTGTCGGGGTTTTGCGCGCTCACGAGAGCTCCATAACGTCCAATTCTGCCGTTGCCTCCTCCGCCGCCCCTCGCCCCCTCCAGCCGTGTGACCGAGAGGCGGGACTGGGTCGAAGGTGAAGGCATTTCTGGGTGTCATCCCAAACCAGCCAATAGCGTTTGGGAGATGCCGAGAGGACCCCAGGCTGCGGGGCGCGCTGTCTGGGGCTTGCAGCATGACCCGCAGCGTCCCAAGCCACACGTCCCCTGGCCCTGCAGGCCGAGAAACATTTCGTCGGGCTGGTGGCACTGTTGCGGTGGGAAACGAGCCGGCAAGTCGGCACACGCCGTTTGTCATGCCGTCCATGCTGCTGTACCACAAACGTGGACTGGAATTTCAGGCAGCTTGGAAAGTTGGACTGGTTCTTGCATGATGCGCTCTCCAACGTCCTCCTCCCTTCCCGCCTGGGGGTTCTGGGCCATCTCCAGATGGTGGGTCGATGCCACTTTGGGGAAATTGTGATAGGAGCTTGCTGAGTGTTGGCGGAGACTCCCGACTCGTGATTGGGCCTGGGCAAAAGCACGCAAAGTCACCCCACTGTCGGCCGGATCGTGACACTTGAACGTTTGACGCGTAACCTGATACCCGTACCACATCCGCGAAACTGACTTGTCCTGTATTTTCTGTGTTCTGGACGTGGACGGACACCAGACGACCATGCGATCGCGAGGCCATCTCACGTCAACGCATACGTTATTGCGACACAGCCTCGGGCTGATAAGCCTGCCATTGATGCCAATTGTCCGTTCTCGCTGACACAGCATGTCTCGGCTGAGGGTCTAGCGATGCTGTGTCTTGGCCGGTCCGCCCCGCGGCACCGGTCGGGCTGGCATTTCCCAGTTGCTTGCTGCCTGGCTCGGCTGCCAAAATAAGGCCCCCTGATACCATACCTTCCCGACCGTACTTGGTACGCACGGTACGCGAAATTACGAGCATGCGGGTTGCCCGAGAGGCCTCGCGGGCACGGCGGGTCCTGCACGATCACCCGTCTCATTTTAATCGGGGGATGTGACGGGGCGTTGATTGGCTCGCC
>FJWA01003352.1_pt1 | contig 12713 bp, 10 predicted proteins | sample 1011891 | NCBI WGS metagenome assembly FJWA01 (sample SAMEA3912450, study PRJEB9761) | metagenome | biome: forest; material: soil | place: USA | collected 2011-06-22 | depth 0.1 m
GAGAGGGAGAGGGGGATGGGGAGAGCGACGCGCTGGCCGAGGGGTTTGTGCAGACTGAGCCTGTCGCTGCCGAGGCCGCGTCAAGTAGTGGTGCCGGGGAGCTTCCGGCGGCAGGGAGTGCGGTGCCGCCACCGACGAGGACGGTACTGATGCCTCCGGCGCCTGCCCGCCCGGCGCCGCAGCTGGCCCAGAGGAGGGCGGCTGAGGAGGTGAATGTGTGGCTGGACCGGTTGATTGTCGTGGTTGCCGTGCTGCTAGCTGCCGTGGTCGCCAAGGTCATGCTGGGATGAATCTTTTTTATCGTTCCCCGTCGCCCGCACTTGGGGGCTTGTTTTGGCATAATCGTGCTCTTCGAACGGAGTTGAGGCGTTACATAGATAGTCGCCATCCCGCGGAGGTCTCGTGGAGTCGAGTGATCAGTATCCTACTGGCGTGAGCGGCTTAGAAGTATCAACAGATGGCATTTTTCTCAAGCAGGCACTGGGCAAGACAAGGTTCCAGCCCTCGAATACCTTGGTGATCAAGGCACAAAACAACAACATGCTTTTTGGCTAAAAGCCCCTAACTCCTGGTGATGCGAGATACAGCCGTCAAGGACGGTATTACCGGTCCAACCTCTATCCCCAATCGCGTTTCTGCCCAAAATAACCATGCAAAGGACTGAAAGTCGGTCCAAAAAGACAACCCCTCCCTGCAATCGCGATTTTCTCCAGAATTAACCATGCTGAAGGCTGAAAACCCGTCCACAAAGAAAACCTCCCCAGGAAGAACAGCCTCCCGCTCCCCTCACACACTCCCCTCACACACTCCCCCCCCCGATGCCGTCTGTTCTCCCGATAACCCCTTCTGCCTCCTCCTAAACCTCCTCAGCCCCTTTCAGCGGCCGTCCCGAAGGCAACGCCTTCCGCGCCGCCATGGGCGGAGGCGGCGGCGGCATCAACCCCTCCCTCTGCGCCTCGACGGCAATCCACCACCACTCCATAACAGCGGGCGCGGCGCCCTCGAGCTGCGCCCGCAGCAGGCCCAGCGCGCCGGCCCACTCCATGATCAGCTCGGCCTCAAACACCATGATGATGGGCTTGAGCGTCTCGACGACCTCGTCGGCCCGCATCGACCCGCGTGACGCCAGCGTCACGAGCACCGCGCTAAGGTACTTGAGCCAGCGATCCGCGTCGACCCTGCCAAACACGTCGCACCAGACGGGCACCGCGCCGTCGGGGCCCTGGGTCGGGGGCGGGGTGTTCTTGACGAGAGCGCGCAAGTCCGCGAGCGCCGTGTCCTGGTTGGGGACGCCGTCGGCCACCCTGTCGTAGAGGTAGGTGTCGGTGGGCACAATGTCGAGGCGGAAGTGCATGTACTTCTTTGTGTATTTGCGCGTCTCGTAGTTGCCTGGCTCATGGCCCATGGGCACGTGGGGCTGGCCCGATGTTTCGATGTGCACGCGGCCGCTGGCCTGCAGGTTCAGCAGCGCCATGATCATGCCGTCGTTGGTGAGGTAGGTGACGCGCTTCTTTTTCTCGCCCGCGGCAAACGCTTCGTCGAGTTCCTTTTTGAACTGGACCGCCTTGGCGAACTTGTCTTGCTGGGCCGACTTCTCGAGCGAGTCGAGCACGCGTGTGTTGAAGCGCCACCGCCGTCCGTTGGACCATTTGGACGACGACTTGGAGATGACGCCCTGCCGCTGGAGCTGGTCCACTCCCTTCATCATGAACTCGGTGATCTCCGTTTTGGTGCGGAGCGGGAACAGGCTATTACGCCTGTGAAGGACCGCATCCGCCGTGTACGTTTCGACCGGTGTCACGCAGAGGGATCGTGTCCAAGACATGGCAATCGTCATGTCGGTGTTCGGCTTTAGATCGGGAATTCCGTCCACCGATGCGGCCAGGGCTTCAAACGTTGCGTCTTGGAACTTGTTGAAGATCGACCGTTGGGGATGATAGAAGGCCTCCCTCCATGGACGGTTCCCGTGTGTGAACTTGGTCACCGTGACCGTCCTGTCCAGGGCCTTGCGTGTTGATGGAAGCGTTCGCCGCTCGGCCAGGTCGAGCTTGGTAGTCCAGTTGATCAAAGTCTTCCAGTCGTACGCCAGGACATTGTCGAAGTCGATGGGCGGGATCTCGCCTTTCTCGTATGCCCGGAGGAACGCCCGCCGGAACTTCTCTGTCAAGCTGACGATTGTCGACAACCGATCCTTCTTCAACGCACACCAGTAGTGCCGAAGCTGGCTGATCCTGCTGACTATTAGTCGCTGCCCACTGCGCACCCAGAGACGATCCACTCACGTTTGGTCAGGCATGAGCCTCAACATCAAGCCCCAATCAACAACCCTGTCCACGCCCCCCAGCAAGGTGGTGACCACAATGAAGGCCGCCAACCGAACATTCTCGCTTGACAAATCAAGCTCCTCTTTGTCGACCTGCATAAAGTCGTCTGCCGTCTTCGGGTATGCCGTGTGCTCACGCATCGCCTTGATAGCCGCAAGCTTGAGCTTGGGAGGTCTTCCCTGCATCCGCTTGACCTGCTCCCCAGCCACCTTCGGCCCGCGACGCCTCTTGGGTGATAGGCCGTCGCCCCTGGCTGCCCTCTCAGGGCCATCCTCGATGTAGATGACGTCCCCGTAGTCGTCATCTTCCAGCTCGTCGTAAGGCAGAGTCTCGGGGTCGTACTGTGTCTCATCTGACCACCCCAGAGTGATCGCCCTCGTGTTCGTCCTCGACTGTGGTGGCGAGACGTTGATGAAAGCGTGACCCGGCACCACCGAAGTACCCATCATGATTGCCGTGCCAGGCCGCGATTGTTCCCATGCGGCACATTGGTTCACGAGGGAGCAGAACCTGGCGTACTCCCTGTCAACCCAGTCACGCAGTCTGATTTTCTCAGCCTTCTGTTTCTTCGTCATATCTTGTGTGCTGAGCGGCAAATTCTCTGTGAGTAGCCAACTGAGGCTGGGCATCCAGCCCTGAAGGGTGAAGCTGCTTTCGTAATGCTCGAAGAAGGCATCCGAGTGATTGGGCCAGGAGCCTTTCGATGAGGATTCCAGAACCGAGGGACAAGCAAACTTGAACTTCTTAGGAGTCTCGACTGCTTCCTCGGGGCTCTGCTCAACTTCAGGCTCATCCGCGGCGTCTTCGACGCTCTCTCGACTCGAAGCTCGGCTCGAAGACCGACTCTGGTCTTGGCCGTCCTCGGCCTCTTCGACTTCTTCCTCGAGGTTGGTGTTGGGGTCCAACATCAGGACTTCAGGAGATACAAACTGGAGTGTCGAAGCGCCACGGCCAAAGAACGAGCCAGGCAAGCTGCCCAATCCAGGATTCTTGACTCTACCAAGATCGGGCGGAAGTTTGGCCAAGGGCTTGTACGGGAACGACAACCTTCTCCGGCCGCGCGGTCCCAGCTTCGGCGGCAACAGGCTGTACGCCTTGATTGCTTCGAGCACAGACGGTCCGTCCCGCTGACCATTCCATTCTCCCAAAATCTCGGGATCAACAGGTATGTCGTCGTATGTATCGAAGCCAAGGACCCCTTGGGGCCCAGTCCGCGCCCTCTTCTGAAGGGAGCCAGCTGGGGAGTCGTCGGCCGCCGCCCGCTTCCGGCTGACAAAGCCATCATCGTACACTCGCTCGGTTTCTCGGATCCAGAGCGGGTCCCTCCTGGGCCCGACCGGGGGGGCGCTCTGTGTGTAATAGGGAGCATTGAAGACCTCGATCTCCTCGATCTTCCGCCTGCTGCGGAACTTTTGGCCATTAGCATTCGGCTTGGCATCCCTGTCGGTGGATTTCCTGTCGAGCTCCTGCAACAGAACCAACTCTTCTTGAGTGGGCGAGAACGCAGGCGGGATGAAGATGCCGGGGTAGCTTTCGCGCATCTCCTGCTTCATGCGGGTGGGAATGATCCCATTGGGGTCCACGCCGGCTTTGATGAGCAAGGTGCATGTCTGCAGTCTTCCTCTCTCTGTCTTGAGCATGTGGGTGTGCACAGCGGCGACTTTGCGGGTCTCCAGCGCCTTGACCGCGCTGGTGAAGTTCTTCCAAGTCGGCGGCATCTGTCCCCTGAACTCCTTCAAGAAAACCTTGGTCAGAGCGTAGAATAAAGCCTTGTCGCCTGGAAACACGCCTCCGTTGTTGTCCAACAGATAAATGATGATGTCAAAGGCCTGGGCAGTCCGTCTCTTGGCATCGCTGGTCATGCGGTCGTAGTTTGACGAGCGGCCAAGCGGCTTGAGTGTTCGTTCCTTTTCCTGTGACTCTGCCAGCCCTGCCTCCGATTCTTGTTCTTCCTCTGGCTGCCTTTGTTGAGGCGAGAGATCCGGATATTCACTGAGAGGCGGTTCTTCCCTTGCTGATGATGAAGCACCCCGGTATCGGTTGGAGAGAGGGCTTCCGTCTGCAGGTCGCAGAGTAAACTCCTCCAGAGCAGTGCGAGATGATCGTTTGCCGCCAAACGCGCCGGTGGTCTTCGGGGAGTCGTCGGGTGCTCGAGACGCTGAGGGAGTCGCGGGTGCGGTTGGCATGGAAGCAGACGGCGGATCGGACTGTTCGTGACCCGGGACTCTGTCAGCAGTAAGGTGACCGATCACTGGGGCGTTTGGAGGCGGGACATTTTCGACATTGACGCCAATCTCGTGGCTTTGTGCTGCGCCCATAGGAGTGGACGGCCGGAACTCGACATTGGAGAAGGTCCCTGCCCCAAAGCCATTGGGATAGCTCCCAATGAGAATGCGATTTCCAGTCACTTCTGGCCTGGATTCCTGGTTCATTGTCGGCTGCGAAGCAGCGCTCCAGAACACCCGCTTGGGGCGTTGGGACACCCCATGTTCCGATTTCTCCGCAGCAGCACCAACGTTGGAGATATCAAGGCCGCGGAACTTGTGAGCCGGGTCCTGTGCAGAGCGCATAGCAGTGCGGACCTTGAGTTGCAGGATAGGGCCTTTCCTGTCGGCTTTCCGTTTCGACTTACGCGTGCGGCCTGACCCGTCCTCATCACCAGCCTCAGAGTTGGCCGAAGAGGCTGGGGGCGGAGATGGCTTGCGACGCTTCCGAGATCGCTCGAGGAGAACGGCAGGGTCAAAATTGGGATTGCAGGGCACTTGGGCCTTCTGCAGGTGATATTTGAGACCGAGGTCGTTCTTCCAAGCACCACCGCACAGCTCGCAGACGTATGGTTTCGCGCCTGCAGGAAGGGGTTGCCCTTTTTTGCCCTTGCCCCGTGCTCGACTGCCTCCACGGCCGCGTCCTCCGCCACGAGCAGGCTCAGATGCAGGTGCGTCGACTGTGATCTCTCCGGAAGCGACCGCGATCTCCTGTTCGGCGGCACGAGCCGCTGGCTCCTCGTAGTTGGGCGACTTCATCTTGATGACTTCTTGCTCAATGAAGTGGGCGTTGGCTTGGCCCGCGTCGTCAAAGATGAAGACGTATGTCCAGGCCGGAGCGCCGTCCTTGGCTCCTGTGGCGAGAACCAGGCTCTTCTCGTCACTCCCTGGGACGTCCCGAATTGCTGGTTCGTCGAGATTGTCGTCGACAGGGATAACGAGAGGTTTCTTCATGCCTCTGCCCGATCTCAGGAAACTGACGTTGCGATCTGGGCAGTGGACCTGCAGCTTTCCGACAAGGCCGTTGTATCGGACATTCAATATGAGATCTTCGGTTGTTGGGATCTGGACCTTGGGAGTCTCATTAGCCGCGGGAGATGTTGACGAGCCCTGTTCTTGTGCGGTGTGAGAGTCAACCACGGTGTCTTCGGTGCCCTCAGGATTGTCTGTAATCTGATCGAATGGCCGTTTCAGAGGACGAGCGGGTTCAAGTTCGGCGGGTTGATCCTCTTGGCCCGCCACTGCAGCATCCTGCTCGGTGGCTGCCCCGGGAAGAGTTTCGCCGGCCGCGATTTGTTCGGGTCTGAGACGAGGTAGGAGTTTCCGCCGAGATGAAGGCTTTGATTTCCTGGCAACCCGCGACATGTCGGAGAGAGTAAAGTCTCGTCCCGCACTGAAAGCCTTGGGCCGTGGCGCTCCGAAGCCGTACGCACCAGTCGGTGCCGAACCCGACGGGCCCTCAGCTGGAGCCAGCTCCCTTGTTGAGTCCGCCGCTTCGTCCACCTGGGAAACAGCGGCTTTGTCTGTCGGCACTGGGGCTGAGAACATGTAGGCAGAGGTCTTGCCTGTGCGCACGAGCTTGCTGAGAACTTGGAATTTCTTGAGGTGAGGCGGTTGTTGGGTTTCGGCAACCTTGGTAAGATAGCTCGAGAGGTATCGGCGATGTTGGTAACCGACCGTGGCCACGCTGACCTGGGGGTTAGAAGCGCCCTCTGGGCCCGCGCTTCGAATCACCTCAAAGACAATCTGGGCCAAAGGCTTCTCGGGCGTCCAGCCGCTGAAGATGCGCTTCAGCTTGGATCGAGCATCGCCGCCTCCCTGGCCGTCTTCTCCTGATTTCCCGTAGAGGGCGAGCGCATTGGGTTTCGGCTCGCGATGCCTACTCGGATCCGAATACAGCGACGTCTTTTTCCCAGTGGCGAGGAACTTGTCCCACTCTTCGGCGCTGGGCTCCCGCACAAATTTGAGGCAGTCTTTGAAGACCTTGCGCGAGCCTGGGAAGGACGCGGCAGTGTATTTCAGCACGCCGACGTCGACTAACCGCTGACAATTCTTGGCCAGTGTCTTCATCTGCCACCTCTTGCCCGAGACGCCCATCTTGAGCCTCAGATCGGCATAGCGAATCACATTGAAGGCTTTGGCGACGCCGACGACGGTTCGGCCCAGAGCATCCATGTCGATATTGTTCCCGGTCCATCGCTGGTGCCAGGAAACCGGTTCCAGGTCTTTGCTCAGCGTTTCGGGCGTCAGATCGAGGCCGCATGTTTCGACTTCGACGAGCGGAGGGGCAAAGTCGATCAACCACAGTCTGCTGGTCTTCATCTTCTGCACTACGACTGTCCGCTTGGCGATGTAGCCTTTTCGGGCGAGCGAATCTGTCCGCTTCGGTAGCGACCGTTTGTCTTGGTCGACCAGACGCCGGAGGTCGCTCTGGAGGATGCCCTCGGCTCTGGCCGATGCCACGCCTTGTAAGCAGGCCCATTCGAGGGCGGGCACCCGCTTGTAGTCGACGCCATGGCGAGTCAAGGTCTGCCATACTAAATCTTCGGCGGGGTGTATCCTGGGCCGGGTGGTGAGCATCTTTTTGGGCCTCTTGCCCTTGGCTTTTCCAGCCTCGTTGGCATCCCCCGAAGCAGAGGCGATCGCCGGATCGATCGAGTCGGCCTCTGGCAGGGCGAGGGCTTCCCTCAACTCGAGACGATTCCACCGCTTGTTTCCGTTGATGAGGATCTGTGGACGAGAACGGAGCCAGTCCCAGGCCCAGCGGGCCGATGACATCTCGGCCTCGGTAAGTGACTTCTCGAGATGGCTGTCGTCAACTGGCTGCGGCAACCCCTTGGGTGCCTCGCCCGCGTTTGAGGCATCATCTTGGCCACCGAGACTGAGGTGATATTGCCGAACGATTTTCAGCAACTCGCTGATCGAAACTCCTGGAATCTAGTTAGCGGCGTCCTGACTGAGGAGACTGACAGACCGATCATCACAAAATCGGCTCTTGCGAACCAACCCAAGTGACCGACTTCTGGGGCACCATGATGCAACAAGAACCACGATTCACCGCAGTCTTAGCATCACCGCCAAAATAATTGATGATATCCCACGGTGTTGAGCAAGACCAAGCAGCATGCGACGCACCTTTCTCGCCCGAGTACGCAATCTCGGGGATGAGACCCTCCAGCAGGACCTCGAGACCAACTCCGCTCATGATTGCAATGGAGCTGGTCTCATTCTTGGTTGTTGAAAATTTGGGTGATGGTGAGTCGATGCGGGAATTGAACGCTGATGCTCGGCGTTCGTGTGGCGGAATTGGAGGAATCGAACGCGATGCGGCGTGCGTGGATCCTGGGGGTTTTTTTTGGAGGGGCAGAGGGTGGAAGCAAAGAGCCAACCCAAGGTGGGGTGCTGTGCTGCTATTGTTCTGCAGACGAGTACGTACCACGGGTGTGCACAATGCGATGCGATGCATTAAACTCGGCCGCAACCTGGAACGGGAACGGAAGAAAATTCTATTCTTTATTGTCAAGAGTCTCTTTGAAGTTACCGAAGTCATGTTCCCCATCTTCGATCTGCACACTTCGGCAAAGAGAGATCAGAGACAACAGACAACAGACAAGATCGAGAGACATGCTCCTATTTTCTCAACCAGTACCCCGCCCAACCATCCAACCATCCATCCATCCGTTCATCCATAGATCAAGTGCCACTGAATTCAACAAGTTTCGATTTCATCTAGCCTTCTTCATCCTAGCAAGGGTTCCTAGGTCTTAAGTGCTGGCCTCCTCTCGCTGATCATCTGCCTGTACGAAGCAACCACCTCCGCCCGAATGCCCTGCAGCTCCTCTCTCTGTCGCAGAGAGCCCGCCGCCTTGGGAATATCAGCCGCCGCAACCGCCGCCCCGCGCACAAACAGATTCTTCCTGGGCAGCTTCAACTCGGGCGGAGCCTTAGCAACATCATGGAGCCCCACCTTGGCCTCCCCCCTCTTCTTCTTGAGCTCCTCCCACGGATCGCGCTCGGGCCCGCCCTCTTCACCGATGTACCGCCCCCGCTTCCCCTTCTTGCCCTTCTTCTTGCCCTGCGCATCCGCGTCAAGCTTCCACGACACGCCCGCGGTCTGGTCGTCCATCTCCTTTTCCTCAGCCAGCTCGCGCTCCTCCTCGCGGCGCTCCTGCACCCGGCGGTCCATCTCGCGCCACTCGGAGTACATGTTCTGCATCTTGCGCTCCTTCTTGGTGCGCCGCACCTTGAGCCCCAGCGGGTCCCTGCCGTTCTTGACTGTCTTGGTGACGAGGCCGCTGATGGGCAGGGCGGCGTCGACGCGCTGGTTGAACTCGTAGAGGCGCTCGCCGGGGCGGAGTTTGAGGTCTTGGGCTGGGGTAGCGCTGGGGGTTCCTGTAGCCGTAGACTTGGTTGAGGGGTTGCTCTGCTGCTTGGCTTTTTCCTGGCCCTTGCCCGGGTTGCTCTGCTGCTGCTTGGATTTTTCCTGGCCCTTGCCCTTGCCCTTGCCTTTGCCCTTTGATGGCGCGTCGCCGTTGTCGAGACCGGAGCGTGGTGCTTTGCCGTGCGCAAAAGCCATCAGCCGCTTGAAGGCGCGTGGGACATCGTCATCGCCGCCTCTGGCCCGTTTCCTTTTCTGCCCGCCTTTCTTCTCGACATCGTCGGTTTTCTTTTCGGCGGCCTTCTTGGAATTGATAGTCGTCGGAAGCGGTTTTGCGATTTGCGTCGGAGGGAGGTTGAAGCTGCNGCGCGTCAGATACAAANAACCACAAATAGCTTGTATGTGTGAGCAGTCAAGCCTTACGCCGAATAGTCCTTCTCTCGTCGAGTGTGCTTGTGCGGCATGTTGGGCAACTGGTTCTCTCAGCCGTCTCCTTGCTTTGTCTTTGTGTCGACTGTCGATGGGTCGAGCGAGGCCAAGGCAAAATGCAGGGACTGTCGCTTGCCAGCGGAAAAATTTCCCCACAGACACGNTGCGATAAGATAACGTTAACCTGACCTTCAGTGGACGATCCCCTAGCCCCGCCATCACTTTTAGCGGATTACCCCTGTGCTTGTCAGGGCGACTGTGGGGAACGTCAACTGGCGAATGCCGCTCCTCAGCCGTTCCACGTTGTCCCAGCCTAAAACATTATTCTACTTTTGAACATTGACGGTCTGCAAAAGATCAAGGTCAGGTCCCAACGAAGGGCAACTCGATTTCTGAGCTGGCCGTTCCAGGTGGAAGTGCAGGAGGGAAATCATCCACGTCATACTCCTGCATCGACTCGAGCAGCCCTCGCATTTGAAGTGGCAGAAAGGGTCTCGATACGAAGAAGTCAAGGTGTGCCGTTGGCGGCGAGCTAGTCGAGGCCCAGACCGCCGCAGCGATCGCTGGCGGCAATGCAACCCTTCCTTCGTCCTGCCGATTTCGCCCAAGCGGCGGAGGGATTCCCAGCCAGGTCTCACGAGAGCATCCACATGCCGGCTGTCTTACTGCGAAGCAGTCAGCACATGATCCCAAACTTCAGCTGACGACCTCGCCACCCCTAAATTCGCAGCATGTTGTTTCTGACCAGCGTTGCGTCTGCATCTTTGTTTCCATCCTTCGGAGTACGTCTGTGGCGAATCAACGTCGTCGCAAGCCGCAGGAGTGAGAACCCCAACCCTCACGGCAGCTTTTGCGACTTAANACGTGATTCTCGCAGAGTGGGCTCGACCTCGACAGCGGGACCCTTGGCCGCATCTCGCCATCATGCGGCCGGAATTGGTGGGTCTGGTGGAGGTGGGGGACAGGGACCAGGACAGGAACCGGGGCAGAGTCGGGGACCGGGTTGTAAAGGTTACACTGGTCGAGGAAACTGAGCCCTTTATAAGGACGACCTCCCGCAGCCCAGAGGCTCCGGACCGCGGCGTCTTTTACGACCACGACGTCCGCCACCACCACGAAGCCCACCGACGGCGACCCGACATCCTGTCTGTTTTCCGGTCCACAATGGTCCCATGGAGGGCTGACAAACCCAAGACGCCGCGGGCTGTGGTCTTCGAGTACATCCCCAAGGCCAAGGACGCGGCCGCCGACAGCGACGGCGACGGCGAAAATAGCGACAGCGAAAATAGCGATGGCCGTTGGGTGGCTCGGCATAAACCCAGATTATTGACCTGGCACACATATCTCCTCGGCCTCGCGCTGGTGTAAGTGAGCTGGTCTCTCCACTGCAGCCACACACAGACTAACGGTTTGGCACAGGTCACTCATCTTGCTCGTCGTGGATGTCAGCGAGACAATAGCTGCGCGCCTTCTCATCGATCGCAACGCCAAAGGTGACCCGTTCGGGAACTGGGGCAAGCCAGGCACTGGCACTGAACTGCTCTCTTGGTACCCAACCGACTTCCTTCGGGACGTCATCCCCATTCCGTGCCATTCGCACAACGATTACTGGCGCAAGGTCCCATTATTCTCGGCGATCTACGCCGGCTGCACCGGCGTGGAGGCAGACGTTTGGCTGCGCGATGGCGACCTCCTCGTCGGCCACGACACGGCGAGCCTACAACCGAACCGGACCTTCCAGAGTCTCTACGTCAATCCTCTGGTCGAAATCCTGACTCACCAGAACCCATCGACAGAGTTCTACAAGGGAACTACGAACGGCGTTTTCGACGTCGACCCTGACCAGACGCTGGTCCTCCTGGTCGACCTCAAGACTGAAGGGCCCGGAACGTGGCCCTGGGTCACAAAGCAGCTCGAGCCGCTGCGCGAGAAGGGCTGGCTCAGCTACGCCAAAGACGGGGAGTTTCATCAGCGCCCGATCACCGTCGTCGGGACAGGCAACACCCCCTTTGACCTGATCGTCGGGAATTCGACCTCCAGGGACGCCTTCTTCGATGCGCCGCTGGACAAGCTCGAGAACTCGCCCTACAACTCGACCAACTCGTACTACGCGAGCGTCAACTTTTGGAGCGCCATCGGCGCCGTGTGGTGGCGGGGGGGGCCGAGCGACGACCAGATGGCGTTGATTAGGAAGCAACTTCGTGAGGCGCGCGACAGGGGGCTCAAGTCGCGGTACTGGGGGTCGCCGTCCTGGCCTATCCATGTGAGGAATCTGGTTTGGGAGGCGCTGGTTGGCGAGGATGTTGGCATGCTAAATGTTGACGACTTGGACGCTGCGACAAAGGAGGATTGGAGAAAGCCGGGAACATTCTAGAGGAGTTACTTGATATTTAGCCTGGAGTTCACGGGGAGCATATGCGGCGCTGGGCAGGATTTCTACGGCCGCACTGGGTTACTTTTAGACGACTGATGATACAGGGACTTACTTACTCTGTAGCAATGACACACAAATAGATTTGAGTTGACAGTACAGAGTATTATCTCCTGCATCGGCTGGTGTTGCATCCCCCCGCTTCACCGCATCTTCTCCGAGTCTCCGGTTTATCTCCTGCGGGGCCGGCGCTCATGCATTCACCCACTTGGTGTGGGGTTGGTGAGCTCATACAACTCCCGTCCGTGGATCAGTAAGGGACGGAGTACAAGAAAGGAGGGGGATTGAGGGGTTGGGGATCGTATAAAGTGTCGGATATATTCGAAACCCCTCATACGAAGAGCAGGTCAATCCACCAGCCTCATCAACGACGCATCTACAGACTCATTTTCCCCGTTTAGGGACACACCAACGAAGCTGCAAGAATATAAAGACAAAGAGAACATCTCACCGACTATCACGATGGCTCAACCACGCCGCCGCGAATCCATCATTGCAATCGCAGCGCAGCAGGCAAACCTTGCTTCCCTCGATGTAAGTCACACCAACGCACGTCCCAAAACAGCAAACAACCATACCATTCCGAATGCACACGGCAATACCCCTGACACGCCTCTCAGTCCTCAATCATCGACCGGCTCCCGAGCTTCTCCCAACAGCTCTTCGAAGCCAAGACGCAGAAACGGCTCACGTTCGAAGCCATCGCGGAGCACCTGGGCCGCAGCGAGGTGGCCGCCGCCGGAAAACTCAACATCCTGGCCGCAGGGGACAGCGCGCTGCTCGACCACGTGGAGCCGCTGTTCGCCGCCATGGGTCAACGCACCTGGCGGCAGGGAGACCAGCCGCACCACGCCAACACCATCAAAATCGCCGGGAACTACCTGATC
>FJWA01003492.1_pt1 | contig 12680 bp, 12 predicted proteins | sample 1011891 | NCBI WGS metagenome assembly FJWA01 (sample SAMEA3912450, study PRJEB9761) | metagenome | biome: forest; material: soil | place: USA | collected 2011-06-22 | depth 0.1 m
GTGGTGGTGGTGGTGGTGGATCTGGGAGGCTGAGCCGGTCGCGGAGTCCAATCTCGGGTGGGGGTAGACGGCGGGATGGTGGTGGAGGTGGAGGGAGGAGGCCGGGTGCGAGACGGGAAGGAGGCGATGGTGGTCGTGGTGGTGGTGGAAGGCGAGGCGACAGGGGCGGCGACAGGGGCGGTGACAGGGGCGGTGAGAGGGGTGGTGAGAGGGGTGGACGGGAGGGACGCCAGAAGAAGACGCAGGAGGAGCTGGATGCGGAGATGGAGGACTACTTTACGGGTGGTGGTGGTGGTGGTGGGGGCGCGCAGCAGGGCGAGGGTGCTGCCCAGGGTGCCGCACCGGATGCTGGTGAGGATGTGGACATGATCGAGTAGATGAGAAAGGATTTTCGGAGTTTATCGTATATTGTGTTGACCGTCTAGATAAACGATATCATGAACGTATTGTATTGTGTGAGATTCACCGTTGCTTTTGAGCTGGCCGCCAATCTCTGCTCGTGGGGCATGTAGAGACAGCACTTTGTCGTGGTTTGTGTCCTTTCTCCTTCGTTGATATCCTCTCACACGAGAGGGCAATCATTAAGCTTATCGGAGGCAATGGCGGTATTCAAGCGTGTTGTTGTGTCTCTTTCCCAAATATATCCTGCATGACCGAATTCTCCATTCTTCCTTGTCTGGCCCTCACACCACTGCCCGCACTGGTCTGTACTTGTTCTGCTTCCTTCTTTAGGGTATTCCCCTAACAGTGTGTCAACTAGGAATCACCCACCGGCATGTGAATTAGTCAAGTGCTGGCTGGGTGATGCTGCTTCCCACAGGTTCACACTATGTTGCGGGGGGACCAATCCTTGAGACATGTTTTCTAAAGTGTTAGTACAAGAAGTGGCCGTGTCGTTGCTGGTCACTCAACAGTTGGGTGTCATGGTTTGTCTGCAACCTGCGCTGTCCATGGCGAGAGATAGTCCTCGAGGCACAAGTAGCAAAGATGAAAAGCCGGATGGGTACAGTAGGATGATATGTACGGAAGCTCTATATCTATGTAGGTCTACAACTATATTGCAAGCGCACGCTTCTGAGATTTCCGCCCCGGTTTGAAGTGGTTTATGATACCAGTTCCTGGTCCCGGCCAATGAAAGCGGCGTCGGACGATTTCCGACTCGCGGGGCTCATTACGACATATGAACGGGAGGCATCTAACTTGGTGGCTATCGCATGCCGCGTCTCCCCATCACCCTGACTTTCAAGGTACACGCCCGCCTCGGAAACGGCGCCGAACAGGCCTGGGCATGCCGAGACACCACCGGCCATTGCAGCAGCAGATCCGACTATCGCCCCCGGCGTCCCGATGACGGTAGTCGACGTGCTCGAGGAGCCCCAGGAAGGGTCGTTTGTGATGCGCGAGGGGTGGGGTCCCTCGATGAAGAACTGGACGAAACTTTCAGGGCTCGCCTCCCCTTGGAAAGATTTCATGAACTGCTGTAAGTCTCGGTCCTCGTCAGTGTCGAAGGTCGTTTGGGGATCTAGGGACAAAAGGCCTTGCTTTAGGCCCCAGCCGCCACCACCGCTCACTTTGTCCCCGAATGTTAGATCCACGATCGAAAACTAGCGGCCTCGGGGACAGATGCACTCACCGACTTTGCTGAAGTGGCAGCCAGCTTCCAGGAGCCGGTTCCAGCCGTACTGCTGCCAATCAGCCTCCGTGTTCATGGGATAGATGTCCAAAACCGTTTTGGGAATCGTCAGAGCCCAGACACCGATCGAGCTAGGCGGGCGGCTGTCAGTGTGGCTGCCGCCCAGGCGCTCGCGGCGTGCCTTAAGAAGTCCGGGGAGGATGGTCTCCAACTCTTGAGACGGAGGGGCCGGTTGGCCGCCGATCTCGATCTTGGACAAGATGTTCCCTAGACTGGCGAGAACCTTACGCGGCCGGGTCACGGGAATGAGGTTGGCGAGCAACCTGGCGGGTTTCTGGTCGTTCTTGGGCCAGATTTGTAGGGTAGCCTTTGTCTTTTCGGCTTTTTCGACTAGCTCTAGCCCGTGTGTCGCGCCGGCTAGCCATCGGCTAGCAAAAAGCACATGTCGCTTGTCGGCGGTAAAGAGGGTGTTTGCAACAGGGACTGTCACCTTCAAGGGCGGCACCTGGCATAATCGGAAGTCCAGAGAGGCTTGCTGTGCTTGCTGGGGTGTTGTTGGGGCGTCCTCGGGGCACCATAGTCTCGGCATCAGGTATTTGGCGCGGCCGAGCAAGACAGAGATGCCTTCTGACGAGCCAAAGGAGCCAGTGTCGGGGTCGAAGCACGGGACCTCGTCGACGGCGGCAGCCAGCACGGACAGCTTTCTCTTCTTGGGGCCNGAGGCNAGGTTGGCAGCGTCAAGNACGCTGGAGATAAAGGCGTCATCGGCCAGCCAAGGAGCAAGAAGGCGAGATACCAAGATCACGGCGCCATCCTGACGCGCGCGTATGATAGATAGGGCAGACCGGGACGACTCGAGGTCCGGTGCCAGCCACTCTCTGAGGCCGTTAAGGGCCGCTGCTCTCTGGAGACGGCTTAGCGTGATGTGCTTGAGTGCTAGGCACATGCGCAAGCTTCGCTGCTTACCGCGGTTCTGGACTTTGTCTCCGTCGGGTTGAGGCCCAAAGACTCCAGACGGACCGTGACGGCGGAATGAGGGAAGCCGGGCGAGTTGGGGCCAAAACGCTGTCGGGTGAGTGGNCCAAGGGCTTTTCGAATATTAGACATTGTTACGGCATGCGGCGTGCAACGCGCAACCCGCTACTCGGGGCGCACGACGCAGGGGGTGGGACTGGTTGGAAGTTGGAAATGGAATGTCGACAGGTCTCGACGACACAGTCTTGCACCCAAGAGCCGGTCGCTGGGACGGGAGGTTTGCACGAGGCACAACGGTAATGGGATGGCCCGTGCCCGCACTTACTCAGCGCTGGATACTGGTAGTGGTACCGTATTCTGTATGCCTTTGACAACAATTCTCAATCCATCAGGAACACCGTCTCCTGGTGGTTGGCAGTACAACACCGTTGCTCTGCCCTCAGGTTGTGCATTCGGGGCCGTCATATTACTACCCAAGTAAAAACCGATAAACAAAATCGTTTTGCTGCTCGCTTGTCCCAGACCATCATCATCAAGGAGACGGCCATACCGCCCAAGTCACATCCATCCAGAACCGCCCGTTGGCCAAAAAGCACCCAACTCTACATGTGTGTATCCATCCCGCCATCCAACCAAAACTGCTCAGAGAGACCAACCCAGAACAAAAAGAAACAACAAAAAACGTGCTCGGCATCCTCCATTATCAACACCTCCTTGCCCCCACCGTCTCACATCACCACACACTTCCCCTTCTTCTCCTTCGCCTCCTTCCCCTCCCCCTCTCCCTGTCTCGCCACCCTCCCAGTCGCCCTGCTGGTAACCCCCGCAAACGCCGACCGCACGCTATACGCGGTCACCGTGACGTCGGTCCATGCCGCGCTGCTCGCCGCGTCAAAGTCCTTCTTCTTCTTGCCCTTCTTGCTCTTCCCCTTGGTCGACGACGACCGGCCCGACCACCCCCGCCGCTTCGCGTCCGCCACGTTCTTGGCCGCCGACCGCTCCGCCCGGCTCGCCTTCCTGCTCAGGCTGGGGACGCGGCGCGAGAAGCTTGTTGATGCGGACCCCGGCACCGAAGGGGGTGGTACCGTGAGGAGGTCGTTGCCGCCGCCCTGTCGGGGTTGGAATTGCAGGTGTGGTTGTTGTTGTTGGGGCATCGCGGAGCTGCTGTAAATGGGCTCAAGCCGATCTTGAGCCGGGCGGAGAATCGCTGCTTGGGTGTGCGGGCGCGGGTGGCGGGGGACCGGCGAGAAGATGGGTGTTTCCGCCCGGCTTTCTAGGGGGTGGCGGTCGGGAGGGTCAAAGGCACCCGAGACACCTTTGGGCGTGCTGATGATGAGCGGCATGTCCCCGACTGGCAGGGGGGGCAGGGCGGCGTTCATGTCGTACGGTCGCCGCGGCTGGGGTTCGTGGACAGTGGTGCTGCCGTGGAGTTGCCCCATGGGAGATTGTTGTCGTGGTCGTGGGAATGAGTAGTTTTGCTGTTGCGCCACCGGGCGCTGATATGATGCTTGCCGCCAGTTGAGGTCGCTGCCCATGAGGCTGTCGGTTGGGATCCCTGGAAGCTGGAAGTCGCCAGATAGGGGTCGTGATGCAGAGGTGTGTTTGCTAGGGTCGGCAATCTGCTCGCCTCCCAAGGGGGCGGGGAAAGACTGAGAGAAAGACGCAACACCGTTGATGGGAGGCGCCGAGTAGGGATACCCGGCTGAAGCATTGTTGGTGTTGATCGGCAACGGCTGTATGGGCCAGGTTCTTGAGACAGAAAAACGCCTTATCGTCGGGGCTTCATCGGTCACAGAAAGCGAGAGGTTGCAAGTCGCCTGCGCTGGGACTTGAGCGTTGACCGTTGCCAAATAGCCACCTTCTGGGGAAACAGAAGCCATTGGGGGTCCGTTGGCGGTGGCAAACTCCCCGCCAGGCGCTGCCGGAAGTGGCACAGGTGCTACCATGTTCGCTTGAATGGGTGCCTCAGACCCGCTCGCTTGCCGGCTGCTATTCGGTTCACGAGAGGCATGTTGTCCCACCGGCGCCATAGCCGGAGAATCTGGTGGTGAAACATCGTAGATGTTATCCCCCTCAAGGTACCGTGAACTCCTCGACGTCGGCCGCGCGCCGTCGCCATTGGAAGATGGCGCCCCCGAGCTTCCACCGCGCCCATGGGAGCGAGCATGCGGAAATGGGGGCATTTGGGGCACCAAAGAAGCAGTCACGCCCGCCGGGAGAGCGGGAACTGGCGGCATGTCCGAGAGCGACGGAAGTGGCGGAACGGGAGGAACTGGGGACGAGAATCGATTCGCGGGCGCGGTTGCTTGAGGACGACGATGTTGTTGGTGCATAGAGGCCGATGAGTTCCGCATTGCTTGCCGATCTCGAGTTTGCTCCTCGTCTTTGCCAGGAGGTTGGGGTGGGCCAGAGCCGGCACTGGGAAGGATGGTGGTGTGGCGTAAGAACGAAGGGAGATCACCAGGGTCTTCTTTCTGATATGGCGGCGGCGGCGGGACCCAGTTGTCGGCGTCGCTCTCGTGTGGATGCTCAGCGCGACCATCAGCCCTGCGATATACAATGTGCCCGCCGGCAGCGGCTGATGGATGGAGCTGGCGATTATTCGCCGCGGCGGTGGCGGCGCGACGGAGCGTTGTCCCCGACCGAGGGCTTGCATGGGCATACGGCGCATCCAGGGCCTCCTGCTCCTCGATGGACTGTGTCTCCATTTCTTCACCTACTGGTGCTGGTTGGGTGCTCCTCGTGGGAAGAGCGCCGATCCGGCGAGGCAGAAGAGGGTCTCCTTCGTCGTCCTCGATGACCGCCGTAGCCTGGGTCAGCAGCGAAGGCATCGGTGGGGGGTGGCCCGCACTCGTCGCGTTGCGCATGACGGAAGCGCTGCGACTTCCCCGTTTCTGAGCAACTGTCCGTCGACGGACGATGGCAACCTCTGTCGCCAAGTCGCGGTGCTCCTCCTCGAGAACCTCTGGTTCTCGGGTCCCCACCTCGATGGTGTACTCCTGGACGGTGCCATCCGTGACGCTGTAGTCAAAATCCACGATGGTGATTCGGCCGCCGTCAACAAAGTCAATACCCTCATCGTCGGTCACGCACATGTTTGGCACGACCCCTCGGGCAGCGACAATTAAGCGCTCCTTCATGCACGAGTCGGCAAAGTCCGCTACGAACTTCACCGTGGTGACACCCTCCAGCTCGTCGATCTTGGAGCCGGCAACAAAAGTGTTTCGAAGCTTGTCGCAGAGAATCTGCCATTGAGGCACCCTCGCCGAGTCGCTGTTTTCTTGGATCCTGACGCTCGAGCGGATGGAGGGGCCACTATTTCGGCGAGCGAGTCCGTTTGCGCTGGACCCGGTCTCGGCACCGGCATGTGCGGTCTCGGGCACTGCGTCCAGGTCCTCGGGTACCCCGTAGAGCCAGATCTCCTTACCCTGGAAGCCGGCAGAGACAAGCTCACCATGGTAGGAAGCCGCGGGCAAGGTGCAAGGGAGGAGCTTGGCTTGGGAGCTCGGGGGGGGCACCGGGCCGGTGAAGTAGGTTGTGCCATTCCGCAGATCGTCGATGCGCACCGCGCGGAAGGCCTCGAATCCCCTGTCGTACGCAAACGCCCAAGCCGCCTCCTCGTGCTTCCCGTTTTGCACCAACACGGCGTGGCTGCAGTCGCGGCTGGTGTTCGGAAAGAGAATCGACGTCGTCCAGAGCGCGCTGATATTGTCGTCGGCCATGTGGCTGCCGGGGTCGTAGTACGGAGCAGTAAGGATGACGGTGTTGGGTTGTGACGATTGCACCGTGGTTCCGAGGATTTGCGTCCCATCAAACGAGAAGGTCAGAGCATCGACGCCGTCGCACTTGACCGCTCTCCTCTCAGTAGCTCCTGACCCAGGGTTCAGAGACGAGACCTCGATGCCGCCTTCGTAGGCCGCGGCGAGGACGGAACCACAGGGAGAAAGGGCGATGGCGCGAGGGCTGTGGTCCAGGATCATGGATTGTGTCCGTTTCGGGGGGGTCTCGGTGAGATCGTAGATGTCCACCTCCATCTCGGTCAGCAAAACAGCGAGCATGGTGCCTTCGTCGTTGATGCACGTTGCCGCGGGGCGTCGCAATATCTTGAGTTCCCTCGTCACAACAATCTCGGAGGCGCGGACGTCGATGACGTGTATCCTGGACGAGTTGTAGGCCAGCAGGTGGTGACCCTTTGGCGAGGGGCTGAACTGGATGCCCTCACCGCCTGGACACGACGAGGAGCTGATCGAGTTCGAGATGATCTTGATGACTGTCTTGTTGGGGCGCAGATACGCCTCGAACAGGTTGCGTTTGGTTTCCTTGGCGAACAGTCGTCGCAGCCGGGGCAAGTCATCGTCGCCCACAGGCTTCGGGGGGGCCTTGTGGCTCAAGGCATACGAGGGACAGCTCGCGAGGTGGTGGGCGTAGAGGTCGGCCTGCTGCGCGACACTTCTCCATTTTGTGTTGAGCAACGCCAGCGACGCGAAGCCATTGGCGTCGGTCACCTGGAGGATTCTGTCACGGGTGAGTATCAGAGCAAGCAAGTCAAGGGGCTATCAACCCCAGACGACGACGATGGACAATGATATAGAGAATTAAATTAAAGCTGGCGCATACTGTTGGATGATTTCGTCGGGGAGGCGCCCAAACGCTGGAGGCTCGGTGTTCAGGCCATGCGCGGCAGCGGGCTTGGTGATGGTGGGCTTCTTCTCGATTGACGGCCGTCTGGCCTCGCCGACGTGGGGTCCGCCGTCGACGGTCGCCATCTTGGACGAAAACGACAGGGCCCGGACTGGATGCGATCACGGTCACGGCAGCCGGTTGTCGAGCCAGAATATCATGGGCCGCCGTTGTGGCTCGCCATCGGGATGAGTCTGGTGGTGTGTTACGGAGATGGTCGGTCGCACAGGGGGTGGCCACAAGGAAGGACACGGAGGGTCAGGTCTTCGAGTTCGAGGGGATGCGGGCGCCGGCGTGGTGGTTTGGCGCTGGCGTTGGCTCTGCAGAGAGGAGGGTGCAGCAGCACACAGCAGGAAGAGTGCGACGCAGCACGACACAGCAGCAGCAGCAGGGCGGCAGATGGCTGACGATGGCACGCAGCGCCACGTCGATTGGGTGGTCAGGTAGCTAGCGAAAAAAGGTGAGGCATCTGCAATGCCTCCTGCTTGCGTCCAGTCCAGATGGAGCTGGTTCAGGGCCAATTTTTGGGGGGCGCAGTCTGTTTGGCGGCACCTCAGCAGCAGGCTGACGGCGGGCTCCTGTCAGGCCAGTGCTTCCACAATGCATGAGCACATGTGCGCCAAGGCTTGGTAAGCCCCCAAGGCGCCAACATTCCTTCGCCTCTCCGAAATGGCCACTGCGGAACCTCCCTTGCGCGTCCGAAATGTGCTGTGGGAGTTCTGGCGCAGTTCTGGCGCAGGGATCGGGAATCAGATCGCCGTGCATGCGCGGCAACACCACGCCTTGGGCCAATCCTTGGCGGGTCTGAACTCGGCGTCTTGTCCGTTCCCGAGTGCGCGATGTAGAAGACTAGGTTCTGTCGATGGCTAAAAGCTGACTGATCTCTCAAGTCTGAACACCGGAATGTCTTCGTACCGTGAACCGACCGGCCGAGGCTGAGGCAAACAACCTGGAAACCTTGAAGTCCTTCCCCCATCTGCTTGGTCCAGGTGTTCAAAGCCAGCACCCCAGGCCCGTAAGCAGATCGACGGTGGGCCATCCTGAAATACCTACTGTAGTATATAAGAAAGAACGACGGGTTGCGTGCCTTTGTCCTGTCGCTTGGGTGGCAGCGACGACGTCAATCAAATAACGTTGCCATTTCTGTCGCTCTCAAAGAATCCAACTGCAGAGCAGGCCGTTGGTGTGGAACAGTTGTCCGCCTGGCTGAGGCTTGCTTGCTTGACCGTGGAAACAAAAATAGCATCGACCAGCAGGGGGGCTGCCGCTCAACCCGCTCTCATTGGGCTGATCCGCTGATGTCAGTTGGTGGGATGAACAGGGATCAAAAAAGACAAAGTTGACTGAATCTCTGGAACACAGCTCCTTGTGGTCGGCCTGTCGTCGTTGATTGTTCGTTTTGCTTCTTCTTGACGTCTTTCTTCTTCTATTTCTTTCTCCACTGTGTACATGCACTCACTCACCCAGTAGAGTTGCGATACTTCCATTGGTATCCTCCCTTCCATGCCACGAGGAGCTGCCCCAACCAGCTGGAAGTCCGAGAGGATGGAGCCGAATGCAACATGCTAAAACAACGAGACGCGGACACGTTCCGCGCAGGAGTTCTGGCCCACCAACTGCATAGCAGTCCCAGCAGCGGCTGCCTGGCTGCCATCCACTCAAACAACACGCAGCGGGACTTGCGTCAGCCCCCCCCAGCAGTCTGGCGAGTCTGGGTTGAGATTAGGCCGCAACCAAACCATCGCCACAGCCTTCAGATTGAGGGGGCGACATTGGTCGGAGGAAGAATCTGATTGTCCGAGCTACCGATCAGGAAGGTCAAGTGAATAATTTATTTGTTGGCGTGTTTGCAGCTTTGCATCGCCTGGCAGCTTGACATGCTTGGCTTCGGGGCTTGGAATGGCAGGCTTGGAATGACACCGCGTTCAGGAGTGGAGGGTGCGTCCCCCAAGCCGGCACAGTGCCAATGTGGGGGGTCACGTGGGGGTTGAGCTGTGTGCCTTTGGCTCTGGTCTGGTGCAAGGGCGGTTTAATTGCCCCACGTGATGTCGCGCCGCGTCTCAACCGCGTCTTGAACTAGCAGTCTTGGGCCAGGAACCCTCCCAGGGAACCGCACCTGCAAACATCAGTTTGAGCCGCCTCTGAGGGGCCAGAGAGTGTTCACCCACCTGCAGCACAGCACCAACCGACTCGAGTAGGCCACCGTCACTCCCACAATGGTCCGGCAGTCGCCCCGGAAGACAGTGCAGGCGAAGCCCACGACAAGGACCGCGAAGGAAGTCGTCTCGGTGTCTTCGGTCAAGGTCAACGTCGCAAAGAAGAGTCAGACGGCAACCGCTGCGGTTGCGCTCACTGCTGTAGTCGCCAAACGGACCTCTTCGAAGCGCAAATCTCTCCCTGCCGAACCGGAACTTGACGGCGACGACCTCGAAACCGTCAGCCCGGCGGAAGACAAGGAATCCCAGGAACCCAAGAAACCGGCCGCCAAAAAGCGCAAGACCGCCTCCAAGAAAGACGAAGACACCATGCCCCTCGCCGCCCGCACAGCCATCGCCTCGCTCAAGCGGGCAATGTACATCGGCGCCCACGTCTCCGGCGCCGGGGGTGTGCAGAACGCCATCCCGAACGCCTCCCACATCGGCGCCAATGCCTTCGCCCTCTTTCTCAAGTCTCAGCGCAAATGGGCCAGCCCGCCCCTTGCCGACGAGGCCAAGACACAGTTCCACGCCCTGCTCAAGCAGCACAGCTACGAGTCGCGCAAACACATACTACCGCACGGCTCCTACCTCGTCAACCTCGCCCAGGCGGACCCCGCCAAGGCCACTCAGGCCTACGACAACTTCATCGACGACCTGAAGCGGTGCGAAGCCCTCGGCATCACTCTCTACAACTTCCATCCGGGCTCGACCGGCGGCGCCCCCATGGCCTCGGCCTGCGCGCGCATCGCGGCCCAGCTCAATCGGGCGCACAAGGCCACCGCCTCGGTCGTGACCCTCCTCGAGAACATGTGCGGCAGCGGCAACGTGGTCGGCTCCCGCTTCGAGGAGCTGCGCGACATCATCGCGCTGGTCGACGACAAGTCGCGCGTCGGCGTCTGCATCGACACCTGCCACGCCTTTGCCGCCGGGTACGACCTGCGCACCCCCGAGGCGTTTGACAAGACCATGGCCGAGTTCGACTCGGTGGTCGGGCTCAAGTATCTGCGCGCGTTCCATCTGAACGACAGCAAGGCGCCGTTTGGCTCGCACCGGGATCTGCACGCCAACATCGGCACGGGCTGCTTGGGGCTGAGGGCGTTTCACAGCATCATGAACCACGAGCCTTTGCAAGGGCTGCCAATGGTTCTGGAGACGCCCATCGACGAGAAGGGGCCGGACGGGAAGGTGGTCGAGAACAAGCAGGTGTGGGCTGACGAGATCAAGCTGCTGGAGAGCCTGATCGGGATGGATGCCGAGACTGCCGAGTTTATGGCGAAGGCCGAGGAGCTGCAGGCGAAGGGGGCCTCGGAGAGGCAAAAGATTCAGGATCAGGTGGATAAGAAGGCCGAGAAAGACTCCAAGAAGGGGACGAAGGGAAAGGGGAAGGGAAGGAAAAAGAAGACCGAGGACTCGTGCGATTCGTGCGGCGAGAGCGATTAAGCCGGGTGAATTCGCCCTGTCCTCAGTGTAATGTTATGTTGTCCCTGGATATATCTCCTGCACACCGCAGGGGGTTGTATGATACTGTGTGTACTTGAATCCACCAGGAGAAGTCAGAGTCCTGCACAGCACACCTCGGAGAAGAGGCAACAAACTGAAATATTAACGATACCCAAACTCAACCCCTTCACCCAGCACCTCGTGTTCATATGTGTCTTCCCACACCAAAGGATATCATCAAAACAAATGAAAGGCACAAAAAAAACAGACACTACTTCCTCCCCCTCGCCCAAACCTCCACCTTCCCCATGAGCCCCCTCAACCCAACCCCTCTCTCACAATTCCCTTCCAACCACCGTTCCATCTTTTCCCTGACCCCCCTCATGCCGTTCAAGACAGGCATCCTCCCCGCCTCCTCCCCCTGCACACACTGCCCGGGGTTCAACAACAAATCAAAACACTCAGCCCAAATGTCCGTCTGCCAATACCTCTTTAAGCTCTCCCGGATCTTATACCTCCTCCCGCCGGCCCCAGAGGTCCCCAACCCCCCGGCATCGCACCGCACCGTCTCAATGTACTTGCCAAACAGCAGCACGTGCAGCGTCCCCGCCAGGCCGTGATAGTCAATCTGCCACGTCCACGGCCGGCCCTCCCTCATCTCGGCGCAGTCCTGCGCCGTCGTCTTCCAGTCCGCGACGAACCGCACGTCGGGCACAAACGCGCGCATGTCGATGCCCCGGCCAAAGTCGATCAGCGTGAGGCCGCGGGCCGCCCAGCCGCCGGCGCCGTCGGCACTCCAAGGGCCGGCCAGCGGCTGTTCGGTGTCGAGGCGCAGCAGGCAGTTGTCGGCCTTGATGTCGCCGTGCATCAGCTGCTTGGCGTGCAGCGCCTCGACGGTGCGGAGCAGCTCGACGGAGAAGAACATGGCCAGCTGCTCGTCCATGACGCCCGAGGCCTCGCCGCGGAAGAGGTTGACCACGTCGAGGAGGGTGCCGTGCGGGTGGAAGGGCAGGAAGAGGAAGCCTTCGTCCTGGTAGAGGTGCATTTCAAGGGCTGGGGAGAGGGACGCGGTCGCGCGGTGCTGCGGGCCGAGGCGGGAATGCGCCAGGCGCATCATGTAGAACTCCCAGGAGGTTGGTGGGTCTTCCATCTTGAGTGCCTCGCGCTCGTGGCGGTGGTTGTGCGTGCTGGCGAAAGTGCCGCGGCCCATGGTCGCGACGGGGCCGTTCTCATCGTCGACGTTTTCCGAGGAGGAGGCGCTGTCTGGGTGGGAGTTCTCGACTAGATACACGGGCGCAAAAGCACCTGCGCCGAGTTCCTTTCTGATGGTGTACTGCGACTCAACACCTGGGAACTGGAGAACGACTGCGCTGCCCAGATTGCCAATTTTGTCGGTGCTGTTCCTGCTCCCTTTGCCTGCGGCCTTGGCAAATTTGCGAATCTCGGCCCCCTTTTCGTACCGTTGGTCCCGGTGGTCATAGAACCCGTCGTATGAGGTGAGCGGAGGGTGAATGTTGGCCAGGATCTCCGTCCGTACGGTCTCGTCGACCGGATTGCACTGGACCTCCTTGATGATGGGGCCCTTTGGGGCGAGTGCCTTCGGGCCGAACGGTCTGGCTGTTGATGCGGGCTTCGCTTTTGGAAGCAGGGGTAAAGCGACGTTTGCGCTGGGGCTTTTCTCTTCCACCACTTCTCGCAGTGGGCTACTCAGCGGCTCCAGGTCAAGGTTTTCTTCCTCGTCCTCGTCCTCCTCC
>FJWA01003959.1_pt1 | contig 12649 bp, 2 predicted proteins | sample 1011891 | NCBI WGS metagenome assembly FJWA01 (sample SAMEA3912450, study PRJEB9761) | metagenome | biome: forest; material: soil | place: USA | collected 2011-06-22 | depth 0.1 m
GGTGATGAGCTGTTTCTCGCCCGCGCTGACGTTGTTGCCTTCCTCGTCGATGATCTCGATCCGATCCTCGATCTCCTCCATATCATCAGAGTCCAGCTCGTCTTCATCTTCGTCCTCATCGTCATCGGTGGGTTCGTCCTCGTCGTCCTCGTCCATTTCATCATCCTCATGATCGTGCTCGCCTTCACCCATAATGACTTCGACGACGCCGGGTTCACCGGGAAGGCCTCCGATCGGGCCCATTCCGTGCAGCTCCTCGTCGTCGTCATCGCTGGGGTTCTCTTCTTCATCCTGAGACATCTCATCGCCGTACTCCAGCTCATCGTCATAGACCTCGTCATCGTACATGGCATCTTCGTCTGGTAAAGTTAGCATCAGTAGTCGAAAAAGGACAATCCAAGGATCTGGGGGCACCCTACCATCTTGATCCTCGTCCGAAAAGTCTTCTTCGCGTCTTGGTTCGAGGATACCAAGAGTGGAGTTGCGGTAGAGGTCGGGGGTCTCCTCACGGTCATCGTCGACATCCGAGAGAGATGATGCAGAGGCAAAGTCGTCCTCCAGCTGGTCGGTCGTGGTCACCGGGATGACGTCGGACTGGCTCAGCTGATAGGCCGTCTTCGTCAGGGCCCGGAGGACGCGAAGGATGTACTTGATGGTGCGCTTGACATTGGGGAACGTGAGGTCAATGTCGGCAATGGATGCTGTCAATGCGGCGAGGTAACCCTTCTCGTACATGAGGCGCTTGAGCTGCATCTGTGACCGGATGATAGCTGGATCCATCGCGCGGGTGTCCCTGGGTTGTACCTCCTTCTCCTTCTCACCGATCATCAAGCTCATCAGTTCAGCAGCACACATCATCTTCCCATAGCGAACCTCAACGGGCTCACCAGGTGTGGTGGCTTCCTTGTATGCGCGGAGAACCGTGTCGAGAACAAACCGGCGGACGAACAAGAGGTCCGAGTCGTCGTCGTACTCAAAGTGATTGCGGGTGCGGTCGACAGGTTTCTCTTGCGTCCGAGTGACTAGAGCCACGAGCACCGCCTGGGCGTGGGACGATGTGGCAGTCTTTTTCTTGACGATGGTCGAGTCCATTGGGATCCCAGCAGGTCCCAAGCAGAGAAGGTCGTTGAGAAGATAGTTCAGGACGCTCGAACGGGGCTTGATGGGCGTGTTCGTCTGTATCGGCGCGCTCCTCTTGAAGTTGATGAACTCAACCTTGGCACGGGTGAAGCTCTGCAGGAGTTCTGCCAGGCAGTTAAGCAGGAAGCAGCGATACACGAAGATTGGGTGGTCCTCCGCCTTGAAGCTCTGCTTGGGTGCCTTCTTGTCTTTGTCCTTTGACTCCGACGGCTGCTGGTCGGCAGGAGGGGTGGCCTCTCCGCCCACGCTGGAGGACTCGGCATCCGCCGCCGAGTCCTTAGGGGGGTGGCTGGTGGGCTCCTTGTCGTCAACTTCCCGGTAGTTCAGCAATTCGCAGAGCAGGAAGTGGACCACCCCGTCGGGGTTCTCAAGGACAGGGCGCTTGAGCTCAAACGGAGTTTTCGGCGCGTCCGTCATCTCCTTGTCCGCAGATTCGGTCGTTGGCTTCACATCCTCGATGGTGAGATCTTCTGTTGCCTGCACGGTCGGTTCCACCGAGCCCTCCTTGGGAGCGGGATCCTGGTCTGCCGGCTTCTCCTTCAGGGACATGGTTTGAGTGCGGACAGAGGGGTCGGCAGAAGCAGTCCAGCCGTTTAGCTTCACGAGATCCGTGGTAACTTCAACAAACAGCTTCGGGGAGCGAAGCGCCACGTGGGAGAGATGGCGCAAATAGCCCATGACGTCGTGATAAGCTCGCGAGTTCCGAGTCACGGACATGTGGTTCCGGATCTCCGTCTCCATCATCTGGCGAATCGTGTCTTCGTCCTCCACTATGTGACGAAGAATGATCATGATGTTGTCTGAGATGTGCGCTTGGTTCAGACGCGCGGAGCCACCACTGCACGACTGTTTTGCCATGACAAACAACCGTTGCAGGTTTCGCTTTTCGCCAACGGTCTTGGCCATGGCATGGTCCCTTGTGAGGACCACGAGTATCCGCAAGACCGAGACGGCCAGGGCCTCTTCCTTGCCAACTCGTGGGAGGATATCCAGAATCGCAGTCAGTAGGCTTGCGCGGTCCTCGCCTGACATGCTGAGCTCCTTAACAACCCAATCGGGCGGCGCAACGGGGCCGTCTTCAGTGGTTGGCGGTCTCCAATTCGGCTCTACCGGTTGTTCGTCGTCCGACAGGAGAATCTCGAAGATCAGAAGGATGTAAGGAATCCAGGAGGGAAGCTCCTCGTGCGAGCTGGCCGGTGAAACCTTTAGAAAACCAAGGTAATCGCCGATGTTTTGCTGCAGGGCCGGTAGTGTCGACTTGAAGAACGCCCGATTTTGAAGAAGAAGTGACAGCAAATGAGCGTAAGCAGCAATCCCACGCCCGTTCGCTCGCCTGTCATCCTCATCGTTCATTGCGAAGGACATGAGAGCGTTGGCAAGCACATCGCCAACTTCAGTCCGCTTTTCCTCGTTGTCCGACTTGAGGGTCGTGGCTTGAATCAAGTCACAAACCTCAAAAACCAAATCCGGATGGGTCCGAATAACGTCGAGGCAACGGTCAATCAAGTCGGTTTGAACCTCTTCTCGCTCCTTGTCCAGATCCTCTTTCGTCATCGACGGGGGCGTCAGAGAGACCTCTGTCGAGCTTGACAAAGTCACGGGCGCCTGCGCGGGCGCTGAGGGAGCGGCGGGTGCTTCTTGACTCGCGGAGTGTTGGCTGGAGGCGTCCTGGCTGGCATCCTCGTCGGAGGAGAGTTCCTCAAGAGCAGCCTCACCCATCGCCTCAACACCGAAGCCTGTGAAATCGAAATCGTCCAGGTACATAGCACCCGGTCCCGGCGCCAGAGGGTTGGCTGGTGGAGCAACCACGTTCTCACTCTGCGTCTCCTGCGGTTTCGGTGATGGCGGTGCCACATAGGCATCCTGCTCGGGGATGGGATTGCGCTTGCCAGCCAACCCCTTGGAGTGAGCGCGGCAATATTCTGCCGAATCATCAACCTTTCCGTTCGCACGATAGACTGCTTCACGAGCGAGTTCCTCGTCGTAGTCCAAGCGGCACAGGTTCTTGACTTGGTCAAGGTGAGCAGCCCAGTTGAACCGGACGGGAGCGCGATTTTGGAACAGAGACACCGGGCCGGCCTTGTCCGTTTTCCGCCAGACGTTCGTTTCCTGGTCGGCAGTCGCAATAGTCTTGATGATATCAATGACCCTGCTCAGGGCCGGAGTAGGGGCCTTCTCAGCAAAGTCCGATTCCCAGAGCTTTCGAGTGGTTGGCAAGACACTCAGCCTCAGCTCCAGGATAAGCTGATGCCCCATGTCTCGACTCCGGGCCGTGGGTCGAGGGAACAGGCTGGTCTGGCTGAGCGACTCGTAGACATTCTTACCATTCACGATGACGTGATAGATTTCGAGTATCTTCTTCATCCCAACGGTTGCCAAGCGCAGCTTGTGAGCGTCCTCGCCCTCAGATGCGCCGCTGCAGACCTCGTCGGCAAACTTCTGGAGCATTGTATTCAGGACCGTTAATCCGCCATGGTCCTTGAGAGCCACCAGGACGGGTAGAATTAGCTGGACGGATGTGCGGTCGGGTTGACGCGTCGGATCGATCAGCATCTCGTGCAGCGCATGGAACATGACAATCCAGTAGTGCAGGTCTCGAGCCGTGAGCTTCTCCTGCGGCATGTGCAGCTGCTCGAGGATCGTCTCCGCCAATGTCTCTGCAATGAGTAGATGGTGTGTCCTGAGGTAGGGGTCAAGCCCACGCCTGGGCAACAAAACCTTCCCGATGGTTTGGAAGAAGGGGAGCGTGCTCGGGGTCAGCGAATGCAAAAGACGGTGGATAACGAGATAGTTTTGAAACTTGATCGTGGATCGTTCCTCCTTGGTCGGCTCCTTGGGCTGCGCCGACGTTTCGGTCCCCTTGTCTTTTGAGGTGGCAAGGCCGGTCTCGTCAGGCTTGTTCCCCTCACTGGCAGAAGGAGCAGGAATTTCGACACCATCCTGGGAAAACGGTTTGTTCCCGGTCCAGTGTTGTGGGACAAGGGCAGCAATGGCCATCTCCTCCATGGTGATGTCGCGGAGCAGGGGCCCGAGACGCTTGATAAGAGCGGCAAAGGAGTCGAAGACATTCACCCCTGGCATCGAGACCGTAGCTTGCCTGGAGGAGTAGGGGAAGCTTTGGTACAGAATCCTGAGAAGGACCTGCAGTCTCACCAAAGCCTTGACCACCCGAGTCCCGCCGGCCACTTTGCGGACCAAGTCATGCTCCCACTCTCCCTTGTCGTTAACCAACGAGAAATTGGGGACAATGAAGGGTGCAAAGAACGGCTGCGCACCCGCGTTGCCGACAAGCGGCTGCAGGTCGTCAACAGCGGCATGGATCCGGTTGAGGAGAGAAGGGAGGCCCAGCACAGGGCTCGTCTCGATCGCCGCCGCGAGGGCGTGGGCGAGCGAGCGTGAGGCACTCGTGGTCTCAAAATCCTCAGGAAGACTAGGCGCTTCCGACAGCTGCAGGAGCAACTCGATGCCGCCTCCGCGGACAAAGGAGGTTTTGAGGCTGGGGTTGTGGAAGATAGCATTGAGGAAGGACGAGACAACCCCGATGTAAGGGGTAATCTCGTGTGATGAACCCGTGGGCTTCTGGGACTCGGAGCCGGAGTCTCGGTCAGCATCGAGGAGCTGCGAAGGCGCGGCACTTGCGTCCACCATATCGACATCTGAGTCTTCGGCCGTAACCTTTCCCTTTCCTTTGGCCGTGGCGGCCGTGGATTCTACTGGCCCCAACAAGGAGTCATCCGCGGCGATAGCGTTGCCACTTGCGTCGAGAACCGAGAGTTTTGCACCCCAGCCTGCGTTGGCGGATTTGGTCTTGGCGATGTGCAAGACCCGCGCCACCATGTCAAGGATAGCGTTAGAAATTGTCGGTCGGAGGGCCGGGTGGTGGCGAGCGAGCTCATCAAAGCTGCCGCCCACGACATTGGCCAAGTCAGCCTCCGCCATGGCCTGAACATGGTCCGGGCGCTCGAAAATCTCCAAATAGGTCTCCAGGGCATTGGACGAGACGATCATCCTCAAGCCAAGATTGTTCAGTGAGATGGAGTTGAGGATGGAGGGAATGATGCTGATGGCGTCGTTTGATGCCAGAACGCCAGGGGCAAGGTGTTCTCTGGGTGCCTCCAGCATCTCTTGAGTCGGAGGGTGCGGCCGCTCATCGTTCTCGAAAGTAACCGAGTCATCAGTCTCAGCCGGCGACGCAGCCTCCGCCTCACCCTCGGGTGGGGGCCTGGGCGTCCCTGAAGGTTTCGGCAGCGCAACGGGCCTACCGGTAAGAGTTTGGAGGAAGCTTTGGACCATGCCCGATTCCGAGATGGCAGCGAAGCTCGTCGGGTCGTTGTTGATGAAATCGCTCAACAAGCCAGCAGCATTAGTCCAGACCAATGAGCCGAAGACGTGCATGTCCTCGGTAATGGCGCGCAGGCTTCCCAACAACGCAGAGTTATCGACCAAATTCCGCAAAAGCCGATCCGTGTTGGCGCCGAAGGAAAATGCGTTCGTCATGATGTGGTGGATAAACTTGAGAAGCCACTTGAGGGTTTGCTGCTGATAGAATGGGATCTTGTAGTCCACCGTGTGCGAGTGGAACTCGGGTTTCATTCCGTGCCCGGCAGCGACTAGCTCCTTGGAGCGGGAAACCGTGTCGATGATGAGGTTGGAGATGCCATCGAGCCCTCCGGCATTGCTAAACATTGTGAATGCACCATTGAACCCATAGATAATGGTATCCAGGAAGGCCAGTACCATGCTGTAGTTGCGGGTGGCAGTCTTCGACCGAATGCTGAGTGTCTCGACCATGATCTCCAGCAGCCCAGCGGAAGACATTTCTTGACCGATGCGAGAAGCCATCGCCATCTGCAGGGTCAAGGCGAAGAGGCTGGCCCGCCAGTGGTCAAGGTCGGTCACTTTCCCATCATCCGCCTCAGTGGAGTCGTCCTTCATGCTTGCCACGGCCTTCCGAATGACGTACAGAAGCACACCGTGATTAACGTTTGCGTTCAGTGCGGCTACCACCTCGGGATACTTGGTTGGCATGACGGTGATGGACTCCAAGGCCGCAAGCGCGATGGCCTGCAGCTTGAGGGGTGTGTCCGGAGTCCCATCGGTCGAGGGATGAACCAGCTCGGCAAGTTGGTACACCAACTGGTACCGACGTGGCTCGTCGTTATCCTGCTTTAGAACTTTCTCGACAAATGTCGGTTCGGGGTGGATGTATGCAAGGTTGGTGATGGCCAGCAGACGAACAGCCAGTGCAAGTTGACGGTCCTCGGGCGAGCCCAAAATCGCCTTGGCAATTCTCAGCCGGTTGAGGAACTCGTACCGAGACGCCTTCGGCATGTCGGCCGGGCAGAGTTTGAGAAGCTCGTAAATGGACGTCGACTGCACCGCAGTCTGGCGTATCTCAATAGACTTGGGGCCGGAAACAGCATGCTCATCGCCGCTCAGCCCATGGCTCCGAGCCGATGGGCTGTCTTCGGCGCCGATAGCCCGATTCGTGCGCGGAGCGTGGGTAATTCCGGTGGAGCTACGCCGCAGAGGAGTAGGGGTCGTCGGCACCGATGACAGGCCGCTATCACCGGCCTGCGGCTCGGGGGCAGCAGCAGCAGACCCCGAGGCGTCGGTCTTCGGATAGTAGGTGACCTTGATGTCCCCCCAGCCAGCCCAGCGCCCATCGTCGGCGGGACCAGGAGCCACGAGCGAAGCCAGGTCGTTGGCATGGACGGATACCGCATTCTGAGGGCTCGCGCTCGGCGCCTTGTCCTTGCCCTTGCTTGCTGAGCTCGGGGTGGTCGGCTGGAGATCCGAAAACCGAGGACCTGGAGAGACTGGGGTCTTCAAAAAGGGTTGCGCAAGAGAGTGCACGCGGTCGAGATCAATGTTGTAATGGTTCGCGAGCAAGGCGCTGCTCACTTGGCGGTTGGGCGTGCCCACACGCTTGATAGACGCCTGATACCGCTGTGCCAGCTCTAGGCCGACCTCAAGTGTGGAGTAGACGATGTTGAGATCGGTCGAGTTGAGCAAATCATTCAGATGAGGACTGCTGGCGTAGATGCTCCGGTTGCCGCAGTGCTGCAGGAGCACCTTGGTGAAGGTGAGGATGGAGATGATGAGCTGGCGGTCTCCATCCTCCCTGTAGCCCAGCTCGGCCAGACGTTCCCCACTGTAAGATTGGTCATCGGCGTACTCAACCGGTGCGCCCTTGTTCAAGAGCAGGTCGCACGCAAAGTCTCGCGTCTGGAAGCCGTCGTGCAGCTGGTAGGTGGCGCAGAAGGCCTCGAGGATGCTGTCGAACCGGTTCAAGACGGGAATCCAGTGGTACAGGTCGCCACGCGGGAAGGGCCATCTTGTCGGGAACTCGTCGAGCTTTCTGGGGATGAGCGGCAGCGGCGTTGAAGCCACGGCGAGAACATAGTCCTTGACCCAGGGAGACTGAGCCGAAGTCAGCGCACGCGGAGGGGACAGAAGGCAGGCGAGGTGCAACTGCTTACCAAATTCTCCCTGTGTTTGAACTGCATGGTCTTTGTGATTTTGCCCATCTTGACGGAGCGGCTGAGCCGCAAGGGCTGAAAGTAGACGCTCCCCCTCCACTACCAACACGTCCGGCGAACGGACGGAAGCCTTGCGTCAGAGCCGCAGAGGTGCGGAGAGCGCGGGGGTCTGTTCTGGAGTTGCGGTCAGTAACGGCGGAGGCGACCTGTCGGCGAGGCGGTTGATGGCGCAATGACGGGATTGTTTTGTGGTCGGTTGATGGGGTTTCGCTGACTGCGCGTTGGAGTTGGCGGGATGAAGCTCGGCAGGCGACGGCGCAGGCGCAGCTCCCCCAAAACCCAAAGACAGCTTGAAGGCGAGTGCAGGTCGCCTCAGGATGTCGTTTTGGAAGTCGGAGCGGAGCTAGTCACGATGCGTTCGCCAAAATGCGCGGTCTCTTCGTCGCAGTCGATGTCGCAGTCGAAGTACGCCGAAAAGTGGCGGTGGTGACGAGATTTGGGTTTGTTGAGGAAGAAGCAGCAGCAGTGCAGGGCCTTTTTCGGCGGAGGTTTAAGGTGAGCAGAAGGCAATGACGGCAGCTGGTCAGGTACAAACAGTGCCAAAAAAGTCCGGCCACGGCAAGTGCCGCCAGCCGCTGGGCTTAATTCAGTGTGGGGCGGGAGCTCTTATCGGATTCCAGTGCACTGTGCCAGAGACTGTGTGTATTACAGCCACGAGAGACATCCATCGATGATTCCAAGGCAGCCCTTTCATTTTCCACGGCATCAAGCCAGTTTAAAGAATACAGTTCGCTACCTTGGGCACATTAGGGCCGCCTCAAATACCTAGTCAAATTTGCAGAAACACAATTGCAACTACGTCAAGCTCACGACGAGCAGGCAGCTGTGTAAACCCCACTTCAGCTAACGCGGGGTTGTCACAGCCTCCGCCCAAGGCGGCGCGCCTGGACCGTTGCTCGTAATTACTGTACGCGCAGAATACAGAATACATCGATCCATACAAGCGTCAAGCAAGGCGAGCCTCCCGAATAGGCCAACCACCTGAAACCGAAAGGATCGCAGGAATTCCCAGCTTAACTAGCACACCGCAAAGCGTCGGCAATTTAGAGCATTCACTGGACCCGGGAGTTAGAGCGACTCTGCGCCGAGGTCGGTCGGGACAAAATACAGAATACATCCCTAGGTACTGCGAATAAATACAGCAATGGTACGGCTTGTCCGCCGTGCCGGGACAAAAATCCCTGAACCCGATCCGATCCCGTTCCAAACCAGATCCAACCCGAGTTCCGACACAGCGTTTTCGTTACAAAGGCATCGGAAGGACCATCCTCTCCAGGCTTGGTCCCGTGTCATAGATCCATAGAGAACATACACGCATGAGACTGGACTCGGGGTGAATATCAGGCCGGACTGATCGCTAGGCGCCGAGCCACAGCCAGCGCGAACAAATGGAACCCCAACGCCAGCTTCTCTGGCGACCATAGGTGAACGACCTGCCCCCTGGGTTGGCCCCCAGGCTGGCCCCCGACTCATGCAAGCCAGTCAAGCTGCTTCAGGATGCGATATTCGATATCCAGCACAGCCTCCAGAATGGAGAACCGAAGGATTGACGCCGCTCTTAGTGCAGGCAACAGCTGACAGCCAACGAGCCGGTTGACTGGCAGGTCGGGCATGAACCGTGTTGGTCAGCAAACAGCTGGAAGTCAAACTGGTATCTTTGCGCAAAGCATCTATGGAATCACTTCATCGCCACGGGAGCAGGTCCTTGGGTTGGTGAGGGTGTTGCATAGTTCTCCGAGCCTCTTCGCTCAAGCGCCCGAGATGCTGAAAAGCAAAGACTCATTCTCTCGAGATTCCGTGAAGGTGTTTATTCCATATACACGCCCCCGATGAGTCGCCAAGCAAGCACGCCGTGACCGTTTCCGAAAGCAACCCGAGACCCATTACCGAACGCCCCAATTTTACTTGCGCATAGAGCTGGCCCGGCGCTTGCGGGCATCGGCCTTGTGGGCCTTGGCCTCGGAAACGCGCTTGGCGAGAATCTGGGCATACTCGTTCTAAAGGAATTATCAGCATCGACTCATGGGTGCGGGTTGGAAAAGAGTAAACGTACGGCCTCATCCTTGACCTTCTCGGACTGGCGGCGCTTGAGCGCGATGCGGTGACGCTTGTGCTGCAGGCGCTGGGGAGTGACCAGGCGCTGGATGCGAGGAGCCTTGGTGTAAGGCCTCTTGCCCTCGCCCTTGGGCTGGATCTCGCGACGGATGACGTACTTGCGGACCTATTGTTCCCAGAAAAAAGTGGTGTTAGCCTCCGATATGGTCGCACTCAGACTCTACCCGAACTGGGCGATGTGAATCGCGGCAGCTCGAGGGTAGGCGATGACGAAATATAGGTGGCATGAAGCACGTACATCGTCATCCTTGCTGAGGCCGAAGAAGCGGCGGATCTTGGTGGCGCGCTTGGGGCCGAGGCGCTTGGGGTGGACGGTATCGGTCAGGCCGGGGATGTCCTGCTCGCCCTGCTTGACGATCGCGAGGGCGAGGACGGAGAGGTCGGCACCGACGATGCAGCCGCGGACCGACTTGCGCTTGCGCTCGCCGCTGCGGCGGGGGCGGTAGCAAGAGTGGCCGTCGGCGAGGAGGAGGCGGACACGGTTGGGGGCAATGACACCCTGCTTCATCGGGAAACCCTGCTTGTCGTTGCCACCGGTGATGCGGAGGACGTAGCCCTTCCACTCATCGCCGAGCGGGTCGCCGGGGACCTCAGCGCCCATCTGGTCAAGTCAGCATGTCTGCGTCGATGAATCGGCGGGTTTCGATCGAACGTACGCGCTTCCTGCGATGATTCTGTTAGCTCACGTCGCCCAGTTCGAGAAAGGAAGACGACATACTCGTAGAAGTGCCTCAGCTTCCGCTCATCCTCCACGTCGATCAGCTTCTGCGAGCCGTTCGCAGGGTGCGAAATGTTCAGCTACCGGGTCGGGTCAGCGTTGTGGTCCAACCAGGACTGCCAGAGAAACAAGCATCGCGAGAATGATGAATATCACGCCCTCGTTCCAATCGCATCGCGAGATGGGTATCCTCACCTTCATGTTGGCGGTGTTTGCTGAACGGCCGGTCGTCGATGCTGCGGACAGAGTCTGGAGAAATCGGGAAGCGAAGGTTTTGTGTGCACCCAGCCAGGAAAGAATTTAGGGCACAATTTCTGTGCGCTCTGATTGGATGGGCTTTCAATGTACCCACCTTGGCCCGACTGGGGTTGGCCTCTCAGCCTCTGCTTGTTCAGGCTTGCGGGTCCTGCAATTTTGTGCCAAGCCTCAACCAGACTCCAAAGCTTTGATGGAGGGGCCAAGGGAGGGGCATCACAAGCAGTGACCCCCGATTTGTTAGACACCTTGAAATATACAAGTACGGCATATACCAGTTACCCTCCAGAGCCACGGTCTTCATTTCTCTCCCATTCCTTAAGCGGTTCTGTCACCACCATGGAGGACGACCGGGTTCAAGTCGATCTTGGAATCGCTGCCGAGATCGAGGAGAGAGAAATCCAGGAGAATGCCCTGAAACAACCCAAGAAGCGCTTCGTTGGCAGGAGGACTGCGGCCGAGGCAGCAAGGTCCAGCCCGGGGACTGCGTCCATCGAAGACAGCGGAGCCATCCAAGGTACTAACTACGGGGATGACTTGATCATACACACGCAGCAGAACCAGAGCAAGGCTGATACGCCTCACAGTTGCACAACCAAGGAGAGCACCGAGGTTGCTCAACCAAGTGCCACCCGAGATCCTCAACGACGAGGCGTTGAAGGAGGCCATGACACTCCTCCCCAAAAACTACTCCTTCGAGATCCCCAAGACCATCCACCGCATCCGCTCACTCGGGGCCAAGAGGGTGGCCTTGCAGATGCCCGAAGGCCTGTTGTTGTTCGCCACCACCATCTCAGACATCCTTACCCAGTTCTGTCCCGGCATTGAGACACTCATCATGGGCGATGTCACGTACGGAGCGTGTTGCATCGACGACTACACGGCGCGGGCCATGGGGTGCGACTTGTTGGTACACTATGCTCACAGCTGCCTCATCCCAGTGGATGTGACCAAGATCAAGACGCTCTACGTGTTCGTGGACATCAGCATCGACACATCGCATCTGCTCGCCACTCTGGAACGGAACTTCGCCCCCGGGAAGACCATCGCCCTGGTCGGGACGATCCAATTCAACGCCACCATCCACGGGGTGCGGTCGACGCTGGAAAAGGCGGGCTTCAAGGTGGTCGTGCCGCAGATCGCGCCGTTGTCCAAGGGAGAGATCCTGGGGTGCACATCCCCCAACCTCTCCACATACACCGACAGCCCGGTAGACTTGATTCTGTACCTGGGCGACGGCCGTTTCCACCTCGAAAGCATCATGATCCACAACCCGGGCATCCCAGCGTACCGGTACGATCCCTACTCGCGCAAGCTGACGCACGAGACGTACGGCCACGACGAGATGCAAGACCTGCGGCGGGATGCCATCCGGACGGCCAAGAAGGCCAAGAAATGGGGCCTCATCCTCGGGTCGCTCGGGCGGCAGGGGAACCCGCACACGATGGCGCTCATCGAGACCAAGCTAACCGGCATGGGGATTCCGTTTGTCAACCTGCTGCTCAGCGAGATCTTCCCGGGCAAGCTAGCCATGATGAGCGACGTCGAGTGCTGGGTGCAGGTGGCATGCCCGCGGCTGAGCATCGACTGGGGGTATGCGTTTCCCCGGCCACTGCTGACGCCGTACGAGGCGCTCATCGCGCTGGAGGAGAAGGAGGACTGGGGCACGGGGCCGTACCCGATGGATTACTACGGCAAGGAGGGGCTTGGGAGGGTGAAGCCTGTCGCCGCGAGCTAGTAATTCGAGCTTGTCAATCCATCCCGTGCAATGCCCGAGCAAACGCCGCGTTCTCACCCATGCTTCACCCACATACCCTGCCAGTCTAGAGAACTCAACCCGTAACAGAGTTGCCGAGTCCTTACCACCCCTTCCCCACTC
>FJWA01007453.1_pt1 | contig 12582 bp, 8 predicted proteins | sample 1011891 | NCBI WGS metagenome assembly FJWA01 (sample SAMEA3912450, study PRJEB9761) | metagenome | biome: forest; material: soil | place: USA | collected 2011-06-22 | depth 0.1 m
CATGGGGTGTTCGTGCTTGAGGCTCAGGTAGGTCTCAAGAGGGACGGTGGAGCGCGAGTGCCACTTGAAGACCTTGAGGGCTTCGATGATCAGCTCGTCGGCATCGTCGGCCGTGAGCCTCGACTTGTCCTGCTCGGCCGCGTCCATCAGGTCGCAGAGCCGGAGAGAGAAGAGAGTGCGGCCGGACAGCACATCCATCGCTGTCTTCCGCACCGAGGGCGAGGAGATGAGATTTGGTCGGAGAACTGTTGTGAAGACGCGAAACGGGTTGTTGCGTAAAGATTCCGCAGCTCGTGGTCGGAAAGCGGTTCCGTGGAGGGGGAACCTATAGTAACGCAGGTCAGCTCCAGTTTATCGGTAACTGAATGTCTGACTAGAGGGACCGATGATGCGTACCCAACCACTTCAAGGTCATAATATCCCACCGGATGCATGCCCATGATGCCAAAGAGTCGGCTAATCATGCGCATTTCCTGCTCCGTGCCTACCCGGATAGCACCATGGCGTTCGAGTTGGTGGCGCACAGGCAGGTCGCCAAAGCCCTGCCCTCGAGCGGCGAGAATGGAGTTATCAACGGAGTTGACGATGTCGACCAGCTGGCCGTACAGCGGGACTTCGCTTCTGTACATGTCCGAAAGACCTCGCACAAAGCGGGAGCGGAGATGGTCCGCATCCCACCTAGGTGTAATCACGGTTAGTATGTGGTTAGAGCCCATGAGGTGCGACTGTGGCGTGGGGACAAGATGGCATACGGCGATGTCGTTCCGTTCTGCATGGCTGATCGGTCTGCAGACATGTGCCACGGAACACTAAAGGGAACGTTGGGGAGAGCTGACTCGGATGGCGAGGTTATAGCCACTTCCAAGGAGATGTAAAGGGTTGGCTGATTTGCCGTTGTGACTCAAGTCGATATAGGAGGCACAGTCTCCGTGACTCTCCGGATTCAGGGAGCTGCAGTACAGCCCAGGGCCTGATAGCTGATGGGCATAGATAAGTTAAAGTGACCACATGCTCCGCTTGTGATATGGGCCCCTGTCTCCCTGGTGATACGGTTCGGGTGACCACGATAAGGCGCTTGCACTGTGAAACTCGCCGAAACCACGTCTGAAGTGGTTGATAGCCGACCATTGCCTTCTGTGGCCGCTTGTTTACACCCCCGAGCCGACGCTATCCGCACCGCTAGTTCGTCGTCGTCGCATGCCAAGCACTGTGGTCGGGTGTGGGGAATCCACGCTTTGGGAGAGCTGTTGGTGTGAGCCGCTCCGCCATCCCATTTCCCCGGTTCCGACAAGGTCTCTTGTTTCTCGATGATACGCTCAAATTACCTCAGGGCCCAAGTCCCGTTGTATCTCTCTTTATTGGGAGTTGTAGGTTTGATACGGCATACTTGTTGGAATCTTACCAAAGCATGGAATGCTGAAGTTGTGTAATACACACTGAAGATTGCAATTTGGATGTATTGTGGCATCTTGTGCCAAAGTACTGTACAGAGACAGCTCTCTGCCTAGCTGGAACACGGCCCAGCCGCTGTAATAGATTGAAAACTACGCCGAGGCGCGGTATCCCAGTACCCTGGCTGAAAACAGCAGCTGGAAGTTCCCATGGTCCAAGACGGCAGCCGCCTTGGATGCCAGGTCCGGCAGCACCGCACGCGCAATCGAATATCAGTTTGGCAATGGGGGTTACTTGTCCAAGATGACTGGGGCTGTCTATCGTCCGCCCCGGATGGGGTGGAAGAGATCGTGGGGTGAAAAGCCAGCAGACACGTTGTGTGCCCTCTTGGAGTACGGTCTTGGGACTTTGGAAAAAGGAGTTATTGTATCGGGCACTGGGGTGAAAGAAAGACTTTTGTTTCGTGGCTTTACTGAGTTTGATGAACTGCTAATGAGGGGGCGACCCTGGGGCAACACACTGAAGCGTTCCATCCCAAAGGTAATATCACTAGAATGCGCGAGAGGAGGGCCATCCAGGCATGATTAGGCTTGATCATAAACAGAGAAGCAATGAGTAAAGTAAAAGAGAAAGAAAAGGAGAGAGGGAAAGGGAAAGAAAGAAAAAGAGAGATGGAAAAGAAGGAATAGAAGTAAAAAGAAAGAGATTTTAGAAATAAGAGAAAAGGATTTAGGGAAAGAGAAAAAGGGAAGAATATGACGGCAAAGAAAGTAAGGTACCTTAGGTAGAGGAAGGAGGAAAAGGAAGAAAAGGAATGTTTATAACCATAGCAATTCTCTCAAGTCTTAACAAGCTTGGCTTGCCCACTCCTTTTATCAGTCATCCCGTTTAACAGGTATCAGCTGCAATCAACTGGGAGCCGAAAACCTATGCAGGCATCTCAACTTCCACCCACAGCCCTCGTCTCAACTTCCTGTCTCAGACAAGGGTTCCTCCATGCCAGCCTCTGACGTTCCGATGGCGTCACGCCGACTGGTTGGGAAACAGCCATCTTGGATCCCCTCTGTTTAAAACATACCGATATCCTATTCATCTCTTTTTCACGCCGTATTGCGTTTACTTTGCTTCTTCAACACACCCGATTTGAACAAATACCACAGCTGGCACAGCATCATGCCCAATGCAATCCTCATCACGGGCGCCACCGGCAAGCAAGGCGGCGCCGTTGTCGACGCGCTCCTCGCTGCGGACCCCGACGGCACAAAATTCACCCTTCTCGCCGTCACCCGCAATGCATCATCCCCTTCTGCCACTCGCCTCCTCTCCAAAGCCCCAAACGGCAATCTCCGACTCGTTCAAGGCAACCTCAACGACATTTCATCTCTGTTCGAATCTGCGACGGCCCTGCTCCCGGAAGAGGACAACAGCGTCTGGGGCGTGTACTCGGTGCAGGTCTCGGTGGGCTTCGGAGTGTCGACGGCGGGCGAGACAGCGCAGGGGAAGGCGCTGATTGACGGCGCGATCGCGAATGGCGTGAAGCATTTTGTCTACAGCAGTGTTGAGCGCGGGGGTGATGAGAAGAGCTGGGAGAACGAGACTGATGTCCCCCACTTTCAGAGCAAGCACCGCATCGAGCTGCATCTGAGGGACATGACGGCTGAGGGGAAGCCCGGAGCTCGCATGGGATGGACAGTGCTGCGGCCTGTGGCGTTCATGGATAACCTTGCTCCCGGGTTCGAAGCCAAAGTCTTTGTTGCTGCGCTGAAGAACTATCTGGGAGAGAGGGACAAGGCGCTGCAGTGGGTTGCGGTGGCAGACATCGGGGTCTTCGCGGCTGCGGCGTTTTCCGAACCCGCAAAGTGGAATCATCGGGCAGTGGGACTCGCCGGTGATGAGCTGACCGTTCAGCAGCTGAACGAGGCGTTTATGAAGGCCACGGGCCACCCTGCGCCAACGACGTACTGGCTGTTTGGGAGTGCTTTGACGCGGATGGTCAAAGAAATGGGGTCGATGCTGGAGTGGTTTGCCTCGCAGGGGTATGGGGTAAACATCGCCGAGCTGAGAAATGAACACGCCGGGCTGTTGACGATGGAGGAGTGGCTGGCGAAGAAGAGTCCGTTTGCCAGGACCGATACTAATAAGTGATTTCTTCTACCGAGATGTTAACTTCACTTATATTTGGGGCCGACGGCCGGGACCGAGATTGCCTGACTTGATTCAAATCGAGCTCTTCTGAAGTTCTGAGTCTAGTTTTGTTGATCAATGACACAAGGGGGTGAACAGGTGTGGATGGCAGCGGGCCACTTGACGCAGCACCAGGGTCACTCAGCGGAGACGACATCAATTCCCACACCACCTGCAAGACTATTTAGATTTTAGAGACAACAGCAATTTGGGTCTGACGTGAAACCCACATCGTCCGCACCGGGAAGCAAATTCCAGCAACATGATACTCCGACCTGACTCAATCCTCAGACAAAAGTCACGTAACCCCTAAACATGTCAACAAACTCGGGGTCAAATTCGGCAACCCAAGCCGGCTCACTCCCGACCTTCCGAGGTTTGCCATCGTCAAACTTCTTGGAAATCCCTTCGTAAAGCACTTCGTCGCTCGCCCCTGACTTGAAAGCGCTGGCTGTACTTGCGGGCGCGGCCACAGTTTGCGTGGGCAGAGCCCCTTCGAGGAACGAGAGACAGTCATCATCAAAATCGTCATCTTGGTAATCGGCCTGTTGAATGGCCTGCGGTGCAGCAGCTTTGCCGTTTCCGTATGCCGAAGTGTTTTTGGAAGGGCCGGCTTGATTCTGTGTGTCGCCATTTCCCTGCTTCTCCTTGTTGGTGACACCTCTGATGGCCATCTTGTTTGACGCGGGGATTTCCAAATGGCCCGAAATCTGGAAGATGTCATCCCCCTCGTCATCCGTGAATGAGAGATCAATACACTCCAAACCCATGGCGTCAAAGTCCATATTTTCCCAGTCTTGCCTTTGAGTTTTGGTTGGGCGGGGTGGGAAAGTAAGAGTTGACTGTGTCAATGACAGCACGGACTGCGTCTTCTGGCGGTCGATCAAATTGCCAGTCGGAGGATGAACCGACCCCTGTGGTTGTGGTCTGGCCAGGGTGGATTTAGGCGCCCTGGTACTGACCAGCTCGTCGCCAGCCTCCTCTCTCTTTCTCTTCGGCCTCTGTACAGGGCGCTTGCGTGGCTTGTCTAAACCCTCCTTGCAGCATCGATGGGTGCATGGCTTGCCGGACCTGGTGGGGGCGCCTCCGCTGCAAACATGGTTGCACTGCCATCTTCCGTTCGGCAACTGAACGGGCTCTCGGGCGACGGTTTGCGCAGAGTCCATCGCATCCCCATCGTCGTGGCCCGCCAAATGGACATCGAACTTGTCTGCTGCTTGTGGCTCCACACTGGCCAGCTCTATCAGCTCTTCGACGGATGGATATTCGTCGATACCAACATCGGCCGTCGCTTCCGGGACCTGCTTCAGCGATGAATGGCTCAAAGCTTGCTCGGCAGCGAGGATGAGCTCCGAATCATCGATGTCGCCATTTTCCATGTATCCTTGACTGTCGATTTGGCTTCGCTGCCTGTGGCCTGGGCCTGGAAGGATATTTGGCACCGGCGGAAACATGGAAGCTGGGAGTTTGTGTTGGAGGGTCTTGGACACGATCGTCCCGACTATCTCCTCACAGCTCAAGTGGCAAGCAACGTGATCCTTGACATCACGGAGCCCGACAGAGAACTTCAGGTCAAAGCCAGCCTGCTTGTCCAGCTTCTTCACGCTCCCACGCCAAAAGTACACCAGGGTGCCGTCGCTCGTTTCCGCAAGGAAGGTCAAGGCCGGCGCGCGGTTCGACCAGTTTGGCGGGCCTTTGCGGTTGAGATAGCGGAGTGTTGCTCTCACCTCAATGACGACGGGTTCCTCCGACCTTGGTTGAACCCTGTGGCCCACAATCGCTGTTTCCACAGCGAGGCGTGGGAAGTTGTCGAGGAGTGCCTCCAAGTTCTTTCCGAAGGGAGGCTGCCGCGACATCAGACGCTCAATTTCGTCGTACTGCTTGTCCGCCAGTTGTAGGACAGTACGGATGTCCTTGCTTGCAAGCTTTCTCATGCCCACTGGCCCAATGCAGGGGATCTGCGTGAGTTGGGTGGCGCGCCCTTCCCAGGATTCGGCCGCGAGCGCTCGGGCGAGTTCAAGAGCGGTCTTGGTCCCAACGGCGTCGCGGTCATGGCCCTTGCAGTCAATGACGGCGCGAACAAGACGGTTCAGTCGCTCGAACACCAGCTTCTTTTCCATCATGAGCTGACGTTTGGCTTTGGCGGCATCGCTAGAGTCGGGATACTGCACGCATCCGAGATGCAGCTGGACCATGAGGGAGATTTTCTGTCGCGTTTGCGTGACTGCCTCCTTGATTGGATACAAGATCAAGGGGGATTGATTGACTTCACGAAAGAGAGCTCTCTCTGCCGGCTTGAAGCGGAACTCCCTGAATTCGGATGCCTGGGACAACATCGTGATCTAACAGGTCAGTGGTGCCGTACGCTATCACGAGGGGGTGCTCGCACTTACCAATGTTTCCATTCCTACGCCACGCGGGATCTGCAGGAGCAGTTTCATGGTCTGGAACTCCACCATGTACTTGGACATGGCACGTCCGTACTCGGTACACCGGAGGGTGTCATGGGCAGTGACCAGCTCTGCTTCCTGAAGTTGCTTGATGTCACGCTCGCAGATCTCCTCAAGTTTATCGTCGACCTGAGAAGGGTTGGTGGTTCCGCCCGTGAGCCGGTAGTAGTTCGGGTTGCGTCTAAGTCTGACACTTAGGAACGTGCCACCAAGCCACGTTTTTGCCGATGGCAAACTGTGAATTGTTCCCAGGCAGATCTCGGAGTTGAGGTGCTCGATGAGGTTGAGATGGAGCGTGCTTTCCAAGATCTCCTGCCCAGACACCATCTTCTGGTATCGCTCCTTGTTGGCCGCGCGAGTGAGAATGATGGCCGTCGCGCTGTCATCGAACTGCGGCCGGCCTGCACGTCCAAGCATTTGCATGACCTCCAGATCCGAGTATTCCTCGAGCTTATCGTTCGCGAACCCGACAGTTCCTTTGAGAACGACTGTATGGCAAGGGAGATTGACGCCCACAGCCAATGTCGATGTGCAACAGATGACGCCCAGTTGGCCCTTGAGGAAGTTCTGTTCGACAGCGGCCCGGTCCTGAGGATCGAGGCCGGCATGGTGAAACGCCACGCCAAGCTTGACGATCTCCTTTAGCTCCCTGCTGAGGACCACCACGCGCTGAGAAGGGACAGGCCACAGCTTGTCACCATCGGGCCTGTCAGAGGCAAATTCTGCGAGGAGTGCCGCCGTGCTTTCGCACGACTTTCGTGTGAAACAAAAGACCAGAATCGGCTTTTGCCGAGCGTGTCGGGCAATCAAGCCCGGAAGCTTCTGGTTCAAGAACTTTTCGAAAATGAAGTCGTTGCTGTTGCTCTCGAAGCCGTAGACAAGCTTTTGGAGCTTCACAGGGCGAAATTCCTCTCCAAAAGCCTCGCGGTGGGCAGGAAGTTGCTGGTTCGTGTGGTTCCGGCCCAACCACCTCGCAATGTCATCCGAGTTCGGCACCGTTGCACTCAGGGCGATGAACCGAACGTTGGCCCCAATCGTCTTCATTCGGGACACGACGGCCTCGAGCGTTGCTCCGCGCGCGTCCTTGAGGATGTGGACTTCGTCAATGAGAAACAGCTCGACCAGTTGCAGAAGCTTCCGGTGGTCTTGCCACTTCCGGGTGATGGAGTCCCACTTCTCAGGGGTTGTGACGATGACGGAGGCATCGCCCACACGGCGCATCTCGGCCTGGGAGGTGTCGCCTGTAAGTTCCGCGCATTTTAGGTTCATGTGGCTGAATTTCTTCTCCCAGTCGCGAGCCTTTTCCGAGCAAAGGGCTTTGGTCGGAGCCTGGTAGACGATCTTGAAATTTTCGTTTCCTCGGTCGAGAGCGAGCTTGCAGATGGCGAGTTCGAGGATCGCCGTCTTCCCGCTTCCGGTGGGGGCTGCAACCACGACATTGTCATTGGAGCGGTAGATAACATCGAAGCACTTTGACTGCACTGCGTTGAACAACTCGTAGGGGAAGATGGCGCGAAACTTGTCCGGCAAAGCCTGGCGGAGGCTGACGAGTGGGACGCCGTGAACAACGGGGTTGGAAGACTGGTCATGGTCTTGGCTCGCTGGTGTCGGTTGGATCTGTGCAGCTGAGTGTAGAGACGGCGGCAGTGTACTGGGAAGGCCTGTGGCGTTTTGCTGCTTCCGAGTGCTCAATCGTGCCGTCGGGCTCGAGCTGTCCGGGCCATGCGAGCTGCTTGCGGTAGACTGGGCAGGCTGCGAGCTTCGTGCACCCTGTCCTGCATGTCCTGCAAAGCGTCAGTGAGATGCGGCGGCAGGAATGATGAACCTCGTATCTTACGAGCATTTAGTGGAGGAGTTCCGGTCTGCCACAGCCCGAGAGGCTCCCTGAAGAGGTGGGCTGGCTGGTGTCTCAGCAAAGCGGTTGTGTTTCGGGGGTGTGGACCGTCCTCGGGCATCATAGCCCTTGGCAGGGACTCCGGCTCGAGACAGGGGCTCGGAAGGAGAGTGGCTTCATAGTACGTGCCATATCCGTCGTGTGTGTTGGAGAGGTGGGAGGGAGTTGGGGTAGGAAAGTATCCGAGGGTCTGCGGTCGGTTGGCGCTGTCGTTGCCGGGCCGGGTGTGCAAAGGGGCGTGACCAAGAACATCCCGATCTGCAGCAGGTCAAGTTGGTCAATACGTTGACAGCAGCAAACCGAGAAGCGCTTGGCGGAAGCATACCAAAGTCATCCAGGCCATCACCGTATGAGCTGGCCATGGCCAGAGACGGCGGACGAGGGAAACTCGGAAGTGCAGACAGGAGGTGGACACTGGCAGGGTTTGATCACCATGCCGGAAGGATGCACATGTCGGAGCGGTCAGTGGCCGGCCGTTAATTCTCGATGGGCAGTGCAGTGCGGTGAATGGCAAATATCGGAGCCTGGGCGGGCACTGGACTTTGGAACGCGTTCAGGTGAATTTCCATCTCCAGGCAGCCGTTCTTGCCCGCCTTCCTGGTCGTTGGTGTGGTGGGTGGTGGTCGCCCCTTCCCTTCTCAAGTTGGCGAGCATCCGGTTCTCGAGCCATTTCAAGTCTGGAGGATCGTGCTCTTGGATTGGGCTCGGAATTTGCAGCCTTGAGATGTCGGACAACGGGATCTCGAACCTGGGATTGGGAATATCGTCGTTGTCAACCGACCATACTCGTGCTGAGAGCTGGGGTTGAAAAGGTGACGCCACCGTGGTCCCGCGTCGACTCCCTCGAAGGTTTCTTGGGCTCATCATCCATTCTGGCTGGTAGCCGTTGAGACACTGATTTGGAACACCCATGCTCATCATCTCGATCAAGACGACGCCGGGGAGCGGGCCGGGACGGGACCGACCGTGCGGGCCCCAGCACCCGAATCGGAAAGCTTCAAAGCCATCGCAGCGAAGTCTTTGGCTAGATGCACCGAGTGTGCGGCTGCATCGCTCCGAGTCTCGCTCGACTCGATCACCGACGCCACCAGGGTACCGCGTTCGTGCCGTGTCGATGGGGATTCGCCCATTGGGCCGTTTGGCGGCCCCCCGCAGGTTGCAGTCCCGAACACCCAACCCACAGGCCACAGCAACATCGTGGCATGATTGGCATCTCGGAAATGAGAACAAACAAACGGGCATTCAGCCCGGAAGGCCTCTCGGTCCAGTCACATCTGCCGACGCCGCAGTCGCCGCTTGAGCGCAAATGGAAGGAAGCAGACCTGGCTGTCGAAACAGCCTTGGCGGGCCATCCAGTTGTCCATTCAGGCAGGTCTCTGGCGGCAACGTGCTGGAGAGGCGGGTCAATCAGCCCCCTGAACCCCGGAAAGTTGCCAATTGCGGCACCGATCGAAAGATAACCACTGCGACACTGCCGTCCCACCCTATCCAGGGGCATCTGGACGCACGTGGGATCAACACCGGGTACACAGGATACGCACACCTAACGTCCTTGGCAGCGAGGAGCAGTCACCAATATAACAGCACTGTCACATTGCCATGATTGTGCCATGATCGCCGTGGAGAGTCGAGCTGTGTCCATCAGCCGTGTCCGTGTCTCCTCACCCACGACGACAGCACCATGAAGACGACACCAGTGCTCTCCCTGGCATTGGTCAGCCTGCGGTCGCTGGCCGCGGCCGAGACCATCGCAGAGATCAACGGCAACCGGTTCATCTCGCCGTTCTCGGGCAAGTTAGTCACCAATGTCACCGGCTTGTTGACCGCCAAGGGGCCCAACGGCATTTTCCTCCGCTCGACGACGCCGGACAACGACAAGGCCACCTCGGAGAGCATCTACGTGTTCAGCAGCACTGTGGGTGCCACCCTGACGGTCGGCGACATCGTCTCGCTCGACGGAAAAGTGTCCGAGTACCGGTCTGCCAACACATACATCTACTTGACCGAGATCGGCTCCCCGAAGAACGTGAAGGTGCTCTCGTCGGGTAACTCCGTCACGCCGCTCGTCATCGGCAAGGACACGTTGCCACCCCCGACGGTGCAGTACACGGCGCTCGATGGCGGTGACATTTACAGTCTGCCGAACGCCGTCGCCAACCTGTCCGTGGCGAATCCCGTGCTCGACCCAACCCAGTACGGCCTCGACTTCTGGGAGAGCCTCAGCGGCGAGCTAGTCACGGTCAAAAAGCCGCAGGTCATCAAGACCCCCAACTCGTACGGCGATACCTGGGTCCTTGGGGACTGGGCGGCCACCGGCAAGAACAAGCACGGCGGCCTGACCATGTCGGACAAAGGTGAGTTTGAGCTGCAAACACGGCAGAATCCGTTGATCAGCAGCTCACGCGCCACAGACTCCAACCCCGAAGCCATCATCATCGGCACTCCTCTTGATGGCACCAAGAACCCCACCACCGGCAAGATGGGCGACCAGTTCGAGGACATCACAGGCGTCGTCCAGCAAACCTTTGGCTTCTACTACATCCTCCCCCTGACCGCCGTCAAGACCACCGTCTCGGCCTCGGCCTCGGTCTCTCCCAGCCCCTTCCTCAGCCGGGGCGAGTGCACCGGCCTCACGATCGGCAGCTACAACGTCGAAAATCTCGCCCCCACCTCGGCCCACCTCCCCAAGGTCGCCACGCACATCGCCAACTACCTCAAGACGCCGGATCTGGTGTTCGTCCAAGAAATTCAAGACAACAGCGGCCCTACCAACGACGGCGTCGTCTCGGCAAACGTGACCCTCACCACACTGGTCAGCGCCATCAAGGCCCTCAGCGGTGTCACCTACGCCTTCGCTTCGATCGACCCCGTCAACGGCGCCGATGGCGGCCAGCCGGGCGGCAACATCCGCCAGGCCTACCTCTACCGCCCCGAGGTGCTGAGCCTGTACAAGCCCAACCAGGGCGGCTCCCTCGACGCGACGGCTGTCGTCTCCGGCCAAGCAAATGCCAAGGGCCTGGCCGGCGCACCCTCGCTGTTGTTCAACCCCGGCCGGATCGAGCCTGCCAACGAGGCGTGGACAATCAGTCGGAAGCCGCTGGCTGCCGTGTGGAAGGCCAAGAACGCCAACAAGCCGTTTTATACCGTCAATGTGCACTGGGCGAGCAAGGGCGGCAGCACAGGGCTGCATGGCGATGTCAGGCCGCCCATCAACGGGGTTGTGGACGCGCGGATGGCGCAGGCGAATGTTACTGGGGTGAGTCTCAACCGTGTGCGGACAGTGGGTGATTGGGGATGATGCTAACGGAGGAACAGTCCTTCATTGCCAAGATTCTTGCGCTCGACCCATCTGCAAATGTCATTGCCGCCGGCGACTTCAACGAGTTCTCGTTTGTGGGACCCATGAAGACTTTCTCGGCTGTTTCGCAGATGGTCGACCTCGACGAGGCGGTCAACATGCCCCTTGAGGAGCGGTACACCTAGTATGTGTGCCTGACCGAGCCCCTGATGATGTGTGATGCTAACTGAGAGTAGTACCTTTGATATGCAAGCCCAGGCTCTCGACCACGTGTATGTCAGCCCGCGGCTGGCACACAGCAAGGCCACGCGCTTTGAGCACCTCCATCTCAACACGTGGGCCTCGTATGCCGATGTGGTGTCGGACCACGACCCGAGCGTTGCCATGTTTAATGTCTGCGGCTGCTGAGACCGGCAAGGAGTGTGTTGGGAGGATAAGCACTGTACATAACTATGTAGGTTGATAATTTCGAACTGAAGGGTTCTTGGAACAGATTAATAGGACCGAGTGAAGAGCTGAGCTGTATTAACCACGGGCGATACCAGCGCCCGCCGGGTAAATCGCATCCTCCGTCGTCCACCACCCAAACCATGGCCGCCAGTATAGTGGTGCAATTTGTTTGCCTCGACGATGCCGGCAGATGGTGGTCTTTCGTACCCGGAAACCTTGTGGTGCATAGGTATTCTCTGGGGTGCATATCTTTGCCCCCGGCCGCTCCAAGGATTCTGGTGTCGAACACTTCTCCTCCACCCACACGAAGAACCACCTACCTTTCCCAACCAAGCGCTCGAGTACTCCCAGATAAACATCCTCCCAGCTTCCAGATGAAGTTTCTTACCACCGTGCTGCTCTTCGCAGCAACGGCCCATGCGCATTGTAACTCTCCCTCCCCAGCCATCTCCCGCCCTCCCGTTTGTTCATCTCCCAACAGACAAATTCCCGCGCCTCATCCTCAACTCCGTCCCCGAAACCGCCGACTGGCAGGCCGTGCGCAAGACCAAAGTCACAAACTCGCGCGACAACGGTGCCGTCTCGGACGTCTCCTCCTCCGACATGCGCTGCTTCGGCGGCAGCCCGGGCAAGGCCGTCGCAACGGTCGCGGCGGGCAGCACGCTGGGCTTCGTCGCGTCCTCGGGCATCATGCACTTTGGGCCCTGCCAGTTCTACATGGCACGTGTGCCCGAGGGGGCAGATGTGAATACCTGGGAGGCGGCCGGGGAGGTGTGGTTCAAGGCGGGGAGCATCAGTGCGGTTGTGCCGCCGGGGGGTGGGGCTTTGAAGGGGGATGAGGCCACTTGGCCTGCTTATCGTGGGTCTTTTTCTTTTTTCCTTTCTTCCTTTTCCTTGGGAATGGTGGGAGGGTC
>FJWA01003974.1_pt1 | contig 12578 bp, 9 predicted proteins | sample 1011891 | NCBI WGS metagenome assembly FJWA01 (sample SAMEA3912450, study PRJEB9761) | metagenome | biome: forest; material: soil | place: USA | collected 2011-06-22 | depth 0.1 m
AGGTGGGGGAGGTTTCGGGCGGTGGAGGGGCAGGAGCACCGCGTTGGGAGGCTCTCTCACCTCCAGTAAACGTTCTGCGCCAAATCACAGGTAGTTTGCTGGATCTTTTGTTGTGGTAGTGTCAAAGGGAAAAACCTCGCGACCAAGGTTCCTTTTCTGGGTGTCTGTGGAGGCTTTGGAGTTCTGCCTGATGATGGGGTTGACAGTGTGATGCTTTGCAGGAGGAGAGTGGGTCGATCGATGGTGGGGTTGATCAAAGCTTGGGGGCTGCAGGAAGGCGTCCAACCTGGAAGGTTCTCTGCCGCTGGCAAACCAAGCCGAAAAGCTCAGGTTTCTGGGAGCAAGAAAGATCCGTGTTGGTTACCTAGGAACTGAGGAGACGAAACTCTCGTCACGGCTTCTGTTCAAATATCACACTCCAAGCGAATGAATAGGCGCCGGTGATGGATTCTGTCGCGGTGGAATTCTGAAGTTGGTGCTCAGTGTCTCATACCATCAGGTTCGCGCCTTGCGCTCGGAGGACGACCACGCGAGAAATTAGGTGCCCAGGAACCAGGGATCCCTGACATCATCGCCCCGAGTCCTCGGGGACGCCACGGAATTCCAACATTCTGCTTATCATTTAGTACTGAACATTCCCGTCGAGCCCCGTCTTCTGTGTTTAGCTGTAGAATATCCCGACATTTGCCATCCACCGAGGAACAACTCAGCAAACCATCCCCTCTCCTAACTACAAGTTACGTTCGCGCAATGGTCTGTGTTAAGATGTCATGGTGGTCTTCCCAATCCAGCTCAGAGACACCGTACTGACAATCCTCCTGTCCTCGTCCAGGGCCTTGAACAAGATCTCCGGAGCAATCCTCCGTGCCAGCCGAGGGCGGTTCGTCCAGCCATGCAAGGTGTCTGGTGATAATCGTGCTGACATATGGTGTTGGTTCCCTCCAGTGCGCGATTCAAGGTAAGACGCGTTCCCTGAACCGTGTCCTCGCAGGCCCTGGTCTCTGACAGCCCAAGACTGCTTGACGAAAAACGGGTACAACGAGACCAAGTGCGCCAAACTGGTCGACGCTCTCTATGACTGCTGCCAGGCCTTCTACGAGAGGAACGGCAGCGACGCGAAATCTGTCAGCTGCCCCAAGCCCGACCTGTTGCGGCTCAAGATTGAACAGAGGCGGAAGGGCATCCAGTGACGGAGAAAGCAAGATGTATCACTCATCCAAATATGTCCACCTGCAGAGCCCCGAGAGGCGTCAGGTAACTTGAAAGGAGGGTGCGGGATTCCTCTAGGCGATCATTGAGCGCGCGAGAGGCCGCGTGGACCTGAACAAGCAATGAAAGGCTTGTTCCGAGACTCTAATATGAATGCCATGACATTGAGGAGAAAAAAGAGAAAAGGTTCAAAATTTCTGGCTGCTCGCCGACTTTTCTACTTTTCCAGCGGAGCGGACGGGGCTCCACTCCCGGCTGGATGGTCTGTGCTCGACCAGGGGAGCTGCGGCTGCTGTGGAGAGTGTGCGGTTGGCAGCCGCCAGCTGCTCTCGCTGTCGAATGCGTGCACCCGCGCCCGATTTTTCGAGCCGCAGTTACGCGAACCGCGACCACCCAAGCCAAGAACAGGAACCAGTACCGCCAGTTGTTGCTTAAAGAGGATTCACGCCGCAACGACTTTTGGGAGAAAAGTGGCGGCTCCCCTTCTTTGGAAACCAACGATCCCCAAATTCGAGGCGCAGAATGCGATAACGTTCACGGTACGAGAGAGAGAGCCAGCCGACCCGAAGCTCCACTCGGCCCTTTCAAGGCCTTGTCGGCCGTCAACAACAACGCCGGCATTGGGCCCATCCCGTGGCTCCCGTTTGTGCCTCATCGGCCATGGCTCCAGCATTTGTCGGTTCATTATCCCGGTTCCCCATGTTGGAGGCTGACGATAGTTGCTGACATTGGCTCTTCCAGGATTACCCAGTCTCAGAGAGCTCTCGGGCGAGCTCGCCAGGCCCAGCGCAAGGTCGGTTCAACACTGGGGGTCGGCACCATTGACGACCACACAGGGCTCTAACATATTCGGCAGGGTCTGCGAACGATGAAATGGCGGCTCTCGAGACCACGTATCAGGCGAGCACCATCCGGGTCGGCGATGAAGTCGACTACTTCGCAGCCCAGCTCGACCGCCACAACACCGACTTGGCCGGATCGCCCGCAGAGAAGCGCGCCCAGGTCTTCAAGCTCGTCGACTCTTACTACACATATACACGCAAGCGGGCCGACCGGTTGCGCGAACGCGAACCACGGGACCGATCCGCGCGAGGAGGGAGCTGGCAGAGGGCGGGTTCTGCCGACATGGACATTGATGAGGCCGACGATGGCAACGCTAAAGTCTCTCCCGAAAAGGTTCGCCGTGCAGAAGAGGAGGCACAGACGTGGGACCTTCTGCGGCGGATACTGCCCCTACGGTACCGTGACCAGCCCGCATCCCAGCCAAGACCCGTTGACGACGCCTCGACTAGGACACGCAGGCAGTGGTGGAACGAGTTTTTGGTCTCCGATTCGGCCGCACGTGAGAGGAAGATTGTTCTTGAATGGCTTCAGAGCAGCGCGAGCTACGGACCGCCCATTGACGAGGTGGTGAGCGAGCTTCAACAAAATGCCGAGAGGGGCGACATCCTCGCGCACGGCTGGCTCCATACCCGCCACAAGATCAAGCTGCAAAAAAGCGTCAACGGCTACCAGGGCGTGCTGGATCCCCACGATGCCGCAGCCGCCCAGGCGCATCTCGGCTCCCACATCATGGTCACCCAGCTGGACCCGGATGCTGTCACGCGCCAGGCTCGCAAGTTGGAGCCCCAGGACGAGTTTTTCGAGCGCGCAATCTGGCTTGGGTGCTTTGAGATGCTTCGCCGGGGCTGTTCCATGTCCGAGGTTCGGGAGTGGTGTTCGGAGCGAACGGAGCTGTGGAGGGCGGCATCCATCGCCCCCTTGCCGCTTTCCAACCCCGAGGACGAAGAGCAACCAGACTTCGAGCCAAGATCGCTGATTTTGTGGCGACGTATGTGCTTTGCCGCTGCCCGAGACGGCGGAACAGGAGAGCACGACAGGGCGGTCTACGGGTTACTGGCCGGAGACATCGCCAGCGTGGAGAAGGTGTGCAAATCATGGGATGACTTTCTCTTTGCGCACTACAACGCCCTTCTCAGGACCCAGTTCGATCTGTACCTGGCTAAGCATGGGGGAGAGGAGGCCGCCAAGGCCGCCGAGCAATTTCCATCTTTCAACGCGGTTTTGCACCACAGCGATCCGATGACAGTCAGCAAGCGGCTGATTGCTTCCCTGGAAACGGAACCGAGAACGAAGAAGGAGGCGATCCGGATGACCAAGGCTCTGCAGGGCGCCATCGTCTCGAACGAAGTCGACCGGCACTTATTTCTGCAAGGTCTCATGCTGGGCAGGCATGCGAACCAGGCGCAGAAGTCAAAGTTGATCCCGGAGGTTTCCCCCCATCTCGCCGAGAGCTTCAACCAAGACAAGTACTTTGACCTTGCGGACCACGACGGTCTCCGGATACTGGCTCACGTCCTCATCATCATCTCCACCCTCGACCGTCTCAGTGGGTCCGCTACCGACAAAGGCGCGCTCCAAGCTCGGCACCAAGCCCAGGAGAACATTATTGCCGCCTACATAAGCTACCTTCGCCTTGCCAACCTGGAGGAGATGATACCCCTGTACTGCTCCAAGCTTTACGGTGCCCGGCTGTACGCGACGCTGAGCAGAAACCTGATCCACATTGTCGACAATGACGTCCGGATTCACCAGCTTACCATAATGAGGAAGCTGGGGATCGATCTGGCCGAGTTTGCCAAGAGCCAGCCGCTGATCTATCTGGAAGACATTCAGGACAAGTCGCTTCGCTGCGAGGCCAAGGGGCGCTTCAAGATCCTCGAGGACGGGCCGGCAACGCTCAAGTACGGCCGCGTCATGAAGCCCGATTTCTTTGGGGAGGACGCCGAGTTTGTTGATCAGGAAGATGACCTGATCATTCGTTCCATGGAGTGGCTCATGTTGGTCCCGGGGCAGTTCGTGGAGACATGCACCTATGCCGTCCGGATCTACAAGTATCTCCTCAGTATGTTCCAACCCCTGCTGAATCTTCTCGTCCGAATCTTAACCGGTTCCAGAACAAACACGACTTCGCGCTGCTCGCGCCTTCAGCGAACGGATTTCGGGGCGAGTCATTGTTAAGACCAAGTCGCCCGTCCCGGTGAGGGATGCGAGCGAGGACTCTGGCCCCGGCTGGTTCGAGGAGTTCGCCAGCGGTGATTTCCCGGACGAGTTCCTAGAAGCGTGCGGGCTGGGCAAGGATAAGCTTATCACGCTGGTGCGGAATGTCTGGGAGCTCGAGTGTCTTGTCCGCGCGCTGGATTCTATGGAGACTCTATCGTCGCTCGCCGGGCTCAGCAGGGAGTATGTCGTCTACGAACCCCTGACCCTTTTGCGCTGTCGTCTAATACTGTCTGCAACAGGGAAAGCAGCACTTCGCGCGAGATGTGGCAACATACCAGTCAAGAGGTCCGCTCGGCCAAAGCATGCATGCAACCAGTCCTCAAGAACTGGCTGTTGGTGTCGAACGAAGGTAAGGGAACAGTTATCTTTGTTGCGGGTTGGGAAGCTAACAGTGCGATGCCAGTTGACAAGGACTTTGATGAGCTCCGCGAAGCCTACATCCCAGAGACGGTACTGGCTTACATCAGCTGCTTGCATTTTGCGGGCACATCTCTCTCGCGGGACAACCTCTTGGAGTGCATGGAGCTCGCGGCAGTGATTGCTGAGAAGGGCTCAGATGTGGCCAAGGAGTTCCTAAGGCGCAACAGGATGAAGGAGCTGGTCGAGGCCTTTGCGTCGTCTAGCAAGGCGCTAGCCATTTGGACGAGCGACAAGAAGGGGTCGCAGACGAATTCCAAGAAGATCAGGGAAATGGGATGGTGCGTATCATTTGTCCGCTGAGCCGACGAGATTTGCCAAGCTAACCATGCTATTCAGGTCACGAGAACTATGGTCCATCAAACCGTAAGGGACAGCGGAGTCAAGATTCCGATGTGGAGGTCCAGCTGAAGAGGAGACCGGCCAGAACAACGGGCAAAGCTGCGAGACAGAGTTTGGTGCTGCGACCCCTCCACGACCAAACAATGAACAAAACAAAAGAATACCCGAGGGTACGCAAAGTCTCGGCGGGAGCATGGGAGAAACATTGATGCCGTGAGATATGTCCCACAGGACATTGGGGAGCTTTCATCTCGCATCTTTCATGGAATGGGTGATCTCGAGCTGGATTTGGTCACTTCACGCGTGCATCTTCGAGGTAACTCGGGCGTTGCATGGCAGCAGGCGCCGTCGGCGAACATGCTAAGAAACGGGGGGTGTAGATGGGAGAAATGGATAGGTCTCTTGTTGTTCTAGGCGCTTGAGGTAATGTTTGAATAGTAACCCGCGTCTGGCGTGTATGCGGGCATATCTCTCATCCTCGTTGTCCGTGACGCACCATGAATGGTCATTATTACCCCACACAGGATCGATCGCCGAGGCATCTCATGTCACAATGTGGGGAAGGCCAGGGGTCGAGATGCACAATACAGTATACTTCGGCTGAACTCCGACTGCTGAACCCCGTTCGCTGAACCCCGTCTCTCACTTTGTGGGGGCAAGGAGTCTGTATTTATAGGCATCTCGGTCAACCACTAAAGGAGTGTTCTGCAGCAAGATCTCGTGGGATCAATACCCTTGGTTGCATTGGGAAACATGTCCGGACCACAGGGGAAAGATGGCAGTGGCGGGGAGAAGCCGGCGTACGGCCAATACCAGTTCGACCTGTACGCCCAGGCGATCATGGCCGGCAAGAAGCCCGTGGTCACGACGGATCCAAACAAGCTGGAGCAGGCGGCCAAGGCCGTCATGACCCCCGAGGCCTTCAACTACGTCTTTGGCGGCGCCGGCGAACAGGCGACCATGCATGCCAACCGCCTGGCCTTTCGCCAGTGGAAGCTCATCCCCCGCATGCTCCGGCCAACGGTGCCGCGAGACCTGAGCGTCAAGCTGTTTGGTCAAACCTACGGTAAGTGGCAACGCTCAGCCCCTCACTCGTCTTGCACGGCAAGGTGGTCCTAACCCCCCGTTCCTAGCCACTCCTCTCCTCATGGCCCCCGTGGGGGTCCAAGCAGCCTACCACCCCGACGGCGAAAAGGGCGTTGCGACCGCCTGCGCCTCCCTCGGCGTGCCCTTCGTCTACAGCACCGCCTCCACCACGCCCCTCGAGGACGTCGCCTCGGCAGCCGACCAATCCCTCAACCCGGAGGGCGAGGGCGGGGACCAACCCCAACAAGCCGCTCCGCGCTGGTTCCAACTCTACTGGCCCCTCTCCGACGCCGTGACGGCCTCCCTCCTCGCCCGCGCCCGCGCGGCCGGCTGCACGGTGCTCGTCGTCACGCTCGACACCTTTACCATGTCGTGGCGGCCGCTGGACCTCGACGGCGGGTACCTGCCCTTCGTGACGGGGCAGGGCAACGCGCTGGGGTTCAGCGACCCGGTCTTCCGGAAGCAGTTCGCCGAGCTGTCGGGCGGCGACGCCGTCGAGGACAGCGTCGTCATGGCCAGCCGGGCGTGGCTGGCCGAGGTGTTTTCGGGCCACGCGCACTCGTGGGAGGACCTCGCGACGCTGAGGCGGCTGTGGGGCGACGGGCCGATCGTGCTCAAAGGGGTGCTGAGCGTCGAGGACGCGCGCATGGCCGTGGAGTGCGGAATGGATGGGATTGTGGTGAGCAACCACGGGGGGAGGCAGTTGGACGGAGCGGTGCCGAGCTTGGAGATGTTGCCCGAGATTGTGGAGGCGGTCGGGGACAAGTTGACGGTGCTGTTTGACTCGGGGATTAGGACTGGTGCCGACGTTCTCAAGGCGCTTGCGCTGGGCGCGAAGGCCGTATTGGTCGGGCGGCCGGTGATCTATGGGCTGGGGGCTGCTGGCACTGAAGGCGCTCGGCATGTCCTGGCAGGGCTCCTCGCTGACGTGGACCAGTCCATGGGGCTGGCTGGGGTGAAGAACGTCGCCGAGCTCAACCCGAGCATCTTGAGGAAGATCAACTACGGTGGCGATGTCAAGTCGTCCCTCTGACGCAGGGTGGTGGCTTCTTTCTGGGTTGCAATTTGGCGTACGTCCATAGGATATACGGGTACAAGATGACAAGAGGCACTGTTTTCCAAGGGGAGTCCCGAGGATTGTGCTGGCAATCGCGAGCCTCTTCCTTCATTCAGGCTTGGGGCTCACGTTATCCAAACAACTCCAACGGCAGCTTGCATTCACCCCGTCATTGGCCAGGCAAGCCGAAGAAAAAAGTATCCGACCTCCTTGATTGCCCCAAGCGGGCTTATTGTTCTTGGTGGGGAGATCGTGCGTGCCTGGCGGGTATGCACTGTAGAACGGCCGGCTGGCCGGCTAAGCAATCTCGATGTTGAGAATCTTGATGTCTTCGACGGGCTTCTCCTTGTACGTCTTGACGTTCTCGATGGCGTGGATGACGTCCAGACCCTGCACGGCGCGCCCAAAGACGGTGTGCTTGTTGTCAAGCCAGGGCTGGGACCTGTTAGCATGTAATTCGGGTCATTCCGGGAGAGGGGCCTGCCATACCGTTTTTTCAGTCGTAATGAAGAACTGGCTGCCGTTAGTATTGGGCCCGGCATTGGCCATGCTCACAGTGTAGGGTTTGTCGTGCTTCAAGCTGCTGAACTCGTCTTCAAACTCTCTCCCCCAGATACTCTCGCCGCCAGTCCCATCGCCCAGGGGGTCTCCGCCCTGGATCATGAACTTCCTGATGACACGATGGAAGATGGTGTTGTTGTAGTACCCGCGCTTGGAATGCGTCACAAAGTTCTCAACCGACTTTGGCGCCGCGTCGGGGAACAGCCGGATATGGATGTCGCCATGGGTCGTGTGTAATATGGCCGCCGTCCCCGTCTCGGCCTTCTTTTTCTCCTCGGCCTTCTTCTGCCCCAGCACGGTTGGCTTCTCGTTCTGGACGTCTCTTGACGACTTGGAGATGTCCTCTTCGTTGGTGAACATGTAGAAGCGAACCTTCCCAATTCCTGTAGCGACTAGTATTGGGTCCCGAGTCTCAGATTCCTGCAGGAGGGGGTTGCTTGATGCCGCCATGGCAACGGTCGTCACCCCCTTCTTCTGGGGCTGGCCCTGGTACAGTGCCAATGCCAACGGCCGGAAGCCTTCTTCCCGGCCGTAAACCTTGACGACCTGGTTTGTGTATGTGTTGAGCACCTTGACTCCGAGGTAGGACCCGTAGAGAATGAAGTGCCCGGATTCGTCAAAGATGACGTTGAACTTGTCGCGGAGCTCTGGCGATTCGATCTCGCGCTCCTGGGCAAGCCGGCGCCCAAATTCCACGGCGTCCAGCTTCTGTAGTGCGGTCCCGGCCTGCTGCATATCTTCGATGACCTGGAGCGATTCGTCGTATGTTCGCTGGAGCTGGGCCGAGGCAAAGTCGAAAATGCGGATCTTCCTATCAGGGAACGACATGGTCACGAACCGGCTGCCGTCGGCAGACAGGCTGAGGGATGCGGGCACCGACTTTGCCTTCTTGAACTCGAACAAGTTGGTCGAGCTCTTGTACTTGAAGACATTGTCGGGCTTCTCGTATGATCCTGCCGGCTGCCAGTATTCTATCATGCCGCCTTCATCAACCGATAACACGCAATCGTAGTGATGGTTGAACGTCATCAGCGATACCGGGCTGCGGTGCAGACCGGTGATGGTATGGATCGGCTCCTGGTTCTCCCCCCTTCCGTCGTAGATGTGGATGCTGGGCTTTGCTGCGCTGTCGGAAACGGCCAGGAGAGGCAGGGAGGACCCCTTCTTGTGAACCCAGCAGTCGCACCGTGGCGCGAAGTCGAGCTGGAGGACAGCGAGGAGGTCGAAAGTCACCACGTCGAACAGCTTGACCGTCTTGTCCACACCTGCGGTCGCAAAGCTCCGGCCGTCCTGGCTGCATGACACGGACCGGACCTCGCCCTGATGGGCCTTGAACTCCTTGACAAACTCGATGCCGTCGGCAACCTTTTTCCAGAACTTGACGACGCCATCGACGGATGTTGTGATGAGAAAGTCGGTCAGCGGGGTGATGGTGAGGAAGGCGAGCTGCTCCTTGTGCATCAGGGACTTGGAATAGCGCGTCGACTTGGGCAGGGCGGAGATGTACAGCTTCTCGTAGGGAAGAACGCGGCGCTTTTTCTTGGGAGCGGCCGTGGGTAGCTGGGGGCCCATGTCGTCGTCCGAGGAGCTGTCTGCATCGTCTCGCATGTTTGGTTAGCGAGGCCATCATGGCGGCGCGAGGAGGAGGAGGTGCGAAGGCTGAAGAAGGGAGCAGTGTCGCTGCAACATACCAGGGCCATCGTCGCCTGTAAAGTCGGCATGGCTTCGCTTGTTCGACTTGACGTCGTCGTCGTTGCTGGTTTCGGCCATGTTGACTGGCAAGCTCCTGTCCCTCTCGTCGAGTCTGTCGCGTTGGCTGCTTCTGGGACCGCGAGCGAGGCTGTGGATCGTGTCTGTCGCAAAACGGCAGTTGATGTCTTGGCGTATCTCCAAATCAGGGAGCTCTCCTCGTTGCGGGTCCAAGAGTGGAGCCTTCTTCGAGTCTGCAGGCATGCATGGGCGTCTCGGTTGTCATTCAACGCTTCGAAGGGCCTGGTTCAACCATCCCGTACCACTCCGGAACCTTCACGAGGAGCCTTCACGAATGGACCTAACGATTGCCTGGTAAGTACTTATTCAGATATCTAGCTAGGTATTGCCATTGGGCCTCTCATCGAAAGGAGCTTCCTTCACGGGATCATCCGAACTCAGCCCTGCGAACTAAATCAAGCCAAGCACATCCTCCACTCCCTATTCTGAACTGCTCTGGTCGACAGCCAATGATAGGGGTTGTTTCAACATGCACCTGTCGTCAGCCCGTTGCCCTGTTCTGGAGCGAGCGAGGTTGGAGCAAGAAAGCAAGGCCATGGGTGTTCTTTCAGCGGGCTTCAACTTACCCCACATTTGAGTCATCCCACATCCCACTTGAGCATGGAGCTCAGCTGCCCCTCTCAAAACCGAGGAGGGACCGCCCAAAGCAAACCCTGGCAATCGTCCGTGAAAACGTCCAGCGCAGCCATTTCCACCCGACATCTGAGTACTTGGGAGCCTGAGACGTCAATTAAACTGGTATCTGCTCGGATACAGCTGAGCTGAAACCCCGCCATCATGTCTGTAAGTTCGCACTCCCACGTCGTGTTCCTCCAGAGCCTTGGTGGCCCTCCCTCTGCACACTTGACTCACTGTCCCGCAGTCGTTCTACATCGAGAACAAGAATGTCGGCAACAAGGCCGAGAGCGAAGACTGGAGGAGTATGCGCCCACTTTGGTAACCTTGGCGCACTTGTTGGGCGGTAGGTCACTGACAGCATGGACCAGTTCGCGGCTACAATCCTTTGACACCTCCCGACCTGCTGCAGCACGAAATCGCCCAGACGCCCCAGTCGAAGCAGACGGTTCTCAAGGGCCGCGAGGAGGCCGCCGCCGTTGTCAACGGGACCGACGAGCAGCAGAGGCTAATGGTGGTGATTGGGCCATGCTCCATCCACGACCCGCAGGCTGCGCTCGAGTACTGCGACCTCTTGCTGAAGGAGAAGGAGAAGCACAAGGACGAGCTGCTGATCGTCATGCGCTCCTACCTCGAGAAGCCGCGGACGACGGTCGGGTGGAAGGGCCTTATCAACGACCCGGATATCGACAACAGCTTCCAGATCAACAAGGGCCTGCGGCTGAGCCGGCAGCTGTTTGTCGACCTGACCTCCAAGGGTATGCCCCTTGCCAGCGAGATGCTGGATACCATCAGCCCGCAGTTCTTGGCCGACTTGCTCAGCGTGGGCGCCATCGGTGCCAGGACAACCGAGAGCCAGCTCCACCGTGAGCTGGCCAGTGGTCTGAGCTTCCCGGTGGGCTTCAAGAACGGCACCGATGGGAGCCTGACCGTCGCTGTCGACGCTATCGGCGCTGTCAAGCACCCCCATCACTTCCTGTCCGTCACGAAGCCCGGCGTGGTTGCCATCGTCGGCACCGTTGGCAACGAGGACTGCTTCGTCATCCTGCGTGGCGGTACTCGCGGTACCAACTACGACGCCGAGAGCATTGCCGAGGCCAAGGCGGCCCTGGAAAAGGCCGGGCTCCGGCAGCGGCTCATGGTGGACTGCAGCCACGGAAACTCTCTGAAGAACCACAAGAACCAGCCGAAGGTTGCCGCCTCGCTGGCAGAGCAGCTCGAGAAGGGTGAGGAGGCCATCGTGGGCGTCATGATCGAGAGCCACATCAACGAGGGTGAGTGTGACATGTTCTAGCCCTGCCGTCTTCGTCATCTCGTTCTAACACGCGTGCAGGCGCGCAGAAGGTCCCCAAGGAGGGCAAGGACGCCCTCAAGTACGGCGTCAGCATCACCGACGCCTGCATCGGCTGGGAGGACACGGTCCAGGTTCTTGATCTTCTGGCCAACGCCGTGAAGAAGCGGAGAGCGGTCGTGGCCCAAAAAGGCAGCGCCTAAACCACCTCTCCTCCACTGTACATGTACATGCGTATTCCTCCTCGGCAACAGGCGTTGGCGGGCATCTGGGAGCTGGGAAAAGTGTTGTTTCAACCTGGTGGCATTTGTATTCAAGAGTGGCATTCATGTCCTGCCTAGCTCATGATGGATCTGTACTTCGGCACCGCTTTGCAGTCCATCCCGCTTTGAGGTGTATCTGGTGTGCCTATTTCGAACATGAATCTGTTGCGAGAGCTCCAGAATCAAATGTTGCCGCTGGCTGCAGAAGCGGGCCGGGGATGGGAGTTGGGCAAAAACCCTGGGCGGAAAAATAATCGGCCGCGGGTGCTGGGGCCAGAGCTTGATTGGTCCCGGCCAATGAGACGGCCAGAGTTCCTAAGATTCCCGAATTTGAGAAACCTGACCTGCGCCGACCTTCACCAGCTTGAAGCCTGCTACCTCACATCACCCGACGGTGGCAGCGAATTGCCTTGTCAACCCGACCCACGACACCCCCTCAGCTCCGCAAAGGTGTGCCGACCATGCTGGCGAGGTCCTGCCTGCGCTCGACGCGCGCGTTTGCCGGCGTGCGAAATGGCGCCGTGCAAATTACCAAGGTATGTCCACTCGGCTGTTTGGTGCAGGGCTCGCCGCCATCCCCGTCCCCATCGCATGACCGCATCGACGACGACGCCCGCTCGCCCAATTGCGCCCGCCACCCCGCCCCGACCATCGAGCCGGCCTCGGGACTGCCTCTTGTGCCCTTGCCGAAGCTAATGCCCGTCTGTGCCAGCGCGCCGCCTCTTCCTCGAGCTCCGGGTCCACTGCCGAATCGCCGCTCCGGTTGAACATCGCTGCCGCCGCCGCTACCGCCGTCGCCGCCGGCTCCGTTGCCTGGTACTACCATCTCTACGGATCTAGTGCGCACGCCTCCGCGCCCGCCGACGAAGGGTGAGTGCCCCGCCGATCGCCGGCCTGCCCTCGG
>FJWA01003934.1_pt1 | contig 12561 bp, 15 predicted proteins | sample 1011891 | NCBI WGS metagenome assembly FJWA01 (sample SAMEA3912450, study PRJEB9761) | metagenome | biome: forest; material: soil | place: USA | collected 2011-06-22 | depth 0.1 m
CCTTTCCCGGCGTCTAATGTCGACGCGTGCTCGGCCTCCTGGGCTTCCTGATCCACGCTCTTAGGCGCCGCGGGGACTACCAAAACCTCGGCAGGCGGCTTCGAGGCTTGTTTCGCCAGGGTATGCAGGTTCTGGGCGAGATAATTCAGATGGCTTGTCAAGGACATCTGCTTCTGCTCGGCAGCCTTCTGGGCAAAGAGCTCTTCGACTGGCTCGGCATCCTCCGACTCAACCTCGTTCAGGAGGATCCTCAGGGGTTGCAGGGGATAGAGCAGCGGGATAATCAGCTGTACAGACTGGACCGGCCGGAGGCCGACAGGGAGGTTGGCCCTCCGTCGCGGATCCACGGACAAGGTGTAAATGACACCGTCGCTGGACTTTTGGTAGACGGGCAGTCGGCTCATGCGAGCCTCGAGCTGCCTCACTTCCTGAGCGCGCCGTGCCTTGGCCTCGGCAATCTGGTCTCTCGAGTAGGACTCCTCGGGAATGTATGGTCGATTAACGGATGGCTTGGGGGGCGGTTTGGCCGACTGCGGTGCTGTCTCTGCAGCTGGCTGGGCATCCAGATGGCGAGTGTCCCTGAAGATAGTCAGCTTGACAGTCTCGGCCTTCTGCTCGGTCAACAGCGACTCGAGATTCCTGTCAAGAGCCTTGGTCAGGGCAAGCAGGGTCGCGCCGCGCTTCTCTTGGACCAGCCGGTCCCAGCCATTTTCGATATTGATGGCGAAGCCACGGGGGATATCCTTGTTCTTGACTTGAAGGTGGGGTGGCTGTCTTGGGTATGCCGCCGGGACGTGGAGCTGGCACTCCAGATGTGCGAGGTCAAACGGAAAGTCGGGGTCAGAGGGGGCTAGGGCGAACTGAAGAGAGGCGTCCCCGTTTGCGAGGTTGGTCTCGTTGGGGGAGAAACGGCGCCTCAGCTGCTCGATCTGGTAGCCCCTGGCATCCTGTGTCTCCCGCTCAGGGACCGGCTTCGGCACGACCCGCGACACCGGAGCCTCGGCCACGGCCTGCCTGCTGGATCGTGGCGAAGCACCGCCGCGAGGTCGGATGGGGATCATGTTGGCGGCCAGAGATGCCGGGTCCGGGGAGATTATGAGGTGCCGGTAATGAGTGTGTGCAACCAGTTGATGAAAGTTGCAAGCCAACGTCAACGTTATCGCCGCCGAGAGAAGAAGAGTGCAGCAACAACCGACCGAGTCCACGCCACTAAAGTCTAATTCCCCGAAAAAGAAGTTGTCTGGATGTTTAAAAGGCAACGCAAAGCGCGTCCTCGGTTGAGAGTGGCGAGGCACTGCCAAGATCGTATCCACCGAACCAAGACCCGACCGGCCGGCGAGGGTGTCAGAGGCTTGGAGGAGCCGCTGGAGTGACTCAGAATGATGCTTCAATCAGGCGCCGGAGCGGCCCCACAACCAAACCCACCTCTCCGTGGACTGTGACCAATCATCTTACACCAATAACTTTCACGACGACAACCATCTCCCCAGAAGTCCCCAACGGGCGACAAAACTGCCACGATTTGTGCAGGAATCTGCTCAAGTGTTCCGGCTGAATTGTGAGATATCTACGAAGGCTTGAAATTATACCACCTCCAACTTGGAGCCGCTGCTTGTGGGGGTTCGCCCGAAAAACTGTCCAAGGAACTCTTGTTGCCGTGCTCCTGAAGGTCATCCAAGTTTTCTGAACCGTCAAAAGAAGGCGGTATAGTGGAGTGATAGACTGAAACCTCCGTACTTCAGACGTAAGGTGGTTTGCATCCGGTCTCCTCAGAAGAAGGAAGAGGAGATGGGAGTGCCCCACATAATCTCCCAGGAGCTTGTTCCTTTGTCGAGGTGAGGCCAAGGTGAGTTCGGTATGCACGCCTGGCTGAGGTGGAAATATCGCCGACTGCACATGTCGGAAACTCGCGGCTCACGAACTAAGCGGAGCTTGCCGTTCACTCCTTCTTCCCAACGGCGTCACCTTCGGAGTTGCGTTCTTGGCTGAGGTATTTCTTTTCTCGCTGTTCCTCGAGAATTGCGGTCGAAAGAGCAAGCACATCAAGCATTTTGGGAGCTTTTGGAATTCCTGCTGTCAGAAAGTACATCACTGCCGCTCCTAGCTTTCACCTTCACGATCCTGTCAAGTCTTCGTCTACCACAGTATGTGCCGTCCTCTGTATTCATTGTGGCCGACATTACCAGCCATCCTCACCGCGCCACTCTTCTTGATTGCTGCTGGGTCTATGACTGGGTTTCTGTCAGTTGCTGGGACTCCATCTGTCCTTCCTCAAAAGGGGCATGTCCTTGGTGACAAAACGGTAGCGATCGTTGCCAGCCGGAGCAAGACTCTCCAAGCAGCATGCGAAATTACTCGGCGCGCTAATTAAGGTCAGGACCGAATGCGCTAACATTGCGCCGCTCAGCAGCAACAGCGAGTGGGAGTGCAAAGTCCCGGTACCTGCTGATTACACTCTCCCCTGAGAACAACATCGGGCGTTCCAGCGTCCTTCTCGAAGCCGCGCTTTGACTGATCGAGTTGTCAGCGGGAGGCCCAAGCCATGCATGGATGGAAGTCAGCTGCGCTCTGCCCCTTGCGCAACGACGGGCCGCTAATGCTAGCGGGTCCGGGGAAGCGGCAGACACGCGGCCGTCGTTCAAGAAGCGACCACCTCACGGACACGGACAACATTGACGTAATAGGAAAATGAAAGGTCGTGCTGCTGTTGGCTCTCCTCAGACTGCCCCTGAACTCGCTCTGACTCGCCGCGCTCAGCCCCTCACTCCGATGCGCCGGCCGAGAGCGAGATGGATTGACGAACGGGCCAGTATGGATCCGTTCATGCGTGGGTGATCGTTCGTTGAGAATCCGACCATGTTCATGCTGTGCAGTCGTTGCCGGATGGTCCCAAGGGAACGGTTCTCCCATCCCGGTTTGGCGCTGGCTGCATTGCGGCCATACCAGAACAGGCGCGGAAGCACTGCCTCCGAGCTCCCAATCCGGTTGGGCGGCGGTATTCTTCGGCCCGCGCAGCTCGGCGGTGATCCCCCCTTCCAGCGAAACGAGCCCGAAGAAACCGAGAGGAGAGAAGCCCGCCCATTGCAGGATTCGGAACCGGTAGCGCCGAATCACTTCTGGAACGTCGGGCGAAAATAGGGCATCTCACCGGCGTGGGTCTGGAGGTATTCGATACCTTCCATGCTGCTTCCAGAACGTCTCCAGGGGGTCAAAGAGTCCTTGCGGCGCTTCGCCCCCCTGTGCGAACTATTTCCGTCTTGGGAAAGTCGCTCGTGCGCTGCCCGGCGCCATTGGCCACGGTGAAACCCGGGGATTGTGGGGGATGTGTCTGCTCTCCGTTTTTAAATTCGATAATTTATTTCTGTTGTTTTTATCTTTTATTTTTAAAAGATGTGGAAGGGGTGCTGCTGAAATAACAGAAAACGGGATCGATCGTCGGGATCACGTTCCGTTGGTTAAAGCCTCGGTTGATGTTTGAGTGGCCGGACCGACACTCGACGTCACAGGGTTGCAGCCGTTTTCGGGAAGGAAGATCGGCGCTCCCCCGTGCAAGTTCAACTCGCAGCCTTCAAGTGAGTTGTTGGGGCAGTCGGGGCACCGGACTGGCTTCTGAGGTCATAGACGACACAGAACCATCCAAGTCCCGAGTTCGTTCCGTCGTAGGCCGAGAACATTGTTCATTTGTCTCACATGCACGTCAACCACCCACCATGTTGTCTGCGGAGTCGGTCCGGGGGTTGGCCAAGAGGCTCTTCCCAAAGTATTCCAATGGTTTTGAGGTGGGTGTTGTGCGTTATGTTACCTGCGGGAATACACCGGCTGCTGACACCTAGGTACGGCATTCCTGCCATCCATCCACCCATCCTTCTTCTTCATGACGACCAGATCGCCATGTCCGAGATGGTGATTTGCAAAGCCGGTTCTCGTGAGGGGAATACCCAATGGCTCAGGAGCTTTCCAGGAGCTTGGCTGCATTCTCCCTCAGGTGACCCATCCGCCAGTAGCCCAGAGTTGACCAAAATATTACCCTCACCCGCCGGGGCGGGACCAAGCGTGGGGGGTTGTGGTGCGGGCTGTGGCGGCAGATGAGGGGCTGAGAGATTCGCGCCGTCGAGGTAGAGGCTCGACATGCGAGACAGCATGTCTGGATGCGGCTGGTTCTGTTGGCCGCCCCCGGTGTGCCAGCTTTGGGTCAGGGAGGGCTGCGAAAGTGGCTGTGGGTTGTGGTTGCCTCCGATGGTGTTGCTCCCGAAAGTGTTTGAACCCTCCCTGAAAGAGGCTTTGAGGTCGCCGAACAACAACGGCATGCCATCGCTAGCCGAAGCCGAGGCTCGTGGATACGCGGTTGGAGCCTGGGCCGTCAGCAAGGCGCCGTGTTCTCGAACGTCCGGCACAGATGCGTTGTAAACAAAGGGCCGTGGAGCCGTTCCAGGTAAAGACCAGGAGCCGTTTGCAAAACTTGACGTGGGCGGGGAGTACGGAGGCGGCGGGTCTGTGGTTAAGGCAAGGGGTGTCCCGACGGATGGGGTCTGGGACGCGCCGGGATTGACAGGCGCAGGGCCTTCCGGGCTGAGCGCCCCGAACGGCATGATGCCATCGTGGTCGTTGGGCCGCAGCTTCTCAGCCAAAGAGAGCCACTCCGACGAGACTGGCGCGTGCGCGGTCGATGATGGTGTTGACGCGGTTGAAGTGATCCGCTTTCGACCTGAGCAGAGGCAGGAAGTCGTCTCGGTGCTTGATGAGGGCCTCTAGGTTGTAGTGACAAGTCCGGACAAGCTCGATGAATCGACGAACGGCGTCGGGGGCCTGATCAAGCTTGACTCCAAAGAGGAGAAGGTGATATGCAACCCTCAAAGACCCGACCAAGATTGCTGCCTCCATAATGCTGCGGCCTGTGTGTTGCTCACAGAGTCACACCCAACAAGGCGCCCGACGGAGTACTGTGCATGGGCGCGGAATGATGGCAGCTGCAGGCGGTGTGTGAGGGAACAAGGCTCGCTGCCCGCTCCCACGGCGACCTCGAACTTGCTCTCAGCTCAGCTCGGGGCCCCAGTCCAGGCGAAGAGGGATATCGGTCGGGAAGGGGTATCAATCGAGGCATGGCGACCAGTCGGGGGTCCTCGTGCCTTGCACAAAGAATCCTGGGTCCTGTATACAGAGTAGGTACTAGGTACCCAGGCACTCGGCCAACGAGGCTTCCTGCTGCGGCCCCGATGACTTTTCCTGGTTGGTGCTGTGACAAACATGATGTGGCGCTATGCAGACCGGTGTGCTACTCAGAGACTACTATGTATGCACCTCAGGTCTCGCCTTCGAGCTGAACACTAGTCTCGCAAAGAATCATGGCATACCCAGAGATCGCCGCGGCGTTGCCCCCCGACTTTGTGGCGAGGCTCGCACGAAGCCACCACTTCCGGAGCTTGCAGCACAAGTTTGGCGAGCGGGCCTACATTCAGCCGCTCTTCCGGATTCTCGTGGAAGGGGTGGCTTATGACTTCAGTCACCCCGGGGTTGGGATTGAAAATGGCAGGATGCCGTTTTCTTTGTGAGTCTTACTTATAGTTTCCTAACCCAGAGGGTTTGAATTCCCAACAACCACTGAATCCTGAGCTGACCACACTTCAACAGGCATGATATTCAAGGACTATTCGACCAACACTGTTGGTCGAGGGCATCGTAAGAAGACCACTGAGGAGCTTGACTGGCTAGCTAGTAGTGGCCAACCAGAGCAAGTGGTAGGTGAACGAGACCTCTAAGGTTTGCAGTAGAACATGACGAGACTAACTCGGGAGTACTAGCAACACCTGGTGTTATCCGGCGGGCTCGGCAGATCGACTGGTTGATCAAAAAGGGCGACCTCATCGAGCCCAACGGCTCCCGGGCCAAGCAGTTCAGTGTCCGAATGGCCCCTGGAGACTCGACGAGATCGTGGGAGACTAAAATCCTCATGTCACACAACGATGCAGACGCTCTCCCCAGGAGCATAAAGCAAGGTGCGTTATGGGTGAACTTCAACTCAAGTCCTTCCCCCCGTTTCCCGCCCAAGAAGCCCTTTATTGTTACAAGGACTGCTAGCACGATAGCTGACCAGGCAAGTTTTACAGGCGGCGCACCAAGATATGCAATGTCAAAAGGAATCTCAGTGGCGTAACCCAGGAGCAGCGGATCCACAAGTACAAGCGCGGTTCATGTTGCTCTGTCGGATACACGTATGATCTCTGCGAGTTTGAGGTCAAGGTCCTCGTGGCCCCCGCTGACCTGCGATTTGAGGTGTGGTTTGGAGGACAGAAGTACCCAGGGAATCACGAGCCCATTTCTGTCACTTGGGACGACGAGAAGGCATGATTTGCGGGTTTCAGTTGAGTGCACACTCCGGTTGGAATGTAAGACATTGTTGATACAGACACATCGGTACCGAGGTATAATACTACTTCACAAAGACTTACGCAATTGAGTATTACTTGGCTGATCGTGTTGTTCTAGAGAAGGTGAGTGCAGAGAATACGGAACTATATGAACCTGTCAAGATGGGCAATCAGACTCTGGCCTAGAAGGTAGCCGTTGTGTCTCGCATGCTATCCTCAAAGTGCCGGCTGATTCCCTTTCTAGATCTGGGGCACTTGTTTGAAGCTTCCAACCCCTTCAACGGAGTGCGTTTTGACTGCCCGCCTAAGATTAGAAGACAAGCTAATTAGGTTTGCCTCCTCTGCTTGACAAGGACCCAGCTTTTACCTCATAAGACTTCTCGGCACTCCATCTTGGACAAGCGAGACCAAAGACATCCCAGAGTTCCCCATACACACCACAATATCTAATCTGATGTCTTGCCTCTAGCAAACCTCGAGACTTAACCTTCAATTAGTCAATAGAAACAAGCAGGGCAAGACAGTCCGATTCGCAAGGCAGCAGACGGACGGATCCTTCGAANAAAGGGGCCAAGCACCGACCAAGACACGACAAAACACGGCAAAGTCACATTCACAGCCAGCCCCCAGCGGCGTTGTGTGACTGGCCCCCCAAAATCATCCAACCGCCCTCAGCTGTTTTAGATCGCACCTCGTGATCACAGACCCGCCACCTCCCGCCGCAAACCGCAGCAACAGCCTGTGAACTCAGCCTACGTCTCACACAAACGCATTCCAGACCTCCATCAGCGGCCGCAATTCCAACCGGCCAACAGGCGCCTAGCATTGGAAGGGAAGAAGGGAAAAGTTCCCATCCACCTCACACCGGGCGATCCGCTGATCTTGTCCAGCGTACTTTGAAGTTCTCTGGGTGAACGGCCCCCTTCACTGGCCCGCCGGCAGACCGACCCGACCGGCCCGACTGGCTGGTTGTCCGGGATGTGTCAGCCGCGCTAAGTCGCTTGCTGGATAGATGAAGACACCCCTCCGGAGCAGAGGGGGAGAAAGAAAGTCAGGTAGGGCTGCGTGCGGCACTATTTCGTGCAAGTGCCGGTCCACACCTGTGCAGTGGTACTATATTCTTTTTTGTTTGCCCCTGTGGTTCGTCAACTGAGAACGCGCCAGCGCAACCCCCCACTACATGGCATGTACTGGCACTTTGGCCTCAACAAGAGGAGGGAATGATGCTGCGAGAGTCTGAGTGAGGAACAGCGCGGCGGGGGCGCCAATCCCCGCGGCGCAGGACGGCCGCCGGCGTCGGCGACGGCGACGGCGAACGGTTCTGGTCTGGTGGGCAGGCTCGCGCCCAAGCGTGCCTCTTGATTCCGCCCCAAATTTGTTTCACAATCGTCCCCCGACCCCTCACGTGAAGCTAGACCTCCTCGCTCGGCCGTGGGCCAGGCGCCCAATGCGGCGGGAGCCTGGCTGACATCCCGCGCCGCAGGACGCCCACACCACCCCTCACAAACCCGCGGCGCTTGATCCGGGTGGTGAGGGGTGGTGGGGTGGGCTCGCTTATGGGCGTTGTGTGACACCACCCTTCCCCGTGAGATGAAGGCAGGGTCTGCTTTGGGCACGTCGAACGGTCGGGAAAGGAATAGCGCCGAGGGCGGGGGCAAGTTCCCTGCAGATCCGGGCCGGAAGTTCGCTTGCGCTAACCGAACCGCCGTTCGCGCTCTTGACATTGCCATTGCCATTCCTCGACAGCCACGAGCAAGGGGTTGTTGGCCCCGTCACATCATCAGCGCACCGCGTGTTGGCGGCGGCGGGGGGAGAACGGCGGGGAGAGAGGCGGGAAGAGCGCGCCCGTGACTGACACGGGATAGGTCGAACGCGTGGTGATTGGGCGCCATCACGAACCTCAGAACGGAGTTGAAGAAATGCCTCGAGAGAGCACGCGATGGCCCCATGGTTCCACCACCCTGGTTCTCAGCCTTTCAGACCCTTGTTTCCCCGCCTCGTCCCCCGCGTCCCAGGGGGCAAAACGCGGCTCGGGACGGTCAGCTGGTACCGCGTTGACCAGTGATCATAGGCGTCTGCAGCAGGGAAATGGGGGCTGTGTGCAATGCGTTCGTTCTCTGCAGCGGGCGCACCGATCTCCACGCAGAGAATGTGCTCAAGACCAGCCGATGTCGCTGGTGGTGAGCAAGCCTCAGGGTTGGGGTTTGAGGTGTTTAAACACTCTTCCACCACCAACACGCGCCACTCTCGGTCGTGGGGGTTACGGAGAACGGAGTCTCGGTTGTTGATAGTGTCAGGTGATGACGAGAACGGTCCAGCAGGGGCTTCAAGACCTAACCCTCGCCAGCTCTCCGTCAGGCGCTATTTCATCATCAACTTCTCAGAAGAAGACACCATGGCCACCGACAAAACAAACTTCCATAACTGACTCCGAACCTGCCGTCATGATCGGACCCTTGACAGGGACGGGCCGTCCAACAACGGAGAATTTCGGACGGACCGTCAGTTGAAAAATCCCACCACTCGGTATCAAGCCTCGTCAAAGGAAAGAAGGAAGAAGCGCGGCGGCCAGCGCGGCAAGGCGCGTCAGCGGCCCAAGCGCGACGACCACAAACCGTGGAAAATTGAGTGCCGGCAAGGCTGCCAGATGCGTAATTGCCGGCTAAACGGCGAAGGCGAAGGTTTGGTTGGTTGGTTGGGCTGGGCTTCTCAGCCCGTCAGCTGCCACCCAACGAGTCATGCGAGTGTTGGCTGCCGTCCCAGGAACTGTTTTTAGCCGGCCGATTTAGCCAGCCCGGACTTGGGGAGACGTTGTCCCAGGCCTGGGAACACACCAACCAACCAAGAGGATGGGAGGCCGACAGACGTTCGGTACCGTCCACGGCAGAGTTGCGAGACGGGAAAAGGAGAGGCGGTCAAGAGTTTTAAGAGACTACTGCCTCAGATTCCGCGTTGGCTCGCGGAAAGGAACAACCTCATCCAACGAAACAAAAACCTCTGATACGTCTTATGTCTGTGTGCTTCCGAGGGCAGGTAAAGGGTTCTGAAGATTCCAACTCGGAATGACGGGACTAAACAAACGAGATAAAATCGGTAACCAGAACAAGCCAATATCCTCCACTTGTTGGCCCGCTATTAATACGCCGGACCCGGCACTTGACAACCTGGTAGTAAGCGGCAACCCACTTGGGCTACGCGCAGGGCTGGATTTGGAAGCAGGAATGCTCCAGTCCCAGAAACCCGCGTTGTCCAGGCCCCGGATCCGCGGGACCGTTCGGCCGTTCGTTATTGGGTCTTCTCCCTCCAGCAGGCCAGCGGCGAAGCTTCACCGACGGCTCACCTGCCCCTCGCCGGGACAGTTCCCATTGGGTTGTCCCACGGGCTCCCTGTGTCACCCGCGGGCTGACGGATGACGAGCTTGATAGTCTGACCACCCCGGAGACTCACAAATCACATTCGAGAGACCCGGCACAAAAGGAACGGTCCGAGGCGCTGGTGTCATAGCGCCGGCGCTGCGCCGGGGGTGGCGGCCGGAGCAGAAATCCCCTGGCGGAAGTAAGTTCTGAGGTCAGCAATATGTCCTGATGCCGTGCATTTCCTGGGAACCTGGATGGCAGTGACGCCACGCCCCTGAATCGCCGAGCCGGACCGGCGGCAACGATCTTGAACCTGCAAGCAGGAATCGCCGAAAAGGGGGCCGCAAAATGGGTAGGTAGACAGATATGTCATGCTGACAGCACGACGATCCTTGGCCGGTTCGGCAGTCTTGTCTGAAGTATCACCCTGCCTCGGGTCATGATCCCCGTCGCACCCAACGGCGCAACAGTCGACGATACTCGGGCCCGAAGTCGAGGTCCGGGGCTGCCGAGAGGTGTGAGGGACGGCGACGCGTAGCCGACTCGCTGGGAAGCTCGTGCCGGCTTCTGAATCAGCATGGGTTGCACAGTAGATGAAGCTATTCTTTGAGGTGCTGTGTGTGTCCTTGGAATCTCGCTCCATGGCTCGTGGCATTGGCGGAAATTTGCTTTGGGGTTGTACGGTGCTGCCACGGAGGCTCAGGTGGATGCGGTCAACAGGAGAATGGGAAATTGAGGACGGCCTGTGAGGTATCGCCTGGGGTAGGTCGGGATGTTACACGACAGAGCTGTCAGTTCGTGATAGAGAGCCTGTGACACCGCTCTCATCATTAGTCCGCGGCGTTGGGTTCAGGATGGTCGCACCGCTGCCATCTCGGACTCCGACCGAGGGGTGTAAGGGGTCAGATGGCGAGGTCGACGCCGTGTAAACCGTACCGTGTTGGCTCAGCTCGACATCGACGAGTGGACTTGAATGGCCCGGATGCGGCCTCAACCGACCACAACGTCGGTATCACCATCGATCCCAGGCTGACACAGGAGGTAATATAATAACCCGCCCTCTGATGACCAACTCCCACCAATCGCCGGGCGACTCGACCCGACACCGAAGAGCCTCCGCCGCGAAGTTCATCTGCCGGGGCAACGATACTAAGCGGTGACTCGGGCGCAAATGTATCGCCGGCGCGCTTCAGGAAGGAGGATTGGCGAAGTGGTGTTGTTGCGCCGTACACACGAGGAATCTGCTTCGCCGTTTCTGGGATCGATGTCGTTCGTCTCACGGGCGCATGGCCAGTCGGCAGCGACAGCGATTCCGCGAACCCGGGGAGGTGGCTTCGGCAGAAAGCGACGGAGACGCCGCCACAATGGCCCCCAACTCGTGGTGTTGGCAGGGGTGAGTCTGGTGCTTGTAGAGATACAGAACACGTACTCTCTGCCGATTCGAGCTTTGCCGCATCAAACTCGACGACTTCTCGGTCTATGCTGGATGTAGGGAGGTACAAGGACAGCAAAGTCACGGCAAAGCCCATCAGCAAAACGGGAGGAAACGGGAAGGAAAGGGACGAAGAGATAAAATGATCCAAAGAAGAAGAAGAAATAAAATAAAAAGATGGCAAGAAATAGAATAAAAGAACCCGAGTCTAGTTGGAGATGCCTGGCCACATCAGGGACACTCCTACAACTCCCCGGGATGGTGCTTGAGTGCATGATCGTGTCTCGAACAGTTTCGCGAGGAAGAAGTGGACAATCGGCCGGACCACGATGCAACTTCGCCTTGTCTGTTTGTGTCGGCCGAACCGGTTCCTGGCCGATCCGAGCTGTCGTTTTGACAAGTATCTGGCCTGTTTCCGCGCAGGCTGCGTTTCCCTTCCAGTGATCTCGGTCTGGCTGTGTTGAAGTTGTCGTGAGACAGAGTGAGAAAGAGGTTCTGTTCTGTAACTGGGGTTGGCGAGACTTGCCCCGCCCCGCATGGGCCACTAAAAGTCAGCGTTTGCATTAACAAACGCAACTGGAGACCCTGATTCCAGAAGGAAAACCCCAGACCAGCGACGGAACGTTCCCCATCTTCCCCAGATTCTGTCAAATCACCCGGAAACACAACCCCAGCCCAATGTCCCAAACCTCCTAGGTTGTCTCAAGACGGGATACGGGATATTTACGGAATACTTCGAGCCATGTTCAGGGTACTTTGTACATGGAAGCCTGCCAACGGAACGACGGAAATCCCGCCGCCAGACCGACTTGAGCGCAATCGCGGATCCGCGGTGGCACATACAAAAGACAGATGGCACAGACAGAGCGCGCTGCCGACCTGCCACCCGCTTGCAGTCGTCGTCACCGAGCAGTCGTTGAAAGTCCCGCACTTCCGGACCAATATGCGCCACGTGGGATTCGAAAGTGCCCAATCGCACTCCGCGGGATTGTCAGGAGTGCTTCCCGACGGCCTGCGCGTTCGCTTGTTCGGTCCTGTCTGCCATGTCCATCGTCGGTGGGGTTGTGCCTTGGGAGGCCCTGAGCCTGCAGACGTGTGGCTTCGCCAGCAGCAGCTGTGCCATCCGGAGAAAACTCCCCTGCCCGCTGACAGCTGACTCTCTTGCTGTCTGTCCAAAGGCCGGGCCACGGGCGCAACGGATGGATTTGTCGCCAGCAACGGCCGAGCGGGGTTCGACCCCGTGTCACAGCACCGGGCTGGGAAGACGGGCCAACAACAACGCACCCAGTCACTTGACAACAGCCCGCTTCGGCCGCACCACGGCCAAAGCTGGACCCCCCTGGGAGGTTCGGTAGCTTCCTCATCAGGCACTGACTGACCGGCCCGGCAGCGTCTCGAACCACCAGAT
>FJWA01003843.1_pt1 | contig 12552 bp, 7 predicted proteins | sample 1011891 | NCBI WGS metagenome assembly FJWA01 (sample SAMEA3912450, study PRJEB9761) | metagenome | biome: forest; material: soil | place: USA | collected 2011-06-22 | depth 0.1 m
GCACCTGGCTATGGGTTAGAAATACAGGAACGTCTATAGCGCATGATCCCATTATCAGCAGCTGAGACAAAATTTTCTCGCGCTTTATCGCCAACCGGACGGGGTGGTGATCCAGATGAGGCCGGAATCAATGGGTTCGTCCGGTCGGCGACGATCCGGACCAGGCCGGGCTAGATGCGACGGCACGCCGGAAGAGACGGGAACAGGAAGGGATAGAGACGAAGCAATGCCAAACAGAAAGAAGAAAACAACAACAGCAACAACAAGTGGAAGGCTCGTCATACGTACATTCCAATCCCCAACACACGACGATGATGCCCCAGGATAGAGGGTTCGCCCTTTGACGAGAGGAAAGAATCCAAGACGCAGCTCTGTGCTGGCAGTCTTGTGGACAGGAGTCGGGCCTTTCTTGGCTTGTGCCTTGCTTGCTTTCTGCGTTCCTCCCTTTGTTCTTCCCAAGGTCTTGTTTGCCCTCCAGACAGTACAGGTGTCGGCGCTGAAGGCCTGTCTCTGTCGCGAACGAAACCGCGAGCACCAGAGTCTTTCTTGTATCGCGACCACACCCAGGTTCACAGCTGTACCGCCGTACTTGTCTGTGCTGTTATTCCCCCCTCTCAATCGGTTAGCACTGGTCACTGGTCGGATGGAAACCGGTCGACGACGAAAACGTGGCGCGATGACTGCTTCGATCGCACTGTTGGTATCGGTGTTGAGTGTACCGGGGCCGACCGGACGGAACAAAATTCGGGCCAATATCAGGGGATGGCTGGGCTGTGAATAGTAATCGAGATTGTCGCGGTGGAATCGAACGGTGACCCGGCTGTTGGGGTTCTTGGGGTTCGAACGGTTCGAACGGTTCGAACAGATCGCTGCTGGGAGACAGGTTGCACAAGGGAAGGAAGGATTGGAAGTCTTGAAGCTCGGTCAACGGCCCGACAAGGACAAGGCTGAGGCGTGAGTGCCAAGCCCAGCGGATGCAACCGTGCATGCACATGCGGGCGTTCTCCCCCTTTCAGACGCGACGAGAAGGGTTAGGGTTGATGCGTGTGTCTTTCGCACCGAACCCGATCTTTGTAGAGAGAATGGAGCAGTTGGGAAATTCAAGATGTCCCAGAAACTTACCTAGGGACCCAAGTTTGAAATAGATCAAGAAAGTACCTTAGGTACCTTCCTTACCTTGGACCCAGAAGAGGGGCGCGACCAGTCTAGGTTGTTCTCTCCTATCAATATCTAGAAAAACACCAGCCTGCCAATGACCACACGTTGAGACTTATCTTCTATATTCCAGTCATATATCGTGTATAACAAGCAAGTTTTACTTGTAACATCCAGAGTACATAAGAATACGCAACACATTCAAGCCAACCTTCCAATTTACAACCATAAACCCGACTCCGACCCAACTCGAACCCGTCCAGACGCACCTCGGATACATGACAACCAATCCAAATGCAATAACAAAGATCCAAAAACCCACCTCAATCACTCACTCACAGAACTTCACCACCCTTCCTGTTCCTCCTGAGATTCCGAGAATGGCTCCAGCTTCTCATTTACCAGCAAGCCCATCACCGGCAGACCCTCGTCGCTCCCACCCTCGTTGAACGAATGCACCGACGCGGTCCCACCATCCTGGTCCGGCCCGCTCCACGCGGAGGCTGTTCACGTGTCAGTCAGTCTTGNTCCATCAAGTCATCGAGCAGGAGAGCCAGCCACTCGCAAAACGTACCAACCAACATGGGCGCGTTCGGGTGCCAGCCCACATCGCGGACCATCGAGTGCCAGCCCTGGGCGTTCCGATGGTGCAGGCGATGCCGCCTCTGCGTGCGCGGCCGGAAGGCGGCGGCCCGCGTGGCCGTCTTGACGTCGATCTTGGCGGCCAGGGTGGCGTCGAGGTTCCAGACGTAGACGTATCCGTCGTGGCTGCCCGAGTAGACGTAGTGCGAGTTGGTGCTGTTGGGCGGCGAGAAGTGGCAGCGGATCAGTGTTCGCTGCACCTTGTGCCCGCGGAAGGTGACGAGGGAGTTGTCGTGCGGGTGCGGGAACCATTGGTAGTCTTCGTAGTCCTGCCAGCGGTAGTCGTACTCGTACTCACGGTTGCGCGTGGCGGCGGTCGGGTCCGACTCCTGGAATCGGGAGGTGGACATGGCCATGCGCAGATCCCACAGCTTCATGCTCTGGTCCTTGCCGTTGCTGAGGATGTACCGCCCGTCGCCCTTGCTGTCGATGTAGGTCAGCCCCTCGGTGTGCCCGACAAACGCCCCCGCCTCCCGGCCGTCGCCCATGCTGCGCGTGTCCCACACCTTGATGGTGCAGTCGTCGGAGCCCGAGTACAGGATGTGGGGGGAGAGCTTGTCGGCAAAGCACACGGCGTTGACGTCGTCGGTGTGGCCCCTGACGTGGTGCACCGACTTGCGGCGTTCGATGTCGTACACGACGATCGAGTTGGCGCCCGTGCCGGCGACGATGTGGCGTCCGTCTCCGGAGAAGCGGAGGGAGAAGATGGCAAACTCCCGAAAGAGATACTCGTTGCCCCGACGGTTAGAACCGTCGGCAAGGTCAAGAGTGTAGGGGTCGCCCGTGTCGTTGGGATCGGTGGCCGCGATGCCCACGTGGGGCTGGAGGGAGGAGAAGGCGAGCCACTTGTTGTCTGGGCTGAGGTCCGCGTCGGTCATGGTCCATTGTCCAAAGGGGTAGTGGACGGTCTTGTAATGTTTCCAGTTGTATGGACTTGACGTGTCGTAGAGGCGAACTTTGAAATCCTAGCGGGCAGGGTGTCAGGGAAAAGGGGGCGATACGTATCATCAGCATAAAAGGACTTACCTTGACACATGCATAAAAGAAATTGCCGTCGTCGGAAAACTGGCCACAGCAAACGGGATCCTCGTAGTGGATGACCATCTCGGGTTTGGTCGACGGTATCATCGACTACACACAAGCTGTTAGCCTTTAGCACTCGGGGAATGCGGAATGTGGTGCTCCCTACCTGAGCCATGAGACCCTGGTTGCGCTGCTCACCCATCGGGTCGCCCAGACCCAACTCTCGGTCCAGAAGCCTGCGAGCCAAGGCCTTGCGGCTACTCGTAGGCTCTCTCCTGTCGTAGGCGCCAAACACGCCGGATTGCATCAGCTTCCTGCCCTCGTCGCTCGGGACCTTGGGGAAACGCCTGGTGCCGGCGGCGTCTCCGATGTTCCAAGAGAAGTGGCGACCCTCGCCATCGTCGTCATCGACCATGGCCGGGTTGAGATACTGCCCCCGGAGCAAGGCCAGAAACTCGCGCTGGGTCAGAAAAGGGCGCCCTGGCCGGCCTGAAAGCGATCAGCACGACTATGCGGTCGACGGACTGGGCTGCTTGGTTGGGCATACCACCACCTATCCTGATAACCCGGCTTTGGGGTTCTGTGGCAGGTTGCCCCTCCTCGCCGTCATGGGCGTGGGAGTTCTCTCCGTGGTCATGGGGTCCCATCAGTTCTTCGATGAGAACCTCGAGCTCGATGCCACCCCCTGGGAGACATGGTCAACATGCCGCATATGGTGGGAGGGTGTTTCCCCGCTCACCTGCATATTCGTTGTCTTCGTCCTCGTCTTCTTCCTCGGGGTCGCCGTGGTCATGGTCATTGTCATTGTAGTCATCGTCGTCGTCATCATCGTCGTCGTCGTGCTCGTGTTGTTGCAGCCATTCGAGCCAGTCATTTGGGGTCTGTGTGCCATGGTTGCCATCACCCTGGCCGCCATGGCCGCCATGGCCGGCGCTGCGGCTGCCGCTCATGGTGGTTCCGTTTCGTCGGAGGAGTGCGCAGTAAGGGAGGCAGCGGTGATTGATCACTATGAAAAGGGAGGATTCGAAGCTCCGAACAAAGGTTGGTGGTGAATCTTGCACAGCAAGTCCGAATCGTATATTAAATGGCGTTTCAAGAGGAGGGCCTGAGACACAGAAGAGAACTTGAAGGCGCACGTAGGCAAACTGGATTCAATCAAAACCGAGATGCCGGCTCTTGTCTGGACAATAATTCACCTGTTCTTGTCCGTCGGCCATCAACCCCGCGGGGGTTCACGGCCGGGCAAATCGGAAGCGGAGGGGCCTTAATTACACACGACATTGGTGGCGGGCCAGGTGCGAGCACTTGGCGGACTTTAGATAGCTGGTCCGGAGTTAACCTCCTGGTGCTGATGAACCGTTCCAGGCCTGATCTGGCTGATTTCGACTGGCAGCAGCAGAGCCATAACCCTAACCCTTTACTATGGCTTCAAGCAACACCAGAGAGTCTCTATCTCTCCAAGGGCCCGAATAACGGAAAAGACGAGAAGGCAGCTCTGCGGCCTTTGTACTGACACCAATCCAATCCAATCCTGAGTCGGCTGTCCAGACGAAGCCGGCTGCCGGAGCTGACGGGGGTTTGGGCCGGCTCGAGCCGGGTAGGCCAAGCAGCGTGCCCGAGCCGAGGAGGGCGGAGCGGGGGAAGACAACGCCGCTTGGCCGGAATATTGTATCAAAATTTGATCTGGCTCATTTACACATTGTATCAGACGTACAGGTTGTCCGCTCTTCAGACGCCCCCCAGACCACCTACCTCTAGGCATGTGACGTCCTCCCCACCTGCTGGGCCGCGCTCTGTGCTGGGGAAGCTCCCAAACGCCAAGTGCGGGGGCAGTTCGGCATGCCGCGGCAAACCCCTCGGGGGTTCCGCTCGAGCGGCCTAAGCTTTGCATTGAAGAAGGCTTACGAGCTGCTCGAAAGACGGGCCTTTTTTTCTTTGGATTCCACGAACTCGGGCCTCTGCCGTCTCAATTGACACCCAAGGAACGGTGCAAGAGCAGTCGCAGACCCCCCTTCCGAAGCATCATGTCTGCTGTCAACCGCGGATTGCGCCAGGCGACCCGATCACTGCGCCTCCACCGCTCGTGCCCGCCCTCGGCTCTGCGTGCGTCGAGCTTCCTCAAGAACACCGCCGTCCCCCTCTCGGCTGCTGCCCGACACAACACACGCACCAGCTTCTCCACCATGGCCGCTCTCCAGTCCGCCCACACGCCCGCGCCCTCCAACCAGGCCTACGACCCCGAGATCCTGGACATTGCGGGCTATGTCCACAACAAGCCGATTAATTCGGACCTGGCCGTGAGTGCGCATTTTTCGAGTGTGGTCCTTGCCCAGCTGACATGACTACAACAGTTCGACACGGCAAGGTGGGTGTTTATCGATACCCTCGGCTGCGGCCTCGAGGGTCTGCGCTTCAAGGAGTGCTCCAAGCTCCTCGGCCCCGTCGTCCCCGGCACCACCGTCCCCTCCGGCACCAGGGTGCCCGGCACTGACTTCGAGCTCGACCCCGTCAATGGCGCGTTCAACATCGGTGCCATGATCCGGTGGCTCGACTACAACGACTGCTGGCTCGCTGCCGAGTGGGGCCACCCCAGCGACAACTTGGGTGCCATCCTGGCCGTGGCCGACTGGGCCACCCGCACCAACAAGGCCGGCAAGCGCACCGTTGCCGGCGGCAAGATCTTCACCGTCCGCGATGTGCTCGAGGCCATGATCAAGGCCCATGAGATCCAGGGCTGCCTCGCCCTGCTCAACTCGTACAACAGGGTCGGCCTCGACCACGTCGTCCTGGTCAAGGTTGCTAGCACCGCTGTCGTCAGCAAGATGCTCGGCCTGAGCGAGAAGCAGACCGCCGACGCCATCACCCACGCCTGGGTCGACGGCCAGAGCCTGCGCACCTACCGCCACACCCCCAACACCATGTCCCGCAAGTCGTGGGCTGCGGGCGATGCCTGCCAGCGCGCCGTCAACATGGCTCTCAAGGTCCTCCAGGGCGAGCCCGGCATTCCCACCGTGCTTTCCGCCCCGGTCTGGGGCTTCTACGACGTCCTGTTCAAGGGCAAGAAGTTCGAGTTCCAGCGGCCCTATGGCAGCTACGTCATGGAGAACGTGCTCTTCAAGGTCTCCTACCCTGGTACGTCCCCCCGCGTAATGCTCGCGGTTGCCTCACGGACCGCAAACCACAAACCTGGCGCTGACGCTGAATTCTGCAGCCGAGTTCCACTCGCAGACCGCCGTTGAGGCGTCCGAGAAGATCTATGCGCAGCTCAAGGCCATGGGCAAGTCTGCCGCCGACATCAAGGCCGTTACCTGCCGCACGCACGAGGCCTGCGTCCGCATCATCGACAAGCAGTTCAAGCCCATGGACAACTTCGCCGACCGCGACCACTGCATCCAGTACATGTGCTCCGTCATGCTCACGTACGGCCGTCTCACGGCCGGCGACTACCCCGACGGTTCCGAGGCCGCCACCTCGGAGCTGGTCGAGTCGCTCCGCAAGAAGATCAAGTGCGTCGAGGATCCCCAGTTCACCGCAGACTACCATGACCCGGCGCTCCGCACCATCAGCAACGGCCTGACGGTCGAGCTGAACGACGGCACCGTGCTGCCCGAGGTGGTCGTCGAGGCCCCGCTCGGCCACCGCCTCCGCCGCGAGGAGGCCAAGCCCCATATCCTGGCCAAGTACAAGCGCCACCTGGAGCCCCACTTCTCCGCCCAGAAGGTCCAGGAGCTCGTTGAGCTCAGCCAGAACCCCAAGAAGCTCGAGGCCATGTCCGTGGACGAGTACGTCGACCTGTACGTCGTCAAGGACAGCGAGTTTGTCAAGTCGCAATAGATAGAAGGTTTGGNATCCGTGTAATGTTATAGACGATACCACTCCAAAAGTTTTGCCAACCNTCTGTTTNTCAACCTTCCACCGGCACCCTCTTGTGTGCTTTCGAGTTTCGGGGACCCCCTGAGGGTCGGCCCGGTCTCGAATTTGGTGTGGCTCATAGCGGCCGGTATGTCCCGCCATGTATCTGGACACGACGGTCCGACCTCGGGTCCCGAACCCGGCAGAATCCGTCCCATGTTGACCAACCAGGGAAGGCTGCAGCCCTCCTTTGCGTGGCCATGGACGCCACGGCCAGCCACCCTTGGCGATCATGGCGATCACTTCCCGAAGGATTGGGTCCAGCAGACAACGCTCAGCTCCCCCTTCCCACCGAGCGGGGGTGCTGTCACTGCTGTGCATAGTAACACGAGGCTAAACCTTCCCCGCCATGTTTTGTTTCTGGGATTTGGTTCGTCTGATCTCAGTCCTCAACAGCTGGACTGATCTTTGCGGGGGAACTTGGGTGTATGTAAGCCAAGGACAGGCACGTGGAAGGTCCTCAAGTGCCGCTGAACTGTGGCCAACCAAACAAACCGTCAGTCACGGCGGACCTGTTGGCAACTCGACTAGGCTCTGGGGCAGGATCAAGCCAGCAAGGCGACTTTTTCTTCTCCGGAAATGTTCATTCGCTCCTCGGAGAGTTGGGACTCTCCGCTGCAGACGATCGGGCACGGAATTGTTGCGCGCCCAAGTCGGGGGACTGATCAAGCTGCCCCGGACGGCCGGACCTGGGCTGGTCTGTGGGTGGCTGAAAAGCCACAGCAAGAACTCGGGTGCGAGGCGTCGTCGTCCGGTCCTGATATTCCTTTCCTGACCTGTCATAATCGGTGGATTTACATCCTGTGGGAGTCTGAGGGGTGGTGGCGGCGACGACCCTTGAGACCGGGCTGGACCCCCTGGAAAGCCGCCCTCCTCCCCCCCCTTCCACACGCTCCCATGCTGGCCTCCCTCGATCGATCGCCAAGGCTCGTCACGGCTTCTTCCCCGGATTAGCTCCTCGCCACCCTGCTGTCACACCTCCCTCCCCCGCAACGGATGGGAAGGGATCGGTCTCGCCATGCAACCGCTTCTCGAGGGCTGCAGGCGCCGAACGCATGCAGCTGGCCAGACGGGGTATATCCCACACCCTCGCGCGGATCCTTGGGCTGGTCGTTTTTACCTGATTACGGACGGCGAGTGCATACGAAGGACACGGACGCTTGCAGCTGCGGGCGAAACGGGACGTTGGAGGGGGAGAAGGGAAAAGAACCCTCCGCCTCGGCGGGTTTTTGATAAGGCATAGCCGGCGGCGGCTCGAATGGCATGCTTGCGTCCCCTCGTGCGTGGCATGGAGAGAGGGGTTGAAGGAAACAAGACAGGAGTTTGGGGCTGACTGACTGATAAAGTTATTATGGATTTGCTGACCTGACCGTATGCTCGTGAAAAGCAAAGGAAGCCAAAAAAATAAAAATAATACTAAGACCGGAGAGCGGAGGGGAGAGGTGAGAGGTGGGGGGGGGATACGGTGGATGGGGGTCACCAGTCAGCAAAAAGGTAGCAATCCGTGGTTCCCGGCACTTGGGAAATCGATCGGAAGCCGGTCCATGCTGGGGTTGGGCCATTACCACCTCGTTTCCCGCCGTTTCTGCCGCTTCGGTCCTGATCTGGACGGCGGTGGGCTGAATCCAAACCACACAACCACTGACCGTTACAGGGAATGTACATTAGCTCGGCATGTACGACAAGGATGAGGCCGCACTCCCCATCAGCACAAGGCCTGCCCGTGTTCCCCCCTTCTGGATGCGGTAGCCGACACATTGCAGCGGCAGCTCGCCAGGAGCATGTTGGCTGGGGGTATGTTCTATGTAGGTCTGTCTCTTAGGTCTCGGTCCTTTGACGAGGTCAACCGAACACCCCTTATCTCTCTCTCTCTGCGGCTCGTCCCACTTGCCAGCATCCTGCAAAAGTACATATATCTGTCCCGAGACCCTCCCGGGAGTGTGGATTCATGTCTTGATCTTACCACTTCTCTTCCCGTCGCCTTCTAGTCTCTGAAACAGCCTGACAAACTGGCATCCTCATCGTGCTCCCAGACCCTCTCCACCATTGCTTCCTGGTGCCTCCTGTTCTGCTTCCCTCCTCTCTGGCAGGGCAAGTGTCCCGCCCCTCCAGAGCATCCTGAGAAACAGCCGCCTTGCTCCCAACGCAAACCAGCAACCATGGAGGTGTGCTATTGCGCCAACTTCTATGTACGTGTACATGTGCCTGCTTGCTGCTGGGTGGTTGGTAGTCGTGAAACTGACTCGTCGTTTCGGTGTCCTAGTCCTCGATCCGATGCACCAACACCGTCTTCCGCTTTGGCGACAGATGTAGACTGTGCACGGTGAGCCCCATCCGTTGATCCGTCAGTCCGTTGTGGTTGAGTGACATGACTGACTCGTATACTCACTGCAGCTCCTCAAGAGCGGGGCCTCCGTCTCTCCCGGCCTGCTCCCCGATGACTGCCACTGCCTCGTCGCCCACGCCGACGAGGAACGCGACGACAAGTCGTACACCTCCTCAAATACCTCCCGGCGGCCGTCGTGGACGTTTGCGGGCTTTTCCTTCTCGCCGCTGGCGTCCAAGGTCTCGCTGTCCCCTGGTGGATGGCGGAAGGCCTTGTCGAATCAAAAGACCTGATCGGTCCTGCGGCTTGAGATTGACGATATCGAACGAGTTTTGCTTTATTGGAGAGGATTGTCTGTTTATCGGTTCGCGCGGGGAAAAAAGAGAGTCNCGGGAGTCCTCCAACGAGATGATGTACGATGTATCGGCCTGGTTTCCGTAATGTGTTTTCCTTTCTCTCTCAGTCAGGTTGATGGCAAACCGAATTGTATATTTAGCCCTACCCCTTTCCTTTCTCCCGAATTTGCCAGATTCCCATAACGCCAGAGTACCTATGTTGTCCTTCATCATATCACACTGTCCGAATTGCAACCCATCCCCGCGTGACAGACATCGCGCNGCTAGCCCAAACCAAACCAAAGTTACCAAACCGTGTTTCCAACATGCAACATCGTAATCCTCGTCATCGTGACCCCTGCGTCCTATCACCACAGCCGTCGCTGATAATACCCGCGCTCTTCGCCCTGCGAGAGCTTCATGATCTCTTCCTTGATGCGGCGCCGCCGCTCGGCTCGGCTCAGGGGCTTCTGTGGCGAATCGGACCCGTCGTCTGCGGGAGAGCCCTTCCCCTTCTTGTTGCTGCTGCTGTTCTTGCCCTGCCCCTTCTTTGTCTTGGTTGGCTGCTCCTTGGTCTGAGGCTTGGCCGTTCCAACATCAACGTTGCCCTCCGGATCGAGGTGTTTAGCGCCCGCCTCATCTGGCAATGTGGGCTTGACCTCGATGGCCACATTGCCGGTCCGCACTGCCTCGTCATCGAGGGCTATGACGGTGCCATCCGGCAGTTCTGTCGTCGACTGTTTGAAGCGGTCTGGGAGGAAGATCTTGGGGGATGGTCGGGGTGACGGCTTGATGGCTGCGCGGAGGTCTCGGAGGGTACGCTGCTGGAGGACATAGCCGCTGAGGAAGAGGGCAGCGGTACAGAGGAACACTAAGGAAGGTAAAGGGGTGTTGGTTGTTAGCAGTGTATTGGAAAGAGCTGCAGCGCAATGTGGTACGGCACACGGCAACGGGTAATGTTAGCAGGCAAGGGGACGGCAGGTTGCATACCGATGGTTGAGGTGACAGCAACCGATACCTGACCCGAGGTGAGGAGCATGTTTCTTTGGTTGTGGCAATACGGTCGTTTAATGTGATATTTGACCACTATTTCGGGTCAAACTTGGAGAATGGGAATTCATGGAGGCAAAGGCGAATGTAGAAATCCCAAGTGAGCACTTCCAACGTGCATATAACATTCACGTCAAGTAGAATCAGGTTTGCCGAGCACTGCGGCATCCTTGCCCCTCGTCATCCTGCCGCAGCATGCAGGAAACGCCCTGCAGTATCAACACAGAACCGTGTTGGACGGGCAATTATCGCTTATCTGCACGCCCCCCTCCCGCGCCAAGACTTTTGCGGCAGAGCTCCAGGCGGCCCGAAAAGTTGAGTGGAGCCATGCGACCTCTCCTGTGGAGGGCTGGCACATGTCCATCGCAAACCAAAACATCCAACATTCAACCCTCTCAGTCTCCGCGAACCGCATCCCAACATCCCACAGCAACCATGAGCAAACCCGCATTCCACCGCGCCGACGAGCGGCGCTTCCTCGACGAGCGCGGCAGCTCAGGCCCGCTGGCGCCGAACGGGCTCAACCCGGCAACCATCATGGAGAAGGCGGTGCGCGAGCGCATCGTCGACAGCTACTTCTACAAGGAGCAGTGCTTCGGCGTCAACGAGGCCGACATTGTTGACCGTGTCGTCGAGCATGTCGACTTCATCGGCGGCGTCGCGGGCACCGTGCAGAAGCCGACGCCCTTCCTCTGCCTCGCCTTCAAGCTGCTGCAGCTCGCCCCCAGCGACCGCATCCTCGACGAGTACCTCCACTTTGGCGGCGACAAGTTCAAGTACCTCCGCGCCCTGGCCGTCTTTTACATCCGTCTGACCAGGACCGACAAGGACGTCTTCACCCGGCTCGAGCCCTTCCTCGAGGACCGCCGGAAGCTGCGCCGCAAGGGGAGGGACGGCGCCAGCCTGACCTACATGGACGTGTTTGTCGACGACCTGCTCACCAAGGACCGCGTGTGCGCGACGAGCCTGTGGAAGATGCGGAAGCGGGACATCCTCGAGGACTTGGAGATGCTGGAGCCGCGCGTCAGCCCGCTTGGCGCGCTGGAGGATCTGCTGGAAGAGGAGGACGAGGCGGTGCACAACGGCGACGGCGACGGCGCAAATGGCGACGACCATGACCACGATAGCGGCTCGGTCAGGTCCCGATCTAGGCCCCGATCTAGGTCTCGATCGAGGTCCGGGTCTGGCTCGCGGCGGGGATCACGGTCGAGATCGGGCTCCATGAGGTCGGGGCGCTCAAACCACGACAGGATGGACGTTGACGACTCCGAGGGGCAGCGATCTGGATGAGAGGGCGCTTGGGACCCAACTCGGCCATTCGCGACTCTGAGCGCCAGCAATCAGCTGACGAGAGAGGCGCTTGAGACCCAGTCAGCCTGGACCTTTTAGAACGAGCCTGGGCTGCGACACTCAGCTCCACCCGTGCCACTGGGCCGCCAGTGCCAACGCCACGGCCCGCGACGGGCAAGCGTATTGGTATGCGCTGCTATCTGCTTCTTGCTGCTGAGCAACGCTTGTCGTTCGCCGCCGCAGAAGACGACCTGCACACCATCTGAGGAGCAAATGGGGGTTGCATTACGCAGCAGACGGGTGACTGGACAGCCTCGATTGTCTTTGCATCAAACGGGAGGAATCGCCTGCGCGAGAGCTGTGATGCCGAGTCCCGAACGTGCACCAGGTGGTAAGATGATGCAAGCCAATGCGGGCTTGTCCGCGACCCAGTAGAGACGACGGCGGCCATCGAGGCGATTGCGAATGGAAACACCATTCGGGCTGTCTGGCGCGAGCAGATTGTGGTAATTGCGTAATAATACATCATCACACCCAGTCATCACTGCAGACATGTTGCTGACATGAGTCCGCCCAGCCGAAGCCGGGGTTGGTGATCCTCGACGAATGACAAAGGGACATTTTAAGATGCTGCCACTACCCCATGCCGATAGCGAGAAGATGCGGTGTCTTGTGTCTGCCTGCACAGCCTTTTGAGAAAGCGGGGGGGGCTGTCAGAGAATGCTGATGCTACTCGGTCGGCTGGCACTTCTTCAACAACGAGGTCGTCAGTTCGACTCCTCCCGAGGAAAACCGCTTGGGAGAAATAAAGGCTCCCGG
>FJWA01009675.1_pt1 | contig 12526 bp, 15 predicted proteins | sample 1011891 | NCBI WGS metagenome assembly FJWA01 (sample SAMEA3912450, study PRJEB9761) | metagenome | biome: forest; material: soil | place: USA | collected 2011-06-22 | depth 0.1 m
CCAAAACCCATGTACCAAAACCCATGTACCAAAACCCATGTACCAAAACCCATGTACCAAAACCCATGTACCAAAACCCATGTACCAAAACCCATGTACCAAAACCCATGTACCAAAACCCATGTACCAAAACCCATGTACCAAAACCCATGTACCAAAACCCATGTACCAAAACCCATGTACCAAAACAACCTCTCAGCTTCTCGACCTCGTTTTCAGACAACAGTCAGTTTGTTATCTCTTCCAACAAGCGCCCCGAAGAAACCCTCCAGGCATGAGAAAGCGGGCCTTGGAAAGGATAGTCCCATAGTAACGCAAGATGCTTCCCCTGGAGCGGGGTTAGTCCAAATCCTAAATCGGCCTCTATTTCTTTAATCCGTGCTAGGCCATCGAGCACGTCATCCCCCAGACCGAAGCTTCGTGCGAGTCTTATTCCTTCGTCTAAGCTCACCATCCCAGAGTCCATGGCCTCGGCCAAGCTGGAATGCCGCTCCTTGGAGACTTGAATTATCCGGGCAGTCAAATTCTCTTGGCTTTCGAAATCGAGCGTCCTCCACTCGCTTTCGAGCTTCGTGTCGATAAATTCTTTCCAGCACAGGCCCTGTTCAAGACAAGTCTTGACAATGTCTGGACTCCCGCCATGTCCTGCGGCCCAGAGTACCGATCCATACCGCTCGCTGACGGCGTGTATATCGGCACCTTTGGCGAGGAGACGGCAGAAGGTAACATGGTGACCGCCAATGGCAGCAGCGTGGAGGCAAGATCCCACCCTACCCTGCACAAGATTGAGAGTTGCACCATGATCCAGTAGTATCCCCACTAAGTCAAGATCTCCTCGGTAGGCAGCCTGTTGCAACGGGGTAGAGAGCCACACCCAGGGTCGGGTGTCGTACCGGTGTTCGAAAGCCGTGTCCGGGTCCGCCCCCGATTCAAGCAAGAATGCCACTATCTCAGCTGGGGGCGTCATAGGCGTCAAAGGACGTGTCCAAAGTAAATTGTCCTCCAATTCAAGCAAGCATGCCAATATCTCAGCTGGGGGCGTCATACGCGTCGTAGGACATGTCCAAAGAACATTGCCGAAACAGCTGCAGAACCTGTGAAGCGGATGGCGAAAGCGAGGATCGGGGTGCATAGAAGCGCCGTGATCCAGCAACCAGCGGATGCTGCACAGTGTCCTACATCGTTCCAGTAGTGTTAAAGGCGCTTTCCCAGAGAGACCGCGGCGCGAATTGACATCGGCCTTTCCGAGAACAACGAGTACTTCCAGAGACTTATATGCGCGACNTCGCAACCCCANGAGCATTGCCTCATCCATCTCGTCATTTCCGGGCTGCTGTGCCTGAAGGAGTGCCTTGACTGCTCTCCAGAGGTTGTATTCTGTAGCGAGTGCAATGCTTGGGCCCTTAACTCGAACAGCAAGATCGCGAATTTCGGCCTGAATCTCCGGCCGATGGATCACTGAAGGCAACACATTTGGTTCCGCCCAGTCCAGCTGACCCTTGAACCCGAGGCCAACTGCGGTCCTGAAATCAAAATCGCGGCGGGACACCCGAAAGCAATTCAGGTAAACATCCGGCACTGGGTCGTGCAAAAGTTCGAAGATGAGATGGTCGAGCAACTTCCGTCCGGTTTCTTCGCCATTTGCTTCCTTCGCATGCCCTGCCCAGTTTTCCACAGCATAGGTCGTGAAAGGAAACGCATCAAGCGTCTGACGTCCAAAAGATGCGATGTTATCATGCTGAAGCAGGCAACTGATGCAGAGCTCTGCCAGCACACGGTTTCCCAAGCCGTGCGACATCCAAAACCCACTGACCGAGCTTCGTTTGATTCCTTCCGAGACGAGGTATTCCTTCACCGAGAGGTGTGCGAGGCGCAGATGAAGCTTGGACGACCCCACTCCGAACCCCTCGTCGTCCTCGTCGTCCTCGTAATCCTCGACAATCGAAAACGTGGATACTAGACTCGAGCAGGCAGCCAAGAGGCGATGGTGGTAAATGGTAATGGGTTTGGTGCGCGGTTTGTGACAAGGGTCGATGCGAAGGAGGTTGGCTACTTGGTCGATCGTCAGGGGGCAGGTTGCAAATGAGAGCGACACGAGAACGAGCCAAACGTTCTTGCGCTGCCTCTCATCGATGCGGGCCAGAATTTGCTCGTAGGTGGCCGGAAGACCTTTGGGAAGTGACTCCAGNACTTGGTCGATCTCCTCGGAGCTGCTGCAGAACTCGAGTGTGTCGAGTTGGCATTGTGCCCATCGGAACCTAGAAGCAATGAGCATCCATTTCAATAACAAGCCTGGAAGCTAAGTCATTCAAGGGTTAACCTAAACTTACATGCCGTCAGCCTTGGCTGTCAAGGAGTCTTGTACCCGTTGTTTGTCTTCGGGAGTCCAGATCACCATGTCGTCGGATGACTCCATCCTGTGCTTCACATACATGGCGATATCGTTGTCGATGCTGGCTGTAGTGAGGGCAATCTCGCGGGCGATGTCTTGAAGTATCCTTTCAATATCCGTCTCTCGTCGACTGAAGGCGACAAGGTGGACATTCGGAAGTTTGGAGAGAGCTCGTAAGTGCTTCAAGGCCATGCGCCGGTCCGAACACTCGTCGACAGCATCCACCACGATGAAGGTCTTAGGAGAGAGAGCCAAGGACCTCGCCACGGCCCCGAGTAGTTCGTAAGACGATGGCTCTCGTGAGCTGGTGCATTTATCGTGTAACTCTCGGAGACATTTCAAAGCTTCCGAGTTGCGCGTNGCCAACTGCGCCAAGACGGCCCGCAAGAGACTGTCGGCGTGTTGCTTTGACGTGTCCTGAAAGTCGAAATAGTGAAACACCACAGCGCTGCTCGATCCTTGCTGTTGGCACAGCAGTGTCGCGACGACGGTTGAGCTCAGGATGGTCTTTCCAGCGCCGGGTATGCCTGTCACCCAGAGAAACTCGGGTGATAAGAGCCAATTCTGGAATTCGGTGGAAGAGATGAACCACTCTCCGGTCCCTGGCTGCCGTTTCTCAATGGCGCTTCTCAAACTTCTCCAGGTATCTGGGGCTTTCAGCCAGCTGAAGGCCCTCTGATCAGCTCCATCTCGGATGTGCTTCTCGAGCATGGAGGTCTTTGACGCGAGGACTCTCTCGATTTCCAAAATGGTCGCCCTAGCAACGATATCAGCAATCGGTTCAACTCCTCGTCGACTTGGTAAACAGGCAGCTTACATGGATTGCGACTGCACGGCCAATCCAAGCTGAGCTTTCAGGCTCTCGATGTTTTGCAAGTGCTTCTCGAGATCCTTCTTTCGGAGAGGCCATGTGAGGCGCGGCCCGCCATCCAGCAGGTTTAAAATACTGCCAATCTCAATGCGGCAAGCAGCCACGAGATTGTCGTCTCTTGTCAACAGTTCCTCCAAGACGCGTGCGTGCCCCGCCGTTCCGGGTCCGGACTCGGACAAGGGCCCGGTCTCACCAGTCGTCTCGCCACTCCCAGGCCGACTTGCGTTGACAATGTCGAGGATCTGCTCCAGGATGCGTGACAAGTCGCGTAAGCTGCGGGTTGTTCGAAACACAGTGTCGGGCGCGTCCTTGTACGTGCTGTAGAGATCGTAAATCTTCGANACAGCCGTTGCGGCGAACCCAAGAAGGCCCAGGATGGCGGATGCGGCTCCGACAGCTGCCATCGTGCTGACTCGGGTAGGCACCAGGTCCTCCCTCGTAGCGGAGGCAATGTCTTGAGGGTGAGGGAAAAAGGGACAAAGAAGGTAGAAATACTGAAGAAGGTTGGCGAGGTGTGTGCTGTGCCTCACGCTCCGAGACTAATGTTGTCGAGTCGACATCTCGAGGACGCAGCCGAGTCGCACAGGCAGACTCAAACAGTCAGGTGAACCACATTGGGCTGCGTCTTCATGCCGCGATTTCTCGTCTGCAGCTGAGCAGCACCGCCCCCAAGGCACCCTGCAAGGCGGCCGCGTTGGCGGCCTGCATGGCCACTAGCAAGGGAGAATGTATTCGCCCAATCACTCGAAAGGGATGCCAATAACCCCGCTGGCAAAACCAGTAACCTTCGGGGATGGGAAATCTGCGGTTCGGAGCAAAAGAGGACATCGCGTATCCTTGATATTCTCATCGTAGCATGCGTAAGGTAGGTACCCTTGGTAACAACCATTGACCTGGAACTGCCCAACTCTCAAGCTCTCAAGCAATCGTCGTCTTCACCCCGGGCTCCAACCACAGCACCTTGTCGGAGATCCCCTCCCTCTCCAGCGACGCGGCCAGCGCCTCCCTCTGCTCGGCAAAATGCCCCCACGACTCAAAGTGCATGGGCACCAGCACGTCGGCGCCAATCTCCCGGAACAGCTGCGCGGCCTGCGCGCCGTCCATGGTGATCTGCAGCGGCCCGGTCGGCAGCGGCGCCGTGGCCTTGCCGATGTTCAGGAGCGCGACCGAGATGTCTGTGCAGGGGGGGGGTTCACGGTCAGTATCATTCTCGAGGGTGGGACACAGGGGGNTGGGCTGCGTACGGAACTGCTCCCGCATCTTGGCCAGCTCGGGCAGGTAGATGGTGTCGCCCGAAAAGTAGATGGCGTTGNGNTTGCCGGCNGTGGTGCCGAAGGAGGGGGCCGTGATGATGAAGCCTGTGACTTCGCCGCCGGGGAGGTGTTCGCAGGGCGTGCCGGTTATGGAAAAGCGGGTGTTGCCGATCTGGAGGGGGAGGGTTTCCCTAAGGAGCAGACAAACAGACAGACGCCATGTCAACCACTATCCAGCCTGGGGAGGTAAGGAAAGGGAGGCAAAGAAAGAAAACGTACCACGGGCCGATGGCCTTCACCCCCGGCCGCGGCGCCAGCTTCTTCGCTCCATCGGCCGTCGTGAAGACGTGTCGGCCGTCGAGGGTCGCGCGGCCTGGTTCGTCGAGGTTGTCGGGGTGATCCTCGTGGCTTAGGAGGACCGCGTCGATGGGCGGAAGGTCAGCGAGACCGAGGGCGGGGGTGTCGGTGTTCTTGAGCATGACGATGCCCAAGTCCCATTCGCTGCCCGCCGGGGAGAAGAAGGGGTCTGTGAGGAGGGTGACGCCGTCGACGTAGATGATAGCCGTGGCTGTGCCGACGTGGGTGATGGCCAGGGAGGCGCCGAAGTTGACTGTGGGGCCCATTGTGTCGGTCAAGGTTGTAAAGCTTTGGAGTAAGTGAAGAGGGAAGTGAAGAATAAGAATCTGCATGAAGAANCACTAATACCAGTCGAGTGAGGTCGAGACCAATGGACCCTATATACTTCTCGACCTCCTCCGTATGCCCGCTCCCGGTCCCTCTTTTCCAAGCCATGGCATCATTACGTCAACCAAGAAGGGGCTTCCGTGTTTCCGGGGTGCCTCGAGAAGTGTCGATGATTTGATGAATCCACGGCCAAAGGCCGGGGACGCAGCGGTCCTGCGGCAACATCACAATCAACATGCCTTGCACTGAGTAAGCTCTCGCAGAGTGGTCGTATGGAACTGAGGCTTGGTTGCATCATGCATGTCAACTTATGTTCCAGAACTCCATGCGGCAAGTCTTGGCGGGATTTGTCTCCGCATGCGGTTAGTTTGGAACGGGAGGAACATCAGACGAGCGGGGACAGCACGACGTTGTTGTTTGTAAGACAACCACCGATGCCAAGGGCTTTAGGCCCCGATCTGTCCGACATGGCTATTCCTTTAGAAGCAGCAAAAACCGCCAAGCTGAAGGAAGATATGCGCTCCGGCCACACATACCGGGCCCCCAAGGGAACTCGTTGAGGTTCGACAGTAGCCCGGGAAGCCCAGACTTGACACCATGAAAGTCAAGCAGAGGACTACCTGTCAAGCCTGCAGGAGAGGGAAGATCAGCGTAGGTCTCTCCCCCCGGCTCCTGGCAGTCCAAAACTGACGAGAGATTTTGACCAGTGCGATGGGGAGAAGCCGGCATGCACTCAGTGTCGCCGCCGTGGACTCGACTGTCCTGGATATCCAGTCGATTGGGTCTTTGTTCCCCAGACCAGTCACCACAGCCGCAAGGAGAAGGCTGGCCATGCAGCAGCACGACGAATCCACAATCACGTCCATACCCAAACCGACGAGACCCAGGCCGGCCTGATTGCCCAGCCGGTCTGTCCCTCAACCGGGGTCCCCCTTCGTGATCTGATGACGACAATCATCGACAACTACGTGCCGGAGGGCGAGGCCAGCGTCCCGGGCAACACAGCTGAGCCATCGCCCCGGATCTGCGGATCGTGGGTTGAGGTCCTCCCTGAACTTGTCGGCAATGACACCGACACAGCCCTTGCCTCGGCGGTTCGAGCCTTCGCCGTGTGCATCCTAAGCAGGGGGCCGCAGCGCACTTTTCGGATCTCAGATGGACTCGAGGCATACAACCAGGCCCTCATCTCGGTCAACGAGGCGCTCCGGTCTCCGCACAGCGACTTCCCGGTTGCGATTGCGGCGGCGGTGATGTGCCTGCTACTGGCCGAACTCTACCACGTAACGTCGCTACGCAGCTGGACTACCCACTTGCAGGGACTCGCAGAGCTGATGCAGCTGTCTCGGCCCGAGATGTATGCATCCGGTATTCCGCACAGGCTTTTTGTTGGGGCGAGGCCGGCGCTGGTAGGACCACTTGAGGTTTGTCGTGCGAATCTGGCTGACGGCTGAGTTGACAGGTTGTGTTGGCTTTTCTCTCGAGGAAGTCGTCCTTCCTCGCCATGAAGGAGTGGCGAACCATACCGTTCCGTGAAACGGCACCCTCGCCAATGCAAGCGCTCATGAGCGAGGCCGCTGAGATACCCGCAATCCTGGAACGGATGGATGCGGAGGGCGCCGGAATTGTTGCTGAGGAGGCGCTGCACCACTTCGCGGACGTGCTTGGCCGGCTGGACTCATGGGCCGATGATTTTCACTCCTCGGCCTTAGTGCCCTCTCCGCTCTTTTGGTTTCTGCCATCAAATCATGGCCGCAGACAGCACATATGGTTCCAGAACATCACCGTGGCGAGTGCCCTGACCCATTTCTGGGCGTTTCGGGCGATTTGCCTGACCAACATCGACCAGCTCGGGGCCTTTCACGAATCCACGGCAGCGCACTTTGACGAAGCAGAGACCCTTTCCGTGATGATCTGCCAAAGCATTGAGTACTTGATGCAGGACCGGATGAAGCTGTTTGGGCCGACGTCGGTGTCTCTCCCGCTCCGAACCGCGTACGAGGTATTCGAGGCGGGCGGGCTCCAAAGCGCAGAGAACCTTAGCTGGTGCAAGGACATAGTTGCGGATATCCGCAACCGCGGTTACGGGTTCGTGTCCTACTTTCTTGGGGTGTGAAGGGCGAAGATCTCACGGGAGGCCACCAAGGCGGGTTTACCATCCGTGTCAATCATTCCGATACGCAAATAAATGTGGAATCCTGAAGTTCAGTGGTCGTGCCGTCGGGAATGCTGGATTCCGGAACAGTTGAAGTCGTTCGGTTGTTGCCCTTCGGTCCATCGATTGTTGTTTGTTTTGGTTGATCGAGGAGGAATCCAGGCGCCAGACTGGAGGGATGACTTGATGGAGACCCGCTTTTCGCCAGAAAGCCAAGGCACAGAACGACCAACGCCAAGACCAGCAGCACAGGCTGGACCCACTCAGGCAAGGCAACGAAGCTGGGTAAGCTCAATCGCTCGCCTGCAGCAGCGGAACTGGAGCCAGCCTCAACTTGCAACCCAAACCAACAACGGCGAACACCTCTGCGACGAAACTTCATCGACCACGACTGCGACCACGGCCGCACCCAAGAGATTCCACCCGATATTCCCGCCAGCCCCTAGCACTACACCGTACTGCACCACACTCGACCACCGCGCCCCTAAATAGGCACTCGACCGGACGCAGTCTCCGCAGCCACCGCAGCCACCAGCCATGGCGTCCGAGCAGGAGCGCGAGCACGCCCTCGGCTCCTTCAAGCAGAAGCTGATCGAGTCGCGGGAGTGGGAGACGAAGCTCAAGAACCTGCGTTTGGAGATCAAGGGCCTGCAAAAAGAATTCGACCAAACAGAAGACAACATCAAGGCGTTACAAAGCGTCGGACAGATCATCGGCGAGGTGCTGAAGCAGCTGGACGATGAGAGATGTGCGTTGCCCTCTGGCCCGTCATCCCGCGATGGCAAACAACCGGCCGCAGGAAAATGGCTGACCCTTTCTCTCTCGCGCTACAGTTATAGTCAAAGCCTCGTCAGGCCCGCGCTACGTGGTCGGGTGCCGGTCGAAGGTCGACAAGGCCAAGATGAAGCAGGGGACGCGCGTGGCGCTCGACATGACGACACTCACCATCATGCGCATGCTGCCGCGCGAGGTCGACCCGCTCGTCTACAACATGTCGCTCGAGGACCCGGGCCAGGTCAGCTTCGGGGGGATCGGCGGGCTCAACGACCAGATCCGCGAACTCAGAGAGGTGATTGAGCTGCCGCTCAAGAACCCGGAGCTGTTCCTGCGCGTCGGCATCAAGCCGCCCAAGGGCGTGCTCCTCTACGGCCCGCCGGGCACGGGCAAGACGCTGCTTGCAAGGGCCGTGGCCAGCAGTCTGGAGACGAACTTCCTCAAGGGTGCGTGTGGCGCGCTCCGCCCCCCATCCAACAGGAACATCCTTTGCCACACAATCCGCTAACATGATCCCCACCAGTCGTCTCCTCGGCGATCGTCGACAAGTATATTGGCGAGTCGGCGCGCCTGATCCGCGAAATGTTCGGCTACGCCAAGGAGCACGAGCCGTGCATCATCTTCATGGACGAGATCGACGCCATCGGCGGGCGGCGGTTCAGCGAGGGCACCAGCGCGGACCGCGAGATCCAGCGCACGCTCATGGAGCTGCTCAACCAGCTTGACGGCTTCGACTACCTCGGCAAGACCAAGATCATCATGGCCACCAACCGACCCGACACGCTCGACCCGGCCCTGTTGCGCGCGGGCCGCCTCGACCGCAAGATCGAGATCCCGCTGCCCAACGAGGTCGGCCGCCTCGAGATCCTCAAGATCCACGCCGCCGGCGTCTCCATCGACGGCGAGATCGACTTTGAGAGCGTCGTCAAGATGAGCGATGGGCTGAACGGTGCGGATTTGCGGAACGTGGTGACCGAGGCGTAAGTTCTGCGCCTTTTTTTCGTCTCTTTCAATCCCGGCTGATAACTGACCGTTCATGTGTGCAGGGGTCTGTTCGCCATTAAGGCCGACCGAGACTCCATCAACCAGGACGACTTCAACAAGGCGGTGCGCAAGCTCGGCGAGGCGAAGAAGCTGGAGGGCAAGCTGGAGTACCAGAAGTTGTAGTCGGGTAGGACGACCATCTATCCGTGGGCGTGGGAGGAACCTAGACGGAGGCAGTTCTGCTGGCATGCTTGCTCGCAATAGACGCCGCCCGCCATCCAGTACACACCTGATCAGCGTGTAATATTGTAACAGTATCGGATACGATGGGAACGTGCCAAAGAGCGAATGAACATTGGTCGAAAACGGCGTGTGGTCTCACAACTCGATGTGGTCTGTGCTTCATGGTGGTGGTGGAGGAGGAGGCGATGCATGTGAACATGGACTTGAGATCAATCCCTCCGGGATTCGAGCTTCGCTGCCCTCTCAACGGTCCCGACGACGCCGAGGCTGGCCTCTACTAAGGTTATGTGGCGGTGCTCGGGAAGGGTGCCATATACGTCTGCTAGTTTGGGATGCGGCTCGGCCGCATGGCCCCATTCCGAGGATCGCGCACTTGAATCGAGGTTGACAATGATGCAATAAGCATAGTGCTGGAGAAGGAATCACGGAGATTCCGCATCTGGTCGGAGCCTTTTCTTTCTTGGACTGGCGCAGGAGGGAGGCGAGCTGCGGAGTGTCCGGATGATCAATTCATTGGCAAACTATTGATGGCGATGCTCAAAGCAACCCGGCGTGATCAACAAACACGTTATCTCAAAATCTCAATGCGCTGCTCGTGTTGAAAGATCGCGTCCGGCATTGGCCTCGTGGGGCGGCGGGCACTGTTTGCTAAGAATAGATGCCAAGGAAGGCGACCCTTTTCTGTGTGCTTCACAGCCGCAAAAAGTGGGCTCTCTCAAGCTCCCCCTGGGCCTGAGCCTGAGCCTGAACCTGAGCCAGGTGTGGCACTCAGACCCAGACAAGGTTCGGCGGGCCGAGAGAGACGGAGGGATCTCCATTGATGAGAGGGCTTGCCTCGGTCGAATTGGCCGGCTGTTCCTGGTTTGGTGATTTGACTGAGAGCAGAATACACGAACAGGTCGGATGGGCGGAAAACGTCACGGTCCAGGGGCTGTACATAGTAAGTTGGGGCGGGCGAGAGAGCCAAGCAGCGGAGATCCGGGTTGTTTTGAGTCTCTGATAGACAGGACGACGGTTGCTGGTGTAACCGCCCGGGAAGGGCAGCTAAGCAGACGGCAGAGCCAAGGACAAGTGGTACGGAGTACGTATTCTGTCCATTTCTCCCTGTTACAGCCCGAGCAGAGCGGAACCTGGAAGGGGCGCCGAAGATCCACCATTGATACGAACATTGGAGCATCTCCACTGCGTTGCTGAGTGACCCCCCCTGTCGATCCGCCATGAGGTGTCCCAGGCAGTGTGGGCATCCTCCGGATCCATCAGCAAAGGTCATCGGGGGGTGGTGAGATGGCCGGATGGCGGTGAAGGCATTGGAGATGCACAGCATGCTCTTGGCGTGCACAGGACAGGCGGCGGCATCTCGACACAGGTTGATCGGGCTGGCGCAACCTGGAAGAGATGCAGTGTTGTTGGGGTAAGCAGCGAGAAGTGCCGGGTCGCCACCAATGAGAGGCATGGGATCCACCATGGGCCCAGCGGATCTCGTTGTCGCCGCGAGGGGGAGGCTGCCCCGCTAGCAGCGCCATGCGTTGACGAGGCAGAATGCCAGCGATGCCAGGACCAACAGTTAGTTCTAACCCCAAAACTCACCTTCTTTTCCCCTCCAAGACGAAGAGGGAACACAGAACGGAGAACAATGGCATGTGAGGGCTGATGGCGCAGGCTGGATGGAGGGGTAAGACATGGACAAAATCCTGTGCCGAAACCATCGCAGCCATGTCTCGAACCTGTGCGGGCAGCATCCGTAAACAAACGACACTGAGGGATCGTCTCTTCCAAATCCATACCGAAGATGCGTTTTGTTTTCTCTCAAGACTTTCGACAAGATGGAGCAGACAGCAGACAAAATGCAAAGATGAAGGAGTGATGGGGAGGGGGAGGCGTGGTCCCGAAACGCCTCCAACTCGTGGGTCCCCTGCAGTGAGCAAGTCGCCTCACATCGGAATTTGGAATTTCAGGAACCAAGGCAAGGACAATGGGACGGCGCACCTCTTTCCGCCGCCGATCACGGCCGGAGCGTGAGAAGAGAGTATTTTGGTAAAGACTTGAAAGGGCTGCCGGGCTGGGCTCCGTGCCGAACAGAAGGAAAGAAAGTACTTTTTCTGTATAGTGCCTCTTGTCTTGTTCGAGTGCAGGTTGCGGTTGGGTAAGGCAGCACGATTGCCAGGGCCTTGACGAGTGACGACTTGTCCCTGGCTCCGGCCTGACCCCTGTGCTTCCTCTGCTGTCTGGCCCGCCAGAAAGGCTCCACACAGCGCCCGCGCCTGCGGCAGCGCATTCCTGCCCGGGCTGGCCCCCCCACCAGAGGGAATCGGCCATAAAGTCAAGCTCCCCAGCGACCACAGCAACCTGATCCTGTCCATCCATCCTGCTCTCAGCCACCGCCGTGCACACTCTCGTCCGCCATCTGGCACTCCGGGCCCTGCTACACCATCTTCCGTGACACTTTCAGCACCGCGCGCCGGCATTTGCAGTCTTTGCTTGTTTCCTCCCGTCATTCGCTGGTTGGCTCGTCAAGATGTGGTACGGGCAACCCCAAAACCGCCCCAAACCCAACAGCCCCGCCTTCGCTTCTGTTTTGCTGCCCGTGGTGCGCGGGCAACCAAGGCGGGGTGACGGGCACTCCTGGAGTCGTGCTGGACGCGCTCGAGAGATGGAGAGCTCGAGACAGAGACAGAGACAGAGAGGACAACAGACCGTCTGCTAACACCGTGGCTTTCTCTTCCAGTGGCATTTTCGGTTACATCAACTACCTGGTGGAAAAGGACCGGAAGTTCATCGTTGACACCCTCATCAATGGTACGTCGTCCGCGCGGCGGCGGGCACCCCGAGCGCCTGCGACCTGGCGACGCAGGGACGGAGCTCTGCCCCGCCATTTTTCATCTGTGCAGACTTCGAACGCTCCGGTTGCTGACGTAGACTCTTCCCGGGTAATTAGGCCTCTCCCGTCTCGAGTACCGCGGCTACGACTCTGCCGGCTTTGCCATCGATGGCGACAAGAAGAACGAGGTGTTTGCCTTCAAGGAGGTCGGCAAGGTCGCCAAGCTGAAGCAGCTGGTCGACGAGTCGGACCTGGATTTGACCAAAGTGTTCGATTCACACTGCGGCATCGCCCACACCCGCTGGGCTACCCACGGCCCTCCGTCCCGCCTCAACTGCCACCCCCACAGGTATGT
>FJWA01003867.1_pt1 | contig 12499 bp, 10 predicted proteins | sample 1011891 | NCBI WGS metagenome assembly FJWA01 (sample SAMEA3912450, study PRJEB9761) | metagenome | biome: forest; material: soil | place: USA | collected 2011-06-22 | depth 0.1 m
TGGCAGAGAAGCACGTCGATCAACACCGACTCGATCTTGCCGGGCACATCTACGTCGACGCAGCTGGGAAGCAACGTGAGACACAAACGTTGTCCCTCTTGTAGAAGGAAGTCCACCTGAGACGCCGAGAGGGTGGACGTGTCCCGACTCCTGTCAATGCTGAGCTCTTTGACCAGGGTCGCACGATCGCCGAAGCGGGAAAAGTGTCGGATAAGCTGAGCAAAGGCAACCGGGCGGTAGATGGAGACCCTGACGCGATCGTAGCGCATCGCCGTGGTAAGCTGCCAGAAGCGCGTGCAGGTGTGGGCAAGGTTTCCGAGTGCCGGGAGGTTTTCCAGCGTGGTTCCCCAAGCCAGGTCGGTCGGGTCAGGCTGCGCGGGAGTTGCAGAGGTATTCTCGTGGGATCCGAGAAGTTCGGCGCATATGGCCAACTGGATTTCAGCGGGCATCGCGAGAAGATACGGGTAGTTCGTCATGGTTGCGGTGTTGTGCGCTGAATTCGAGGTTGGGTGCCTGTGCTTGGGAGTTGGGGTTGAAGGAAGATGCTGGTGAACTTGACTCGACCAGATTGGAAGGCCCAAGAAGCAAGCGCACTGCAAGCGGTTGTTGAAATGGAAGCAACTTCAAGCAACTTCCACAAAAAATATTGATTGGAAAGAGCCCAATCTCGTGATTAATTGTTATGCCTGAGACCTCACTGGCTCACCCGGACTTCTCTTTACCATTCAGAACAACATAAACATTAGATGCAATGTGCAAGCTGCAAACACCAACACTTGCCGGCTTCGCATCCCTAAGTAAGAACCGGACTCTGGACCGTGTACCAATTGGGGATTACATGTACTAATTATGCCACACCTAGAGCCCTAATCCCGTCGTTTCTCAATGTAGCAGGGCCAGGAATGAGGCACAACGGTAAAGTACGCCTTGTACTTCCACTCCTGGTCCTTGTCGACCTGGCGGATGTCGTAGTCGCGGACGAGGGTGGCGAGGATTTTGGAGAGCTCGATCTTGGTGACATTCTGCCCGGGGCACGAATTGTATCCAGCGCCAAACTAACCCCTGATCAGCCTCACTTCCAAGGTTTTCTCTTCTTCTTCCGAGAAGAAACTGTCTTACCGGAATCCAATACTTCTCCAGGCGGGCAGCAGACTCGCTCAACCAGCGGTCAGGGTTGAACTCGTGGGCGTCGGGCCCCCAGATCTCCTTGGAGAGGTGCATGACCCAGGGGTTGATGGACAAGATTGTGCCGGCCGGGAACGTCCGGCCGCCGACGGTGAGACCACCCTTGGGGGCCACACGCGGCAGGCCCATGGGAACGGGCCCGAACACTCGCAGAGCTTCCTTGATGCATGCTTGCAGGTAGGACAGCTGCTGGGCGTGGTCGAAGGCGACGACGCGGTCGGCGCAGAGCCCGCGCTCACGGCGGGCGGCGTCGATCTCGGCGCGCACGCGGGCCCAGGCGGTCGGATGGCGCAACATGTGGTAGACAAAAGCCTGGAGACCGCACGACACGGTGTCGGCGCCGGCTCCGACGCTCGTGGTGGCTTGGGCGTGGATGTCGCGCAGGTGCATACGCTCCGGGTGCTGGGCCAGCGTCTTGAACCAATGGGCGGCGAGGTCGAAGCGCGCATCCGGGTTGCGCTCGCGCTCGTTGATGGCTTTCAGGGTGGTGTTGAAGAGGTGGCCCATGGGCATGATCTGCAGCCAAGTGACGAATGGGTTGGCCACCATCATGTTCCACGGCTGGAAGAACCCCCCGACGGCGGCGTAGGCGTTGAGCGCCAGCGAGTTGGAGATGGAGTTCCCAATATCCACGCCCTGCTCCAGAAACCCGAACGGCTGGGAGAAGACCACCTCACCGACCACGTCGAAGGCCGTGTAAGTGAAGAACTTGTCCAGGTGCATGGGCTCACCCTTCTCGGCGAACTTGTCCATCCAGCCGAGCAGCCTCTCGATGGTGCTGCTTATGGCGTCTTCCGACTGGATCACGTTGGACAGCGTATATCCCGCCGCCAGATTTCGGGACCGCTCGGCCTTCTTCTTGGGGTCGAGTGTCGACATGGGCGCCTTGTACCGGTAGTCCGGCAGCTGCAGCAACTCGTACCATTTGGCCTTGGGGTTGTTGGCGTGTCAGTCGACCATCGCCGCGTTTGTAGCTAGGGTTACCGCTTGGGTTACAATACCTTCCACAACGTTTGGAGTAGAATCTGCTTGATCCCGTCCGGATGGCTGACGCTGACCTCATTGTGGGCAATGCGGACGAAGTGACCTGTGGTGCCGAGTTAGACGGATCAGGGGGTAGAGGGAGAGAGGTGGGACTGTACCGTGCTTCTCGTGGAGCTGGACCAGCTGCAGGTTCTGGTCACCAATGAGAATGCGCCGGACATGCCACCAGCGGCTGAAGGAGGCAACAAAGGGACCCGGGATGTCGGCGAGCGGCGAAAGGTAACGACGCCATACCAGGAGGCTGACGGCGGCGATCAGCAGCTGCACCGCGATGGCGGGCCACGTAAGGAGGAACACATCCATGGCAACACCGTTGCACAAGATGCACACAGCGTAACAACTCAAAATGCAGAAGAAAGGGGAGCGGCACCGTGATAGGGATGTCAGAAGCCTGCGTTATTTGAGTCCCCGCTCTCCCAGGTCCTCGGGTGGCTCCGTGGGGGCGGCCAACCAGGACGACTCAGTACTGTACATAATAGTAGGGACCCAACCCCGTGGGTCTCGTTCCGACGGAGATGAGTGGGAGTTCGGAGCACTAGCGCAGTTTCTGGGGGTGCCTTGTCAGGAGAGGACCCGGGACGGCCAGCGGCAAGCCAGCAATTTGCAACCAGTGTCCATCTCTCTCATGCTTCCTGGCTTGCTGGCTTGTTCCCGGCTTGCTGGCTTGTTCCCGGCTTGCTGGCTTGTTCCCGCAGGCCGCTAGGACAAAAACAAAGACACTAGCTAAACGGTGTGCCCGCTGAAGCGAGTGCCGACATCCGAGGGGTGCAAGCGAGGCAGCATTTGTGTCGATCGCAAATGGGATTCCACAAGAAATGCAGAAAAATGGATGCGTGTCCCTGTCCAAGGCTCCTAGGCTCCCAGGCTGCCAACGGCCCCCTGCCACGGTACGTCCTCCGCGGTTTGAGCTAGTGGGGGAGAAACGCGTCCTACTGGCCGCCTCTGCCGCTCCGATGCAACGGTCCGAGTCGTCCCGCAACATGGATCTGGGTTCCGGGTGCCAACCCACCCACATGACTGCCATGCTGAACCGTTTCTCCGTCTCCATTGCCATCCAGGGCCCCTTCCGGAGCGGATCGGCAGAGAAGCAAAGTTCAGCGTCCTTCAAAGGCGTTATACAAAACAAGACCCCCTGAATTATTGAGTTTTCGAATCCTCCTCCCCCCACTGTCTCCCGGTCCCTTGTTCCGACGACAGCCAGGGTGGCGGGAGGGGGAGACAGGAGAAAACAACGAAGGGAGAGCCATGTTGCAGCTGTTGTCGATCCAACTGGCTCACAAGACATAATAGACACAATGTAGCGCCGCATAAACTTCACCGACGGCCTGTTTCTCGTTGCTCTTCAGCTGCCTTCTCGGTTATTCTTCTTTTCTGTCGCCCAGCCGTCACCATGACCGTCGTGTTCCCTATCGAGAGGAACTCTCAGCGCTCCGTCCTCGGTGTTGCCATCACTTTCACCTCCCTGGCCATTATATCCTGCGGGTTGCGCGCTCTCGCTCGCCGCATCGCCCACCGCTCGCTGGACTCGAGCGATTGGTGCATCTTTGCGGCATGTGTAAGTCCAGGCTGCGCTCTTGCCATGGTGTGTGTGCCCTCGGTAACCAACACGTACTCCAGCTCGTCACCGTTGTGTACCAGTCCATCAACATCACAAGTATGCCCCAGCTTCCCAGTCCACGAGACGGCTTGCCTAAGATGGCGTGTTAACCCGGCCCAGGTGTTTTTATCTGTGGTGTGGGCTTCCACTTCTCCGAGATTATGGAGCAACACGGGATAGAGCCCATCACCATTTTCCTCAAGGCAAGTTCCCTCCGTTGACTTCTGTGCTTCCCACTCCTCCTATCGCAGTTGCTAACCTGGCCCGGGTAATCTGCAGTTTCTCCTCGCCATCCAACTTCTCTGGGCGTTAAGCCTCAGTCTGAGCAAAATCTCGATTCTCATTTTATACTCCAAAATCTTTTCTGTCCCAGCCTTTGTCTTTGCGGCTCGGGCGACCACGGCCATCGTAGTCATGTGGGCTCTCGCGACGGTCCTCATGGGCTTCCTGATGTGCAAGCCCTTTGCATTCAACTGGGATCAGACCATCCCCGACGGGCACTGCGGCAATCAAGTGTTGTCTTACCAGGTTACGGGCGCCTTGAACCTCGTCACCGACCTCATTGTGCTCCTCCTCCCCATGCCGTACCTCTACNGCTTAAACCTGGCTCTGTACAAGAAGGTCGTCCTGATGGTCACCTTTGCCGTCGGTCTGTTGTAAGTTTACCTATCTTGCTCCATCATCACCCTTCCCATCCCCTTTCCGTTTCGTCGATCCCGGTTAACCCCATTGCCCCTGCAGCACCTGTATCGTCAGCGTCCTCCGTCTNACCGCCCTTTCCTCGATCGACTACTCCGACATCACCTACAACGTGCCCGAATCCCTCGTCTTCAGCGGCCTCGAGCCATGCCTGGCCGTAACACTGGCGTGCGTGCCCGTCCTGCGGCCCCTNCTCGGGCGGGTCAAGGAGTCCATGATGTCCGGCAACAGCGGCGGCATCGGCGGCAGCTCGGGCCTTAGCACGGCCAAGCTCAGCTCGGGCAAGTTTATGAACCCCAAGGGCAACAACCCGTTCGAGCAGCTCAACGACGACTCCTCACAGTACCAGCTGCGTCCTGTCGGGTCCAAGCACGTTGGCGAGGCTAGGGCTGCGCAGGGCAGCAGCTGGAGCGGACATAGCAGTGATCCCGAGCTGCAGGGGCAAGTGGGGGCGGGGAATCAGGGAGGGGATATTGTTGTGCGGCAGGAGTAAGGGGTTGCTGCTGAGACGAAGTAGCCTTGGGTGCGGGGTTCATTGCTTTCCCCTCTGCCCTGTGGTATGGTGGTGTCTTGGACTGGGCAATCTTTGTGTGTGATATGCTAGAGTGCGTACGTGTTCTTCCATCATATCGCGGCGTCGAAACAGGCCGCAGGGTTCGGGTGTCTTTGGAGCGGGTATTTATTTCATGTAAGGTCTATTAGAAACACGGATAGATTCATGCTCCCCGCCCAGTGCGGGAGCGGGCTTCACTTCGGGTCATCAGCCCCTGAGGGGCCAGTTCGACAGCCGCCGCTCCCCGTCCCCACTCGCCCGGGTCCTGTTCCATTTTGCTCCTGAGTTCCTCCCGCGGCGCCGGTCACTCGAACTCCCGAGGATACCCTCTGCGCTATCTGAATCACTGTGCCACCGGGTATGCACTACGGCTGGCTTGCTCACGCGCCGGGTGTGCTGGGCGCCCCTGGCCGGCTCCATCTCGCTTGTCATGTCGGACATTGTCGAGCCGCGGAAGAAGTTGGGTGTTTTNGGCCTCTCTTCTTTCTTCAGTGGTTGGTTATTTACTGGCGGGAGTGGCGGCGTCGGCTTCATTGGCTTGGATGCGTACTGGGGCAACTCGGAGTCGCCCTCTCGCGGTGTCTGCCGCTGAGAGTAGTACCCGCTCCTGCCGGTGCCCTTGAGGTACAGGGGCCGCAGCGTCGGGAGGCCGAGACAGATCATGGAGACGGCAATTTCGGCTCCTGCCCACGCAAAATATTGGTTGAAATTTACTAGAGTAGTAACTCAACGTAAGCGTCATGGCTCTACTGCATAAAGACTCGGGGGCAGAGTGCGGGTCAGGCTTACAGGTGTAGTCCATGATGTCGAGGTTTGCGAGAACGACGGTTCTCACGATACCACACGCTCCCGCACTTTTGACCAGTTAGCGGCCGTTAACGAGAATGGGACAACATCGGCTGGGCTTACAGCACACCCAAGCTCATGCCGCTGGCAAGCGTGATCTTCTCGCGGCGAGGCATACGGAGACCCCGGATGAACAGCCATGGAAAGATGGCAAAGAAGAAGTCGCAAATGCTTGACCAAGCTGTCCATGCCAGGAATCCAGTTAGCTTGGCTCGGCGTATCGCCTTCACGGCATAAACAGCGCGGGGGCCGTCGTACCTCCGAGACCAACACTCATGGGCTTGATCTGGATGTTCCATGTCCCTGGTGTCCTCAACGGATCCCAGCTGGCCTTGACCGGTGTGGTCTGGTTCCAGAGCATGATGACCAGGGCGATCGAGGTCGCGGCGGTGACAAGGATGAGGGACCACAACGCGGTCTTTTGGGAACTATGCTGAACAACGCGGAGGAGGAAGAAGCCGAGGGATAGTTTCGCCATGGCGTTGGCGGTGATGGCGAAGGAGTTGCTGATGTAAGTCCACAGAATGGCGTTGGACGAGTCGTCGAGGCTCAGGATCCAGAAGCTCGTGCCCAGACCGTAGTATACCGAGACTTGGATCGAGGCAGTGAAGCCAATGAGCAGGACGCCGGCGAAGATGTACATGTAGTCCTCGACGCCGACGTAGCGGACGATACGGGTCCGCGTGTAGAGCCGGAGGCCGACAAAGCCGAGCGACACGGCCGTTATGGCCCACATGGCCGCGGCCATCGAATAGCCCTGGTGCATCTTGGCATCACCGTGATGGGTCTCCGGCGGAGAGAGGGCGAAGGGATGCCGAGTTCGTGGTGGTTGCTTGTGTAAAGGCTCAAGACAGCCACATAATCACATTCGCCGTCTTGGGAAAGATAAATCTGGCAAGAGGGAAGAGGAGGAGACCCGGAGATTCGGGAGGCAGTTGGCCTGCCATCAGATTGTCGGGGGCCGAACAGATTTTGACCACACCCGCCTACCCGAGTGCTCCGACTCGGCGCATTTCCCGACTTTCGGAACTGGTTGCCAGCCCTGCAGGGGCGGCATGACATTCCAGCTCCAACGCCCGGCCCTACATGTGTACAAGGTTGCACAAGCCGTGTCGGTAAACGAAGCGACTGGCCGGCTCCGAAGATCGGTTGCGGCTAAAACACACTTGCGTCTGTGTGCACTTCCCATTGGCCGACCAGAGGTGGTGAGCCAAGGGAAGTCATGGCGGCCAACCCGTGAGGTTGGTTCTCACCCGCGAGTCCTCGAGGCCACGCCCGCACAGACTGAAGCCAAGCAACCCCTGGTCGTTGCCGTTGACGTTAAGCTGGGGAGGAGAGGGGAGATGCCCATGCTGCCACGCGGGTCCTGCCGAGCGAGCCCGCACCCAGCACACGACGGTACCTTAATTAACGTTCGATCTATGTTTAGCTCGCCGGTTACATGAAACTCGTGGTGCTTGCAGTAGCGAGTTTTATCCGTGCACCCATCCGCCAAGTTGCCTGTGGGTTGATAAACGCGCTGGACAGAGGAATTGCGGAACATCCCGGACGCCGCCTGGAGGCTGAAGGGACAGCGCTGGGGTTGAGCGAGACAAAACCCGCCGACTGGCCCAGCCGCCCACTCATCAATTGTTGAGTGAGAAATATTGAGAAGAGCTCCCCCGCTGCGGGTTGGTTTCAAGACGGCTCGCTACCAGCCGTCCCTGCCAGGGCTTACCGCATTGAGGCCGAAGCTCAAAGGCGGGATGCTAATCACCGGGTACCTGGGAGGTACATAAGCGAGTCCGACAACTCTATCCGTGATAACGTTAAATCTGAGGCGGGCAGGACTGAGGCATTGTTGTGGAGGAGCCCACTATGCTCTGGCCATGAGATTGGTGAGCCAAAGCGTGGAGGCGTGAGGGTGTCAATGTCAAGCGGGCGGAGGCACGACGGCACACCGACGAGGACGGGGTACCGCTTCACCCGGCCGGGGGTCGGGACACTTCGGGCCGTGTGTGGGACGATGGCTTGGGGCCACGTTCTGCTCCAGCTTCAGCAAGGTTGGAATGGCAAGCTGTGAGCAAGGATGGGACCAGCTTCGCCTCCTTCTGCCTGGCGGATGTCTGGCCCCCACAGCCACAGCTCTGTTCAATGATCGCCATCTCTTCCGGGGCGCATTCAAGGTGATCGTGATTGTGGTTGTGTGGTGGGCTCAGTGAGTCCCGCGAGTTTAAGGGAATAGATGAGATAGTTTTGTGCCGAAGGGGGAAAAGAGAAGAAAAAAGAGGGATGCATGAAGAAGTCTACCTCGGGTGGTTCCGTCTCTCAATTGGGAGAACGTTGACGAAGGACAAAGGAAGGTTTCGAAAAGGGTTAAACGCGTCGAGGCGAGCGCCATGTTCCAGTTGCTCCACTTACTACAGTAGTGCCATCATCGCCGAGCGCAACGGTCAACGCCGCGGGAAGCGTCGGTCTTGGCGGCCTCCTGCTGGAGCTTCAGCGGGTGCCGGCCCCACCCGGCGGAGCTCACATCAGACGGCAGAGAGCACTGAACCTCAGCGAGCACTGATCTCGTGCCCCTCCTTCTGCCCCCCTTCTGCCCCTCCTTCAATGCAAACCATTGGATTTCGGTCCCGACTGTCGCGCCTCATCTTCCCACGATTCCAACCTGCGCCGCCCCTGCGACGAGCCTTCAGCAGCCCGCGCACCATGGACTACGACACCATCCTGCGGGGCAAGTACCCCGCCAAGCGGCACGCCCGACGCGTCACCGACTACATCCGCTCCAAGGTGCCCGGCGCCACGGGCGTCTTGTACCTCGAGAGCCGCCCGACAAAGCTGCTCGAGGACAATGACGAGCCCGAGCCGTTTCGGTATGCTGTGCCGCCCTGGCGAGTCCCTGGCAGCTCCGCACTCCTGGGGTTGTCTGTCTGCCCGCACTCTGTTCTCTCCCGCTAAAGACACCGTCCAGCCAGCGCCGCTTCTTCTACTACCTCACCGGTTGCCCCCTCGCCGACTCGTACGTTGTTCACGATATGGACACCTCCAAAACCATCCTCTTCATTCCCCCCATCGACCCCGAGACCGTCATCTGGTCCGGTCTGCCCGTCTCTGCCGAGGAGGCCCTGCAACGGTTCGATGTCGACGAGGTCCGGTACACGACCGATACCAACGCCGAGCTCGCCCACATCGCCGGTCAAAAGACCTATTCGACCGTCTTCACCATTCCCCATCAGGTCTCGGAGCAGGTCACCTTTCTCGGCTTCGACGACAAGAACTTTGCCATTCTCAAGCCGGCCATCGAGGTCTGTCGTGTCGTCAAGGACGAGTTCGAGCTCGCCATGATGGCCAAAGCCAACGCCATCAGCAGCGCCGCCCACCGCGCCGCCATGCAGAAAGTCAAGTCCGCCAAGAACGAGCGCGAGCTCGAGGCCCTGTTCCTTTCGGATTCCATCACGGCCGGCGCCCGCCACCAGGCCTACCACGGCATCTTTGCCAGCGGGCGGGCGGCTGCGACGCTGCACTATGTCCACAACAATGCGCCTCTCGAGGGCAAGCTGAACTTGCTGCTGGATGCCGGTTGCGAGTGGGACTGCTACGCCTCGGACATCACACGGACCTTCCCCATCAACGGCAAGTTCACCAAGGAGAGCAGGGCCATCTACGACATCGTGCTCAAGATGCAGCTCGAGTGCATCGCGGCGCTGAGGGAAGACGTGTTGTGGGATGACATCCACCTGCTCGCCCACAAGATTGCCATTGACGGCCTGTTGGAGCTAGGCATCCTGAAGGGCGACAAAGACGAGATCCTAGCGAACCGCACGAGCGTGGCCTTCTTCCCGCACGGCCTGGGCCACTACCTCGGTATGGACACGCACGACACGGGCGGCAACCCCAACTATGCCGACCAGGACACCATGTTCCGGTATCTTCGCGTGCGGGGGAAGTTGCCGGCGGGGAGTGTGGTGACGGTTGAGCCGGGCATCTACTTTTGCAACTTTATCATCGAACCGTTCCTCAAGGACCCGAAGCACGCCAAGTTTATCGATGCCGATGTGCTGGAGAGGTACTGGGATGTCGGGGGTGTCCGGTATGTTGAATTTGTCTGACATCTGTGGTCTTTATTTCTGCTAACCTTGTGCAGGATCGAGGACAATGTGGTTGTCACCAAGACTGGGTCCGAGAACTTGACGACAGCTCCCAAGGACCCTGATGAGATGGAGAGTATCATTTCTAGCAGCTGAATCGCCACACCCTGCGTTAAATAATGAAATCTCGTGCAACAATGCTCCCACATCTAACAGATTCGATGAATTTTGACAACCGGGGTTTCGGTTGACCCAAAGCTTGGCCCAGAAATGATGTTTGCGTGGTGGATGAGGATGCATCATTGTTCTGGGATCTGAGTGGGCCCCCGAGGGCGCCTGTGCCGGTGGGTCACTGGATCCCAGAGCCCCGCTAATTTAGTGATTGCATCTCTCCCCCTCACCGACATTCCGAGATTTTGGACGGTCTGGCTGTTTGGCAGACGCTACAGACGCTGTAGCGTTACCATCACCATGGCCGAAAAACCGAACGAAGGAACGAGAAATCCCCGGACAAGGGACAACAAGGGCCGTGGACAAAGCGCCCGAGTCGATCCGCAAACAGGAAGCTTGCTCTTCCGGAGACTGCCGCAAGAAATTCGGGACCGAATCTGGACACAGCTCTTCTGTTCCACAAGGTTCGCTTTTGGAAAGAGGCCTATCAACCTAGATCTTACGGTCAGGGTAAAGCCTGCGCCAAATGGCCTGGCGCTGCTCCGCGCCTGTCGTCGGGCTCGGCTCGAGATTGGCGACGCATGGCTCCGCCACGTCCTGTTTTGCTTCGAGGACGCTGGAACCATGCTCGACAAACTCTCTCCCCTGGCCGTCGATGCTATCTCCAAGATACGCCACCTAAGAATCAGCCACACGTGGATTACACTCAGATTTCCCGATGATTATGAACCCGATGATGATCTCGGACACGGCCCGGGTGACTGTAAACTTTATCACCTGGCCGCCGTTCTCAAGCTCCTTCCAGGTTTGCAGCTAGACCAGCTGACGGTTCTCGGGAGCGCTGGTGGTCGGGACAACCACGAAACACTCCTCCATCTCGTCAAGGACGGCAGCGGCTGGAAAACCCTGCGCTTCATCTGCTACAACCCGACCGGGCTCTGGTTGCCGTTGGATGACGACCACGGCTGGACGATGCTATTCACGCGCGAGTTGCAAACCTCCATTGAGGGCCGCGATGGGGTGGCCTCAACCCCTTCCGTGGCAGTTTACCACGTCAGAGACACAGCCCTCTCCGGTTCGATCCTTGACGCTGGAAACCGATCAAGGTACGGACAGCAATCCCCCGATGGCCAGGAGCTGCGGCCGGAGGTTCTCCCCGGATCCCCAGACTCGGAGCCAAAGAGAGAACTCATGGTCGTCGTGAAGAGGGGCGACGGGGTCGACTACCAGGAGAAGAAGGGATCGCCGCTCATCGAATGCGACCTCCGGCGTGAGTTGGACGGGACGGATGCATGGACAAAGATTCGGCCTCTGTGTTTCGACGGGTCTGATGACGAGAGCGAGGCTGAGGATGAGGCAGATGTCTACGAGGATGTTGACCAGTATGACTGGACTCCGGCGCAAATTTACCCGGATGGGACGTATCCGTGAGTTGCAGGACGGGCTGCATCTGATACATACAAGGTAGTGTTCCAAGTTCTACAGCATGAAAGCATGAAAAGGGGCGTCCCGAACTTACCCGGGTTGTGCGGGGAACACGCGAAGACAGGCTCGCGACCATGTACATAGATACCACCTCCTCCATCACAGCTCAAGGAACTACCATGATTAGCCCACATATTAGGCCAAGGGACGGATAGACCGTCATTCATCACATCAATTTACGCCTCTAGTCCCGCAATGCTCCCACAAAGTTGACAAGACATGGCAGCCGCCAGATGAGACGAAACAGCAACAACCCAGAAAAGCCGAATAAAGAAACATGAAAAAAATGTGGTATCACTCGCAAACGCTTTCAACATCGCCGCTGGCCAGCAGACGGCGGTTTCCCCAGCCTCACAAACCCTCCCTCGCCATGATGATGCAACGCCTCACCGAGCACATTCCAACAGTCCGTCCCCGTCCTCAACAGCTCCCAGTGCTGGCTCAGCACGGGCACGTTGACGGCCAGCTCGAAGCCGGTCAGGAAGCAGAAACTGATCTCCAGGCGGGCCAGCTCGCGCTCGCTCACGCCTCCGACCCTGGAAAAGCGGCCGTGCGGGTAGCTCAGGTCCTCGAGGGCCTTCATGGCGACGCGCAGGCCGGCGAGCAGCAGGCGGTGGGCGTTGCGCTTGGTCACGACGATGGCGCGCTCCAGCACGGCCAGGCGGTGGATGTACAGCGACGCGGCCAGGTACACGCCCGTCGACATGGGGCAGTAGTGGTGCACCCGCAGGAGGTAGTCGGTGATGGAGATGGGCGGGGGCACGCGGCAGTAGAACTTGCGGGTGATGGCGCTGTGCTGCAGGTTAAGCGGCTGCGAGTTGTCGCCCACGATGATGTACGGCGCGAGGG
>FJWA01003557.1_pt1 | contig 12493 bp, 16 predicted proteins | sample 1011891 | NCBI WGS metagenome assembly FJWA01 (sample SAMEA3912450, study PRJEB9761) | metagenome | biome: forest; material: soil | place: USA | collected 2011-06-22 | depth 0.1 m
TACGATGATATCAGGCAACAAGAGGGCTTCAAGAACGTGAGCCTGGGTGTGTAACCCCCGCACTGTCGACTTCGGGTTTGCGTGAATTCAGCTCTAACAAATCTTAGGCAACGTCCTGAGCGCAAAGGCTCCGGATGAGAAGATCCCGTTCATCTCCGCAGGCGACCTGGCGCTCTATCAGAAGTACCGTGATGCCTCCTTCGAGGTTCAAGTCGGGCTCCACGAGCTTACAGGTATGACAAAGTGGCCGTCGTTAGTGGCGATGGTAGCGATATTCACTAACCTTGTACCTAGGCCATGGCTGCGGCAAGCTTCTTCAGGAGACCGCCCCGGGCGTCTTCAACTTTGACGTCGCCAACCCCCCGGTCAGCCCCGTCACCGGGAAGCCTGTCACCACCTGGTACAAGCCCGGTCAGACCTGGGGCTCCGTATTCGGCGGTCTTGCAGGCGCGTACGAGGTATGGGTTTCCCATTTGCTCGCTATGCGGCATGGTTTCACTAATGATGTGTCAGGAATGCCGCGCCGAACTTGTCGCCATGTACCTGAGGTGAGTTGGGCCAACCTGTCCTGTTTCGGGCGGCCGCATCTAACATCTGCGAAGCTGCGAGTTCTCTGCCCTGAAGATTTTCGGTTTCGGCGACGGCAAGATCGACATCGATGGCGAGGCGGGCGATGTTCTTTACACGTCATATCTCAGCATGGCCAGGGCAGGCCTGACCTCGGTCGAATTCTGGGATCCGAAGAGCCAGAAGTGGGGGCAGCCTCATTGCCAGGCTCGCTTCGCTATTCTCAAGGTAATGGGCCCGAGGGTCTGGTGATGAGAGCAGGTTTGCTGACGTCGACAAGTCATTCCTCGAAGCCGGGGACGATTTCTGCAAGTTGGAGTACAAGAACGAGGACCTGTCCGACCTCGAGATCCGGCTTGACCGGTCCAAGATCCTGACCAGCGGCAGAAAAGGTGAGTTTTGCGTGGCAAGAGTCCCCGATTGGCGCTGACAAACGATCACCAGCCGTTGCGGACTTTCTTCAGAAGCTCCACGTCTACAAGTCGACGGCCGATGTCGAAGCGGGCACCAAGTTCTTCACCCACATGTCTTCTGTCGGGTTGGAATACTGGGGCACCATGGTGCGGGATGTGGTCCTGAAGAACAAGCAGCCTAGGAAGGTGTTTGTGCAGGCGAACACCTACTTGGATGAAGCGTCCGGCCAGGTCACGTTGAAGCAGTATGAGCCCTCTCTCGAGGGCATCGTTCAGAGCTGGGCGGAAAGGGAGGTTTGACTGACTGGGGATCAACCTGAGCCCCGCCCACGGGTGCCTTACCGGTCCGTCCTATGAAGGGGCCAGCGCCAAGGAGGCGGCTGTGGTGGTGGGGAGTGATGTAGCTAAGCCGGTGCCAGGCATATGGTTTTCTGGTGTCGGTGAGTTGCTCCTTCTGTATCAGTGGACAACACCCTAGGAATGCGACAAGATGAATTGAATTTCAAGTCAGCTCCAGAAAGCCACGGACGCGCCGAAACAAGCGCACAAGACCGTGTCGGTCAGGTATATCCCCCAAGTTTCCCCCGGCTCTAAGTAAATACATTTCATGTAAGCCATCGGGAGTCTTGTGGTTCAAGCAGCATCCCGACCCCATATTTTAACCTCCAATTCATTACGCCCATCCATCCCATGGCGCCATTCTCGTGGTCGCCTACATACAGCTTCAGCATCGTCGCTCGGCTCCTAATCTTTTCGATGCCTTGCCCAAAACGACCATGTTTCGCTCGGTAAGTTGGCTGAGGACCTGCAAGCCGCAGTCGTGGACGTTGGACGGCGTTGTTCTCCCTTGACAACCACCGACTAGTTACTATCCGCTCGCGATGTTGGTAGAGACGTAGATGGCGCGACAGCTAGATATGATTTCCGGGTCGAGACAGCAAGTTGGTAGCGAGGAGGCAAGCCACTGACTGCCATATTACCGCCCTTGACAAAGAGAGTGAGTCCCTTTGTGGCTCCGCCAGGCAGCAAGCCGATCCAATCCGTCTTTGTACAGAAAGGCCAGGGGTTACCCTTCAGCTTTGCGGCAGTTGCTCGAGCATGCCGTCGAAACTGACTACCGGGGTTTCTATCGTCCTGGTGGAGGGGTCGCCGCCGTCCTTTTGGTGAGTCTTCATGTGCCGGCGAAGCTGGTCCTGGCGATGGAAGTTGCGGTCGCAGCCGGGGACAGTGCAGGTGAAGCGGCCCTTGACTTCGTGTGTGCGCTTGTGCTTGGACAGGTTGGACGACTCGCTGAACCCTTTCCCGCAGACTGGGCACTTGAGGGGTTTGTGGCCGGAGTGGACGCGCTGGTGCATGGCTGGGAGGAGGAGGGGAGGCTTGTTAGGTCGGGTTCGGTCGCTCAAGGAGGATGGCGAAGGCTGAACTTACTGAGAGCACTCGGGTATCGAAACGCCTTGTGGCAGACGCCACAGACCAGGGGCTTCTCGTTGCTGTGGATGAACATGTGCTGGGTGAGGGCCTGCTTCGCTGAGAAGCCCTTGTTACATGTTGGACAGATATGAGGCTTGTCTGCGGTCCGTGTTAGCGGAGATGTAACTTGAACAAGTGGCACGGCACTGTAGTTGGCTTACGGCCAATATGAGTCTGCATGTGTCTCTCGATCTTGCTCCTCTGCGGGAAACCTGTGGCGCCGGGTTCACTACGCGGACAGTCGTCCCAGCCGCATCGGAAGCCTTGTGAACCTTTTTGGGCATGCTTGATGTGAACTTCCGAAGCGTGCTTAAACAGTTCCTCCGCGTCGGCAAACAGCTGGCCGCAGATGCCGTGGCTGCCTTCTTCACGCCAGCGGCATCTGTGCTCCTCGTCGGCCCCTAGCTCAAGAGAATGCTCTGCTGCTGATGAGGCGACCGATGTGCTGCGGAGATGAAGAGAGGTTTCTGGCTTCGTGTCCGTCATCTCGACGCTATTGGAGAGCGGCGTGAGGGGAGATGGTGTGCCCGGCGATGTCCCAGAATCCGACGTGTCCAGAGGTGTAGCCGGAGGCGACATGACTTCAGTCGACGCCAGCAAATGCTGGTGATGCTGGTGGTGCTGGGCTTCAGTCGCGATTCGCGAAAGGTTGGGTATGCCAGCGGCTAAGTAGTGCCTGTGCTGCGAGTTGAAGTGTGCGAGGAACGACTCGGCGTCATGGATCTCGGCGCCACACTCTACAAACCTCTGATCCATCTGGAAGTCAGGCTCAACCGAGTTAAACTGCCCAAAGGCAGCGGCTAGGTTCTCAGACAGCGGCATGTGGCAGTAGGAGTAGGTCTCGGGATTGTCCAAGGGACACGGACTCGTGCAGCTAGCATAAGAAGTCGGATCGCCATGGGCAACCAACAAATGGTTGGTGATGTTGCCCAGCTGGCCCGGCAGGAAGTGTTGAGGTAGCAGGTAGTTGGTGTGGTGGGAGTCGCCGGGCAGTTGGAAATCCAGACTGCTCATGACTGGGCGGGTTGGCTATGAGCAAGGCTGAATGGCACATCATGGGGTTTAGTAGGAAGGAGGTGCCTCACCTTCTTGCGGCAGATCAAAGTCATGATGATGGGGTTCGTCTGGGGCGTGGTTGATGGAGATGAGAGCAGCGGCACCGCTGACCACCTCGGACGAGGCCACGGCGACAGCAGGGCGCTCTGGGCAGCTCTGATCGGTGCAGGCGTCGTCGGTGTCGGCACAGGCGAAGTCGGTGCATTTGTCGGTCATGGTGCACTCGCTATCGCAGCAGCTGTCGGCCACCGAGTGACAGTCATCGTCGGTGCAGGGGACGCAGGGGGCACATGGGACGCCTGGATCGCATGGGTCGCATGGGTTCAGTTGCTGGCCGTACCACTGCTGGGGATGATAGAGAGCCGGGACAGGAGGGTCGAGATCCGCGGGCCGGAATTGCATCGACGACAGGTCCATGTGATCTATTGGGAAGTCATAGCGCGCGAGAGGATTGTCGCGAGGCCAGCGGGTTGGGAGAGAAGGCGGGACACCGCGGTGGTTAAACTGCTGGAAGCCATTGTAGAGTCCCACACCCATGCAGCGGTCGACACACAGGTCGTCGTGGGATTCATAAGCGACGGCGCCGGCAACGGACAGGCGGGCGGCATCGGCCGGGTTCTGATGGTCTGGTCCGAGGTGCGTCGGCTGCATCATGGCAGAGAAATCCAGACCGAGGTGGTTGCCGCCGCCGCTGCTCTGGGAGTGTCGATGGAAGGCATCTCCGTGACCATGACCGTGGTGGGTATGGCCGCCATGTCCGTTCCCGGGAAAGCGGTCGTGGTGGGACCTGAAGTGGCCGTCCATGGCGGTGGGCGACCAGTGAGTGGCTGGCCGACGACAGGTTGGTTCGGACCGGACTGGAACCGTTGGATCACACACGACGAAAAAAAGGCCTGGTGGTGGTGCCGAATTGACCGAGGGAGCGAGTGCTCGAGTGAGGGGTGTGGGCGGTGTGTGCGCGTGCTGTCGCAGACTAGCCCGCTCACGTTATCGCAGCCGTCGTCGATGTCGATCCGAAGTTTGGCAGCCGGCTCTGCGTGTCTCGGGTCTCGAGGACCGACTGGAGGTGGGTGAGGTGATGGGGGTTGTGGTGGGTGGGCCCGGAGCCGAGAGGTCGATATTATTTTGCAGGCAGTGAGAACCTTGACGGTCCACGTCTCCCCTCGCCGACTCCCGGCGCGCGGTCCGGAGCACAGAATTTCAGTGCCTGCGCGCGTGCAGCGACCCTGGAAAAATGCAGGGAGGGTTCAGAGCATAGTCGTAGCATGCATGCATGCGCGGGGCCAATTCGGCGAGGACTTGCCCGCCTCGAGATGGAGAGCTTGAGCTGTCTCGGAATCCCACAACTGCATTGTGCAGCACAGCCGTCGACTTTCTGCCTCTGACAGCAGCAAACGGAGCAAATGGTGGGGTCGTGTGTTGCAACCAACAGGTCGGAATGAACCCTGGAAGTGGGGGTAGCTCATCCCAGCCCGGGAGAGCATGTGATTGGTTGGCTGATCGCTCCCTCGTGTCTTGGTGAGTGATGCTGCTCTCCTCATCCGCAACGAGAGGGGTTTGCCAAACTCATTCACTCGGTGACATGAACATATGGCAAGACTTGCGCATGTCTGCAGTCTTTTGAAAGGATATGATATAGACATATGCATGAGATAAATGTCAGAGAATATCGTCAGTTGCCAGATAACGCCTGCCAAAGGACCTCTACCTTGACTCAACCAACTCCAGGCAACCTTCCACAGGCCAAGCTCACGTGGGGCAAGCCAGCAACCGAACACACATCCCTCTTCTCCCTCGCTATCCGAGATTGACATCGCCAACTTGACATTCACCACCATCCCATCGCCCTCCCGGCTCACCCGGCCTAATTCAACACCAGACAAAAGTTAAATAGAATAAAAAATGGGCAACCTCTGCAGCAGCGAGCGCGATCCCTTCTCGCAGCCGGGCCGCCCCCTCGGCACCACCCCGCCCGCCCGCGCCTCCGTCTCCGTCCCGGCCTCGGCCACCGCCAAATCCCCGCGGAAAGTCGGCGGACCACCCCGCACCCTCGGCGGCGGCACATCACCCTCATCGCCGGCCTCATCATCATCACCAACAACTCCCGGAGGAAGAGGAGGAGACGAGGCGCGGGCGCGAGCCGCCGCCGCCGCCCAGGTATGTGCGACTTCGTCCTTCCTGCGTTTCTGTATGTTGATGAGAAAACCCCCCAGGCCCGCTTCGACAACAGCAAAGCGGGAGGCGGCAAGCTGCAGACACAGCTGGACAAGCAGCGGGGCATGACAGACGCCGCGGCCCTTAAGCAGGCGAGCGAGGCCCAGAGGCGACAAAGGGATTTGGATCAGAGCGCGACCGTGCTGCAGCACGACTAATCCGGTGGAATGAGAGCTCGAGTCTCAAGGTGGTGATCTGATGTTTATTGAGGGAGGGGGTTTGCTTGCTTACCTGCTTGGGGTTGGGCGTTGAGCATGTCTTGTTTTAACTTGTTTCTTTCAACTGTATCAGAGTTCCATGTCAGGTCATATCTATGCCCGAGTTGAGGGCATGGATCGAGGGGGCTTGTGAATTGACCATGTTTTGGAATGTCTTATTTCAAAAAAACACGAGGGAATGGTTACTATTGATGCCATATAACAACAAACTCCATTACGCCCCTCGAAGCCGTGTTCACTGCCTTCTGTTTACCATCTTCAGACTATTTGGTCCCCCAAGCCACGCCTCCAAGAAAACCACCCACCAATAAATCATGTGATGGTGTACCTTCCACTCGCCGGCGCCCGGCTCTCGGCATCTGCCGCGGCGATCGTGCCCTCCCGAAGGAGACGCGTCAACTCCTGCAGCGCCTTGCCAACCACCAGCTCCGTGTCGCCCTCGATAAGAATGTAGAGCTTCGGATCGGCTCCGGCGGGGGGTTCTTTGCCGGCCGCGTAAAAGTTGCCCTTGGTCGTGATCGACGTGCCCGTGGCTTCGAGGATCTTAGCAACGTTAGTGCGATTGGTGACTGCCCAGCGCGCCTTCTGCGGGAAGTCGTTGATCTCGAGCGTTGCGTGGAACGCCCCCGCGTCGGGGCCCTTGTTGTCGATCGGCTGTCCGGGTCGGAGCTGCCCTGCGCGGGCCAGCCGTGCGTTGATCTCGCTGATGGCCGAGGCCGCCTTGTCCAGGGCGCCGCCGCCTTTGCCGGTGCTGGGCGCGGCGCCTGCCTTGACCACCCCTGCGCCCGCTCCGTCGGCGGCGGGCGTGACCGGCTTGGCCTCACCATCCGCCGCCTTGGCCGCGTCGCGAGAGACAATGGCCGAGACAGCGGCTTGGATCGCCTCCTTGGCCTTGTCCTTGGCCTCCTCCGTCTTCTCCTCCTCCTTGAACTCCTCCTCTTCGCCCTCGGCCTTGTGCGTCTTCCGTTCACGGACGCGGGCCGCCTCGCGATCCTTGTCTAGCCTCTCCAGACCCTTACCGCCGAATCCGCTGGCATCCTTGGCCTTGCCAGATTTGACCTTCTCCTTCCACGCCTTGCGCATCTCCATGAGCCGCTCGGGGACTGGCTGCCCGCTCTGCTCGAGAGCCTTTGCGATGCCGGGCGCACAGTTTTCCTGCTCCTCCGTAATAAAGGTGATAGCGGTACCCGTGTTGCCCGCGCGTCCGGTGCGGCCCGCCCGGTGGACGTAATCCTCCAGATGGTTGGGCGCATCGTAGTTGATGACCAACTTCAACTGCTTCACATCCAGCCCGCGCGCCGCCACCGAGGTCGCAACAAGAATCGGGCAGACACCCTTCTTGAAATCCGAGATGGTCGAGTTGCGGTCCTCCTGATCCTTGCCACCGTGTATCGACATGCAGCCATACCCGCGCCGCAAGAGCTCGCGCAACAAGTCGTCCGCCTTTTCTTGCCGCTCGACAAAGATGAGGGAACGGACGTCGTCGTCATCGGCGTACAACTCGCCAAGAAGCTCGAGGAGACGTACGAACTTCTTACTCTCGTCCACGATCTCAACGGCTTGGGTGATCTCGGGTGCCACGACGCTACGGCCACCGACCGTAATCTCGACCGGCTCGCGAAGAACCTTCTTGGTGAGCGCATCGATAATCCTCGGCATCGTCGCCGAGAACAGGATGGTTTGCCTGTCCGGGCGGACGTTGTTGAAGATCTTCATGACCTGCGGCTCAAAGCCCATGTCGAACATACGATCGGCTTCGTCGAGAACGAGGTACGTGGCACGCTTGAGGTTGGTGACGCGGCCCGAGTTGGCGGCCAGCAGGTCAATCAGCCGGCCCGGTGTGGCGACAATGATCTCAGCACCTCGCTTCAGCTCGGCAATCTGGTCCTTGATGGCATTGCCGCCATAAGCAGCGATGGAGCGGAGCTTCAGCGCCTTGGCAAAAGGCTGCAGGTCGGAATAGATCTGCGTGCACAGCTCTCGAGTCGGAGTCATGATCAGAGCAATGGGACCGTCGTCGCCGCTCACCGGGTCTTGGTCTTTGATGTGACGGAGCATGGGAAGGACGAAGGCCATCGTCTTGCCGGAGCCAGTCTTTGCGACACCGATAACATCGCGGCCCGACATGATGACGGGCAAAGCCTGCATCTGAATCGAGGTCGGCTTCTCGTAGCCGAGTCCCTCAATGACGTCGAGGATAGGCCGTGTGAGGCCACACTGCGACCATTTCTGCACCGGTTTGGGCACGTTCTTGCCCGAAACCTTGATGCCGTCCAGTTCCAAACGCAAATCGACCGCCTCCTCTTCCGTCATTTGGCTGAGCTCCTGGGGCTCAACCCAAAAATTCTTCCGTATCTGGTTGAGCTCAATCTTGGAGTAATCGATAGTCGGGATGTCCTTCTTCTTCTTCTTGGCTGCCATGGCGAGGATGGAGGACGGATCAGCCTTGTCCGCTTCGAAGCCAAAATCATCGTCGTCAAAATACGCCTCTGGTTCGAAGCCCTTTTTCGAGTTCTGCTGCTGCCGGATAGGTTTCGAGCCGAGGCCGCCCGCAGAACCGGTTTCCTCGAGGCCGGCCATGAACGCCTCCAAGGGGTCAACGTCGTCTTCGTCAACATCCATGGCGGGAGCGGGCGGCATCGGTTCGTCTTTGACCTCCACGGTTGGCGCCTCTGTGTCCACGTCCATGGCCATACCCTCTTTTTGAATGCGCTCGTCGCGCCTCTCCTGAAGAATCCGCTGGGCCTCCGCGGCGTCTTCTTCGTTGCGAGCCATGAGAAGATCCAAATCTTCTTCTCCATCTTCTTCCGCGTCGCCGCCTTCTGCATCCGGTGTCTTGTCATCGGCATTCTCCGGAACAAAGTCCGGGAGTTTGACTAGTTTGCGCTTGATGATTTCTTCATCGCCCATGTCGAGTTTGCGCTTCGAGGCCGATTTCTGGGCGTCAGCAGATTTGTTGAATCCGAATGCGCTGACCGCTCTGTTGGACGGCAGCAGGCCGGCACCCTTGGTGCTTGACTCCATTTTGACACCCAGGGCCGTTACTCCAGTCGCGGCCAGCTTCACGTCGCCAAGCAAAGCCGGAGATTGGGGCCGTGCCGCTTTCTTCGCGATAGCCTTGGGATCGAACTTGCCGGCATAGGGGGCCGGCGTTGCGGGCGACGACGGGGGAGGACTCGTGGGGCCAGCCACAGGGCTGTTTGGATCCGTTGTACCGCTAGCTCTTTGGTCCATCTGGGCGAGGAGCATCCTCGTGCTCCCGGCGCTGACGTCGGCCTCCTTGGCTTCCTTCAAGGCATGCTTCTCCTTCATGGCCTGGAGTTTGCGCAGTCGCTCGGCCTTTTTCTCCGCCTCGGTGTGCTCCTGGGCGAGTGTAGGCTTGGCTGGGTGAGAATCCTGGACTTCATCAGCTGCGGAACGGGGACTTCTCCGGGGTGGGTGAGTGCGCACCTCGCCATCTCTGCCTACGGGGCCGACGCCGTCGGCCTTGTTGGGTCGAGGGCGGCCGCCGTCACCGCGACGGGAAGCGGAATCGGCCGAGCCATCCCTGCGACTCCTTCGGTCGCGGGAATCGTCCCGCCTACTGCGGTAGTCTCGGTTGGCATCCCCGCTCCGCTGGGCACGGCGATCCGGTGAACGCGGTCTGTCCGGGCCTCGGTCGCGTGACCTGCGACGGTCTCGGTTGGACCCTCCATCGCGGCGGGAGCCTCGGTGGTCGTCGTCTCGGCGGTCTACGGAACGGTCTCTCCAACGGTATGAGTCGCGATCCCGGGAATCACGGCCATCGCGGCCATGATCACGTTCGCGGTCGCGGAACCGGCGCTGCGGAGCCAAAGTGTCAGCGGACGATGGGGCGAAGCCTCGGGGAGAGGCGCGGCGGCTACTAACCTCCGGACTACGAGAACGTCGGCGGTGGTCGCGGTCCCGATCACGACGGTCATCATCTTTCCGTCTTCGCGCAGCATGACTTCCTGCAGGAGATGGTGAGCGCGAGTCTCTGGGCCGAGCCATTTCTGGTTTCAGTGACGGTGGCTCAGCGGGAGGTGTCACTGGTGGTGAGAGGTACTTTTGGAAGCGGCCGACACTGGTTAGTGCACTGGATGGAAGGTCTGCATGCTGTGTCGCGATGCGGAGGCCTGGGGGTGATGGATGTCTGATGATGCTGGGGCCAGGCCTGACAGGGCGTTTTGGAGGAGCAAGGCGCCGTAATTCTGCAGAGACTTGGAGAGTGCAGGGATTGGCAGCGAGACACGGCGAAACCTCACACGAGCCGGGGCGGGCCCCGTACAGTGTAGATACACGGGGAAGGTGATGTTATGGCACTGTAACCAGCCCGGCACTGAGCTCATTTCGCCCCACCAACGTTGAACCCTTCCCAGCATGAGGTTTCCGCAAGGACAGACAGCGTCGACAACCCTCTCGGATTCCTGCCAGCGGGAGCAGCAGTGTCTGATATCAGAGACGATGCTGATTTCGGTCGCTAATAAACTGGGATGGCCTGTACCGAGGCATCTCGCGCTCCGGAAATGCTCGCGTGTGGCAAGAGCGTGCACGTGTGCACTGAACAAACAGTAGGTACCATTGGACTCTTGGTCGTGGACATTTGATTCTGCGCGCTCGGGATCTTGCACACCACTCACTGTATGTAACTAAGGTTGAATACCACTTCGACCTTTCCTTCACACTGCAGAGTCGACGAATTCTTGAAACACCCAGCAGCGGCCTGGGCGAAGGGGCCGTGCGCCCCTCTGGTCAGGCAGTAACCCTGGTCAAGCTCCAGCAACAAACAGGGGGGGCTGTAGTTGTGCTTCAGCACACCCGTTTGCGCAGGGAACAGCTCTTGGGTTTGGGTGTCGCTGCAACCACAACAGCGACCGCATAAAATTGGCCCGTATCCAGCCACTCTCTCCTGTACCACACACACCGCCGCGCCGTCCCGCCCAGCGCAGCCTTCACCGCAGACCGAGCCCGTTCCAGCACGTCGACAACACCGGCCACAATCGGTCACACCGACCGCACCCCTCCCGGAATCGTCGCGACAAACGGCCGAGTCAGTCATGTGGTCGACAATTGGGCGTTCGACTGCGCGGCAGGTCCGGGTCGGTGGCAGGCTGTCGATCTGCACCGCGACCCGTCTCACGGCGCAACTCTCCTCCCGTACGGCGCCCGTCATTCCGAGCGGCATCCGTGTCGCCGCTATTTTTGTGAGAGGTTTTGCCGCGACGAAGGGGGCCGAGGACAAGCCAGCTGCGAAAAAGGCGACCGCCAAGAAGACCGCGACGACAGCCGAGAAGAAGAAGACAACTGTCAAGGCAAAGGCTCCCGTCACAAAGAAGGCAAAGGCGAAGCCGAAGCCGAAGCCGAAGCCGAAGCTGCGGATTCCGAAGAAGGAGTTGACGCCCGAAGAGAAGACCAAGCTCAAGATCCGCGAGCTGAGGAAGGAGTCGCTGGCGAAGGATGAGCCGACCTACCTCCCCATCACGAAGTGGATGGTGTTTGCGTCGGAGCGGTTGAAGGGAACGACCCACAAGTGCACAATCGTCATACCCGAGATCGCGGCCGTGTACAGGGCCTTGCCCGCTGCAGAGCTTGAGGTAAGCCGGATGGCGGGGGCACCCTCACGTCCCGACTCCAAACCGACTGGAAACTGACCACCCCCGCGTAGAAACTCGACGCCCAGGCGCAGCTGAACAAGGTCGCCAACGAGGCCACCCGCAGCAAGTGGATCGCCAGCCGCCCGGCGCATGAGATTCACAGGGCCAACCTGGCCCGCCAGCACCTCAGGAGGTTCGACGTCCGAACCAAGCACCTCGTCCCCGACGATCGTTACCCCAAGAAGCCCCTCACCCCTTGGGTGTCCTATGTCAAGGCGCATTTCCACGCCCCTGCTGTCGAGAGCGACTCTGCCTCGGCCAAGTTCACCAAGCTGTCCGTCCAGTGGAAGCAACTCAGTGCTGAAGAACGCAAGGTATGCCTCGTCGCTACATACTATTTGCCCATCCCAAGCTCGTTGATTGCTGACACGCCTTGATTGCTTCCAGCCGTACGAAGAGGTCTCGGCAAAGGACGTCGCCAGGTTTAAGCAGGAGATGGATGTGTATCACCGGCAGCAGCAGCCCGGCCAGAACTAAAGACCTGCCGCGTCGTCTCTGCAAAGAAATGACCTGCTGTACATTATGAGCGCCGTCTCTGGAGGGACCTTTGTCTTGTCGCGTGTTTGACCGGATTTCTGGGAATACCTTGGGCTGTGTGTGCAATGTTCGTGTACTGGAGTGAAGGTATGGTTATTCTCACTCTTCCAAAAACAAAATATTTGCTGCTTGATATGTGCTGCCGTTAGAGACATCCAAAAAGCCCATCCCATGCACCAGTGCAAAACCCCATTCGTTGACCAAAAAACGAAAAAAGAAAAAACCCCGCTGTCCAACACCCCGCGATGCTCCAAGGGATATCCGCCATGCTCCCGACATGCAAAACCAAGCTACCGCCACCAACCAATAAATGCTCCAACCCAAACTCCAAGGCAAAAAAACATACCCAAACCCACAAACCAAA
>FJWA01003415.1_pt1 | contig 12480 bp, 8 predicted proteins | sample 1011891 | NCBI WGS metagenome assembly FJWA01 (sample SAMEA3912450, study PRJEB9761) | metagenome | biome: forest; material: soil | place: USA | collected 2011-06-22 | depth 0.1 m
CCCACCCTGGCTGGGACGACGCCGAGCAATAAAGAAATAGCCGAAAGTACGACGCCGACGACAATTGACAAATGCAAAGTGATACCCATATCCATTATAGCCCCGCGCTAGTCATAGCCCGCTCCTCGCTGCCAGGCACTGTGTCACAGTTAGTCGCAAGCCCACACGCTCCATCCTGATCATCGTCCGAGTCAAACTCACCTCGGCCCAGCCGATGGTTTCGGCCCCGCGTGCCCCCCTCCACTCTGCTGCGTCTGGTGCGACTGATACCCCGACAAGTTCGTCGACGACCCCGACGCGCCGCCCGCCCCATACGGACTGGGGGCCCTCATGCTCCCGCTCGCCCGGCTCCTCAGCACCTCGGCGGGGTACGTCCCCAACACGGGGTCGATCGGCGCGCGGAACGAGCTCCGGACGGAATTGCGTGCCGAGTCCCGGAACGAGTCCCTGACCGAATAAGGGCCCGAGTGTGGCGAGTCCGAGCGCATCGCCATGTTCGCCGGGTTCGACACGGCCGACTCGTCGTCGTCGAGATCGGTCCGCTTGAAAAGCTTGCCATCGCCGCGGGCGGTGGCGCCCAGGGCGTCGAGCTCGCTGGTCGTGCCAATGTGCGTCTGCGACTTCATAAACGACGTGCGGTCGTCGTTCATGAACTGGTAGCGGGTGTCGGGGTTGTTGTGGAACAAGACGATGCCCGTCGTGATGATCAGCATGAGAAGGAGGATGAGCGCGAAGGCGGCGTTGGCGATCCAGAGGACCACGCCCACGACGCCGATCACCAGCCTCGGCAGGCCGAACACGTCGGTGAAGACGAAGAGGAAGATGGCGTTGATGAAGTTCATGGCGCAGATGGCAATGTTGAACGAGTTGGTGCTCTTGTCCATCCACGGCCGCAGCACCGACGCAGTGATGAGCGCCGCGGCCTCGATGACGATCAACGCCACGGCCTGGACCGTCCCCGCGCGCTGGGCAAAGGCGATGAACATGCTCTTGACCAGGGTATAGACAAGGACCGGCACGATGAAGTAGTAGGCCGAGGCGCGGAACTGCACGTATAAGAAGCCCCATTTGTTGAGCGCGTGAGCATCGGAGAAGAGGATGTAGGCGGGATTCCGGTGAAGGGCAACGGAGCGGCGAGCAATCCGGATGACCCTGTATGCGGCATAACTCAGGGTGGCGAGGATGCCGAAGAAGAAGAAGACGGCCAACACCATGGCCCCTGCCGAGTCGTTCTGAGTAAACTCCCACAAACAAAAGATGGTTATCTGGGGAAAGCCAATGAGCAGCCATCGGTAGAGAACTCCTAATAACGGTTAACCACAGAATCAGGCCAAGACACAAGGTTCCAAGTACATACCCTTGAGGACGGTCAGCCATCCAGCACGGAAGTCCATAAAGGTGTCGCTCTTCATGATCTTCATCCGCACAGCGAGCTCGCAGAATCCCTTGAAGAGCGCCACGCCAAGAGCCGCAAAAATCATGAAGACGTAAAAGAAGGTGAGACCTGTCAGGAACAGGTTGGTCGTCTCGATACCGGCCCGGAATGCCACTCGCTGGATACCGTAGACAATATAGCTGCCATAGGAAGTCTGAACCGTGCGCTTGGAGACGCCGCCGGCTGACCGCTGGATAAGGCCGACGGCAGAATCCAACAGCGGCACGGAACGCTTGACCTTCTCGACCTGCACGGACACGGTGTGGAGAGTGTCGAGGATCGTGGACGCCTCCCCGCCAGTCGAGCGCTGATACCACGTCAGTATGTTCTGGATGAAGCCCACGTTGATAATGCCCATGCTCCACTGGAAGTCCTGAGTCCAAGACTTGACGACCGGGGGCAGCGGCACGGCGCAGAGACCAAGCATCGCCTGCGCCTGGAAGTAACCGAACAGAGAGAGGGCGTTGGACGCAATATGCGAGGCGGCGTTAGAGAAGCCGAGTCCGTTGATGATGGCCGACGACAGCAGGGCCAAGGCGACCACGCCGGCGGAGGCCCACTTCACGCCAATCAGATCGACTATTCCCAGTCAGCGCTGCTTTTTAGCGGGGGGTAGCAAGGCCAGCCCAGACGTACCTGTCATCCCGTTCGAGATCTCGGCCTCGACACAGGCAATGCTCTCCCCGGGGTTGTTGCCGTCTGTCCGGTTGATATAAACCCTGACGGTCGCATCGAGGTCCGGAAACGTATATGCAATGCCTGGAATCTGTGCAATCGCGTCCTTGGTCACCGGGAGGTTGAACGGGTTGTTGCCCATCTTGCCAGACGTCATCGGGCACAGGCCAGGGAGGTTGGAAGCGCAGGGGTCGAGTTTGGTACGGATGATGGGGTACCCATATGCGTAGATGGAGATGTCAAAAATCACATAGCCCTCGATGGACGACGTCGCAAGCATGTTGATGGAGGCTGTAAGGTTATTCGGCGTGAACACGACGTCGAACAGGCTGGCGGTGAATCCCGAGTTTTCCTGGCACGCTGCCAGCGAGCTGGATCGGAGCACATATTCGGCGCTTGCGGGGAGGACGGCGGCCGCGAAGAAGGAGAGGAGGACGAGCGGGATTCTTGACGGGAGACGCATCTTGGTCGGTCTTCCCACCGAGGGGCCCGGGAGCGCTGGGAATCGATCTCAAGTCGGCTTCCGAGGGGGCCGGGAGTGGTCGAAGGGAGAGCCGCGTGAGTGGGTTCGAATACCAAATCAAGCTGGCATTATACAGCGTCTATCGGGGCCTTTGCATCTGGATCCGGGCGACCGGACTGCTTCGAGCGCGGGCTGGTTTGGGGCTGGCTACCGCGGCGGTCGGATGGTCTCGATGTCGGGTTGCGAGGAGGTGGAAAAAGCGGGGACGAAAAACGAGCGACAGCGACCGACAATCGCCCTTCGGACAGTCCAGACCCAACAGAAGGCCTCGCACGGGGAGTCGAAACGCACACTCGGATGTGAAACGTTTTGAAGGTCGGGAGGAAGAGTCTCTTTGAACGACTGAAGTCGAATCGAGATGCGGTGGGGACCCAGGGCTGCAGACGGAATGCCTCCACTGCGCAGGAGCGGCAAGGCCAGGGAATCTCGTGTTGGGAATGTGTTGGCCCGGGCAGTGCAGGGGTGCTTCCCGGGAGACTGTGTAATCTGATTTTGGATGGCCAACACGAGGGAGATGTGGCTGTGCAGGTGAAACCCAAGGCGAAGGCACGGAAACGGAGCGCCAAGGCAGCCAACAAGCTCTGCTGTCACGGGAACGCGCTAGCCTGAAGTGGGTTTTGCCGGCCCGAACAGGATGAGGTCATCCATTCGTGAGCCCCTTCTGTGGAGACCTGGGGCTGGAGCCAGGGATGTTTGGCTGGCCAGCAGGGCATGGCAGCCGTCAGCACCCTGCATTCACAGACGTTTTCGGGGGACTCCATTGACCCCATTGATTCTCAGTCAGCAAACGAAACAACCAGGCATCCACCAACCCATTCCTGTGCGAGCCTGAGTGGGTGTTACGAGGAAAGGACTCCATGGCATATCGACGATATACCCACCCAAGCAAGCACTTCTACTATGTAAGCTTTGGGGAAGTGTCAGGTTTGCTTGACGAGACAATGCAGCGAATGACTTAGCGCTTCAAGTGTTAGTACGTAGTAGACCGCAAGACCGAGTCGGAACGGCTGAAGCAAACGGGGATGGTGCCGTGCCAACCCTGCAGGCCAAGGGACGTCAGGGCGGAACTTGAGTCTCAAGAGTTCCCTTGCTGTCGCTCCACCTCCAGAAACCGTGACTGTGTGTTACGAGCTGACTTATTACTATGTAGGTACTTTGCATGTGCCTCTTTGGCAACCATCACTGAGTCTGTCGGTTTTTGGACTGACCAGCAAATGACAAGGCCAATAACGAAAAGGACGACAGCAGCAACGGCAACAGCAACAGCGGGATGAAGGCTGTTGTTCCGGCTCCATCGGCTCGCCGCAAGCCAGTTCTCACCCGTCGCAGACTCGAAGGGACGTTTGCTTGAGCGCCCCGACAACGCAAGGAGGGTGGAAGAGCAGGATAAGAATGGGAATATTTACCGGTAATGTCCACTAGCTCGGGCTCAGCTCGGCCGCACACAGATCAGCCCTCGACTCCCTCAGGTTGAGTCCGGTCCCAAACGTCGGACACAGATTCCAGCCCCAAAGCCAGCCGACGCAGGTTCCGAGTTTCTGTGGTTGTTGTCACTCTCGGCAATGTTGCCATCGCCGTCTAAATCTTGATCCAGAAGAAATCTCCTCGGTCCGTCGTGTTCCCAAAAAGATACCGTGGTTTAGCTAGTCCTTTCTGCAGTCTTGTCGAACATACAGGTGTGGTGGAGAGTTTTGCATCCGAGTGGAGAAGCATGCAGCTCGCCCAAGTCGGCCCACCCCGCCTCCTGCCCCTGGCGCGCGGTGCTCTTATCTTATCGCTGCCTGGGTTTCGACCCTCTGGGGAAACCTCTCGCACCCCCCGGGCCCCTCACGACGACCGCCAGGCTTTCTGCTTCTTTGTCTGCGCCTTGACCTTCACCACCTCTTTGTCCCGCAACTGCCGCCGCCTTGCCCGCCACGAATCCGGGCCAGCAATTCCCCAACGTCGACACAGCGCGTTCGAGCCCGCGGGTTACGATTGTCCCGCTGAAGATGCGGTCGTGTTGACTGGTGCAGCAGCCCCTCTCCTCTCTGCGACGTCGAAACCGTAGCGTATCCGACTCCACGGCCTGCTTCACGGCCGCTCTCTCCTGCTTCTTGAGCCATCTCGGCAGCGCCAGCATTCCCGCGCCCCGCGGCTGGCGGCAGCCCATTCGTAGCAAGGTTGCCGGGTTGTTGACCGTGTCTGTCGCCCGTCTCGTCGCCCCCGACATGCCACCGACACATTCCAAGACTGTTCCGGTCAAGGCCGCCGAATCGGCCTCCAAGAAACGCAAGCTGGACGCCACGGAGCAAAAGTACTACGCCGTCCGGGCCGGCTTCAAGCCCGGCGTCTACACCACCTGGGCCATCTGCCAGCAGCAGATCACCGGCTTCAAGGGAGCCCAGTGTGCGTGTACTCCGGCCCCGCCCCAGTTTGCGTTTGCGTGCACTTCTCTCTGACGCTGCCACCAGTCAAGTCCTTCCTCCGCTACGAAGACGCCTCGGCCTTCGCCGCCGGCCGCGACCCGCCGTCCGCCGCCGCCGACAACAAGCCGCCCCGCTTCTACGGCGTCGCTGTCGGCCGCAAGCCCGGCGTGTACACAGAGTGGTCGGCAGCCCAGGAAGCCATAGTGGGCTGGAAGGGGCCCAAGTTCAAGAAATTTGACACCCGGACCGAAGCCGAGGCCTTTGTCCGTTCCTACGGCGCCGCATCCCGGGCAGCCAAGCAACCCCTATTCGACGCCGATGCCGACGAGGAAGAGGATGACTTTCAAGAGCCCCCTGCAAAAAAGGTGAAGAACGCTGTCAAGCTCGCAAATTCGCGGAATGGCGTGGTGGTTGTCTACACCGACGGGAGCAGTCTCGGCAACGGCAGAGCGGGTGCCACGGCGGGCGTTGGAGTATACTTTGGTGACTCAGATTCGAGGTATGTCGTCCCGTGTACGCTCCAATGCCACGGACTCCCGACTTCGTGCTGACAGATCTCATCAGGAACGTCTCAGAGCGTCTGGCGGGCGAACCCCAGACCAACCAGCGGGCCGAGCTGACCGCCATCCTCCGCGCCCTCGAAATCCTGGAACTCGCTCAGGATTGCGAAATCCGTACCGACAGCAAGTACTCGATCCAGTGCGTCACCGAGTGGTACATCAACTGGGAGAAGAACGGCTGGAAGACGGCCACGGGACCCGTCAAGAACCAGGATATCGTCCAGCAGGTCCGGGACAGACTCGACGAGAGGGAGACCAACGGCGGGCGTACCCAGTTTATCTGGGTCAAAGGGCACGATACGGACCGGGGCAACCATGCTGCGGACCGACTGGCGGTTGCGGGCGCGAGAAAGTGATACCCATGTTGCGGCGGGGATTTTGTTTTCGGAGTCGACGTGTGTTCTTGACGGACACATCCACATATAATCATGGGCTGCATTTTTCGGAGCGTTATTCCTCACTTCTGGGCCGGTTCTGGGCCGGTTGTGTGGCTATCTATCTCTCTGCCGTCTTTTTCTCCTCGCTTTATCTTCTCTGCACGGGCATTCATGGGCATCGGCATTATTGACAGTCCAGAAGTGTGATTTTCCGGAAAATCTATCAAGACTGAATAGGCCGCTCACCGCTTGCCGCGTCTCGTCCCCGAGAGGGGTTGTGGGTTCGAACAGAGGTATTCAAGCGGGAGGTTAAAACCAACAGGTGGACCCGACGACTCGAGACCGCGGGTACAGATCGGGTGAGCAGGAATCCCCGTCAAAGCTTTCAAAGGACCTTCCCGTCCATCTGGCGCTTGTCCCGTAATGTCGAAGGCAACACCGTCCAACGTGATGTTATCTCGTCCATGGGCTTCAACCTTCAAGTTGCGAGGCAACACTCCAGATGCACTTCCTACTCTTCACCTCATGCTACTTCGGCCTGATATCTCAAAAAGAACTAGTGACAATAGAGGGGTAAGAAATTTGACTGTTTGCGCTAGTATGGAGTCATGAGCTGGGTTCAAGAAAGGGTAATCGTGTTGATTCACGAGTGGCAGCGGATGCGGTGCTCAGGACGCCTTAGAACATAGATGAATTTGCTCCCTCCTTCCTTAATCTCCCTCCTGTATTTAAAACTTACAAGGAAGACAAAATTATCATTTGGTGGCTTGCCTACTGTTCACTGTTCGCATTCCGTCGTATGGTAGGAACTCGTGTGGGATACCAGTGATGATGGGTGGCGAGTTCTGGACATCAGTCTGACAACTCTCATCGGGCAAGCAGCCGTTTGGTCTAGACCCGAGAAGCTCCTTGCAAGTGAAACCCGGCAACTGTTCAGTCTGCCCAACCGTTCCATCCAATACGATGTCGACCGGGCATGAATCCCAGCTGTTGGCGGGGCGAGCTCCGATCTGCCCCTCAGATGTTATTGTCAACTCTACGTCATGAAGAGCCAGAGTTCCGCGGGGGCCTGTGCAGTCCCGAGGGCATATTTCAATGACACAAGCGCCATCCCGTTTCCCTCAGCTTCGCACTGCCCGAAATAATTGCTTGCCTTGCCAAAAACCACCAATATTAACCAGCTTTTATCCAAATTCATCCTCCCAACCAAACGCCATCAACATGATCGTCCCAAAACAAACCGGCATCGGCTTCCGGGCCGCTCTCCGGGCCACCCGGTGCCTCTCCACCACCGCTGTCCGCCCTTGGGCTACCCCGACAAGCCGTCCGTCCGAGACACGGAACGGCAACCCCGTCGACGACATCGACCTCGTCTTCGATTACCCCTCTGAGGGCCAAGGCAGCTACCAGAAGCAACCCCTCGAGACGTCTGGCCTTGACCTGCACTCGGCCATGCCGCATCACCCCAAGGCTGGCATGCAGGGAGGTACCCCAGGCAGCAAGATGGAAAACGAGATGGGAGTGGATAGCAACGCCATGTATGTTTCCACTCGCTTTCGATTGAGTGTTATACATGGTACGTGCTTGCTAATGACTGGAAACAGGTACCGGTACATCGGCCTCGGCGCCCTTGGCCTGGGCGGCCTCTACATGATGATGCGGCGCCAGAGTGCGGCGTCTCCGAAGATGGGGGAGCCGGGCGACTTGGTTTCCCAGAAGGCGGCGGATAAGAGTATGGAGAGGATGCTTGGGCGTGGAAGATAAAACCTGAACTGAGTGGGTGAAAAGGCGCTGGCGGGGTCCAAGGAAAATTGAAGTGTCAGAGGAGATTGGCTGAGGGTGGTTGTTTTCCAGTACACATAATAATATTTGCAGTACGTATCGAGGTAGCTACCAGGGGTAAATATATCCGAGCATATCTGTATCTCTGGCCTTGTGATTGGATTTGTTGTTGTAGTCAACTTTTACCTGCATGGATTCGAATCTGCCCCTGACTTAAAACCAGGCAAGATTCCCCGAGCGTGGGGAAGAGGAAAGACGTAATCCTCGGTGACGTCTGATGGCAGAGACCTCCCGAACCAGCACCTGATCACCTTTTTCATTCCAAACTCTTTATCATCTAGCTTACACAGTCAGCTGTTGGCTGCGTATGAGAGATGGCTTCGGAAAACACCACCGAACTGCTCTCCACCTACATTGATGCCTTGCACATTCTCCACCACCATGGCGTCCTCGATCGGCCATCTCTCCGTCCGGAACCCCGACGACCCGGCAACCTTTTTTATGATGCGTCAACTCGCTCCGGCGGCAGTGTCCCGGCTTGAGGACATCGGCGAGTATCGCATATCAGACGCAGAACCTGTTGACACCAGCACTCCCGTCGCCCCCCTGGAGCGATACATCCACAACGAGGTCCTCAAACGATACTCGGATGTCAACGTGGTGTTGCACGGCCACCCCGAGGAGCTCGTCGCGTATGGAATCTCTTCGGTCAAGCTGAGGCCGGTGATTCATATGGCCCCCTTTCTTGGTATGCCCGATAGCATGCCATTTACTCTGACGGACACGTGCAGTTCCGGGACGTGTGCTTACGCACTGATACAGGTGAGACGGTTCCCGTTTTTGACATTACCAAGTATTACCAACCAAACGACACCCGAGATTCCCTCGTGTACAACCAGCGTCATGGGCGCAGCCCTCGCAGCAGAGTTTGAGGGCTTCCCAACCTGCTCTTTTAGGGACGGTACTCTGAACGGAATCGACAACCATAATCCCTACCCGGCCCATAACCTCGTCCTGATGCAATCTCACGGTTTCGCTGCGGTGGCAGCTGACATAAAAATCGCTACTTACCAAGGCATCTACGCTGTTACAAATGCCAAAGTCCAATCTGAGGCGCTTAAGATACAGCACGCCTTCACTGGCCAGGCTGCGCAAGGGGCAGACGGGATCGTCTCTCTTGATGGGCGGCAGATAAGAGACAGCTGGGCGACGGAGAGAAGGGTGATTGAAAAACCTTGGGCGCAGTGGGTGAAGGAGGTGAGGGTTGATCCGTTGTACTTGAATGAGGCAGTTCCCGGTACCTGTGGGTAGTGGGTTACATGTGGAACCGGGGTTTGGCTTGATAGCCCGGCAGCTGCAAAATCATGGAGAGGTTCGAGGTTACAACCATTTCGGTCTCCGCCGATGATACAAGTCCAAGCCGGCTGACTTCGGGAAAGGAACAGGAAAGAAGATCGTCAACATCTGGCCCGCAGCATTGAGTAAGGAGAGAGTCGCTTGCTGAGTCTAAGACTCTAAGTCGGCAAAGTCATGAAAGAGTCTTGTGCTTAGGTCAAGCTCCTTGCGTGCTATACAAACGAAGGACAGAGTTGGTATATGCGTCTGGAGCCGGAGGAGGCGTAGGGCCAACACGGGCAAATAATAGGGGTAAGGTGAGAGGCAATAAAAGGAGTCAAAACAAAGGGGCAGCTACGCACCGATTAAAGCGGGGCACCATGGCGTAATTAGTAGCGCGTTCCACTCCAGATCGAAAGGTTATCCGCCGTTGAAGTCGGGTTGTGGTCAAGACTTCTCTTTTGGTGTTCTTAGAGAAGCCCGGCCGCTCTTTTCTGGCCCGTCTATGGTCCTTGATGCAAGAACCGACCCCTGAGCATCTCAGAACCCCAAACTGCCGCCTTCGCAAATGTGAAATCCAGGATCCTGGGCCAGATAACTCGACGAATATGCATCTTAGCGACTGTTTGCTGACTTGAATGTTACCACTGAATCACTAGGCCCTGGTTGCTACATCATCATGGTCCGTGGCGGTGGCCAAATCCTTCCACTCGTCCATGATCTGCCGCTGCGCGTCCAGGACACCCGTTACCGTCCGATATGCATCACTTCCGATGACCAACCTCGGCGGCAACACCCGGCCAACGCATCTCCCCGTCCCCGTCAGCGCCTCCACAATCAACTCGGCAGCCTTGCGCGGGTCCCCAGGCTGGTGACTATGGTAAGCAGCCAGCGCGTCGTGAGTGCCAGTCGTCCCCGGATTCAAGTCCTCGATTTGTCTTTCAGCGCGCACCTGGCGCCCGGAACCGAGCAGGTCGGTCCTGAAATACCCCGGCTCAACGACCGTGACCTTGATTCCCAGGTGCGCAACCTCGGCGCGAAGCGAGTCGGACAGCAGCGATGAGCACGCCTTGCTGGCGCAGTACACGCCCGCGGCGGGCGTCCCGACCCATCCCCCAATGCTACCCATGTTGGCGACAACGCCCGACCGCTGAATGCGCAGGACGGGCAGAACGGCGCGGATGACGTTGAGCTGGCCGAAGACGTTGGTGGCGAACTGGGCCTGGGCCTCGTGGCGGCTGACTTCCTCGACGCCGCCGGTTAGGAGGTAGCCAGCGTTATTGACGAGCACGTCGATGGTGCCCGTCCGCTCCACGATGCGTGCAACAGTGGCGGCGAGGATGGTGTCGGAGGACGTCACGTCGAGCTGCTCGGCGATGGCGCCTTCCGAGGCGAGCGAGGCGAGGTTCTTCGTATCCCGGGCGGTTGCGACGACAATGTCGCCGTGGGCGAGAGCAGCACGGGCAATCTCTTGTCCCAGGCCGGAAGAGGCGCCCGTGATGAGCCAGACCTTTTTATCGCTGGCCATGATTCCGTGAGTGGCGGAGCTGAGGGTGGTGCGAATTGCAAAGACCTTGACGAGGTTCAGCTTCTCAGTGTTGGTTGTCAACGAGTGCAGGGAGGTGACAGGTCAGGTAAGGTAGGTAGGTAGGCACTTATATGGTTTTCCCATTTATGGGGATCTTTCACGAGGGGACTGCTCCTCGCGCCCGCCCTTCCCCGCGGGTGGTTCCGCAACACCGCTCACAGCTTGTAAGCCCGAAGTTCAGTATTTGCGATCGGCGTTATCACAAAACGGGGGCCGGGGTCCCAAGAGTGGCGCCGCGTCTCACCCACGATTGGTTGGATGTCGCCAACTCGCCAACTGTAGGAGCAAGCACCGATCTAACCGATTTTGTGACAAGGCACAATTCAACGAGCGCAATCCTCCAATCTCCTGTGCTTGCTTGGGACTGACGGGTTCCACAGCAGCCTTCCTGTCGGCGTAGCGGCGGGCCTGGAACTGGGCTGGTCCACTTCGGCGATCGGAGTTAACAGAATTAGGGGTTAGGTGACGAGGGTGATACAACGGGCCTGGGAACGCCTGCCAGATTTGTGAGCACTGGCGGCAGAGAGCTTCGTGTGGCAAAAAAAACCCATCATGTTCCCGTTGTCATCTAGATGCTGAGAACAACCTTTCCGGGACGGCCGAGTCTGCCAGATGCCTTGTCATACGCGGCCACGGCATCGGCCAAGGGAAATGTGTAAGCAACATGTGCCTTCAGTGCGCCGAGATCCAACCCTCGGGCGATGCCCTCAAGGTGCTTCCCCGAAGGCTCGAGGATGAAGAAAATGGCCCTGACGCGCTCTTTTCCTGGCGGTGCGTGTTTGTCGCTGAAATCGAAGCTGCTCGAGTTGACGGTGACGATGGTCCCCTGGTCCTCGACGAGCGACCAAGACTGCTTCAGGGGATCACCCCCGACGGTGTCAACGACGGTGCCAAAGGCCCTGCCGGACGAGGCAATCTCCTGGTACTCGACAGCCTCGCTCGCCCCCAGAGAGCGCAGGAAGTCCCTGTTCTTCTCATTGGAGCCCGACGCGGCAACGACATGCAGACCAGCGGCCGCTGCGAGCTGAACGATATACGCCCCCACTGCGCCCGAGGCACCGGTGACGAGGACGGTCCCGCTCTCCTTGCTTTGGGGTCGCTCGAAGTCCGGCTCGGGAAGGCCAGCCTGGACAAACAAGGCCTGCCAAGCGGTGAGGGCGCTCATCGGCACAGTCGCAGCCTCTTCAAAACCGAGGGTCTCAGGCTTCAAGGCCAGGTGGTTCGTCTTGACGGCCGTATACTCAGCCCACGAAGCCCCGTTGTGGATGTCGTTCATGGCGAATACTTGGTCGCCAGGCTTGAATTTCGAGTCGTCGTCTTCATGGACCTTGGCCACCACACCCGCAAAATCATAGCCGGGGATGCGCGACTCGTGGGTGTAAGACTCGGGCCAGCTGAGCTCGTCTCTTGTCACTGTTGCGGCGTGCACGCGAACCAGCACGTGGCCAGGTTCCAGAGCCGGGACGCTGACATGTTCGAGGACCAGCGCTGATGGGGGCGCCGGGTTGCTCGCAGAATAAGGGGAGGATGCTTGCGGGGCGGGGTGGATGCGAACGGCGTTCATGGTGGCGCTGGCAGTTGAGATGATCTTCGGGGGGTAGGACGAAGCTCGCAACAACATATGTCGAGAGGGAAACCCCCTCTCGGATCTAAGCGCGTCAGCTGCACTTTTCAATACCGAAGTTGGGGCTGAATAATCAGCAACCTCCGGAGGATCGGGGTTTCGGAAATGGCTTCAATTGCTTGAAAAGCCCTGCCCCAATAACGCTGGCGTTCGCCCGCGGCCGTGTCTCGGCG
>FJWA01000117.1_pt1 | contig 12468 bp, 5 predicted proteins | sample 1011891 | NCBI WGS metagenome assembly FJWA01 (sample SAMEA3912450, study PRJEB9761) | metagenome | biome: forest; material: soil | place: USA | collected 2011-06-22 | depth 0.1 m
TTCTATTGATTCTGTTGTTTGGGGAGGGAAGGNGNGGTACGTACGCCGGCAACGCCCAGGTTCTCAATGGCGGGGATTCTGTGACCTGTATGCGGCGCAAAACCAAATGATAAACGAGTTGAGGAAATCCGTCTTTTTGTCTTGTTTTCACGGGTTCACGGCTTTCTTTGGACAAGATGGATAGATCAATGTGCAGTGTAGTATCTGCTCTTTTCAAACGCACCTCGGAGATCCAGCTCCCGCTCCTTGAGCGGGTTGAGGTAGGAGAGGGAGTGGTTGATGAGGTCTGCCGTGAGCCTCATTGTGGCGGCGGTTGGTGGTTTGTACTTCTCGCTTTTCTTGGGGCCGGTCGGCAGGACTGTCGCTTCGCTTCGCTCGGCTTCGTGAGAGGGGTNGGAATTCGGTCTGGTCGAGAGCGCGGCTGGTCACGGTATCGTTGTACGCGGTCGCAGGTTGAAATGGAATTGGGAATGTTCGCGAGCTCCAAAACGATCGAGGCAAGGCTGAAGTGGAAAATAATGTGGGGCAATGATGAAAACACCCTAACCCTGATCGCTCCTCGTGCGCTTGAAAAGTGATACTCACGACCTCGACTGGTTCACTCAGCACACGCAAGGATAAAGACCCGGGAGAACTAATGATTCCGCCAGTGTATCCGTCCGACACTAGATGTACCAAATCCTACTAGGCCCGATAACCAAATCCTAGAATATCACCATGCCATGTGCCCCTCTGCCCAACTCCTCGTCACGCCCCAACTCCTCCTCACGCCCCAACTCCTGTCACACACATCCTCGACCCCTTCAAACCCCCTCTACTACAGTACCGTAATACTTGTAGAACCCAACATGCCCCTCACTTGAAAACAAACACCACCCCACTCCTATCCACCGACACGCTCATCATAAAAGGCGACTCCAACATCGCCACATCCACCACCGCATCCAGGTGACTCCTCAACAGCTGCTGCTGCTGCAACGAGATCACCGTCGTCCTCGCGGGCCGGGGACTCGTCCCCGCCCGGCCCCGAGTCCCCAGCGACCCCCCATTCGCCGCCGCCGCCGCGGACAGCGGCCCGCCGACTTGCTTCGGCCACCGCTCCGTATTCAGCGTCATCGACGGCGTGGGGTGGCTGGCGGTGAACGTCGGCCTCCCCTCGTCCGGCAGCAGGCCGCTCACGACGACGCTGTTCTCGATGCGCGCGAGGTCCCAGAACCGCAGCTTCTTGTCCGACCCGGCGGTGATGAGGAACGCGTGGCGGACCTCGCGCTGCTCGTCCGTGGGCCCCGTGCCGACGGCCATGGCGCGCACGCCGCGGTCCGCGTTGCCCGTGGCCGCCGGCTCGATGTTGGTCGCGAACCGGCCCAGCATGCCCTCGGGCCGGTCCTCGTCCACATCCCACGCCTCGTACCCCTTGGGCCCCTCCTTGTTGCCGCCGACGCGGTAGATCTCGCGGCAGAGCGTGCGCTCGAGGTCCCACACCGTNACCTCGCCCTGCCCCGTGCCGCCGGCCACGCAGACCCACTTGCCCCGGCCCTTGGTCGGGTGGATGCTGAGGCGGTAGATGGAGCCCTTGCCGGGCACGCCCCAGCTCTTGAGGCGCATCTTGAAGCGGAGGTCCCACAGGTCGAGCACGCCGTGGGAGGTGCCGACGCAGAGCCAGTTGCGCTTGCGGTCGACGCAGAAGCAGGTTGGCGTGCCGTGGTGCACCGGGTTCTCGAGCTTGTAGAGGAGCGTCATGGTGCGCANGTCGATGCCGCGGATGACGGATTTGTCCGTGGCCAGGATNAGGACCGAGTTGGCGTCCTGCTTGAAGTGCTCGCACCAGACGGCGAACTCGCCGTCCCCGAGCTGGTACTCGCGCAGGAGGCGCAGTCGCGTGTACCGGAATTCGCGGCTGCCGAGGAGACTGTCGACTTTGACGACGTGGACGGTGCCGTCGCTCGCGCAGCTGACAAACGTGTGCGTGTTCTCGATGAAGCACAGCGCGACCACCCTGGCACCCGGGGCGTGCTTGTGGGTCAGCCGTGACCGGTGAGTGGTGTTACGCTCAAGCCGTGTCGTGTCCCAGACCTTGACGCAGCCGTCGTCGCCGCCCGTGATGAAGAATTGGTGGTCAGGGGAGACAACGACCCGGTTGATCGCCCCAACGTGCTCCGCGAAGGTCGCGACAAGCCCGCCAGCAGGCTTCCAGGCTTCGTCTTCTGCNGGCTGAGATGCCGCCGACCGGTTGGCCCTCTGCCTCCTGATCGGCGTGACCAACGGGCCGTAGTCGAAGATGTCGTGCGGGTAATTATCGACGTACATGGCATCCAACATCTTGAGGATGTTGGGGTCATTCCCCGTGTACGTGTGGTTGGCCTGTCGCCGTGTCTTCATGTAGGCCGCCACCGCAGACTCGGTATCAGTGTGCGAGGCAATCCGTGTCGGAGCCTGGCTAAACGGCGCTTCCACTTCGCCAAAGGCGTTGGTCTCTGTTGTGCCGGTCTCGGCGCCCGTCTTGCCGCTGTCTTTGCGGTTCATGAGATTCATGGCACTGGATTGGTGCCTCAGGCCCCTTCTTGCCGCATAGGGAGCATCTTGGACTGAGGCATCGTCATCCAAGGGTGACAGAGTGGCAGATTTGCCGTGCGCAACAGAGGTTCGCCTGGACGCATCCCTTGAGCCGTCGTCGCGCGGAGAGGAAGCCCGTTCATCGTCCAACGGCCGCCTGCTATCCACNGACATGGGAGACATGTTATCTCTGCTCCCCAAGCGAGACCGGTGAGTGTTCAATGCCGCCCGCCGCTTCTTGCCCACAGGGTCATCAATCGACATGGATGCGTCCAGGAGGGCGTCCTTGATAGTTCTTGGGGCATTCGCATCCTGCTCTGGGCTGATAAGAGGCGGCGCAGCGGCCTCCTCATCGAACAAGACAGTCTGAGGCATGACCCCCAAGCTGCGAAGAGGGATTATGGTGTTAAGCGCAGCTGCACCCGTCGTATCCTGAGCCGTCGAGTCTCGTCCCTTGAGCTGGCTGAGCCGCCAGATGAATTCTCTCAGCGCGAGCAACTTTGGCTCGTCTTCCGGGGCAAGCCCCAAGTTTCGCAGCTTGTTCAGCCACTGCTCGTCTTCTTCATTCTTTGAAGCCTTAACCAAGACCTGGGGGTTGGAATCAGGCTTAGATGACATGGGGCCGGAAACGGCATCGCGGAGCTTCCTAAAGGGCTTCCAGAAGTTTCCTCTGTCGGTTTTGGTCGCCCACAGCAGGGCTTGGTCAAACACTGACCGCGACAACGGCTTCTGGAGTGCGTCGAGCAGGCCAAGCTCGGAGAAGACCGGGATCCTATTCGGCCTGAGATAGGGCACCAGCTGCGGCAGCACCTGGATCCTGAGATAAGCCGGGCTCAGGAAGCGCATGCCGGCTGCGATGAACTCGGCAGCCGACTCACGGACCCAAATGTTGGGATGCATCGTGAAGCGCCCAATGATGCCGACCAGCTCCAGGTACGTCGGTTTCGTCAGGAGGCCCAGATTGGCCAGCTCGGCCAGGGAATGCAGAGCTCCCTGAACCACATGCTCCTCAGGGTCGGTGATGGCCTGGACCATGAGTGGCAGTATGAACTTCTCCAGTGTATTGCTCCCCAGGAACGCCGAGATGCCAACGATGGTATCGAAGAAGGCGCATTTCAGCATCCAGTCCCGGTCGTTCAGATACGTGTTGAGATGTGTGAGAATGATATCGTTGGCTTGAGCAGCGCCGAAGAAGATGCACAAATCCGGCACCGAGGAGAGGAATGCTCTTCGGACAAAAGGATCCGAGTCCTCAATCAGCGTCTTGTTATGGATCTCGAACATGCCGGTCAACTCATAGCGCGCGTTGTCAAACAGCCCAGCAAAGGCCGCCTCTGGCTCGTGGCCGGGCTCGATTTCAGGGTCCGCAATCGCCACGGATCCATCGCCTCGCAGCGTCGCAGCCATCGCGAGGAAGCGATCCGCTGTGATTGCCAACTTGCCGAGACTAGAGGCGTAGTTCGCCCGGACGATCGGGCCTGATGTGCCTTGGGTATCCAGCAAGAGGGGTTCCATCCGAGGCATGATGTAGTCGAGGAAAATCTGCGAGTTCACCGGCGTGATGACCTTGACGAGATCGAGGAGCTGCGCGATGGACCGAATCGCAGAAACCACAACCACGTCGGACTTGTCCTTCAGCAAGGCGACTAGGTACGGCAAGACTCGGTCCAGCTTTGCCTCGTCGGTCAGCCGTTCGGCAAAAGCAAGCAGTATGTCACAGGCCTTGACCCGTGCGGCAGCGTGTGAGGTGTTTCGGAGGGACGACACGACCAGCGTCAGAAAGATCAGCGTGCCGTCGTCGGCCGATGGCTGCGCATCGGTGGAGATGAAGCGCTGGTTATTCGGGATGTTCAACCGCACGGGGAAGTTGCCCAGACCGAGCCTCGGGGAGAGCTGGCGCTCGTTGGCGGGGTTCTCCCCGTTTTGGTAGCCGAGGAAATAGGAGATCTTGTCAAAGTCCAGCCACACCCTCTCGATCCGGTGGTCGGCCTCGCTGATATTCTTCACAGTCCCTCCTGCGGCGTACGGACCAGACGAAAGGTCGGTGATCAGCTCCATGTACTGGTGCAGGAAGCTGTAGAAGTATTCCGGGAACACTTTGCCCTTGAAGAAGTCCAGATACTGCTCGGCCGAGTATCGCTTCTGCGGATCCAGCTGGATCATCTGTGTGATCATTTCCCGCAGGTCTTTGTCNGGGATGGTGCTCAGATGCGAGATCATGGGGTCGTATTCGCCCTTCCGGTACAGGAAGAGCTGGCTCAGGCTGAAGATGGGGGTCTCGAGGAACAGCTCGGCAATGACACAGCCAGCGCTGAAGACGTCCATGGCCCAGGTCACCTGCGCGTCAGGATCTGCCTCCTCTCCAGGCGGCAAGAATCGCTCAGGGGCCAAGTAGCACGTCCTCTTGCCAGACGTGTCGAAGAAGTAGGAGAAGTCACCCGGGTTGTCTTCGGGCAACATGACGCGCTTGAAGGAGGATGAGAAGTCGGAGAGGTAAAGCCAGTTCCACGAGGTCACGAGNATGTTCTCGGTCTTGATGTCGCCGTGGTAGACACCCTTGCTGTGGCAGTCTCGGAGGGCGCACAAGAGTTGGAAGGCGAGCCACTTCTTCTCAATATCCTCGAGAAAGGGGCGGGTGCTGAGGCGGTCGTAGAGGGAGTTGTAGAGGAACTGGCGCACGAGGTATCCGTTTGTTTCCGTCTCGACCGCGCGCTGGTATGGCAGGGCGTTGGGCACGTCGGTCAGAACTCGACGCTCGCCTGAGACGGGGCATNATCATCAGCAAAAGGCCGGCAGAGGGAATCACAGCACACGGGGATCGGCTTGCTCACGGAGAATGGCCTGCTTGTATTTGTCCAGTGACATGGAATACGGCTTGACAATGACCTTGGCCAACACGACGCCATCATGGTGTCTTGCCCGCACACTCTTCATGAAACCTCCGGTGCCGACGGAGCGTTCGTAGACCAAGTCGGCGAGTTCTGGAACGTCGATGCCGGCGCCCCCCGCACGGGGCGTCGCAAGAGAGAATCCCTGACCCATCNTCGTCGGCGGTGTCCACAGCTGGCTATTTCAGGTTCCAGCTACCTTGGGCGTAATGCCGGAAAGGCGTTGCACATCTTGGCCAGGCCTGGTCTGCTGGGGAAAACGGCACTCGCGGAGGGAGGGTTGCGCGGAGNGAGTCGGCGGTCGCAGCGGTTGATGGAGACGGGATTTGGATGGGAGGGGAGCTCTGAGAGCTGTGTCGGTCCCAGAGAGAGTCGTTTTGGCGAGGTTGAAGAGTTGAAGAGTTGAAGAGTTGGAGCAAACCACGAGCAGCTGTGTGCGAGGCACTCCAGGTTCAAAGTCAAGGTCATGCAGGAGCTTCGTCCTGTGATTGCCTGCCCGGGCGGACTGTGCATCCACAACGCGTCAGGCAGCCAATGGATCCGCATACCGATACATAACGTCAGCTAAGCCCTGCCAGGTCCAGCCCCACCAAAGCTGAGATGTCCATCCGCAACGCTCTGTCCGGGGAAGTCCAGGCTCCTCAACGGCAAAGCTGCCTTGCCGTTGGTTCCACAAGGGGCTGCTGGCGGGCAAAAAAGGCATCCAGGCAGGCATGGATGCCCTGCTCTTCGAAGTGCGAGGCTCTGCTGGTAATAACGACATCTCACGAGATCATAGGTGATATTTGGCTGAGGACATGTCGAGAGCAACTTCGCTTTGCATGTAACTTGAAGAAAAAAACTGCATTTCTCTCTACCAGTAGACGAAGGATATCTGCAGATTATCGTGGGTTTGTGTGTGAGAAATATCGCAGGCTTGCTGAACCTTCGACTGAGTGCTGGTAGCTTGCTGGGTAATAGCTTGTGGAACATCCCCCTCCCCCCATCCCATTCCGAGAAGCGCCTCACATGCCCGGAGCTGCATCGGGCAAATCCCATTACGCAGCCGGCATCGAAGTCTGGCCACGGCCTCCAAACACCACTAACCGCAAAACCGGGGTATATATAAAACACAGAACGAAAAGATAACGCGCATCCTGCCGTGGCCGCGGCGATCCGACCCGCCCCATCCCGTTGGTTTGCCACGACGGGGACCAAAGTCGACGTTGGGCGGGTTGCGGGTTCGGGTTCGGCTCGTCGAAATGTGACACGCCCACGCACCGAGGCCCCGAGGGGCTACGCCATGAAAAGACCACCTCTATCCGGTAACCGAAGGTTCGTGTTGTACGTATGTACGGCGGCAGCTCCAGGGGATCGCTAATATGGAAGCCTGCCAGAAGCCAAGGGGAGAGAAAGCAAATGGTGTCGTGAACCCAAAACGCCGTAGACAATGCCGCGCCGAAACAGGGAGGCGTTCATCGAGCATCATGCGAAACTGAAGAGAAGGGCGTCATAATCGTAAGCTGCCGCGCGGGTTCACGCCGCGGTCATGTACGGATTCGCGCTGGACGTGTCGGTTGAGCCCTCGCCGTCAATCGTCTTCTTCCAGTGCTCTGGAAGGCACACGCAAACCAGGGGGAATGCCTTGATCTCGCCGCTGACGGCTGGCGAGCTGTCGTGCGCTCTTCCTGACGTGTTGGACACTCCGCTGTCTCGTTGCGCCTGTCGGCGTGCCTCCCACTGCTCGGCGCGTTCGTCCACCAAGACGCCCGTGGCCCAGCCATCGTCCCATATGCCCACAATCTTGACCATATCGCCGCGCTCCANGAGNAACTCNTCGGCAGCCCGCGGCTGGTACGCCCAGAGGACGGCAACCCGGTCGCCGGGGTGGATGTCGTCCTGGGAATAGTAGTCTTTGAAGAACGGCAGCTGCTCTGACTGCTGGCTCGCCATTCCCTGCGGGGAGGACATGCCGTTGGAACTGGACGGGGCGTCCTCGCCCGCCAGCACCGAGCCGCTCGATAGGGATCCGTTCCTCTTCAACATGGTCGGGGGCGGCCGGAGCACGCCGGTCGCGCCACGCTCCGACGCGGGGCTCTCGCCAAAGCCATCCGAGGACGAGTGGTCGTCGGCTCCTCTTCTCCTGCTCACCCCACGATAGCCTGCTGCGGTTCCGGGAGCAGAAGCGGTGTGGCGCGACGGCGTGTCGCGGGAGTGGCCTTCAAGAGCCGACATCCGAGCAATCCTTCCGCCGGGCAGCACTTCAAACCCGCCGGCTGCAGTGGTCTGCCCCATTTGCGAGGTAGGCGGGCCCTGACGAGCGGGGGATGGCTGATTGAAGATGCTGCCGCTCTGGCTGCCGCCTCTCCTTCTCCTGATCAGGAAAAACCCGATAAGCAGCGCAATAAGGGCCACCCCCAGGACTGAGCCGACAACAATGCCGGCAATCTTGCCTCCAGAAAGACCACCGGATGCTGCATCCACGCTGGGAGACGGGGTCGCGGTTGCCGTCGCGGTCGGCAGAGTTATCGGCGTGATGGTCGGGAGGACGACCCCGGCACAGCGCTTCTCAGCACTGGCGCTGTAGCAGCAAGTGTCGGTCGAGTTGATCCCTCCCTGGGCGCAGTAGGAACAAAGCCCTGTGGTGCTGTTGCCATAGCCGCAGTTCTCGGGCTCGTTCGTGATGCCCGGGATGCACTGCCGGCTGGACAACGAGTTATCGGGCAGAGCGCAGTTGGTGAAGTCGGCTCTGATCTGTGACTGTGCGTTGACACCGGGACTCGGGCACAGGGAGCTGTCGGCCAGGAAGTACGCCTCGGCTTGTGCAAATTGGGCCTGGAAATCTGGTCAGCGGGAAACGAGAGGGTCAGAAACGGGGTTACGCACGCATGTGTCGGCGCAGACGGGCCGGGAGTCTGCCGCGGCGAGGTTGCAGGGTTTGATGGAGTTCTGGATAATAGCATTACAGATTACCGTGGTCGTGAAGCGCGCATAGATGTCACTCGTGTTGGTGAAATCGATGCCCCCACAGCCAAGCAGAACCGAGTACCTAGCAAAGAGTCAGACGGGCGGGAAGCGGGTATTTTCGACTCTCGGAAGACTCACTTCTCCCTGACGTAGTCGGTTTGCACGTTGGACAATAAAAGCGAGTCAAATGTCGAAACGCTCGAGGCGAATTGGAGAAAGGGACTAGACGAGAAGAGTCAGTTTGACACTACCAATGATCATGTCGGATTCACGTACAAAAGTCCCAAGACATAACTGTCCGTCGTCGTCACCGAGGCTGACTGAAAGGCAGAGCAGGCCTTGGAGCCCTTGAGCTGCAGGCAAGTGGCCATGGCGGCGGGAGGTGCCGATAAGAGGGCAAGCAACACGGCTCTGGTATTGACGCGTGCTCGCCTCCCTCCGGATTTCCGTTGGCCAGTGGTCATTGTCGCGTCCTCGGCCGGTTCCTCCCCAGCTTCCAAGTCGATTGGCGCCTCGTCGTAGTTGTCGACGAGTTTTATGGAGCTTCTCCGTGGTTGCGTCACTGCGATGCCGTTCTCATAGTTGTCCTCCGGTTGTATCAAGGCTCATATGAGGTCCTCCGACGCAGCGCAAACACCAGAGGCGACGTGTTTGCCTGCGGCGCAAGATTACACAGCGTCTGTGTAAGCNGGCAGNCAACGNGAGGTCGANTTCCCGGGCCGATCAAGAACGGGCGACGAGGTTGATCGCTCTTGTTGTCGGAATTACGGAGTACCGGTCGTCGTCAAACAAGGGCAGTGGCAATGCGAGAGGGCCGGTCGTCGGTGGGGGGGGTGGGTGAGACAAGGCGGCGCAGGTTTCGGCAAAGGCAGCCGCGGAAAGTGACGCGAGGGAACGAACGACTGCGGCAGTTGGGCTGGGGGAACAAGAGGTTCAAATTCCCGAGTGGGGAAGAGCCGCTGACCCAAAAGATGAAAAAGACGGGTTGGAACGAGCGTGACAAAAAACGAGCGGAGGGAGAGAAAGGAGAAAGCCGGGCCTGGCGGTGTGTGTGGACTGTGGACTGTGAGGGACCGTGGGGTCGTCCAGTGTCACCGTGGCCCCCTCAGGACGGACTTGAAGAAGAAGCGGGTGCAGAGGTTCGAAAGAAGGGATGGAAACGTGCAGGTTGCAGGTTTGGGTGTTCAGCAAAACGAAACGGGAGATTGCCCGGNGTGCCTGGCCTGGCACCCCGGCCCACGGTCCAATTTCGCTTGAGGCTAAGGGCCCCCTGGGCTCGACTTCCCCAAGAGGTTAGCACAACGCCCACCCCTGGCCAGTAGTGCCTCCTCCTGTTTCTCGGGCTTGCCCATGTCTCAAACAGCTTCGGAACAAAGTCGAGATGGCATCGCGGGCGACGGGCCAGAATGCGGGGGGGATGTGGTGGAGGCATGAATGATGTGCGACCGGTCCATGCAANGGAGTGNCTGTGAGAGCCGTCGCGCTACGACTGAAGTGCTCCTTTCTTAGCATCGTAATTATAGGCTGTAGGAAGTATTACAGTCCAACCTATTCTGTCCACCACTGTCTGTTCGCGGTCTTCATGCATTTGCGCCCGACCCTGCGCTAGCAGCAGCAAGCTGTCGGGTCAGATCTGTCAGACTGTGTCCAGACTACATAGTATGTCTTGCGCTTGAGTGGCACTGACTCTTTGAGCACTGACCTGGCCTGTGTGCAACCCAAATCCAGATGAAGTGCGACGACGGCTGGCCGCTTGGTATGATCAGAAAACCNAACACAAATACTCTACTCGACGGATACCGGTGCATATTCTGTAACCGCCTCGGGGCTGTTGTCCCTCTTGGTCAGAGCTCCGGTTCCAGAGCAACAAACTGGTGGAGCTCGAGCTTGCTTCGCCTTGCGGGAGCTATCCGGTTCGATGAGTGGGGCCGCACATGGAGTGTGGATCCGTGGTGCCCATTGGCCGGTGGAGAATCAAGACAAAATTCCGGGCTTCCAGGGTCCATTTGAGAAAANCACATTTGAGAAAATCACAAATCAATCCGCGACTCCTCCACGACTCCTCCACGACTCCTCCTCCACTGATCCTCGAATCAATCCTCCGCAACGCTGATTCCCTCGTCTGCAGGGCAGTTTCCCTGCATGCGTCAAAAGCCACAAATAATATAAATAGGCGCCTCTTGGTGCCGGCGGACGAAGCGACTGGGCGACTGCAGCGCGGTGCATCAGGGAGCAGGTCCTGGCGGCCTATAATTGGCGTCCTGATATTCCGGGGCTGCACGCCACCCAGACACGGGCCGGGGATGGGATGGGCTACGTACAAGCCATGCAAACCACACAACGCGCCCCCTTGGGCCTGGCCTTGTGCCGCCAGACTGCCGAACCGCGCATCGGCGTTTATCTGGCCGCCTGCCGCGCCCGCTCAGACCATGTTGCATCATCTCCTTTCTGTCCAACCAATTGGGCGCCATCCAGGCTGCATCGAGCGTTGAAGAGGTGGGTNGGCTTCGATTGCCGCCGCGTCTTCATCGGGATGCCTTATTCGTCTCTCTCTCTGCTCCAACTCCAACCCCGCCAACCCTCATGGTCCAACTCGAGAACCACGGGGAGGCGAGCTCAAAACAAACAGATGACGGCCACGGCCGGCCGGCCATAGCCACGTTTGCACAGCAGATCATGTGTTGTTTTGTCCTCGGCTGCCAGGTTGCCAGAAAGTGCTGGCGTCCGGTCGGTGAAACATGCCAACCACGTCCGCAGTGTTCCGTACTATGTATTGTGTCCGGTGCTCGCACGGGCGGACCATGTCAAATTCGAGGACTCGAGGGTCGCCGATAGCAGTTCCCCGGGTAAGGTCTCAGGCCCGTGACGATCCTGTGCCGCACCTGTCAGGGACTTCATGCGGCCGCGCGCCCGACCACTGATCCTCGCCCGGATTTTCCACATGTTTATACAGCCTTCTTGTTGGCCAATATCGCGGCTCAATGCCGTGGAGAGGTGCTTGTTCAGCGAGCCAAGCTGCTCTGTACACTGCACCAGCAGTCTGGCAATGCCAATCCGAGCAGGGTCCTGTTCACGAGCAACTACTGAGTTGTACCATCCCATCCGTCAGGGGCTGAGCCAGGTCGGGTGATGATGTTGTCATTGGGGGTAAGCCATGTCTATACCTACCAGGTACCTAGTCTACAATAACGACCACGGCTACACAGACCACCGGGTCATGGTGGTGGTCGGCCTCGCCTCCTCCTCATCAGGTTCTCGGCTCGAACTCTGTCCCGCCATCTCCTCGGCCCACGATGAATACTCTCCAAACTCCCACAGCCGGTCAAACTTGACAACGGGCAACCACTCCCTGTGGCTGGGCGATCGGGAGCCGCTAGGGCCCGCCTCCGCCTCGACGTCTGTCTCGTCGCCGTATATCCCGCGCTGTGAGGTCGAATGTCAGCACACCAATGACGCCCAGATAGAACACACTAGTTGTTGAAAGAAGACTTACCATGGCCCTGCCAATCCAAGCCAAATCCTCGTCTCTGGCTATACTGCTTTCGCTTATGAGGCTGCTCGGGGCTCTCACCGTTCTCGTGGTGGCGCTCGGTAGGCTCGGCAGACTCTTGGTACTGCTCACCCTCGTCAGGGTCGTGCCCGATGGCGGTACCAACACCGCTACCGGGGCCGGTTTCCGTGCCAGTGTCGGTGCCGGCCAGCCCCACGGCCACGGTTGGTATCTTCCAGACCCTCCCGGTCCACTGTCTCGGGCGCTTTCGGCGTTCCCAGCCTTCTCGGTAGCTTCGGCAGCTCCGACAGCTCCGGTAGTAGCCTCGGCAGGTCCGGCGTCCCCGGCGTCCCCAGCCTCCCCATCGTCGCTTCTCTTCCGCTTCTTCCTCCTGCTCCTCGCGGCCTCCCCATTTGCCACCATCGCGCCCGTCCCGCTCCCGTACTCGGAGCCCGAGTAGTGACCCGGCGCCGAGCTCCCGTCGGGGATATGGAACCGCTTGTCGAACCTCGTCAGGGCGTAGGTGAAGACCACGACGAGCTCGATGACATAGTTGAAGCAGTAGTAGCAGGCCTTGCCGTGAAACCACCC
>FJWA01003845.1_pt1 | contig 12467 bp, 25 predicted proteins | sample 1011891 | NCBI WGS metagenome assembly FJWA01 (sample SAMEA3912450, study PRJEB9761) | metagenome | biome: forest; material: soil | place: USA | collected 2011-06-22 | depth 0.1 m
AAGACGGCGTAGCTTCTCTCCAGACCCGGGAAGCCGTTGCCGCCGGGGCCGAATGCGGCCTCCCAGGGCACCAGCATGGATTGAGGGATGGGCCAAGCCAGCTCGGGGTTGCGGAGCCACATCCGGACCAAGTGGCGGCCAGGGCCGTCCTTGGGGTCGACGTACGAGTCGCGGGCATGGAGGAGACCCAGGTTGTTGATAAACACCATGTCGCCCGGCTTCGTGTCCAGACGGTGGTGGTGCTTGGATGCCAGGGTCGAAAGAACCTCGAGGGCCTCGAGCTGCGCCGGGTTCAGAGCGGGGACAGGGGACTCCTGGCCGGCCTGTGCGGTTGCGGGGTGAAGGCCCAGTCGGCCCGGGTCCACGCTGATCAAGATCTTGTCCTCGGAGACGTGCAGCAGAGACGCAACGATGTAGCGCGGAGGGTTGCCAGACCTGGGTATTGAATATCAGCAACCTTCAGAGAGGGAAGGCGACGCGTGCCGGAATCCAAATTCAAACCATCACCGGCTTTCAGGAGGGGCTGTTGACTTACACCTGAATCGGCCAGTTCGCGTCACACAGGGCCTTCAGGGCTTCGGGATACGAAGACACAAGTTCCTTGTAGATTGTCCACGACGATGACACGAACGTGTCGCCACCAGCCTCGGCGAGAGAGCGGACGTGAAGGGCGAGAACATCGGTTCCCATGTCGCAGTGCCAAGCCTGAAGGCCAGGTTGTTCGATCAGCAACGAGAATCGCGCACGGAGTCTTTCTCAACAAATGACCTACCAACTCGGTGGTTGTATGGATTCCATGGCGCATGGCGGGAGGGGTGGTCCAGATCTTGGAGTCCGTGACATGGGCTACAAGGCGGCGGCTTAGCAATGAACGGGGGCGGACGGAAGCAAGCGCCAGACGTACTCAAGACAGAACCCTTCTTGTCCTGGACGCCTCTCTGCTCTCCGATGTAGTTGGCAATGCCCAAGAAGATGGCGACATTGTCTTCGGCCGTGAACTTGCGAGGGTCGAGTCCCCTGACGATGGCGAAACCCCGGCCCTGATGGACATCGAGGGCAGCGCGGGCAAGTTGAGCCTGGATTGTCGGCAGTGGGAAATTGTCGCGTGTCACAGCATCGGCGCCGAGCCCGCGTTCTGGTCTTTGTCAGCAGCACAGTCGAGCGCGAAGGACAAAAGGAGAAGAGACGCGGTGGCACCGACCCTTGAACGTCTTCAAGGTCTCCTGAACCTCGGCAACGCCGTGTTCGTTGAGATCAACGACAGACGAGTTGACATCCTTGGGTGTCCAAGCCATGGGGTGGCCCTCGATGACGCGAAGCTGGTACTCCATCTTGTCTCGCTCTGCCTTAGGCCCGTGTTACCCAAAGAAGTGTTGAGGGNAGGTCGGGGTTCTGACTGGTGCTGGGAAGAGTTGTTGACTTTGGTGGCGTTCGAATCTGGGGGGACACAACATTTGGTGGAACAACAAGAGACATGTTGCCCGAGTCGATGGGTTTAAGTACCCAGAGAAACCCAGAGAAACCCAGAGCTCCCGAGGGGGCGGTCGCGGGGACGAGATACGAAAGAGGTAGGATTGGTCGGCTCCACGGGTCGTTGGTTCGTTTCTGCGGAAAGAGGGAGGGAGGGAGGACGTGATGGAAAGATGGAGGGGCGGGTTCCCTCTGGAGAGTTGACGACTTCCTTCCATTCGTCAGTGGTCGTGTGGATGTTGGTCCTGCGCGAGCAGTGGTTGGGTCTCGGGCCGAGTGATGGACGCCATCATCAGCAAATTCGATAGAGCTCGGCTCGATGGTGAGAGAATGAAGGTGAGGGGGTAGGGAAAAGGAACCAACAGTGTGGCCCAGGCGACGCATGGGATAAGTACAGTCACAGCAGTACCCGCCAAGGAGCGTTGGCCGCCCCCCGTTCCCCACGCCCTGTGGAAACCACCGGAGGGTAACAACGACTCTCCGAGTCTCGAAACACGAGGGAGGCATCAAGTCCTCCTTCGTATCGCTCCATCACAGTGGCATGAGATGGTCTCCCAGCACTGCANATTTTGGACGAGCCAGGACCTTTGTTGTGAGGAGGCGCTGTCCCGGCCTCTCTCGCCGACGCCTCATCTCATGGGCTCATGCAACCATCTAAGCCATCCCCGTGCGGGTAGTGTGCGGGTAGGTAGTCTCTTCTGGGCCGCGAGAATATCAAGGTTGCACCGACCGCAAGGCTCATGTCACACAGCGTGCACCGACCCTTCCCTAGACCTTGTGGGGGCGCCCTCCTCTCCTCCTGATCTCTGCCATGGCGTAATAAACGTGGATTTAGGAACGTTTGAGCTTAGAGCGCAGCACTTCTGGCATAGGCGCGGACGGGTTAAACGCAAGAGCACAGGGGTGTATGGAGCCGAGAACATTGCGCGTGTCCTGTTTGATTGTAGCGCGCAGTCTGGCCCCAAATCCAGACGGCGACTTTGCCCGAACGGACAATGGCGAGGAAGATCTTGCGGAATCGGAGCGGTCCGCGGGCGAGGGCCGCCCTTCAAAGAAGCCGCCACGGTAGCCTCGCGAACCCGCGAGACATCCCTCCGTAGTGTACAGGACCCGCGCAGCCTCACGTCACGCGATTCGACGACATAGTCTTGGTGGAAGCGTATTCCGCCGGCCCGCGTGTCTGGCGGAGCGGGAAGTTGGAATGCTCCGACTCAAAGCGGCCCCGTAANATCCCAACGCTGGGCTTGGGCCATCTGCCCGCCCAAACTCGGCGAATTCTCCGTATGAGGTCGTCCACCGGAGATCAAGCCAGAACCAGCGCGTGGGTTACTTGTGCCAAGTAACGTCGTTGGCGGCGCACAGGTTGGCGCGGGGGTTGGCGCGAGGTTGGCGTGATGAGTGCGGAAGCGTGGAGGAGACGCGGAGGAGGTGGAGTTGAGAGCTCCACATGGGCGGGCGGCGCAATCCCGAGTGGCTGTTGTTTACTTCCCGACATCGATCATCCCGGCATTGCGCAGTGCCGCTAATCAAACAACCCCTGCTTTGATGGTGTCGGCACCCGGATCCGCCTTCGAAGCGACGGTGCAAAGATGGTAATTGGCAACAGGAAGGGAAGAGAGGAGAAGAGATGGTCGGCTTGCCGAGCTCGGTGCCCGTTTCGAATGTTCAAAAATGCTGTGGTGGGTGGGCCGTGGGGGGAGTTGGGAGTGAGTGAGTGTAATGGACAGAAATGGAATGCGGGCACTGATACAGAAGATGCAGATGCCAGGAGCAGCCTGGAGCTGGAACTGCAGAGCATTCGGAACCTGCTGTCGTGTCCGTGTTCCAGCGGAGGTTGCGTCGGTGGGTTGAGGGGTGTTGATGTTATCAGGCGCGGCAGGGCACCAGTCCGCATGAGGCTGCCTGCATTTCACCGGTCTCCTTCCTGGTCGCCATGCCTGGCGCCGTCCTTGCCGTCATCAGCCCACTGCGCGCGTTCGTCTCGACCAGGAAAGAACAGATCCAGCTTGACCACATTGACCACACAATCTCCACAGGGCCGAGCTGAACCCTGGCCCATCCGATGGACTCAGTGTGCTGGGCACAGCACAGGCGCCGAGGCGGCACTGGAGCACATGGCAATCATCAAATCAACTCGGCACCGCACCGAATGGGCTTCAAACAGAGTTGAAGTCAACAAAGCTAACCCTAAAGATCCTTTATTGTGATCCTTGTCCTCTCCACGGCATGGCTTTTGCTGCGGGCTGTCCGATGGGGCCTTGAAGCCCCCCATCCCACCCCCATTCATCCACCCCTGAAGACCCGATCCGTTCAGGTTACACCCACCACTGACGCGATCGCCATTCATCAGCCCAGACTTCCTCTCCTCCCGAGTCTCTGGGTTGGCCATTTGGTTGGTCTGGTTGCCTTTCGCAAATCCCGGTCTCACCTCTGCAACATCCATCCCCAATAAGCCACAAAGATCCGACCCATCACTTGCGCCCCCAGCACACCCAGCGCCCCCATTCCGGCCCCGCGGTGGCATTCATCCAACTCCCAAGCGAGGTGTGTTTCCAGTACGACTCGCGCAGCCCTTCCGTATCCAGAGACGGACCCTGCACCGTTCGGAGCCATTTCTCCTCCCGACCCCGGCCGTCTGTCTGTACACCCACACCGACTGCGAAGCGATCCCAAAGCACCCAGCACACCTACCTGGCCTGATGTCGAGAGGCGGCTTGGAGATCCCGGCCCTCTGCCAATTGGAACCGTCGACCCGACCCAGAGCCACGGCACCGGGAGCCTCCAAGCAGGGGCGCTCGGCTTTGACCACCGTCAGCATGCGTGACCGTCGTCCCTCGTGGAGTCCGCCGGCCACGTCAGGATTGGAGACGAGTGCCCATCCGCTCCTGGTGCCTCTGCGTGCGCTCGTAAATCATCTCCGTCCTTTTGTCTCCGTTCTTGCTCTTTGCGAAGCGTTGACGGACCTTGATTAACCTCGCTGTCTCCAACCCAGGCCCCCCTGACTGTGCTACCCGATGTCCCCGCGGGCTCAGATGTCCGTCCGACAAAGAGACGTCGTGCAAGCGGGTCTCCCGGTCAAACAGGAGTCCTCCAGATACAAGTCGGTCTCGCCCAGCGACATGAGGAACTCGGCACATGGCACGCAGTCCCCGCCTTTGATTCGGCCTTCAGCTCGAACATGTACCGGGCCAGCAACACCAACGATACCTCCGGACTCGCCGCTTCTTGTCCGCCTGGAAGCCTGTATTCGACTCCGCCGACAGAATCGGCGAGCTTCGACCAGATACACGCACAGCACTGGCTAGGCACGCCGGGACAGGAACCTTGGGTGCCAAACACGTCTCTATCTGATGGAGATCCACAGTCGTTGTCGAGCAGAGATGCTACGCCAGCATCAGAACACAACCTGTGGGGTTCGCCCGCGCTCTCGGCGGTCGGCCAACTCGCCGCTGGTTCTCTATTACCCCCTCAGTGGGCAGGCCCCTGGGTCCCTGCCGTCCCACCGATGCTTGACAGCCAGGAACGATTTGACCAGCGCCCAGTCAGTGCTTCTTACTACCCTCTGGCTTCTTTTCCTGCCACGGCCTTATTCGTAGAAACGGAACCACGCCCTTTTTTTGAGTTTGCTCCGAACCGGGACGATAGGAATCCCCCCTTGACGGCAGGACAGGAGGAAGGCTATGGAACTGGGGCATCGAATTCCCAGAGCGCTTACCAGTCTTCGGCAGAGGCGCTGAAAGAGCCAGGGTCTCTTGGCGATATCTCAGCACCCAAGTTCGATCAACTTGGGTATTTTCTTGCCAATCCTGTGGCGCATGGACACCAAACACCCACCGGCGTCCCGCATTCCGTGCCGATTGATAGCGCTGCCGCTCAACCCCAAATTTGCGGTCGTGAGCCAGATAGACGCTATGCTTTGGTCGTCGGGCAGCCAAATAATGGGGACGGGATCAAGAAAGAGCCTTGGGAAAATTTGGACCACGGTGGGTGGGATAGATGGGGATATATGCGGCCTGAGGTACAGCAAACGTTCAGCGCGCACGGAACCGAAAATGCGCCAAAGAGCGGCTACGATCCAGACGGGGAGGGCTTGCTCGACCGCAAGAAACGCCGTCCGTTTAAGGAGGGTAAGCGGATGGAGACGTCGAACACACGAACCATGGGGGCCTGTCTGCGGTGCCATGCCCAACGAGTCCGTGTAAGTGGTGCCCTCGTGTGGATCGTTTCCGGGTACCCCCCAAAACTGACATTGCAAAGTGCGTCCCCAACGAGCAAGATAGCACAAACCCACTGGCGCCGTGTCAGACGTGCCTCACGGTGCGAAGGGACTCTATGAAAACCATCCACCACATCCCTTGNATCCGGTCCAAGGTGACATCGATGGCCGTATACCGCCCAGGTGGCTTGAATCTTACGAGGCAATTCGATCACAACACGGTCGTGGACATTGCCAGTGACGCCGACGACGCGATTTATGGCATCCAGATGGAACAAGGCCTCTGCCGTCAACCTTTCCAGTTCCGCGTTCGACGTTTTAGACCGAGAGAGACCGACATCGTGCATCGGAGGTTTATGGATGGCGGCCGTCCCGTCAGGCAGGATGCTGGTGCATTCTGTCTCGCCGACGTGGAAGCGACAGCCAGGGACTTTAAACAGTACATCGACCGCAATGCGCTCGCGGGGCTTACAGAAGCGGCGAAGGACTCGGATCCCATCGTCCGAGATGTGTTTGGGATGATTGTAAAACATTGCGGTTCGCTCCCTGTGAGTCCTCCCAGCACGAGCCTCCATGTAGTTGCTGACCCTCTTCACAGGCTCCCATCAAAGTGGAAGACACCGAAACCGCAAACGGAAAAGACTCTAGGAAGAATCCAGACCAGAAGGAATTTCTGCAAAAGACTGTACGCCTGTGGTTTGCCATCCGTAAGCGATGCCTCGCTCCTGGATATGCTGCTGGTGTGGCTTACGACCTTCAGGGCACGGGACAGGTTCAGCATGGCTCGGTGGCCAGGAGGTTTTGGGGATGCACCCTAACCATCCCGTATCTGGCCGAATATCCGTTCCACGCATGGTTGTCGCCCAATTTGACAGCATCCGGTGCGAGCGCCTCTACAAAAAGCTGGTTCCCGAGGTACTCCGAGGTCTGGACGCCTTCCTCACATCGGGCAACAAGGACGCGTGGTTCACTGTCTTCTTGGCGACGTTTCTGCTCCTCCACCAGGCTGCCAATACCACCCGAGATCGGCACCGCTACATCAAGCAAAACTGCGAAGGCAGACGCCCTGTATGTCCGCACCCTGCTCGGCCAGTGACGCCCCTTGGCTAACGTTTCCCAGGACACCCGATACGGAAGCGTCACCGACCCGCTTACCAGCTGGGTGGAGGAGGTTCAACACGGTGTAATCGTCCTCCTCGCCCATTGGCAGTACTTTAAGCGTTGCGACCTCATGACCCTCGACTGGAGTGACGTTGGCAGCTCGGCCTTGAAGTTTCTTGAGCCGCACCAGGCAGAGTTTGTTCGAGACATTGTTGATCGACTCAAGGAGATACGTAAGTGGCATTTGAGCACCGGCTGAGTCCTAGATGGATGGACGCTGACACTGGTTTAGTACCTTCGATTCCGACCACCCCGGCTGAAGGCTGCTGGGAGCATGAGCTGTTTTGGATTTCCAAGATGTTCCTTTCCGAATCGTCGCCCACCACGTATTGGACGCCTCCAGAAATATTCTCGCGGGACAAGCCCAGCATTGGAAGAGAATAAGCTATTTNGAGGCGCCGNAGGGCGGACGACACNGGATGTGGTCTTGCTTATTGGTTACTGCACCAACTCACGTTTGGCGTTCGGCGGGCTGATCCGTTGTTGGGGCTTCAAACTCTGTCGAGCGTTGGCCAGCTGTTCATTCTCAGATGACTGTCAACAACGAGCAACAATCTGCGAAACCATTTGCAACAGCCCCCATTGCCCGTTTTTCCGATGTCTCCGTGAATGTCTCCAATCTGTAGGACAGTCTCACAGGTTGACCGTGCCAAGCGAAAACTTGCAGCCGCTGATGGAACTGGTTGCTAGCTTTTGATGCCAAACGTTGCAGAGTTTTGTGAAGCCTGTGATTATGAAATTCGATTTCATTCTCAAGATACTTGAGCAGGAGCTGCGGATGCTTGATCGTTTGTTTATTCTCCGAGGCCAGAAAAGGGGCAAGACGGGTCTGAACAGCAGCTTAGTCATGTTTCTTGGCCGATAAGATACGGAATCCAGGGTCGCAGCGAATGTGGCCGCGGACAAGTCACAGCTGTCCTTTTCTGGCAACCAGAAAGAAACCCAGTTCCCGGCTTCGAGACCCAACCACTCCACGCAGCAACCACCAACACCACAGCCTGCACTTTTACATTTGCTGGCGACAATCCACACGAGTTTGGCACGACATTCGTCACGATAGCACTACTATCCCACATTACCGACCCGTGACCCTAATTCCTCCTCGACTTCCCCCACCAAAAGCAAGAGAGCAACTTCCCGAACCCATCCTCACATCCTATACACACACACACACCCGGCCGCCACCATGTCAGACCTCGAAGCCTTCGACTTCATCCCCCTCCAAATCGACCCCAAATCCAAAGCCATCAGCGGCGCGGCCTCCCCCTCCAACAAGGCCCTCGAGACGGAGCTGGCGGCGCTCAACGCGCTGCACCGCGCGCTGCACGCGCTCGAAGCGCCGCACATGGTGCCGCCGCCGCCGGTGCCCGTCAACCCAAAGCGCAGCGCCAACCTGGCCAAGCTGCGCGAGAGCGGCAACGCCGAGTACCGCCGGCAGCGCTACGCCGACGCCGTCAAGTTCTACACGCTGGGCCTGCAGATGGCGCTGACGCGCCCGCCGTGGGAGCCCAGCCAGCTCGTGCGCGAGGAGGTGCACGCGCTGTACAGCAACCGCGCGCAGGCGCACATGCACCTGGGCGCTTGGCCCGAGGCGGCCGTGGACGCCGAGGCGAGCGTCGAGGCCAAGAGGCAGGGGAACGCCAAGGCTTGGTTCCGGAGGGGGAGGTGTCTTGTGGAGATGGGCCGGCTGGAGGAGGCGAGGGAGTGGGTGGCGAGGGGCTTGGAGTTTGAGGGGGAGGAGAAGGAGTTGATTGAGTTGTTGAAGGAGGTGGAGGGGAAGATAGAGGAGGATAAGGGGAGGAGGGATGCGTGAGAGGGGTGAGGGGTCGACGGGTAGCTGGGTGGGAGTGGTTTTCGTTTTCTGCGTGGATGGGGGACAGAGAGAGCGGGTGTGCAGTTCGTGTCATTCATTGGGTTGGGCGTTAGGAAAGGAATCTTTTTTTACATTGACAGGAGGAGAGTTGAAATAAAGTGTTTGAATACGACAAGTTCCCCCTCATACCCGGAAGCTCAGCTGTCGTGGCGATACGCAAGGAAAACCCCAGTCCCGACAGGGCGTCTCGTCCATCCCGTTCCCCAAGATCTTTCTCCCGGCTTATAAGTTCCTCTACCCAGTTAGGTTTTCCCTCGGATGTCCATTGCCACATGCCCAGTTACAGGTCTTTCCTGAACTCTCTCCTCCGAAACACAAAAAGAAACAATGCCGATACAGTGGTGCCCGATATACAACCAAAAGAAAAAAAAGACATAATCCCGACATGCTGTTGATGGGCTGTTCCTGCCCCATCCCATCTCCCAACCGACCGCTCACGGGACGCTCGTCCGACTCATCGGCCATCAAGGTCGGATGGTCGACGGGCGCTGCGTGTTCCCGGCACGACCCTGCTCCGTCCTCAGTCGCCCGTCCAGCCGCTCCTGCGTCCACAACCCCCCCTTCTGTAGCCGTCCGCCTCTCACATCTTCTCCTTCTCGCTGGTGACCTCAACGACCGACGACTTGCGCGGCCGCATGACGGCGTCCTGGCTCGTCATGCGGCGGCCGAGGGCGCGATCCAGCTTGGCGCCGAGGGCCAGCTTGGCAAAGTTGGCGCTCTTCTCCTCGTTCAGGAACACGCGCTGGTCCGCCAGGCGCGGGTTCTTGAGCCGCTCGAGCCCGTCGACGATTGGGCGGATCTCGGCCGTCACGCTGTCGGTGCTGAGGACCGTCGGGGTGATCGAGGGGGCGTTCATGCTGTACGTCGAGTACCGGACCGAGGCGCGGGTCTGGAGGGGGTGGTGATGATGGTTAATTTGGTTGGGTTCTTTTTCTTTTTTTCTTTTTCTTTTTGGGTGGGTTGGATTGGGGTGGTGACAGTCGGATGGTTGGTTGGGTTGGCTGCTTGGGGGGGTTGTGGCAGGGTGACGTACAGAGGGGGCCATGATCGGGCGCGAGGATTCCAGCGAGGAAGGCATGTTGGCTTTTGATGGTGGTACGGGCGTCGGGTGGGTTCGGGCTCTCGGTGATGTCCTCTTTGTTTACGGTGCGAGCGTGGCTGATGACGCTGTCGCAACTTGAAACGCTGGGCGACAAGGCAACGACAGGGCGAGTGAGAGTGACGCTGTCCGGGGGTGGTGCAGATTTTGCTCGGTCGGGTTGTCGTCGAAAAACACTGCGGCAGCCGGCTTTCGCGTGAACAATTTGCAGGGTGCTGGGAGATTGGGAAACCGTTGTCGTGAATGCCGTTGTTGGGATGAAATGAACGGGCGACGGGAGGAAATGGGATGGGGTTTGGAAGAGTGGCACCAGACCTGGGTTAGGCGGTGGAAGCGGGAGCGACAGGGGCACCAAGCCTGCATTCACGACGCCCATGTGGGATGCAGTGGGCCGCAAGGGGGTGGTGCGGCCAGCCCGCGTGAAGGCGTCCAACGGGAATCCGTTCGTCTGCGCCGATCGCTCTGATGCCCCCAGCTTGAAGCCCACTCCAACCACCACTCCCGCACCCACTCAGCGACAACGTGGGAGCGGAATCTCCGAGGACGTTGGCCGCCACGCAGCACGCGATCCCAATCCGGGAGATTTCAAGATATCCGCTGACATGCTGCGCGTTCCTAGCTAGACTATCGCAGAGGCAGCCAGCCGCACTGCAGAATAATTTGTTCAAGGCCTTTGGGTTCTTGCACATCCTTGTCCTGTTCGTTCTGGCCGGTCAGCCCGACCAGTCATTCTCTTCTAAGACCGGCCGTTCTCGGCAAAACCTGGGCGCCCAGCCCAACTGCCCCCGCCCTCATCCAGCACAGAAGGAAGGGAATGGCTCTCCCGGCTTCAAGGGTTCGCCAGCCGGCCCAGGCCAACGCTCCGTTTGTTGGCGCGGGACCGTCTTCTGTCGTTACGTGTTCTGTGCCTCAGGGGCTGGCTGGTCTGGCCAACACCATCTCCGCGGGCGGGGGCAGTGCAAATCACAGAATGCTCTCCAAGGTCGTCGGGGTAGATTTCTTTTTCTTTTTTTGGCTCACATCCACCAAACTCCAAATCGCCCGCCGCCATCACCAGTTGCCAGGCAGGCTTGGAACTGAAGTCCTCGGCCGTTTTGCCGACATGTGAGCAGCGGATCCAGCTCCCGGCCCGCCGCAGCTCAAGCGAGAAAACGCACGTGGCAATTTCTCGGATGATGCAGCCCAGCAGCTGTCACAGTGTCAAATCCTCGAGCCAAGACCACCATCCCGGGGTAAGGGGCTTCCCTCAGAAGGTCACCCAAAGCCGTTGATTGACCGCCTCATGCTTGTGCCTCTGTGATGCAATCTCCGAGCTGGGTTTGGGGACACGCTCAATTGTGCACCGTTTGTGCGTCGCATTTTGCTGCAGAGGCACAACGTTGGCAGCGGGTGGTTGGCTTTCCCGGGTCCCACATTACCCGGACGCGCCCTGGGCAACCCCACGAGGACCGCAACCACCATCCCGTGATCCCTCCGCCCGCAGGTGTCCACAAAATCAACAACCCCGCGTTCGGCTGGCGCAGCATTGCCTGGACCCGGTGCAAGCCGCCGAGAAGATCTGTCCGCCGCGGGTTGTATACATGCTCAGGGTAGAGCCTGCTTTTGGTGCGGCCAGACACAATACTCTCCAGTCCAGTAAGAGGGCCACGTCGTATTAGCCACCATACTGTACAAGTACAAGGGAGGAGGATGTGACAGAGAAATTGAAGCCTCTTCATTCACTCTTGTCCCTGCTTCTGCACCACACCGGAAATCCCAGGTGTCTCGATTATTTCCGTCCCGTCGTTTCCCATGGTTGTGTGCCCCCCGTGTCCAATGACGGTATTCTGGAAAGAGGAGGCAGAGTTCAAACGGCACGACTTATGGTCGAGACCCAAAAGTCTCAAGATGGCCCGACCCCAGACCCAGAGACTCGGCAGTCTCAACTCAGCCCGCATCTCGACACCAGACGTGGCAAATCTCGGGCGCTACAGATCGCCAACTAGTCAAAGTCGGCGTTGTGACACAGCTGGCAAACGCAGGGATGCGGCGTGCCGCAGCCTGCATGCATACGGAGTACCCGCTCCTGCTCCGCAGATGATGTCGGACGACGACGAGGTGCGAGGCGAGAAGGAAGGCCCTCCCCTCCATCCATGACCCGCTTCGTTGCGGCAGGCAAACAACGACCAGGCCACTGACCGAGTCCTTCCTGCATAAAATGCCTAACATCCGCCCAACATCCGCCCTCGCACGTTTCGTCTGCCTTTCTTCTGAGCTCAGCAAGTCAACGCTGGCATTTCAGGCCGGAAGCGTTGCCCCGAATACTCCCAACTTCACTTCTCGTTTATCTCTGTTTCAAGCATCCGATGCGAAACAAAGCAAACCAACTGCCAGCGACGGCTCAACGAGCAGTGAAACATTGACTACCCATTTTCTAATGTCTCACAACACCCGTCCATCCATTACTCAGTAGTTCAAGAGAATGACTTCCAACAAAACGGTCAAGCACTGCCCAAAACCCAACGCCGACCAGGCGCCTTGCTTGCATCCCACCGACCCTCGCGAGTCGTTCAATCTTCTGGCACTCTGAGACAAGGAAAAAAAGACAATGTAAGCCATCTCTCGCTCTCTCGCTCTCTCGCTCTCTCGCTCTCTCGCTCTCTCGCTCT
>FJWA01003799.1_pt1 | contig 12464 bp, 7 predicted proteins | sample 1011891 | NCBI WGS metagenome assembly FJWA01 (sample SAMEA3912450, study PRJEB9761) | metagenome | biome: forest; material: soil | place: USA | collected 2011-06-22 | depth 0.1 m
AAGCAAGCCGACGAAAGGACATCGAGTACGAGACCAGAATGCGGGAGATGGGTGAGCAGCTGTTAGATCTCGTGAGCAAACACCCGCAGACACTTCCGGGCATCCTATCGAACGAGGAGATTACAGGGTGGTTCGATGGTCAAGATGCCGCGTGGCATGACTGGGCGACTACCTTTGGGCACCAAGACGGTCAGCGGCTCTCGAGCGGGCTTCATCCGATGCAGCTCCAGGAACTCTGCAGTGATGTTAGAGGATTCGTTCGAATGACCGACACGGGCGGCCTTCCACCGGAATTGCTCGACGGCGGCAAAGAGGCGTTGCACACCCTCCTCAACGGCATGCTGGCCCATTTCCTTTGCAGTGAGATCCTTGCGTCTCCGATGTGGGTGTTTGTCGCCACCTCCCTCGGCACCCTGGAGAGCCCGGGCATCGCCCCTGCTAAGTCTCTGCTTGGTTCTCCTGGCGTCGGCTTTCGGATGGACATGAACAGCTTTACCAACGTGATGCCTCATCGCCCGGGACCATCTCAGCTCGAAACCCCCCGGAGCCCCCAGTTTCCTCCGCCTCTGATCACTTCTATGATCCCGCTACTCGGGACATCGAGCGCGTCGCTTCTTGGCCTCCCCATGAAGCCCGAGATGGAAAGGCTGGTCCACATGATCACCGACGGTTAGTTGACCGTACTTGAGGTGTTGTCGCAGGAGCTTGACTGACGTGCAAAACAGCGCAGGATGATGGCACGAGAGTGACCGCCCACCATTGGCGGGCCCAGATGATGCGGTTGTTCGCCGACGGTGGCTTCAGCTTGAAGGATGTTGCAGCTGCAGGCCGAAACGAATCGTGCCGAACCTTTGTCGACTCCCGCCTAAACTATGCGAGAAAGCTGAGGGAGCGTTTTCTGGGGGGGTCTGCGCGGTTCCTCCTGCAGGACCAAGATGCGAGCGGTATCGAGAGCCTTGAGCGCATCTTGACGGACATCATCGACGAGGCCTTGAGATTTTCATGCCGACTGTGGACCCGCGTGGCGCCCGTTCGTCTGCACGGCTGGAGAGATTTGGGGAGCCGGGAGATCAAGGCCGCAACCCCAGTTGTAACCCTCTGCCGTGCCCAGGTCGAAGTCGAAGCTCGCTCCAAAGAAAAACCCTCTGGATCCCCACAGGACAACCAGACCGACCAACAGATCGTCATGGTTGTGCAACCGGCGATAGTCACGGACATCATTGATCTCCCAGGGGTTAATGTCGGAACAGGCGGTGATGGCGTTGCTTCGGTTTGGTTGAGGGCCCGGGTGATGGTGGCGGGCCCAATGTCAGCCGAGGAACCCGAATCTCACCCTGCCGGGGTTGGATCCCAGACATCACCAAGACCGGAGGATGCATCAAGTCAAGTGCTTTCAGCCACCTCGTCGAGCTTGGCAGGCATGACGTCGTTACGTCGCACACCCCAGCCTTTCGACCTCCTGCCTGCCTCGTCGTTCAAGGCACCAGGGGAACCGCCAGAATAGGGCGCAACGTTGTGGATTGGCGGATGTACTGGATGATGGGTAACTCGGAAATAGACATCACACCCCCGTTTTCCTCCGGTTTGAAGACGGCGTTGGACACTGGTGGTGCGATACTGGGCTTCTGGGTTTGGTGGAGGGAGGTTTTATGAGCAAGCGTTCGGAATACCATTTGTTTCACCCCATCACGCCCCAGGCTTGAGCTTGGCTAGCGGGTCGTGTATCGTTGTCATGGTGATATGTCTTCAAGTTTCCGCCAGCTGGCCTTTCATGGCCATCATGCTTGTAGTTCAGTTTCCCATGACGCGGACGTTTTGAGTGGTAAGTGGACACCGTCGCAAGCTCGAGTCGAAACACTTCACGATACCAAACATCCAAACACTGCTTCCACTGGCAAGACACGAGCTGGCGAGTGATTAATTACAAGAGTTAAACCGTCGTATATTAAGTACTGGTGCTAAGCACACTAGAAGAACTTGAACACGGACGGGTCCGCGTTCTTGACGAGCATCTGGGCATACTCGTCAAACCACTCGCCGGCCTTGGTGGCGCCCGTCATGCCGCACTGGCCGTCGCTCTCGCCACCGGGCTTGACCCAGACAAGGGCATCGACAACCGTGTTGTTGGTGTTGGTGGTCGGTGCCGGGCCGAACCCGGCAGGCTGCACGTTGCACCACTCGCCCCTGAGAGATGTTAGCGGTTGAAAGGTTTCCACGGCCGTGGCAGGCTCAAGCTGGTACTCACCACTCCTTCCGGGCTCCAGGAAGATGGACACGGCCCTGATCGATGATGAAGCGGGCCGGGAGGCCCTCAGCAACGAGATGTGGCGTCAAAGACGTGGCGTAGTGAGACTCATCCCACGAGTTGCTCCATTCGGTGTAGTTCTCGCGCACGGTCGCCTGGAACGGGTTGTAGTTCGAGACGTTGGTGACGAAGCCGCGGATCTTCGTGCCCGTGCCGGCCAGCTTGACGACGGTGGCAAACTCCTTGGCGGCAAGGGGCAGGTTTCCGTCCCAGCCGAGCCAGCCGCCGTGCGCTGCGTCGATGTACAGATGGACGTGGTCGTACTGCAGGCTCGCAATGGCATGGGCAATGCCGGCGCGGTACGTGTCGGCGGCGTTGGCGCAAAGCTCGACGCCCATGTTGGTGACCAGGTTGCCCAGGGAGTCGGGCTCGAGCACGACGGCGAAGCTGAGATCCTTGGCCGCAGCGAGCTTCTGGGCGTAGGGCTTGATGAACTCGTCCTTGTATCGCTGAAGGCCGTTCTCTGTGCTCTTGAGCTCGCCGGCGCTCTCGCCGGCGCTGCAGTCGCGGTCTGGGAGGTCGTAGAGCACCAGCCCGACGATCTGCTTTTTGCCGGTCCACTTCTGGGCCTTGCGAGCGGCCGCGATGGCGGCGTCGATGTTGGAGAGGTCGGCAATCTTGGAGACCCAGACGAAGGAGCTGGTTTGCTGCACCTTGTAGGTCTTGAGGGTGTTGACGATGTCGCCCTTGAGCAGGAACGAGCGGAGGGTCTGGTCGAGCTTGGCCGCCCATGACGGGTTGACAAACTGTGCCTTGCCCTGGAACGGGTTTACATCACTACTCGCAGCCCGGGGTTGCTTGGGGTTGGGAGCCGCAGAGACGAGGCCCCCAGTGGCGACAGCCACGAGCAACGACGAAGGACGCATGGCGTATCGAGCGTATGAAACGTGAACGAGAGACCGCGAACGATCGAAAGGGGGTCAAGGAAAGGACCGAAAGAGTGCAGCTCCGACTGACAGAGGGGACCCGACAGCTCCCCCTCGGAAAGAGGCTGCGAGCAACGGCATTTTGTATTCCATCATACGAAGCAAGCACCTCATACCCCGAGGCCATCACCATCCCATCCGGCACCTCACCCTCCGCCTGCTGGGCAGATGGCCCGCGTGGGCCCGCCGGCTCCGTAGGCCAAGGCACCACCACAGCAGGGGCGGCGCGGGTGAGCCGGGCTGGAAGGAGATTGCGTGCCGGCGCCACGGACAGAGATGGCGCCGACCCGCCCGGGACGGCACCGCATGGTGGTAGCCAAGAGCTTGGCCGAAAGTGCGTGCCCCGGGTTCTTATCCGAAGATCCGCATCCGCGATCCCACAGCCCTAAAGGGGCAAGAGACAAACACTCCCCGAGCAAGCCGTGCTGGAGGTGCGGCTCCGGCCAGCGCATGACGACCGAGAGTGAGCCACTTGAAGGGATGCCAATGTCATGCCAGATCTGGGCATCCGGACAATCGTCAAGGCATCCCGAAATTCGATGCTTGGTAGGATTCGCGCCAACGGCAGAACCGGGTAGCGAGGATATGCTTCGGTCCGATAAATCGCTCTTTATATCACTCTTCATACCACCTGGCTCTCTTCCGCTCGACCTCGCCGGAGATGGAGATGGCGGGACTGTCGAAACCGGTGGACTGGCGTCGATGTGCTGTAAAACGTGCCAGCGGCGACGCGCATGAGAATGGTTTGAAGGACCAACTCGACGATTTCTCGGAGGTTTGTCGGTTTCATCCGAATCGAGGGTTGGGGTTGATCGATCGACGCCGACCAACAGCCGGGATCATGCGCATTCCAGAACTTGCCGAAATTCTTCCTCGGCGCGCGGGAGGCAACATGATGCGGGGCAGGTGGGGCGGATGTTCCCCAGAAACACCACGAACGCTGCATCACATCAGAAACCGAGGACCTGACTAATGCATGCCAAATGCTGCACCCTGAATTGTCAACCCGCTGAACGTCCATGCCGATTCTTTTGCACCCGGACATAGCTCCAGCATCTTTCTAACTCCCGCCATTGAACTCACTCAATGCGCTCATAACCCAATTCCTTGCTCCAACTCGGTCCCTCCCCCTCGCGCAGACCCCGAACCTGGCCCCCAGGCTCCGAACCCCTGATTCCGCCCAAAAGTCCGAAAGCAACATTGGACTGTTTCCCGACCAGCTCCGCTCGCACGATGCCCGGCTCCGAACTGAGACAGCTGCAGTCGGACGGGACCCGGCTTCCGTCCTTTTACTCTCCCCGGCCGGGCGCCCGCGAGACGCCACACAGCGACGGAGACATCGAGCAGCCGGACTTCTCACTTGCCATTCCGAACCCCGCTTCCTCGACCGCCGAGGACGAAGATGATGCATCCCCAAACCCATTCCGGCTCCCGTCAACACCATTGACACAGCCGCCGCCGGCCTCGCTCCTCTCCCCCGCATTCACGCCACCCGCGACGCCGGGAACGGTGACGCCGAGCAAGGCAGCCGCTGCGTTACCGCGTGGCATCCCCGTCGACAGCTCGATACCGACGGGCGGATGTGGCAGCAAGCAGCCGCGCCTCCTCGAAACCCTTCCACATGTCGAATGCATCGTGCGCGCGCGGATCCCGACGACCACAGGGGCCGAGATGTTCCTTCACCTGTACACAAACAACGTCGACAACAAGGAGCATCTAGCCATCGTGTTTGGCGGGACCATTCGGAGCAAGTCGCTGGATGCCGTGAGGGAAGGAGAAACCGAGATGGATCGCCTTGTGAGGGGCGCCTACGCCGGCCGCCTCTACCCGGGGAGGACGACAAGCGGGCTGGCAGTGGCCACGCCGAGCCCCCAGGACGCGGCTTCGGAGGGCGTTGCGGGAGAGGCTCCCACCGAAGCGGCGCCCCTCGTCAGGATACACAGCGAGTGCTACACGGGAGAGACGGTCTGGTCCGCGCGGTGCGACTGCGGCGAACAGCTGGACGAGGCTGCGAGGCTGATGTCGTTGCCCAACAACACGGCCGGCGGCATCATCATCTACCTCAGGCAGGAAGGGCGCGGCATCGGGCTAGGGGAGAAGCTCAAGGCGTACAACCTCCAGGACCTGGGGTCCGACACGGTCGAGGCGAACCTGCTCCTGCGCCACCCGGCCGACGCCCGCAGCTACGGCCTGGCCACGGCCATGCTGCTCGACCTCGGCCAGAAAGATGTCCGGCTCCTGACAAACAACCCGGACAAGATCCGCGCCGTCGAGGGGCCCCACCGCGAGGTTGTCGTAAAGGAAAGAGTCGCCATGGTGCCGCTGTCCTGGAAAGGGAGGGGGGGCTTCAGGGCGCCAGAGGTGGAGGGCTATCTGAAGACAAAGGTACGACGAACCCTGCAACCTGACGCGCCCGATCCTGTGAAACTGACCGGAGTCTTGCTTGCACGCATCAGATCGAGAAGATGGGCCACATGCTGGATCTGGCAACCTTGCCGCGGTGAGGGGTCGTGTATTGTGCGGCGGCCACTTCTGTAATCTATTTGTACTCGCCATAGATACCTTTTGCATAGATCTCGGACGTGTTCTTTTGGGATTCTCCAGTCCGTCAACCGAGCATTCGGGAAGTGTCAAGCGTGTGTCGCGTGTGTTGATGAAACGAGGAGTGGGCGCGTTGGTGGTGCGATAAGCCACCGATAAGCGATCCGTTTGTCCTGATGGCGCTTGGCCCAAAAGTTCCCACGCGTCTCGGCGGCCATCAGCTCATCATGCTGTTTCCTAGTCGAGGCTGGGGCCATGTTGCGGTTCTTGCGACATCGATCCATACCCATCGGCAGCACATTACCCACGACTTGAAGCCGATCGCCATCAACGGGGCGCCGTAACCCACCTAAAACGGCGACATGAGGGACAGCAGCAGCCTTCGTCTGCGCCTGGTCGTGAGGCGCCATGCCCTCCCCGAGGTCCGCGTCGTCTTCGCCGTGCAGCTTGACGCCCACCCGACCATCGCCAATTTGCTAGAGCAAGTCAACGACATTGTCCCTCTGGAGGGCAACGATTGGGGTCTCGAAGACTACGCCGTCGAGCTCCGTGATTCCGCCGGCCATGGCTTCGACTGCCTGCACTTCCAGCAGGTTTCCGCCATCCTCAAGCCTGACGAGGAAGTACTGTGAGTCCAGTGTGCCGATTTCCCCGTCTTCCACTTAACAACCCAGCTGTTCTAATGCCTAGTCCACAACAGCATTCGGCCTCTAGACACCGGAGACCGACGGAAGCGCCGCTTGAACGGCAGGCACCAAATTTCGGCCGACGGCAAGCACCTCGTCGATGGTGTGGCCTTTGGCCGCCCACGTCTCAAGACCCCACGAGACCGACCTGCGGTCGATATTCCGCCCCTCAAACGCCGGAGGATCACCTACGAATCCGAAGACGACAACGAAGAGGAACCGACATTGCTTCTTACTGAGCACGGCGAAGCCGCCGGGTCCGATCGTCGTGGCCACCGCCTATGTGCTAGGTTTATCGACGTCGAAGGTGATGGATCGGAAGCAGACGAAGAAGATGGAGACAACGACTTCTTGGACGAGAACATCAACGAGGACGCTGACGAGGGAGATGGAGATTCGGGCCTGGAGAACGATCTCGGCGACTCTGACTTGGAAGCCGAGCTTCGGGGTCTCCAAGCAGATAACGAGCAGTGGCAAGATGGGGAGGCCGTGGAGTCCGTGGTTTCGAACAAGGCGGTCCCGCCGCCCGCGCCCGGGACAGCCGCAAGGCTAGATCTGGAGACACTTGATAAGATCTCGGCCCTTCGAGCTGCTTTTCCGACCGCCCAAGCCGACGCTTGCGAGAGCGCGCTGGTTCGGCATGGGGGAAGCACGGAGTTGGCATACCTCGTGTTGCAGTCCCGACATCAACCGCGCATGNCGCTTGACGCGATCCTCGCCCAAGCTAAGCTCTCTGCGCCGGAGGTCGCCGACGCTGAGGAAAGCGAGGCAGAANCGGTCGCCTCTCTAGTGAAGCACTTCGACCAGCACGGGTTTCCCAGCGGCTCTATCCTCGCCGGGACCGCCGCGGCTCAGATGGCCGAGGCTATGCGCCAATCCGGCCGCTTGGTAAAACCTCCAGTTCANACCAGGTTCTGCGATGAGGCTCAAGGAACGCAGACCCCTGAAGACGAAACCGCCAGAAGTGTGGGCGACAAGCAGAATGGCGACGACAGCGACAGCGACAGCGAGAGTGACAGCGGCCCCGAAGTTGCGTCATCCAAGGCCACCATGGCATCGTTCGGCGCAAGGGTCTCCGGCGTCAGGGGACCATCCGTGTCTGGCGAGAGCGAGAGCGAGAGCGATAGTGGGAGCGAAAATGACAGCTCCAGCCAGGGCCAGGCCAGTGACGGCGAGAACGACAGCGGTAGCGACGACAGCAGTAGCAGCGATGACAGTGATGGCGCTGGCGGTGTCCACCACGGTACCGACGAGAACTCCAGTCAAGCCAGCGACGCCCACAGTTCCGATGGCAGCTCGGCCAGCAGCGAAGAGAGCGACGAAACCGACTCAAGCGATGACGACTCAAGCGACGACGACTCCATCGATGACGACTCCAGCGACGACGACTCCAGCGACGACGACTCTGACAGCAGTGTTGATGGCACGTCCAAATCTCGCTCATCTCGGAAAGCGCTCATCGCTCTGGTGCGGCCATCGGGCTTGCAACACAAGCATCCCGAGAGGCAACAGTCTGGCAACGTTTGCGCGGAACCTCAGACCGGCTCGGTAGAAACAACGAGGCCAGTGCCGCCAGGACTAGGGAAAACCTCGACGCAGAAAAGAAACGCCCGCAGACGAGCTGCCCGCGCGGCACAAAACGCTGCGGCCGGAGAAGAACGCTTGTCACTTGCTGGTGGCCCGGAAGTGTTGCCTGTCACAGCCTCACAGGAGATTATCGCCTCGATCGCCGCCAAGAAAGCAGCTCTGCTTCAGAGCCTCAGCATCGCGCAGGGAGTGACACCGGAGCAAACTAGAGCCGCGGCCAGCTACCGCAAGGGCGACAGCTCCACTCTGCGCCAAGTGCCTGTAGCTGACGGGTCCATTCCGGACGCAACTTCTGACAGGACTCATAGGCCCATCAACGGGGGCTCTGCGAGATCCTCACCCCATCGAAACCCAAAGCTCGTCAGAGACACAGCGCAAAAGAATCCCGAAGCGTGGCGAGACAAAATCGTTTACNGCGCTGTGGAATGTTGCCANGATGGAGTCGAGCTGAGCGAGCCGCCGTTCCCCTTTGTCCAGCGATGGGACCCGCAGCAGCGATATTTCTCGAGAGATACCCACAAGCGCGGCGGCGGGTCAAAACGGAAACAGCGCAACCAGGAAGAGTTTCCCGACGCAGATGGCCGGCCGGGCGCAAAGAGGAGAAAACGCGGGGAGGATTCCTTGGGCTACGATGCTGACGATGACTACGGGGGGTCATACGTCAGCCACGACGGCACCACGGGCTTCGAGGAGACGGTGCTCAACTACGACGATGAGCCCCAGGAGGTCCAAGAGCAACCAGAGCACAACCTGGACGACGAAGATGACTCAGACTTGCCGCCAATTCCCACGGATGTCACAAGCTTGCCAGCTCTTAGTCCCAACGAGATCCGGGCCGGGATGATCCTCACATGGAAACAATGGCTGCTTTCCAAAGCCACCAACTGGCAGCCTCAGGTATCCGCCCTCACTGGTGTTGTGGTTGAGGTTTTGGATGGCAATGCCTTGACCATACGCCTGGCCAAGCGGGACCGGAACATTGACCACAGTGAGAAAGTCTACGATGATGACGGGAATCGGGTGTATGACAAGTTTGAGTTGCCCGGAATGGACGACGAAGACGAGGAAGCCGCTGAGCAAGGATACCGGACCTTAGACCTGGCGGATATGATGGAGCCACGCCTTCTTGGACCTGAGGCAGCCAGGGCCGCATCGCCGGCTCAGCAGCCGTTTGACTCCGCGCAGAAGGACGCTGCACCCGAAGCATCGCTTCCCGAGCCACCTGCGCCATCTGATGGCAGAATATCCGCGACCCCAACCGAGGCGGAGGCGGAGAAGAAAGCGGTCGATATCCGACAGATGGTCATGGACACCCAATCTGGAGGAGGTGGTCAGAGCATGGTTTCCGAAACCCCAGTTGACCGTGAGCCCATTGATACTTCCATCTCAGAAGACCGCCGGCATGAAATCAGCCTCCTCATCAACGATGCTGGTTTTCGGAAAGATGTCGACCCCTCGGTCACGGACATGACGGAGATGACGGACAATCCATGCTTGGATCCGAGCAGTCCGTCACGACAGCTGGAAGAAATGACCTACGACACAGCCATCGCCCCATCCGAGGTCTCAGAACCCCAGGTCCAACGGAGTCCCCGGCTCACCTCTCAGGCGTCGTCAGACAATCTCGACTCCCAGCCGATTTTTCTCGAGCCGTTCCACGGCTTCTCGGACCCCGTTCCAGAATCCCACGATGGACGGCCAGTTGCATATCCCAGACTGGAACTTCCACCTTCCGAGACAGGCAGCCTACACAGCGGGAGACAGGTTGATCCCGACTTCAGTATTGAGTTGGGCAACGATGAGTTCCACGATCTCGATGATCCCGCCGCCGTCTCTCGTTCAACCTTGGGCCGTCACAGTGAGGACGAACAAAACCTGGCCACCGAAATCCCGCGGCATGACAGCAGCGCAGGTTCCGAATCCGATTCATCCAACGCGTCGTTCCCTTCTCTGAGCGAAGTGTGGAGATCCGCCTCCGCTACCAGCTCCAAACCACCCGGCAAGCACTCGGTGGCGGCCGCCATCGAGGCCCGGAAGACGGTTGTTGCCCCGAGTTTGGAGTACGAGGAAGCCATGCGGCATCTTGACGACTCCGACGACATCTCCGATGATGACAGCAAGGAGCATCCCTCCAAACTCGCCCGGAAGCTGGTCGAGAAGCCCATTGAGAAGCCGAGGCCTAAGAAGTCGGCGAACAAAGTACTGCCCTTGGATCCATTCTTGTCCCCTCACGTCAAGGCCGAGCGCACCTCACCCAAACCAGCCCGTACCAAGACCCACGCCGCCAAAACTGCATGCACCAGCTCGCCGTTGGCCGTGCCCAAAGGGTCCCAGGTTATCTCCCTCCTGAGTAGCAGCCCCGAGCCCGAACTTGAAGAGCACTACGCGGACGACAGCATTGACGAGACCTACGATGAACCAAGCATGCCGGCCGGCTCGGGCTGGGTTCAGAAATCGCGCGCTCTCCGGGGTCTCAGCGTGCCGGCATCCTCAGCTCGACGGGATGTCACGCCCAAGAAGCTGGCCTCCTCGCAGTCGAAGCAGCCCGCGGTCAAGCGGCCAAGTGAAGCGCTGGATTCTTTGCTCGGGACAAAGAAGAAGGCTTTCGCGAATATCTTCTAAGTTGGGGTTTAGTTTTGCATTCCCGCTTGCATCTGCCGAGCCCGGAATATTTGATAGCACTTGTAATGATCATGCCGAAGAAGCTGTCGTTTGCTCACTGACCCGCCGATTCGTGCCCCAAAACACCATGACTGTCTCCATGAAGTAAATGCTTCCAAAGATCAGAACCGTGGTGCCTTTATCGCACTGCTCCGGCTAACCACCTGGTTGTATTTGATCAGACATTGTACATCATGATCAAAGTTGAAAGAACACTTCCCTGTCCGATGCCTGCCCCTCAGTGTGCGCCTGGCGAGGCGTCTCGTTTGGCCCATATCATATACGCCCTTTTTCCATGATAACCCATCACAAAGCCATTCCACCCGGAATCCTGTAAAATGGCGGGCCTGACGGGCGGGCTTGACTTGGGGATGGTTTCAATGTTCTCCTAAGACTCAAGTCAACGGGGGCACATGTTCTCCAGATGGCGGAACCGACGGGATTCCATGACTCTCGTTTCCGGCGTTTGAGGGTGACGTGAAGGTTGTCAGGTCACACGCGTAAAGTACCTGAACTGCTGCACACGGCTTCGAGCCAGATGAGGTTGGCTCTGCCCTGATGCAAAGTGCCTCGCACCGAGGAGAGAAGGTACGGCGCGGGCTTGTTTTGGGTCACAACATCACCGCGCAGCCAAGTCCAGGCAAGTCCCGGGGGTCGATATGGGAATCCTCGGAGCCGGATGCCGGAGAGCAAAGTCCCAGGGCGAGATGCGAGTTGGGAGGCGGGAGGGCGTGTTCGCCAGATGTCGGTGCCCGAAGGGATGCTGAAGTTGGCTTTTCCTCTCCGGCCAGGTTCACTTATCACAGCCTGGCCATCGCGCAGTCGGATGCGGTATCATACGTCGCGGAAGCTGGAGGCCAGGCGTTGTCAAACGGTCAGTGGACGGGTCGTCGGTTTCTGTCCAGTGGTTGAGCTGTCGATGAATGACCTGGAGCTGTGTGAAATGTCAAGTAGCGTAGAGAACCGATCTGCTGCCCCTACGCGGGGACGACTTGAGAGACCGCCATCCTCACAGCCCGCCGGATCCATCACGCCCGAGCTCGGCCTCGACTTGGTAACCGACGACGCCCTGTATTGAATGCTATGGTTTTGCCAGAATCATCGAAACCCCGACCGTCACGCCTCCATCGTCAAGTCCAGTTGCATGTTTCCGGCGTCAAGTTTGCCGGATGCAACAAGCAGTCCAGGGTAATGCACAAAGCCACAGCAACGTCCCACCCGCCAAGATACCCGGTATAACAGACGACGCCAAAAAGAAACGCCAACCGTCTATTTCTCCTTCTTGGGCTTGGGGCCCTTGACCTTCGCCGTACCCCGCAGGGTCTTCTGCCGGTTCTTGCGCTGCTTGCCTGTGGAGCGGGAGGAGGGTCAGCCATTGCCATTCCCAATCGACCAAACGCCGCTGTCGTCGAATCGGAACTGCCTGCATCGTGGGGGGGAACGTACGCTGCTGCCTGCTCGCCTTCTCAATCTTGGTGGCGAGGCCAACGCGGACCAGCCTGTAGTGGGGCTCGAACTTCTTCATCGCCTCGGGGGAGTCGTAGACGAGGGCAAAGCCGGTGGTCTTGCCGCCACCGAACTGGGTCCGGAGGCCGAAGACGCTGACCTGGTCCTTCTGAGCCTTGTACAGGCCGGCGAGCTTGTCGCGGAGCTCCTCCTTGGAGATGTTGGCGCGGTTCGGGTGGAGGATGTCACTACGGGCGGAAAAAGCGACATGTCAGCACCTTGTCATCGGCCAGAGATTCGGCAACCCGGATA
>FJWA01003528.1_pt1 | contig 12454 bp, 12 predicted proteins | sample 1011891 | NCBI WGS metagenome assembly FJWA01 (sample SAMEA3912450, study PRJEB9761) | metagenome | biome: forest; material: soil | place: USA | collected 2011-06-22 | depth 0.1 m
CGCCAGTAATTAAGCAGTGATTTTCACCTTTGACACGTCCAGCGTCTCGGTGTCTACCAAGACGATCTGACGTGTCGCTGCGAACGAGGGCACCAGGATCAGCCGCACCATCTGGCCCTGCGGGCCCTCGATGACCTTGGTCCCGAACTCGTCTTGGCTGCCTACGAAGTAGAGGTGCGGGCACTCCTTCATGGTGAAGGGCTCGTCGTCTTGGAAGGGGTAGGACCCTGTTTGTGCGGTGCTGCAGTCAGTGTCTCGTTTTCAACCTAACCTTGGGAGTATGGGCATGGAGGGGGGAACTTACAGAGGGTGTCCGGCGCCGTCGGCGCGCTGCACCGCCACCGGCACATGGCCTCCATCATGCCCAGCCTGTCGTCGCTATCGACGTACTTGCAGATGTCGTCCAGGTTCTGCCCGCCCGTGCCGAGCACCCGCCACCCTTCGACCTCGCCCTCCCAGGGGTTGGTCACCGGGTCCAGCCAGCCGGGCTCTGCCGGCGCCGACGCCGAGCCGGGGAGAGCGGTGTAGGCGCGTGCCTTGGGGAACATGGCCGAGTGGATCGGCTGTTGCGGGTAGCTCGTGTTGGCGGGGTCGAGGACGCCGGGGAGGAGGGTGATCGGCATGGTGGGAAGGAGGGTGGAGAGGAAGGTGTCGAGGAGTTGCGAGGGGAGTGGGTTGTACGAGGAGCTGTCGTAGCCGTACTTCTTGTTCGACTTTTTGTCTGCTGTGGTGGTGGATGTAGCTGGGTCGTGGTCGGAGGGTTTGGCGATGGAGTTGCCGGCGATGATCAGTCGGGAGATGTGGGAGAGCTCGGACTGCGCCGCGGGGTCGAGCGCTTCGCCCAGGAGAAACTCGAGGAGCAGGTTGAGCTCCATCGCGTACGAGGTGTCGGTGCCGGAGAATTCGAGGCCCGAGACGATGGCGATCTTTTTGGAGGGCTGGGAGCGGGATGGGAGGTCGGCCATGTCGACGTCTTCGTCTTTGGCTTTGGGCCTCTTGGTGGTGCCATTGGAGGCGGGCTTGGAGAGCGACCAGCGATCGGGCTGGGGTGGCAGGTCGGCGAACTTCAAGTCGATCACGTCGAATTCGCCGTTGGCGTTCTCGGTGCCCATTACGGCGATGATGCAGCCGGTAACGAGGAAGTAGTCCTTGAGGGTGTTCCCGACGAGCCGGATGCGGCCGGAGTCGTCTTCGAGCATGATCGAATCCTTGCCATCTTCCTCGGAGTAGTAATGGTCGGCTGTGGTAGGGGCCGAGATCCAGCGCTGCAACAAGGTCAGCCAAGTGCCGTTCGTCTGATGGACAGTGGCCACTTACGTCCTTAGACACATCCTCGAGTACGCTGGGCTTCAGAGGCATGTCCATGTAGACGGTGCCGACGACCCAGCACAACTGCCCTTGGCGGACGTCCAAGACCCGGTCCACCTTGGTCGCAGTCTCGCCGCCCAGAACAGTGCCCTCCCATGCTGCAATCGCAACCTCTTCGACCGCAGGCTTTATCTTGGCAAGGCGCAGAAAGTATATATCGGCAAACTGCTGCTGGTGCTGGCGGTCCTGGGGGAGGGTAAAGCTGTGGAGGGGTTGGTAGTTCGACTGGGTCCGCTCCAGAAGCTCTGGTGTGTGCTCGCTGAAGCAAGCAAAAAGAGTGATTAGCCACGGATTTGTTTCCGGTAGTTTTAATTCCACTTACCCCGGCTTTTGAAGCAGACTTGTGTCTGCGATCTCGTCGAGCGTCACCATTGTGCCGGCCGGTGCTGTCGAGGTGCTGTTTAGGTCCGGATTGTTCAGTTCAGGTTGCAGCTTGCAAGAGACACGGTCGGTGGAGGAGACGCGACGAGATTCAATGCATCCCTGCAGGGTCTTGCGTGCCAGGCACCCCGCTACTTAACGCTAACAGGGGTGCGCTGCGATAAGATAGGATCGTGGGGTCTCAATGCAGGCCTGGCGTTGCATGCAGGACCAAAAAAAAAATAAAAAAAATCGAGATCGCAACAACCCGTGAGACATCTACTGAGAAGGCTTTTCCACCAATTGTGCACCGCCCAGGCTCGAATCCGACTGCAAAATTGCCCCTTAAACCCAACTCCGCCATCGAGCCACCGAACTGAACATCCACAACCAGACCGCGCAATGGACGAGCCAATGGCAGACGTCCCCGAGGCGCAGGTCAAGGTGACCTTCACCACCACCGAGGCCGATCTCCAGCTTCCCGAGAGCAAGCGACAGCTCCTCGTCCCCGCAGACATCCGCCGGTATGGCCTTTCCCGAGTCCTCAACTCCGAGTCCATGCTCGACACCGGGTCGCTCCCCTTCGACTTCCTCGTCAACGGCAGCTTCCTGCGCACCAGCCTCGAGGACTACCTCACCAGCAACGGCCTCTCGCTCGAGACAAACCTCACCCTCCAATACGTCCGCAGCTTAATACCGCCCGTCTACGAGGCCAGCTTCGAGCATGACGACTGGGTCAGCGCCGTTGATGTCCTCTCCCAGACCTCCGCTTCCGGTCGGTGGTCGGGCGACAGCTTCCAGCGCGGCCAGGACCGCATCCTGTCTGCCTCGTACGACGGCCTGCTGCGGATATGGAACGCCTCTGGCCAGGTTATCGCGACGTCCCCCTCAGGCAGCCACGGTGGACACACAGCCAGCATAAAAGCCGCCAAGTTCCTCACCAACAGCCAGCTCGCGTCCGCCGGGATGGACAGGACGGTGCGGGTATGGAAGTACACCGAAACCGACCAGTTCTCGGGCGACCTCAAGCCGACCCTCGAGCTCTACGGCCACAGCGGCTCCATCGACTCTCTCGAGGTCGATGGCGCCTCCAAGCGCATCCTCACCGCCTCCGCCGACGGCGCCATCGGATTCTGGAGCACATCCAAGACCTCCGCACCGGAAGCCGACGCCTCGCTGCTGCCCGGCGCGCACACCTCCAAACGCCGCAAAGTCACCACCTCCCTCACCGCCGCCCAGCGCGGGCCCCTCTCGCTCATGCAAATCCACTCGGCCCCCGCCACCGCCGCCGTCTTCGACCCGCGCGACCGCACCGTCGGCTACTCCGTCTCGCAAGACCGCACCGTCCGCACCATCGACCTGACGACCAGCTCCGTGGTCAGCACGCTGACCACCTCCCACCCGCTCCTCTCGCTGTGCGCGATCCCCCGCGCCGGCGGCGCCCCCTTGCTCGCCGCGGGCACCGCCGCGCGGCACATCACCCTCGTCGACCCGCGCGCCAGCACCTCGACCACCTCGGTCATGACGCTGCGCGGCCACACCAACAAGGTGGTCAGCCTCGCGCCCTCGCCCGACAACGAGTACTCGCTCGTGTCGGGCGCGCACGACGGCACGTGCCGCATCTGGGACCTGCGCAGCGTGCGGCCCGCGACCAAGGACGAGGGCGGGCTGGGCAGCGTCAGCGAGCCCGTGTACGTCATTGAGCGGGAGAGCAGGCAGGGCGGCGGCGGCAAGAAGAAGGCGGTTGCGGGCGAGGGGTGCAAGGTGTTTGGGGTGGTGTGGGACGGGCTGGGGATTTTCAGCGCTGGCGAGGATAAGAAGGTCCAGGTGAATTCCGGGCGGAACGTGCTCGCTGAGTAGGGGGACAGCGAAGATGAGGTGGAAATGAAAGGCGTGTGGGGGGATAGCCTATGTCTGTGCAAAAGATGGGGAGGTTATATACCCGGATATGTAGTGAATGGATAGATTGGGAAGGGTTCATACTCCAAACCATCCTCGTCCTCCGCCGTCTTCGACAATCCACGCAACAAGATGCCCCGAGCCTTTAACCACCCGCCTCCCTCCATTCCACACGTCCGGACGTTCGCGCCCTCCTATCCGTGTCTCACTACCCATCCCGTAGCCTCCTACGCACCGACCCAGCCCGCACCCTTTCGCATCGTGGAGCCTTGAAACTCACCGGTTTTCTTTAATACCGGGGCTTTCTGCCGTTGACGATGTCGATGTCGTTGACCATCCCAACCGCAGAGCGCATAGAACTCGAGGCTCCCGTGCAGGCGGGTTCCGCGACGCGGGGGCCATCGGGAGTCGTGGATCGTCGTGGCTGGGATGGCTTGGGTTTCGCAAGCGAGGAGAATGTGATCAATCCCGGCTTGGGTGTTGGGAATGCCGGACGGCGGGAGGGGGGGCCGAATCTGTCCGAATTCATAGAGTTACGATGGCCTGTTTGGTTTGGACGTCGCTGATGCTGCGAGAAGGGTTTGTGGCTCGGAGTCATGGACTGAGCGAGTGTTAGAGTTAGGGCAAGGTTTGTTTTGGGTTGAGTTGGACTAACGGTTGAGGAAGGGGGGCTGTTTGGTCGTCCTTTTGGTCGTCCTCGAGGTTCGTTTCGACCTCTATGTCTATGTCTTCCGGGTTGAAGTCGACTGAGGGTTGAGGAAGGGGGATTGTTTGGTCGTCAGGTTGCTTTTCTTGGTCTAGATTTGTGTCTTCAGAGCTCGGCTCGACTGAGAGTCGAGGGACAAGGGTTGTTTGGTCGTCGGCGTCCTTCTCCGACCCTAGCTCTGCGCTCTCGGGGTCAGGCTCCTGCTCTTCCGCGACTGCTGGGATGACCGGCTGGGGGAGGGCGATGGGGAGATTGAGCTCGGCGTGATGGGGGCGGGGAGGAACACTCTCGAGATTCTGGCGTTGGTGTTCGAGAATAGCAAACAATTGGACAGCGGCGTACGCGTCAGAGGACGAGTCTGCAACGGTCAGTCAAGCCGTCACGTCGTTGCAGTGGATGACTTACACATGATTTGGTTCGTGTTCAGCCGTTTCGTCCAGTCGCTCTCGCGAACGTCGCTGCCCTTGAACAAGGGTAGACCGAGGCACTCTTGAACCTGCGTGGCTAGGGAAACAAGGCGTCTGTTGACCAGTGCATGCTCGCCGCTCTTGGAGTACTTGACGAGCTTGTAGAGATGGCTAAGCTCGAACTGGCCCCTGACCTTGATGTCCAGGTACCCGGACAGGCGCGTACAGTCGCCTTTGATCGCAACGCCAATCTTGGTGATGTCGGGATCCTCCAAAAGCTGCTTCAGAGACGGGGCGACCAACTTGTCCTTCTCGGGATAGGCGGCAATCTGAAATAGCCCAACCCGGCTGGGAGAGGCCAGCTGCACGAGGGACACGTTCTTCCTGGGGCCCGAGGTCTTGGTTGCGTTTTTTGCCCACTCCAAGTCCAAACCGAGGATCTTCTCCTTCAGGAAGTACTCTTTGACGACACGCTCGGTGGTAGTAGAGCTTGTGCAGTAGTGGACTTTAACCTTGGCGTCGAGTGTACCGTCCTCGCCCGGGCCGCGATACATGTGGTAGCCCCAGAAAGATTCGGGCGTCTCTTCAGCGGCCTTTCTGGCCTTTCGAAATGCCTCATCCGACATCTTGAACTCCAGGGGCGTAAATGGAGCAGACTGGGGACCTGTGTCCTTGTGTTTCGACTCCCCCGCGGTGTCGGGCACGGCAGCCTCTTCTCCCACCACGGTCGGAGTTAAAGCGGTGGAGATGGTACTGTTGGTTGTAATTGTTGTGACAGCAGCGCAAGGTATCACCGGAGTGGTGGCCACGCCGCCTTGTGAGCCCTCAGCCTGCTTGGAAACTGAGAACTCTTCGAGCGCGTTGGGCGTCGGCAAAGCTTCCGGCGGACAGGCCTGGCTTTCGGCGGAGGCAACCGGCGTGGGTACGCTGTAATTCCTCGCCAGCGGCATTTGAGGATAGGCCACGCTGCCACCGCCAGAAAACACAATGCCGCGACTCATGTGCCACAGCTGACGTGTGGTCTTTCTAGCACTCATTCTCACAGAAGGGCGGTATCTTGTGGGCCGAGTTAGTGATGGGGACCGGACACCACCATCACCGTCACTTACATACATGGACAAGATGCTGCGGGAGTGCGTTGAATTGGAGAACAGCGAGCGGCGACGACAATAACGACGGCAACGGCAACGTTCGAGAAACCCCCGGGCAGCCAACTTTATAGTGTTGAACGAGAGGACAGAGCCATGACAAAGTGTCATGACCGGTGGCACCCAACCACATCGAGGTGGACTCGGGTTGTAGGCAGACGCGCTAACCTTTGGATGAAGAGCAGCCAGAAGCGGGATGAACCCCGAACCGGTTCAAGGCACAGCGAGCGTAACGTGTAACTGTATTGTACGGTAATTACAGCGTTGTGTTACGCCGCAAACATCTCCACTGCAACAAGCTCCTTGGACTGCTGTGGGCCTGGGCTTGCTTCGTTCACTGACCACCAAGCCAGGCCCTTGAATTCCCCAAGAAAGCCGCGAAGCCCCAGACACCATGGCCTCCCAACTTCTCCCTCTAGGTACACGCATACTACCCACATCGCTGCTCTTAAGATTTGACCAGCCCGGCTGACCCTTCCGACAGAACTCATCGACAAATGCGTCGGGTCCCGCATCTGGGTCGTCATGAAGGGCGACAAAGGTATCCTCCACCCTCCCCTCCACCCCCTTGTCAACCCACGAGCCTCGGGGACTAACAATCTCCTCTCAGAATTTGCCGGCACACTAGTCGGGTTTGACGACTACGTCAGTACGTTACCCGCCCTCCCCTTCCTGCTCTTCTCTCTCTTCAGCTCTCCGGAGGATGCTAACTGCACACAGACATGGTCATGGAAGATGTCACCGAGTTGTAAGCACCTTCGGGAGCCCATTCGCTCCCCTTCATGAACCGTGCTGATGCCGATGCCTTTCAGCGACTACTCTGGCAACCACACCAAGCTCAAGAAGATTCTGCTGAACGGGAATAACATCTGCATGGTAAGCAGCCCCCTTCTTGCGGGAAAGGAAAGTTGACGTGTCTGACGGCGTCCGCAGTTGATCCCTGGAGGTGAAGGGCCGACGGCTACAGCCGCATCATGAATCGGATGAAGGGCGAGGTTGAGAGATGTTTGGGTCATCGGGGGCGTTGGAACCAATCTTGGGCAGTTCAGATTCTTGCGAGGGAGACGATGGGCGGGAGCTGGGCTTCACATTGCTCAACGAACATCACCAAGACATGCCTACCCGCTGAATTGAGGTCCTCTCGGCCCGGCCACCACAAATATCCGTGTATCTATGTCTCATAAGCCGTGGCAGCTCAGGCAGGAGATGGATGCAGCCCATCTACGATAATCATCGACCGCATCCGCAGGCCCCGAAAATGCGAACAGAACAACAGTAACAGTCGACATAGAGCCCGTTCCAAATCCCAAACGCCGTTCCAAAACGCCCCAACCCAAATTTTGCACGGGACGGACCAAGAACAAAAGCCTGCCCTCTCCCACCGATTAGAACCCATTCTGCCCCGAGGGACCGCCGCCGGGAGCACCGCCGCCGCCGGCGTTCTCGCCCTGGTCCGCATATTGCCTGAGGGCAAGCTCCTTCTGGAACTCGCGGCCGAGCTGCCCGTACATGGCCACCAGCTGCTTGCAGACCGTCACGAGCGCCTCGCGCGGCGTGACGGAGCCGTCGGTCTGGATGCGCAGCAGGACCTCGGGCACGTTCGGGTGGCCAACTGGAATCGCAGGGTAAGTTTGTGAACAGCGTGGGGAAGCGGCGAGGGAGCCTACTCTTGTACGCCGCCAGCATGACGTGGGGCGCCATCTTGAGGTAGACGCTGAGCAGGTTGCCCAGGGTGTGGTCTTCCTTAAGGAGGAGGAAGTCGGAGCAGTTGGACATGCCTGGTGAGGGATGGGCTCGTTAGAGTTCGACGAGCGATGCCGAAACACGGGCAACCGCCGACTTACCGCTCACCACCTTCTCGGTGATCTTCTTCTCTCCTTCGGAGAGGACGAAGAGCTCGAATCTGTCATGGAGTCCAGTTAGAATGGCGTCCTGCCAAGTGGGGGAATCGCTGCACTGAATCGCCCGACCCGTCCTGGAGGTTGTCGTGGTGTCTGTAGTTGACCGTGCCCATGGCGACAGCAAGCAAAGCTTGAAGCTCGTGCAACGCAGTTGTCGAAACCTTGCTTTTTAATGCCGGGTCGGGGTTGCTGTGTGTGTGATGGAGCCGAGAAGGGAGTTTGCAGGACTTGGATTGCAAGTTTGTCGGCAGCCAGGTCTCAGGCACTTTGATCATCCGGTGCACTGCAGAGCGTGGCGTGGACAATAAAGTTGCTCTCCGCGGGGCCCTCCAGCGTAGACGCGTTACGGCGCGCGCGGGTGGAAATAAACCCAGCGGCATCTCGTTCGTTTGCTGGGAAGGTGCAACCGCCTCACGGCTGGCAGGCAGCCATCCCTCAGCCAAACGGCCCAGCTTCCTCTTCCCAGCAGAACACGGCCTCGGCCCGATACACACTGAACATGCCGGTTTCCCTTTCAATCCGTTGATGCCAGAATCGATGGCCTGCTTCTTTGACCTTCCCCGGAGCACTCGCTCGCCCATCCAGTCCACCAGAAAAGGGAGAGACAAGAACCGGAAGTCGTGACCCACCTATCCGGAGCGTTCATGGTGGCTGAGGCAAATATGTGATATCGAAATGCTGATCTAGATGGCAAGCAAAAAGCAACGCTGGGTAGCGATATTGGATGGCGATGCGAAGAAGGGGGATAGTGCCTTCGTGATGCAAGTGTGGTGAAGTTCTGATATTGGAGTTTCAAAGCCAAGAGAAACCGAAGCCCACCCACTCACTGCAAGCAGCGTTAACCCCCTGTTGGTCCGTGCACGAGCCACCAAGCCATGACGGAATCCGCAGCCATCTAAACTTTCAAGTCCAAGTTGACTTCTTTGTTGGGGGTAGGTAGGTAATCATGTGAAAATTATTGGGATTGACGGTATTCCTCTCCTATCTACCCAACCATGCACATCTGCCTTCTAATGTGTGCATGGCCGATCTGTCTGAAGCTCTGAACCTCTCTCTCCCTCTCCCATGCCCATCGCTGTATCTCTATAGGATAGGGACTGATCTACGGAATAAAGAACAGACCTGGAAAGAGAAAAGAGTACTAAGAAACCAACCAATTATCAACCAAAACTTATCTCCCAGCTCCGCCATGCAATGAAACGCCCGATGCTCAACCATGCTCAGTCATGCTCTCTCTCTCTCTCCCGACAACAAGGAAATGACGACGACAAGTCGTGTGCAAGAGTCTCCGAATCTTCCCATCCTCCCACTTACAGCCCCTACAGCCCCTTCGTGTTGCAGTGGCTCGGCAGCTCGCCACCGCCAGAGTCACTCGCCCAGCTCATCACCGTCAAGCTGGTCGTGTAAGCCATGGCAACGAGGCCAAAGATGCACAACAGAACGTCAGACCACCGGCGGATGGCCGACTTGGCCACACCCCTGTAATGCAGCATCGGCTGTATCTTGGTTAGCAACAAATAGTTAGGCAGAGAAAGCAGGTATAGGCACGTACCGGATAGATATACACCAACGGGATGCACGCAAAGTTGCCGACCAGCGCGACAAACTTATCCAGGTTATCCGCGCCGCCCCAGGCCACGAGCGCGCAGAGGGCCACCAGGAAGAAGCGGTACACATTCTTCTGCCACTTGATGTACGGGTTGTACTTGCCGCTCTTGGTAAAGAGCGCGTTCTCGGTGATGCGGATGGCCGGGAAGATCTGCAGCGGCGTGGACAGCAGGATGGCCAGCGAGTAGAGGAACTGGACGCCGTTGACGAGCTTGTCGTCCTGCGGCAGGTTGAGCAGCACCACCGTCTCCGTCTTGGAGCCGTAGGCCGCGTACGAGACGGCGCCCATGACGATGAAGAGCGTCGAGATGATGATCATGACGACGCCCATGACCTGGGGGAACTTTTGCGGGTGGCGCATGGACTCCTGGATCGGAATGATCAGGCCGATGCCTTCGAACGTGAAGATGGCCGTGCCGATGAAGAGGGTCCAGTCCTTCTTGTTGAACATGATGATGTCCGCGAGGCCCGACGTGTTGAGCGTGAGGATGTCGTAGTAGAAGAGGTAGGCGAGGCCGATGACGATGAAGGCGTCGGCGATCAGGGCGGTGAAGGCCAGCTTGCCGATATCGCGGATGAGGGAGAAGGGCAGGAACACCACCATCTGCATGATGATGAGCCACGTGATGGGGATCAGCGTCTTGCAGTCGGTCACGGCAAGGACGAAGGCTTGCAGGTTTTCTGAGGTGAAGACGATGTAGGCCGCCACGAAGCCGATCTGGCTGAGGACGATGGAGGCGAGGATCAAGTTCCTCATCCACGGGCCGTAGAGAATGCCGCCAATGTCGCCGAAGGAGCCGTCCACCTTTAGCCTGGTCGTGACAAGCAGGACAAAGCAGTAGTAGCTCAGGGCCGCCACGAAGAGTAGCACCAGATTGCTGAAAAGCATGCCGCCGTTGAGGTACGCGCGTGGGAGGAACAAGACACCGGTACCGACAAAGGACTTGAGGAGGAGGAGCGCGGCGCTCATTGGGCTATTCTGGCCGCTGCCTCCGCGCCCTCTCCTCCTCCTCTTGTGTCGGGAAGGCGTCAGCAATGCGCTCTCTTCCATCGGTTCCTCGTCCGAGCCCTCCTCGTAGATGTCGCCCTCGCTGCCCGAAGTGAAATATTCGCCCGGCCTCAACACCTCGTCGTCTTCCTCGAGTTCCTCGCCGGCAAAGTGGCCATACAGAGTCAGGAACTCGAGGAAGCTGCTCGTGAGCATCCGAGGGGGCGCCTGGTTCTGGGAACTGCTCGAGCCATGTTCCACCTCGTCCGGGTCCCTGGCTGCGCGGCGGATGAAGTTGCGCCGGAAGCCTCCGGGGACCTTGATGTTGTTGATATCGAGCTCCTCGGTCTCGGGTTCCGGTCTCGGATCGCTGAAGCTCTTGCTGCGCTGCATCCTGCTCTGCTGGTCCGCGTCTTCTGTCCATTTGTAGATTGGCCTTGTGATGTCGCCTCCGAGCAGCTTCAGACTCGAGAACTCGTCGTCCATCCCGGACGTTGCCGCACCGGCCAGCTGTTTGCCCTTGGGCCCATTGCTGGCATTCCTCTGGCCGTCGTCTGACCCGCCGTCACCCGGCTGGACTAGATGCCTCCTGATGATCTCTGGGTCCTCGTATGCGCCGCCTGCCCATTGTCTCCTCCCGTCAAACGATCCATAGTTTGTAGGCGTCGCGGAGGCCGGGGCGTTGAGGGATGCTAGGGCTGGAGATGCTGCCCGAACCGGCGGTGTGCCGAATCGCGGCGGTGACGCGCCGAGGGAGTTGGACAAGGCAGCGGCGAGGGCCGAAACACCGGGGCCAGCAACGTGCGAGCCGGCACCAGGAAGGGGAGTCAAGTGGCCGGAACCAGGCTCCTCACCAGTTGGTACTTGTAAACGACTCGCGGGCGACGAGCCGAGCGCGACCGAGGAGACGAGACGAGCAGTGGACTCGGCGCGGCCAACGGACCGACCTCGGAAGGAGCCCGGCGACGACGCCAAGTGCTGTATCGGCGGCGGCGAGTTTCTGAACGAGTTCGACATGGTTGCTGTTAGTGTTGTTTTTGACGGCTATGACATGCCTGTGTGACGGCGCGGTGTTGATAGTGGGTGGTCGGGAATCCCAACAAGGACTTCGATGCGGCAATGGTCGGTCAATCAACGCTGAGCGACCAGGCCAACCAACGAGAGCGGCGCAGCTGATAAGCTCAGCTGAAAGCGAGCGGGCGACGGTGGCAAAAGGAGAAATCGGCTTGAATGAGGGTTGGAAAAGAGTTTCNGACAGAGAAGTCAACAGGGAAGTCGGAGCAACAGAGAAGAACCAAATGCCCGCTCAGGTGCTGTTGGCTTGTGACTCTGGCGATGCCGGCTCGGGTGTGACCGATAGGGACGGATGGGGATTGGGGCTGGCTGTTCGGCGGCCTGCTGACAGTGCTGCGCGCTGCGGAGGCGGCTGGGGAACCGCCCGGATCCACCCCCACGGTATGACCCACTGGTCCCTTGCACAAACGCCCAGCCCGAACCCTGGATTGGGGAACGGTGCCTGCCGGGGCGGTCTGGAAGATCCTGGATGGGTCGTGTTGCCTGCCCGGTGCCTGGAGAGATTCCCTCCTCTTCAAAGCCTGGAAAATGACGTCGGTTTCCCCAACGGCGTGAGTGACAGGCTTATGGCCTCGGTTCAGACGACACGAACACTCACACAGTAATTCCATCAATACCGACTCATTCTTTTGGCTTGCTTGTAAGGCTTCGTCGTCCTGGATCTAGCTGGGGTTCCTAGCTTTGCAATTGCGGCCAAGGTCGAGCCGCCTCCAGTCGCGACTCGAGACCATCCCATCCCTTCTCGTCCTCCCCGCAGTTCCTCCTCCTAGCGGAGTCGATATCCCCGCCCTCCTCGAAGCGATGCCCGCTGTGGTGCATCGATTTTCTTGAGACGCCTGGGAGCTGTCTTTGACGGGTGTGCACCCTGACAGAGGACACGGTTGGGTCCTGGACGGTCCAGGGGACGGCGCTGCGGCTGGCAGACCCTCTCCCTACTTCTTGGTTGTGAACCTGCATGGCCCATACTACTAGGAGTACTCTGTCTCTGGCTGCTG
>FJWA01004018.1_pt1 | contig 12433 bp, 7 predicted proteins | sample 1011891 | NCBI WGS metagenome assembly FJWA01 (sample SAMEA3912450, study PRJEB9761) | metagenome | biome: forest; material: soil | place: USA | collected 2011-06-22 | depth 0.1 m
CACTTACACAGTACCTAATTGATGCTGGCGCAGCGATGACGTCATGTTGCTTCTTGCATCCGAGTCCAAGATCCAACTTGCAAGTTGGTTGTGGCGCTGCCGAAGAAGAGGCGGATAGGTAGTTGGGGTCTTCTCGTATCTCGAACTTATGACCGCTTTTTGTTCTGGCTTAAATGCTTTGCCGGTTCATACACCTGGTAGATCGCCGCCATGTGGTCACTTGTTCAACATCGCCGACTTCAAAAAGGGGCTACCAGTACCGGCAATCACAACACCAACAGCACCAGCAACAACCAAAATGAAAACAATGGCGATTTGGTCTCCAGGACCACGACGGGCGACGCCGAGAAGCCAGATTCTTCCTCGGGTCTGCATGGGTCCAAGAAAGACAACAGGGTCTACATCCAAACAGCCAGCGATGAAGATCCGCTGGACCCGCGCAACTGGCCAATGCTCGACCGGTCCAAGAACATCGCCATCTTGGTGTACCTGATTTTNGTCCAGGCCTGGGCNGGCGCANCCGAGTCCATGGCCAACAGCACCGCAAGCAGCGAGGAGGGCCACAGCAAGGTCGCCGAGAACCTCATTGTTGCCATGTACCTGTTTGGAATAGGCTCTGGTTCCTTGTTCGCTGGCCCTATATCAGAGTCGGTTGGCCGCAATCCGACCTACCTCATCCCGAGCTTTTGTTTTCTCTTCTTCGTGCTCGGCGCGGCCCTGGCTCCCAACTTTGGCGGCCGTCTTGCCTGCCGCTTCTTCATGGGCTGGTTTGCCAGCGCTACCTTGACCATCAACGGTGCGAGTGTGAAGGATCAATTCCGCTCTGTGAAGCGCGCGTTTGTCTTTCCTGTTCTCGCGTGGGCTAATGTGGCTGGTAAGCGTTACCTTGATGGCTTTTACACAGACTTACCCAACCGCAAAGCTGACAGGTCACGTTCTATAGCACCTATGATTGCACCCGTCGCATGCGGCTGGATCGTTCAGAACTCCAACCTGGGATGGCGCTGGACTGAATGGATCACGCTGATCATCTCGGGTCCCGCAGTTCTCCTGGCCTTCTGTTTCCTCCCCGAGACATACCTCCCACTCCTGCTGGATTGGAAAGCGGCCGGTCTGAGACGAGCCACCGGCGACAAGCGGTATGTCTCCCATCACGCCGAGTCAGGCACGTTCAAGGAGCGGCTGAAGAAGGGCGTCACGATGCCACTCAAGTTCTTCTTCACCGAGCCGGTCATTGCCGTTCTCGGCGTCTATCTCATTTTGCTCTACGTTCTGCTGTTTACCTTTCTATCGGGCTTTGACTACATCTTCAAAGACACGTATGGGCTGTCAACCGGGATGACCGGCTCATGCTTTGGTGCCATTGCCGCGGGGGCAACCGCATTCACACTGCTTGCGCCGGGCCTGTACAGCGCGGCTCGCCACAAGACGGAGCACGTCAGAGGGGCATCCGTGTCACCAGAGTTCCGCCTCTGGCCAGCTATTGTGGCCGGTCCATTGCTGCCCATCTCATTGTTCTGGCTCGGGTGGGGAAACTACAGCAGCATCTCCATCTGGTGCAGCCTGGGAGCGTGCTTCCTCTTTGGCGCCGTCACGATCGCGATCTACGTCAGCAGCTACGAGTATATCACTGACAGCTACGGAGATCACTCTGCCATGGCGCTGTCCAGCATCACCTTTTTGCGGTACATGATTGCCGGGGGGATGGTCATGGCATCAAGGCCAATGTACAGTGGCCTCGGGGTCCACTGGACTATGACGCTGCTCGGCTGCATTGCTGTCATCCTCGCGCCGGCCCCCTTCGTCTTCTGGAGACTAGGGCCCAGGATTCGGAAGAAGAGCCCGTATGCTGAAAACCCCGATGAGAAGGAGTGAGGGAGGTCAGGCTGCAAGCATCTGTCCGGGCACTTGCAACTGTTTTTGGAGTGGAGAGGGGAAGCAGTAGAACGACGGATTATATAGCAGGGTTCTGCGTTGCCTGCCGGGTAGATCCGGCGGTCCAGACCAGTTGCTTNTGCAGAAAAGGGTGTCACAAATTCAAAGCGAGTGGCGTCCAATCCCGCCGTGGGACACCCACACACGTTTCATTCGCTAGGACCGAGCAGGGGCACCTGCAGAGTCTCGGGGCTGGGCCTCCTCATTTCATCGGCGGCGGCATTTCATGATCACCCCTTTCCCGCGGAGGTGTATTCTGTACCTGTCATCACCACCCCTTCGTCGTCACCTAGCTGACATGCTTGACACGTAACCGTGTTCTTGGATGTATTGACCATTGTTAGCCTCCTCAATCATCATGGCCGAANTTATCGGCGCCGTGAGCGCATCTCTCCACCTCACCAAGGAGGTGATAAGGTACTGCCAATCCTTCAAATCTGCATCGGCTGGAGCGGCGAGTCTGGCCCAAGAAGTCGCAGCTATCGCCCAAGTCCTTCAGGCGCTCCGGCAGTCTCTTCAAAATCCTCCGCCGGGTATCTCATTCCAGCAGACGTCTTCAAGCTCGCTGCTTTCCTCACTCCAGGACTGTCAGAGACGAATGCAGGACTTGGAGGACAGCTTGGCCCCGCATGTGTCGAGGTTAGGGAGATTGTTCAAACGCGCAAAATGGCCGCTGGAGCAGCGAGAGACAATGGAGAACGTTGAGGCTCTCCATCGCTTTATCCAAATATTCCACTTTGCGACTACGCTTGACGGGCTGTGAGTGAAAGTGCCCAACCCCTTCGCATCTTCAATAATACTGACAAAGTTAGAGCTGCTCTGTCCCTCCCGCTTGGCGAGACACTGCAGAAGCTTGACAGTTTGCAGCAGTCCCATAACACTGGCCAACGTCAGTCAGAGGCGGCTATCAGGGATATTGCCGATACGCTGAGACTGCTTCCACAAATGGGATCGCAGATCAGCGGCTTGACTCAGAGAATCGACAACTTTGTCATTGGCATCGAGTCTCATACGCAAAGCCAGGCCCAAAAAGAGAAGACAACATCTGCCTGTCAGTTGAGAGGACGTTGCATTTCACGCGTATGTACTGACTTCTCCTGACCCAGATGACGAGCTCTGCCGGATGCTAGAGAAGATCCCGACGACCGAGTTTCAAGACAGACACCGAACCTTGCAGCTCACCCGTATGCATGGTGGTAGCCGATGGATCTTTGACGCCCCTAACTACGGTACGTGGCACAGCGGGTCATCGAGCAACACACTGTGGTGTAACGGCGGCCCTGGTGTCGGCAAAACATATCTTGCGTGAGTGCTTGATTCTACCACCTTTTGCCCGTCAAAATAGTACTAATCACATGGCCCAACCCGATAGCTCTGTGGTCATCGATGAGCTACTCCTCAACAGCCGTGGTCCTAGCAACTGCGTCGTCCTGTTTTTCTACTTTGACTACAGCAAACAAGTCGACCAGACGCCCCTCAGGGTCCTACAGACACTGCTACATCAACTACTGTCCACCCACTCTCACATACCGCCGTTGGCAAGCAAGGTGGCTGAGGATATCATGTTGGGAAAGCCGCTTCCGAGCTTCGACGACATGAAAGACCTCTTTGTCGAGCTTTGCGCCAGTGGACCTCCCGTGTTCATTGTGTTGGATGCCCTCGACGAGTGCGACGCCGTTGACAACCGCAAGCCTATCCTCAAGTTGATCGAGTCCATCAAGACCTCGCCTGCGCGGCTGCTCGTCACCAGTCGACCGTATCCGCCCGATGTCGATGAGGTGCTTGGGGACTGTCCCCAGGTGTTGGTCGAGGCATCGGACAAGGATATCGAGAAGTATGTCCTGGAACAGATCGAGGGCAACGTCGAAATGAGACGAATGCTTCTGGATAGGGACAATCTGAAGCAGATGATCGTCAGGTCCATTTTAGACAAGAGCCAGGGGATGTAAGTGCATATGACTCCATATGATTAACCGGGTCTACTGGAACAACGACGTCTAACTGATTTCTGTGCTCAGGTTCCTTCTGCCCGCTCTCCAGATCAACAACATTCTCGGTCAGACAAACGTCGATGAGGTCCAGGAGGCGCTGAAGACGATGCCCAGTGGCCTCGCCGACAATCTGGCAATGACAATAGAACGTATTAAAAAGCAGCAGTCGCAGAACCAAACACGCTCTCGCCTTGCCTTTTTGGTTCTCCAGTGGCTCGCAACGGTCCGGCGGCCCGTCACGACCAAGGAGCTCCAGCACGCCCTCGCCGCCCGTCCGGGGGTCCGTCAGCTGGGGGCCCTCACGGACCCAAAGTTCTTCGTGGAAAGCTGCTTTGGCCTGACCATTATCGACAAGGAAACCTCGGTCGTCAGATTGGTCCACTTCTCGGTCAAGGAATTCCTGCAAGAGAAACGAGACGAGCTGTTTGACGACCCCAACAGCGCCTTGGCGGCCTCGTGCCTGACGTACATGGCGGTATGCATCAGGAGAGACCGGAAATTTGTCCAGGACGCCACGAAGCCAGGCGAGACCGAGGCCAAGTCCCCGCTGGCCCACCGGTGGCCTTTTTGGCAGTATGCCGCACTCAACTGGGGGCTCCATGCCACCGAGTCGTGTGCCGGCCTCGCCGAGATGCCCCTGAGAGACTTCGCCTTCTCCCAGGACCTCCTCGACCTATGGGCTGGCTACGTCATCTTCACCAGGCACAGCGACAAAAAGCCGACGGGGGTGTATGATACCGGATGGATAAAGCTTGCATCCTTCGTCAACAAAGGTGCCAGCCCGCTTCATATCGCCGCCATTTACGACCTCAAGGGGGTTGCGCAAGAGTGCCTGACCCGAGGGTTAGACGGAAATATGCGGGATGGAAAGGGCACCACTCCCTTCATGCTAGCAGCTGCCAACAACCGCAACCATATCCTCAAGATGCTCCTGGGCACCAAATCCTTGGATGTCAACCTCTTGGACGAGAATGGTCACTCGGCTCTTTACCACGCGGGACAACGCAGTCACATCGAGGTGCTCCCTCTTCTGCTGAGCTGGCCCGCGATGGCCGTGAACGCGGGTAGAGTTCTCGAATGCATTCACCCGGATTCTCTGAATGTAAGTGGCTTCGAAACGACTCAAGCCGTCTCAATGCTGCTCGCGCATCCCGACTTTGACCTTCACGTGCAGCCCCACGCTTCGGCCATCGGTACCCTTGCCGCCGTGGCTCGCGGATACGGTGCTGGCGACCTTGAAGTGGCTCGGGCCATGGTGGGCAGACCTGACTTCCACGTCCGGAAATCGAGTTACGAGGAATCCCAGCTGAACGACACATTGTCGTACATGAGAAACACCGACTATGACGCGAGTTTCCTCGACCAAGCCCTGGACGGAATGTGTAACATACCGGCCATGATTCTCCTCATGGAGAAAACCTTCCCTGACGTCTCCGACCTTGAACCGATGAGGCTTCTGTGGCCGCTTGTGTACTATGCACATGCCGGGTTCTATTACCCTCTTCCTGCCCGTGACAGCGACAGCGACAGCGACGACGACGGCGACGACGACAGCGGATCGGATTCGGATTGGCCCTCTGAAGCGGCTCTGGCAGACCTGGCGAGCGAGGGATACATCTCGTCGCCAGTCCACGTGCAGCCAACAGAGGGCACCACGCCAGGCCGTGATCTCTTCGGCATGTATTTCTATGACGACGAGCACTCAAGCTTGCAGCACGCATTTCGGGCAAGGATGCAGAGCCAAGGAATCTCCTTTTTGACTGCGGATTCCAAGGGCCGCGGGTTTCTCCACGCCGTCTGCGCGGCGTGGGAAACTCCCTTTGCGGCGATATCTCTGCTCTTCCTCCTGTCTATCGGCATGGACGTCAACCTCCGCGACGACGGCGGCCAGACACCCCTGCACTACCTCGCGGCCTGGGCGGATCTAGATCTCGTCGAGATGCTAGTCTCCGCCGGCGCCGATCCTCGGGCCGCCGACAACGACGGCTGGACCGTGCTACACTCGGCCGCCAAGGGCAACAAGATGGACGTGCTGACGTTTCTCGCTGACCAGGGGGCTGACGTCCTCGCCACGACCGCCAACGGGGAGTCGGTGCTGAGTGTCGCCGTAGAGCACTGTGCAGAAGCGGGAGCCTTTGAGATGATTACCTACCTTATCGAGCGAGGCTGTCGGTTGGACGCCGCCGACAAGTTCGGGTTCACGGCCGGCTTCTCTTCCATCTGGGGATCTGTGGAGGCAATGTCGGCTTGTCTGGACCTCGGGGTGGACCCGTTCCAGGCGACCGGGCCGCTGGGGAGGAGCATGCTCCAGGCCTGCGTCCAGCTGGCCATAGACAAGAAGACGGCCCTCTGCCTGGCCCGCCTCCCGCCGTCTCCGGGAGTCGAACTGAACCGGCTTGGCTGCTTTGGGACCAGCGTGCTGGACTACCTGTCCCAGTTCGACCGCTCCACCGCCGCCGCCCTCGGCTTCACCGAGGCGCACTGGTCGACCCATGTCCCAACACCACCCGCGGCACGCCGCAGACACCTGCTCGGCGTCTTCTTGGCCAGGATTGGGGAGATGCTCAAGGCGCCGCAGGGCAAGCCCAGGCGGGAGTTCGGCGCCAGGGCCGCCCACCAGCTCCTGCTCCTGGGCGACGAGCGGAGTGCACGCACCATCCTCGAGGATTCTCTAGCGCCCGAGTCGCGCGGCATGCTGGAGCCTTTTGTGCTGGACACGCAGTGCGACGGCTGCGACAACAGAAATGCGCCGCTGTTCTACTGCCGGACCTGCCCTATGGTGACCTTTTGCGCAGGATGCCGGGACGCGGTGCCGGGGAAGGGGTTCAGCGTTGCGGTGCAGTGCCGGCAGTACCGGAGCCACGAGTTCTTGGAGATTCCGGGGCCGGATTGGAGGGACTTGCCGCAGGGCAAGGTCAACGTCGAGGGCCAAACGTATGATGAGTTTTTGGAGATGCTGAGGGAGCGGTACACACGGGAGCTGGCAAAGCACCAAGACCACGTCCAGGGGGGAGATGGAGGAAATTTGGCCGCTGGCACGACGCCTCCTCTCTAGATTGGTATTATTCTGTGAGGCTTCAACTCTCTGAATGAGAATCCAGCTGCCGGTTGGAGCGAATAAAGGGGCTGTTGTGTATGCTTGACGCGGAGCTTGCCCTGTTATCCTGTAACCCAGAGCAAACCGGTGCGTATCCCGAACGAGGTTAGTAACCTGCCGTCCATCAAGTCGTCCATATGTGTCTGTCAGACTGAGTTTCGGTGCATGGTTAGTCTCATACTCACCGGCAGGCCCTCAAGGTGTCTAACAGCGACGATACCCTCCGGCATCCTCCATATTTCCAAACATACTAGAATATCGCCTATATTATCAAGCCTTCCACATTACTACGCACTCAGCTAATACCCCTCGTGCATTATAGCTCGAGCTGCTGCTTCCTGATACCTAGCCCCCGCTTCCCAAGTTCACCAGAGAGGTACTCTTTGATTCGAATTTCACAAAACAGAAAAAAGAACGAAATTAAGAAGAAAAGTGGAGAATAAACTACCAGTACAGCGCTCTATAGACTCAGATTCATCAAAAACAAGTCCTTCTGACTATTACACATCAGCCCCGGCTTCAATCAACAGCTTGACCACATGAGTGTGCCTTTTGAGCGCCGCCCACCAAAGCGGCGTTCTGCCGGATCCATCGACAACNTTCGGATCCTGACCTTCCAGCAGAACTCGAANAAGGTTCTGGAGTCCGAAATACGCCGCGATATGCAATCCCGAGAAGTTGGACGGGCATCCTCCCGGCTCCCTATCAAGATCGCCCTCGATGTCCGAAAACCAGTACAGCCGCCAGATGATGCCTGCATTTGGGCGCGAGCTATCGAGGAGTTCCTTNGCAAGAGGGAGAANNACCTCCTGCTCAAAGCCGTCGACGTGCTGCGCATGGCGGAACCAGTGGGCTACGGCNTAGCGGAGAAAGTTGAGATGCGGTTTCTCGGAACCCAGGATCGTGTCAGCCGCGTCGGTGCCGTCAATGGCTCGGTCGCGCCAGTCGCCGATGAGGTCCGACGACAGGTAGCGCATGCACACGGCGGCCGCGAGGCCGTCGCTAGACAGCATCTGCGGGACCTGGTAGCTCGAGGCGATCTCGGCCATGCGCCCGCTGCGGGACATATACTGCTTGAGGTACTGTGTCGCGGTGGCGTGGAAGGGGAAGAGCGTTCCTCTGTCGCCTCGCGGCCGGATCAATGAGCCACATACTTCGGTAATCAGCGACTTTGGGTCACCTAGGAGCTGTTCGTCGGCGTCAAAAGCGTTGGCTCTGTCAAGGGCCGGCCGCACGGCGAGGGCTGCGCAGAACTCGCTTGTCGCCAACGGACGGGGAGCGGTGAGGACCCAGAAGAAGACTTTATGCGCCAAGAGTCGGTAGCTGTCGTCCTGGCTATTGATGTTGTCCATTATGCGGCTGTACCGTTCGGAGAGGCTTTTTGGAAGCTCATCGAGACAGCGGTTGATTTCCCTGACCGTGGTCTGCCCCTGAATGTCCTCGATAATGAGGCGGACCCATAGAAACATCCCGTTTGAGTCACCGAGCTTTTCCTTGATTCGCAGTTTGACGTGGTTGGGAATGTCGGCGTTGGTTCGGGTCTTGAGGTTCGCGAGTGCGTTACAGAGGTAGTCGTCAATGTCCCCTTGGGTCATCTCCGGTGTCATGGCCAGTGTGGAGAACCGGCCTGTCACCGGTTGCAAGTGCTCCTGGCTGTCCGGGAAGTCGTGGCTGGTGAGCAACACCTTGAACCGTGCCGGAATTTGGGGCAACAGACGGAAGAATTCCTGCCAGTCCACGCANTCATCCAAGGCATCGACTGTGAGGAAGCACGACGGCATGTCATGGGCGTTCAGGAGAGACATCAGCAGATTCAATACCTCAGCTGGTGTGGCCTCCCTAGTCGTTCTGAATGCCAGGTCTTTCTGAACGCCCCTCAGCGTTTCCTGGGCATGGCCGGACATCCATATTAGCTTGATCAGCTGGAACGTCCAGGAACGCAGAAGNGCCGAGAAAGAAACGCGCTCCTTGTCGGCCTCGCAAAAGAAGAAGTATAGCGAATCCTCCCGGTTGCCAGNTGAAATATGATCTAGCAGTTTTGAATAGACGAAGGTTTTGCCGCATCCCGGAGGGCCTTGAACCCAGAAGAGCTGAATGTGGTTTTGGTTGATCCATGCCGAAAACTCGGGGCGGTCAAAGATCCATTCGCAACCGTTGACGCAGTGCTTTACTGCACCTCTTTCTTCATGGCACTCNCGCGCGCCCAACCATCGCCTGACCTCGGCCANGCTAGGTACCTCTGTTCAAGTTACCGGTCAGCACCCAGTCACCAATAACGGCTCNGCAGAAGGCGGCTCACGCACTTTGTTCTCCAAGGCTGATCGTCAGCTGAAGCTGGTCAAGCTGTGCCCTGACGGAAGAAAGCTCCACCTTGAGGTCGTTTCTTGCATTAGACTCCTCGATCATGTGAGCTACGTCCGCCGCTCTCTCAACCCTGTCGGCGTGTATCCTCAGTTTGTCGAGGGANNCCTCGAACTTCTGNTCAAATCTCTCCCAGGCCGCGNTGGTGACGACTCTGGACGACGACTCGAAAACCTTCGCGGCCTGGAAGACGAATGTCGTGACGGCCGAATATACTTGAGAGATAGCTTCCTGCAGGGGCTCGTGCTTGCTGAAGAGCTCAGTGTATATGCGATAGCGAGGCAGGACGTCGGCAATCTGCTGCAACATCTCGGTGAGTCTGGAAAAGTATTCGTCGACAGCCGCCGCGACCTGGGAGACAGTCTGTTAGTTAGCTGCACTATGACCGCAACCACANCCCCCGCCATAGACTGCTCACGTTCAACAGAGCCTTCAGGGGAGCCCACAGGGGGCACAGGATCTCAGGGCAGGCGTTTGATGCAATGTCGATTGCGCTGCCATAGTGCTGCACCACTTTGACGAGCGACTTGGTCTTCTTGATGAACCTCTGGACTTTGCTGGTGTGCGATTGGGAAATCTGCCGCTGTTGGAGATCCCGGACAATGTCGTCAGGCTGGCAGTCGGGCTGCAAGCGGATCGTGGAACCCCAACTGGACATGGAATCGGCGGCCAGTCCGTGGGAACGAGCAGATTTGGAAGGCATCTCGACGAAATTCAAGTTTACTGGTGTACAGCATCACGCATGTGTAGGTTAACGCAAACCAAGTTGACGGACAACGGGTTTAAATCGCCAGAGCCGGTGTTGAAGCTGGGTGGTGTGACAGTTCAGCTGGAGGCCGTCCTGGACTAAGTCTGAATCAGGCATAATGAATATGCATGCAGAAGCTCTTCCCGGGCCGTGGCGCAGCGCTGGGCAGTGCGGCGGCGGGGTAGAAACATGACCTGATCACTTCGCTAGGCTCTCGGGTTCAAGATAACGGCTCACCAGCATCGAAACTGTCAACAGCTTTAAGCAATCCTTTTCCAACACTTATGGGTGTCAAGAAGACGTGATATCTGCCTCAAAATTGGTTGTCCGAGTTTCAGACCTGCCATCGCCGCCATAATGCAATCCCGAGACGGTGAGAAAGTCGAGATCAAACGAAAGATTGTTGTCGTCGGGTGCGTATTTCATTAATAACCACACCGCGAGATCTGCCTTGGCCTCCGAAACTTTGCCTGCCTACCTAGGTAGCGCAGACTATCGTGCCTTCGCTCTATCTTCCGTGTTCTTACCGACTGTGTCTGCTGACTCGAGAGGATAGAGCTGGAGTCATCGGCCTTAGTGTTGCGCTCCGCCTTATCCAGGATGGGGTTGATGTCACCATCATTGCCCGGGACTTCCCGGCTCCCTTCGAGACAGTCCCTGCAGAGCAGATCAACTATACCTCGCCATGGGCCGGCGCTCACTGTCGCTTCGTACCAGCNACTANTGAAAAAGAGNAACATGACCACACAATGGCACTTCNCACATTTNGCCACATGGAGAAGCTGGTCGAGGCGGGCAAGCAGGGCGAAGCCGGCATCCGATTCATGAGGGGCCTCGAATATGTCGAGAGTCCTTCCCAGGAGTACCTGGATCTAACCGAAGAGAAGGCAGCCGAACTTGGTTACAAATCTTTCCGCCGCCTCGGCAAGACCGAACTGCCGGCGAATGTAGAGTGGGGGGCCGAGTACCAGACGTTCTGTCTGAACCCGATGATGTACTGCTGCTTCCTGCTCCGGAAATTTACCCGCCTGGGCGGGAAGATCGAGAAGAACGTGGTTCGGCACCCACTTGAAGTTTTCGACATGGTGAAGTTCCGTGGTATCGCGGCTGTCATCAACTGTTCGGGCTTCGGGTTTGACGATCCTGCCGTAATCCCAAATCGAGGTGAGCCAGAGCCCGGGGAGCAGGCGGTCTCCGAACTGTCTTGCTCTGACAACACCTCACTATCTTACAGGTCAATTGGTCCTTGTTGCCAATGATTGCAATGTCACGATTACCCGCCAGAACAAAGACGGTAGCTGGGTCGTCGCCATTCCGAGGGGCTAGTATGTGACCCGGGACAAAACAACCCGAAAAACTTGCCGGGGTCTTGATTTAACGGTCTTGAAAATCTAGTGACGGCGGCACTGTCGTCGGCGGGACCAGAGACGCCGGCGACCTCAACCCAAACCCGGACCCTGCTACGCGAGANCGAATGTTGAAGAGCCTAAGAGAGACGTATCCACAAATCCTCCCGGAAGGCCAAGACTTCAAGGTGATTAGAGACGTGGTTGGGAGACGGCCGATCCGCGAGGGCGGCCCTCGCCTGGAATATGAAGAGGCCGCCGGGAACAAGGTCCTTGTTCACGCGTATGGCCTAGGAGCCAGAGGGTACGAGTGCTCTTGGGGCGTTGCTGAGACTGTCAAGGATCTGCTCGACCAACACGCCCAACAGCGTTAGGCCGACCGTGGAGAGAAAACTCAACAGAGATAACTTTCAGGTTGCAGGCAAGCCGTTCCGGCTAATAGAGCCAAACAAGGTGATTGTCGAAGTTGATATCGCACTTGGCAGCTTCTGCGCAACCCTTTACGTTTCGGGATCCGGGACGATGACATTGGACCGCCTTGAAGAACCGAGTGGGATCCTTATCGAGGAAGTGCGGATGGGTCAATTGGGGGAGGTCATGGTCCGGTGCTGACTTCGAACCCGCTGACGACTTGCAGCACATGGGAGTCGAGANAAAGGCGTAAGATTGCGAGCAGACCGCACACTCGCTACTGAAACCGACAGTTCCAGACTAGTCTCTCATCTGCCTCACGTTGAGGTTGATGCGCTTGTTCCGCATCCACCCCCGCCACTCCTCAAACTTGCCCCCGTCTGCCGGCCAGTCCTCCAAATAATCCGGACATGTCCCCTTCAGCACCTTGGGCACGCCGTGCCACGCAAACCGTGAGTCCTTGGTCATGTAAATTGCATCTCCAGACCGCAACCTCAGCATCAAAAACTCCTTCTTCTTTTTCTCCCCCTCCCCCTCCTCCTCC
>FJWA01003617.1_pt1 | contig 12403 bp, 7 predicted proteins | sample 1011891 | NCBI WGS metagenome assembly FJWA01 (sample SAMEA3912450, study PRJEB9761) | metagenome | biome: forest; material: soil | place: USA | collected 2011-06-22 | depth 0.1 m
GGCGGGTCGTTCTTCTGGCGACGACAGCGGCCGTGTGGTTCAGCGGAGTGGTGTCGCGTTTGTTGAAAAGAGCGTTGGCGCAGGCCGAGACGAAGCAGGTCCGGAGCAAGTCGACGGAGGTCATAGGGAAAAACGAATGGAATGGAGTGGCTCAGATCAGGTCGGCGGCGGGTGGAAACCTCATCTCGCCCGGTTCATGCAGGGCTGCGATCTAATTGGTGAGGCTGCCCCTGACCACTGCGCTGGTCTGGGGTTGTCTCTGGGTGAGGAGGAGTTGGCTGGGCCGGCTGGGGTGGCTGGATTGGCTTCCTTGTCGGCGTGGGTCCAAGGTCCAGAGCGACAGGGTCTAGCTCTGCCGTTGTTGCGCCGTCTCGTTTCGTTTCGTTTCGTTCAGGGTTGTTGCTGGTGTTTGTTGACGTTGACGTTGACGTTGACGTCGAGGCCTCGGAACCAAGCAACGGGCTCCAGGCTGCGTCAAGTCTCGTATCGTATCTGTGCGAATACCATGGGGCAATACCAGGGGAGGACGCCGCCGAGGGGGAGGATGGGGAATGGCGAATGCAGTGTCGAATGCAGCCGTCGAATGAGAATTGGCGCACCAAGCTGCAAAGGAAATGGCGGTAAACTAACGTCGATTTCGAACGTCAACGTCAGCGTCAGCGACAGGGTTTTCGTGTCCCAGAGCCGAATTGTCGTCGACAAGCAATGCCAATGTGGCTTGCTGTGTCGACTTGAAGGAATGCGATCCCAAGCAACAGAGCTGGGACGATGTTGGGCGATGGGTCAGGGAGCTCAAAAGGCGTTAGGTTAGGTTGTTGCAGGGAGATTCCAGGATTCCAGGACCCCCGATGGGGCGATGGGGATCGTTTGTCTCTTAACCTTGTGTGGGAAGGACGGCGCTGACCGTCATTTCGACTGCGCAGCATTCGTGCATGCATCTCCGCACTGCGTCTGGAGGCACGGGATGCACGGGAACCCGCAGGGACCACCGCTAAAAACCAGCACATGCAAGTCGAAATCGAGGGATTATGCGCCGACGACCAGAGGCAGGGTCCAGTGGTCCGCCATCATCAGCACACGCCGTCCGGGTCGGTGCCATTTACATAATTACTGAGGTAGTACTGTGTGGGTAATTACTCAATAAAATATTCCGGGGTACCACTCAATCTCGTCCAGGCATGTTTTCCAGAAGCTGAATGTGCCGAGTCTCATTCCCTTGAGCTGACCCGGCAAAGGGGAACCAAGACTTGGTTTCGTTCGAAAGGATGGCTGGCCCAGTGCCCCACCCCTGCAGATCCAGATTTTGGGACTGGAGACTCGAATTTATTATTAATAGCAAACGGCCCCCGAAGCGAGCCACGTGACGACGCGTGCCCGTCGCGCTTGCGACAACGGGAAGGGCAGGAATTCGGCTCCGGCAGCACAGAAGGACCGTGCGACGTGCAAGCCAACAGCTGCTGCTGCCTTGCTGGCGTGGCTCTTCACTCAAGATCCTCCTCAATTTCCAGGTTCTCTGCACGCAACACAACGTCGGGCAAAAAAGCCCGCCAGGCATCGACGGCAGGCTGCTGTCTCTGCGTTTGCCTGCCTGGCAGCCTGGCTGGTCACCCCGGGTTTGAACATGGCGTCAAAAACCCTCCGCCAAGCGGAAAAGAAAGCCCTCGAGGGAACCAATGAGTCGCAGGACACCCTTGCGGTTGCGCGTTTCGTCATGCGAGAATTTGGTGTCGGCCTGGTCAGTCAGTCCTCTGTCCAGATGATGGCGCCGGCTGCCGGTAAACCTTGGAGAAACCTGGCTCGGCCGGGGCAAGCTGACATTTGGTGCACTGTGCAGCGCAGCAGCTCGCCTCCAACAGAAGAGCAAATGTCCTTCCCTTCCCCGAGGCGAAGCAGGCCGCCGAGCGAGAGAACCAGCAAGAATGGTGAGTGGCGATTCGCAACACCAATTATTTTTTTCTCATTTCCTTCGGCCCCTGATTCTTGCATGCAGACTTGACGCTATGCCGTGCCGACATACCCCCCGATGAGCCCCGTCTCCTCGCACAGTCTGCAGTGGGTTGAGTCCAATGACACAGCAGCAAACGCGACCCCTGCCTCGACCATGGATTGCACTGACCAGCTTCGCCAGACGCGGGGCACGCGTCAAGTCGACGACGCCGAACAGAGTCAGCACTCGTCCATCCCCGAGACGCAGGACCTTCGAATCCCAGAAGGCGGACGGCTAGCCGATGTCCAATCAGGTTGGCATGCCGATGGTGAGGACGGTGTTGTCGGGCATCTAAACCTCCCAGACGCCTTGCCTCCCTTGGCCGAGACTTCCGGCACCTCCCGCAAGAAGAAAATGGACTCGACCCAGGCTTCGACTCAGTCCAACGCTGGCCGTAGCTATGACCAGTATTGCCGCCCACCTTCACCAGGCCATACGTCACCAAATGCCCGGTCCCCGCCGCGCTCGCCCAAGCCCGCCACAACCAGCTCTCCAGGCCGCAGTACCCCGGATGACGATGCCACTGGTGTTCAGTTCGACTTCGCCATCCTTGGGGGTACCAACAAGACGGTGTCCCCGGGCCAAGACGACTCCGGCTTCGTCGACTTTGGTCACGCCGCTCCCTTTCGGGCTCAATCCCCAACTCAGTACTTGCCAGAGACCCCAGGCCCGCCCCAGAACCCCTTCCGGAACAGCCGCTCCCAACTTCTCCCGACGTCGCAGCTGTTCCGAGGCACGCAGTTCTCATCAGCAATCAAACTCGCCAGCCCGACTTCATCGCGGCCATCGCCAGCTGACCTCCTTGGAAACTCTATTTCTCCGAACCCGGTTATTTCGTCTCCGCTCAAGGCCCGTGGCATCCGTTCTTCACCTCCTGTGGACATTACTTCGAGCCCTGAGGTTCTTCCCGGCACGATTTCGCCGAGGATTGATGGACGGGCTAGCAGCCCCATCAATACCGCGTCGACCGAAAACCCTATTGTTCCAGAATCTTCGCACGATGGACCTTCCAGGAAGAGATCAGGCCCGGAGCCTATGGGCACATATGAGCCGATGCGCAAGTCCCAAGAACGGCGCTCAACTTCTGATGCGCGTCCCGATCCCGTTAGTTCCGGCGAGGACGATAACCAGTACGGCTCGATGGCCAGGCAGAGGAGAGTGAAGTCCAAGAAGGAAGCCGCTCTGAATAATCTGACAGCTATCAGCTTCCCCAATCCGCTGAGGTCTGAGGATGTAGAGGCGTTCTCATCGAGCCAGCGCATGCGCATGACTCAAGCAGAGGCTTACATCGTTCAGTGTCATGGGCAAGGTTTGACTGATAACGACACAGAAGCGCCAGATGCTGCGACGCAATCTCAAGACTGTCGCCCGCAGTCAGTTAGACATGTCCGTGCGGAGGATGAAGAGTCGACCCAGTCCGACGTCGAAGAAGAGATGGTGGCAACAGTGGATCCGACGCCAAGCATAGTGCCCGAACTTCCACGATCGTCAACAAGATCGGCAGGCCAGCTTGTTCGAGGCCCTGGCATCGAGGGGATGTCTGCTGGGGACGCCATCCCAGAAACAAGCCCGACTATGAGGCGGCCCGAGCCTCTCTGCGAGATAACGCCATCCGTCGAGGCAGCTCTGGCGGATGCGAAGTCTACACCAAATTTCCAGTCATCTCCCCCGGCATTTAGCACGAGGTTTCGAAAAGTCAAAGGCGGAAAAGGGCATCCACGAGTGCCGAGTTCAACCTCAAGCCTCACGAACTTGGCATCCACCCCCCCTCTGCCATCCACCAATTCTCCCGAAAGCGCGAGCACTGCGCCGACGGGCTCCCAGACCGAGTCCACCATTGTGGCCAGCTCTTCGCCGGCTATGGCCCAGACAAAACGGCGCGATGCGCGGGGAAAATTCACAAAGTCAAAAACGGGCTCGACCGAGAGCCTGAGGCAATCTGCCAGGATGGCTAGGCGGGATTCCCACTCAACCGACGAGCTCGCCCGGTCCGTGTCGGCAACCCCCACTTTCGAACAAAGCCTGCGTATCTCTCGGCTTTCCGTGCCCAGGTCGGCATCCAGGTCAGGCCGCGGTGCCATGAAGCCTCCACCAGCCCAGCGGGACCAAAAGTTGTTCGAGAACATGGCCTTCGCAATCTCCTTCCAGGCGAGAAAGCCCGGCGAGAGCAACGACCAGTACAGTTCTCGGATGGACTTCTCAGCCACGGTTACGAGACGGATCAAACAAGCGGGCGGAAGGATTCTCGAGAACGGCTTCGACGAGCTTTTCGACGCCTTGCCGATCGGCACCCCATCCGGCACCCCATCCTCAAGCCCTGGCATCGAACCGGACATTAACCTCACCCCGGAGGGCCGTGCCACGGGTTTCACTGCACTGATCGCCGACGGCCACTCGCGTAAGGTCAAGTATATGCAAGCCCTAGCCCTCGGCCTGCCGTGTGTCGCCGCCCGGTGGATCACGGCCTGCCTCGACCGCAACGAGTTGGTGGACTGGACGCCGTATCTGCTGTGTGCCGGCCAGTCGGCGTTCCTCGGCGACGCGATCCGGTCGCGCACCCTGGCGCCGTATGAGGCCGGGACGGCCAAGCTGGCTGCCGTCATCAACCGCCGAGAGAAACTGCTCGAGGGGAGCAGGATCCTGGCCGTGGTGAAGAAGGCACTCGAGGGCAGGAAGATGGCCTATGTGTTTTTGGCCCGTGTGTTGGGCGCGTCGCTGACCCGTGTTTATGGTGTGGAGGAGGCTAGGGCGGAGATGAAGGCTGCCGAGGAGACCGGGCAGCCGTTCGACTGGGTGTATGTGGATGGGAAGGGCGATGAAGAGGCGTTGTTTTCCGCAGCAGGCCCGGCGGGGGGTAAGAAGAGGAAGAGGATGTCAGCTGTCCAGCTGGCTGTACAGCCTGCTGTGAAGAGGGTGCGGACGCTGAGTGACGAGCTAGTGATTCAGAGTCTAATCTTGGGGAGGATTATCGAAGAGGGGGAGATGGAGATGGAGGGGTGACTGTTGGGGGTTCGGCGTATGTCTTGTTTTGTGCAATACTACCATGGGATGTGGGCGTTCGGGATACAGGCGGGAAGGTCTGGCTGACAAGGACGGACTATCATGTGGGCTAAGGTTAATGGCTTGAGTGCTGGATGCGGCATGCTTTGGTGGTGGAAGGGAAATAGAGCTGGGGGTGAGATGATAGACTTGTCTCGGTTGCTTCAGCAGTTTTCCCAGGTCAGGCATTTATCTGATTCCGTCAAGATAGGGAAGCAGTACCATACTTCAGCTCCCCAAAAGACAGTCATTTTCCTTCTCATTTGTTGGGATATCACGACGTCTCCCCAAACTTCGTACGTTCCGGCTAAGAACGTCCCATTACCACAGGGCTACTCCCATCAGCGAAGACCTCCTAGGTCGTAGCCAGGCTCACCACGAGCCTAAAGGTACAGAAACAATCAACACCCACCAGCGCCAGCACACTCAAACGTTTACGATTTAGATTAAGAATATGGAATACCGACAGCGAAACCCTTTCTACCGGGCTGATCCACGCCAGAAGACCAATAACACCGAGGAGCCAGTATCCCTTCCCCCATTCCGGTGGGTATGTCCCTTCCCTCCCTCGCCCTTTTCCACAAGGAAGATGTATCCTCAAAATGCAGCTCCCCAATTCCCACGCGCCTCCNACCCCCAGTTCTTTGCNACTCAACCCAAGCATGTAATAACAAAAAGGAAAAAGAGTCCTCCACCAACGGGGTGTTGTGGATTTCAGTTGCTCCGTCTTCTTCTTGTTCAAAGTACAAAGGGGAAGGGAAAAAACATAATGAGAGACGAGCCTCGATAGCATTCNCTAAGCCCTTCCAGGGGCTTTGGCAGTGATGCCGTTGGGCCAGTTGTATCTGGCCTACTGGAATGCCAATCCGACTCAAATTGGTGGTGGTCTCTTCGATGGTATGACCCAACATCATGTCATGGTTGGTAGGCTGGGGGACGGGGGGATTGATAGGGCTCCCCTTCGGTAGGTAACTCGTACAGATGTGTTGGGACAGGCCAAGGTGGCTGGTCGATGCTCAGCAGCTCTGGTAGATAAGCAGCGGCTCGCCTACATTGGTGATCTCGGGTATGGTGCATTTGAGGTCAAACGCCTTGGAGAGCACAATCTTGAAGATCTGCGGGACGGTTAGCACATGATTTGGCAAGGGGTTGTGTGGATCGGTGTACCTTCTGAACGTTGATGCTGTGGCTGGTGCTGCTAAAGATCAAGGCTGCGCGCATCGCCTTTGCAAAGCGCCGGGCCTATGGACGGTGTCAGCTGCCGCCTCGGCGATTGTTCCTGTTGGCCGTACCTGGTTCGAGATCTCTTCTTGCTCCTCACGAGACAGGTTCACAAAGTGGTCGTACTTTGTCCCCACAAGCACCGGGATGGCTGTCTTGTTGAAGCCCCGTCCCTGCCGATACCACTCCTTGATGCTGTTCAAGGTGCTCTTCCGTGTCAGGTCAAACATGAACAGGATGGCCACAGCATCGTTGCACACCAGCGGTAGCATGTTAACGAACTCGCGCTGGCCGCCCAAATCCCAGATGCTGAAGGTGATCTCGGTGTTGCGGATGCTGATGGTCTTCTCCATGAAGTTGACGCCCAGTGTCTGAATGTAGTCCTCGTCCCAGCTCCCCTCGACGTATTTCACCATCAGGCTTGTCTTGCCAATCTGGGCGTCGCCCACCATGCCCACCTTGATCACGACGTGGTTGCGCCCGGGATTCTGAGACTCGGCTGACGCCCCATTGCTGCCTGCCCTCGACGCCTGGTCCGTACCGTAGGCCGCACCATGTCCCGAAAGCCCGGATGGAGGACGGGATACCGGGGGTGCTGGAATGGGCGGGGTTGCGTACCGGGCGGTCGGCTCGCCGTCTGTGCTGTCGGGCGGGTAGTGTGAGCGGGGGGAGACGTTGACACTGTGATCAACAGGCTGTGGCTGGAAATGGTGTTGCTCATGATAGCCGTTCTGGTCGTGGATATTGTGAATGCTGTGAACATTGTGGGCATTGTAGTCTGGGAGGGTGTGGTGCGGCGGCGGGCTCTCGATGACGCTGTCGAGGTTGCCGCCGAGGGTGCCGCCGAGGGTGCCGCCGAGGGTGTCGTCGTGCGGGTGGGTTGGGATCAGAGCCGGGACCGGGGCGGCAGCGGGGATCGGATCGTAGGCCAGATCAGCGGCCGGGCCAAAGGCCGGGGCTATGGTCTGCTCCTGCTCCATGGTGTCCACACTGCTGTGGAAATGGGCTGGAGCGCCCGCCGGAAAATGTGAGGAATCCAGGGTGAAAGCTGGACGTAGGCGCCGGCGGTAAGGTGTGGTTGTCAACAATCGGCGGGTTGGGGCTCAGATCGCTCGCGCAGTGCGCCAGGGCCGAGCGCAAGAGGGTTCGGGGTTCGGGGGTCGGGTGTTCGGATGACGTTCGTCTGATGGGGAGGACGAGGATAGAGAATTAATGGGCGGTGTGGTCTTGAACTAGCCGGATGGCGGCTTCATAGAACGCGGTAGCGGGTGATGCCAGCTGAGTCTTGCACCTCTCCGGCGTCTCGCAAACGAAGTGGATGGAGGATCGGGTGCGGAGCTTGGTTTGGGGTCGGGTCGGGTCGATGGGCCTCCTTGTCGCTCCTTGTGCACCTGTCTGCCGTTTGTTGGGATTCCCGCCAGTTGCTCGCTCGGTCACCCGGCCCAGTGCAGCACTGCGGGACACACTCGAGTGCACACTGAAGCAGCCTGTCGCGATTCGTGGAGAGATGGGCAGTCGGGAAACAAAATGCTGGAATGCGGAACTTGAGAGTGTAGCCTGGGCTCCTCTCAAGGCTTGGAACTGCAGGCAGGCAGGCATGCAGGCAGGCTGGCTGGCAGAGAGACAGACCAAGGCGACCCAGGGAGACTGACCAAAGCCACTGCTCCAGCGGGCACCAGCTGGGCTGAACCCCACGGTTACCAGGGGTCGGCGCCACGGCAGGGGACAGGTTCCGTCTCGAGAAGCCACCCCGCGGCAGCTGGGGACACCTGTGGTTGACTAGCGTTTTCAGTTAATTGAACGCCTGCAACACGTCACTCGACGCGCTTCATGCGGGCTCCGCGACGCGATCCGATGATCTGCACTCGGAGGAAGCAAATAATCAAGGCAGGGCGCGCGACTACTTGAGTGTGGAGTGGAGTGCAAGCATAGAGACGGCTTGTCAATTTGGAAGCCCAGAAAACTATCGACAGAAAGACAACACCAAGACCCTCGGATGGTTTGTGTAAACAAGCACGAACCATGACAGAAAAACATTCCTGTTCGGGATGCCTGCAGCGGCTCTTACCAGAACAGCCGATTGCACGCCTTGATTCGCAGGGCTGTTATTATATTCGCCTCACTATCAAATTTCCCATCTGTCTCCGTGTTGACTGCGGGGTTGCGTTGCTTGGAGGGTCTTGTCGTTGTTACTGCCCCGGACCAGGGGCCCAGAACATCCATGCGAGAGCGGGAGACAGAGCGGGAGACAGCGCGCTGCATTATGTCAGCTCGGCAGCTCGGCCGTGGCTCGAGCTTTGACTGGCTGGCCGCCAGCTGGCCGGCGATTGCCGGCTCTCCACCAACCAGCGCCGTCCCGAGCTTCAATCAGCGTCATTCGATTTCATCTTCTGCGCAGCCCACTCGAATCTGTGTCAAGCCCTCTTGAGCTACCCGCCTCCAAGCAACCACACCCCCCCACATCCTCCGCAATGGCCTCGATTGCGCGGTGCCTCAGGGCCGTCCGCCCCGCGGCTTTCTCTGCTTCTGCCGTTGCCAGGAACTCGGCTGTCCGCACAATCGGCGTCCGTCCCTTCTCGGTGACCGCCACAAGTGAGGAACGCCCGCTACCCTAAAAGTCCGTTGTATCCGTGCTAACCTCGGCTGGCCCCGAACTTTAGATGCGATCAGGAAATACACCAAGGAGCACGAGTGGATCGATCTCTCCGCCGACAAGAAGACGGGCGTCTTGGGCATCAGCGAGTACGCCGCCAAGCAGCTCGGCGATATCGTCTACGTCGAGCTGCCGGAAGAGGGCAAGGACGTGCAGGCCGGCGACGCAATCGGTGCCGTCGAGTCGGTCAAGAGCGCCGCNGATATCAACGCTCCGATCTCGTGCAAGATCACCCAGGTCAACCAGGTGCTGGAGGACAAGCCGGGCACCATCAACCAGGTCGCCGAGGACGACTCGCACGGCGGAGGCTGGATCGCCAAGGTCCAGGTCACCCAGCAGGGCCTGGAGGACCTCGACAAGCTGATGGACGCCGCCGCGTACGAGGAGTTCACGGCCGAGGAGGGCGAGCACTAAACTTGACTGTGCTGCGGACCGGAGCGGGAGATGCTCGGTGGGGCTCCGGGGGAGCACGGCACGGAGGAAAGTGGGGTTTCATGATTTTTTCCGACAGTTCAACACCTGATAGACAGATAGGGGGCCTGGGTTTTCCTACCATGACGAGCCGATGGGGCAACCGGGGTTTTGGTTTTACGCATCTGAGTTTGAACCGGCGTTCACCAGGCGGGCGGGCCACGAGACAGAAAGTGACACAGTCTCGCGAAAGGGAGGCTCTCAACGGCCGCTTGGACGGGCAAATACCGGTCGGGAGCCGGGATGCGAAGATAAATCCATCATATCATACATGCAAGCCATCGCAGTGCTGCTCGGCCCCCTCGTACACTCTACACCTCATGCATCGCCAACCTTGACGGCCGCCCCTGAATCGCGGCACTTGTTGATATCGTCCAGGATCTGCTGGGCACCCCTCCCAGCCAACTCTTGTGCCAACGCCTTGCCGAGCGCCTCCGCTTCCGCCAGGCTAGCGACTTCCTCTGTCCTCTCACCCTCCACCGCCTGCTTGCCATCCAGACTCACCACCACCACCCGCAACCTCAGCTTCTTCTTCTTCTCCCCGCCCTCGTCTTCTTCCACCCAGTCCGTCTCCACGCCAATCGGCACGCTGCACCCGCCCTCCAGCGTGCGCATCACGCTCCGCTCCGCAAAGCACGCCGTCATGGTGGGCGTATCCTCGACGGCCTTCAACAACGCCTTCATCTTCTCATCATCCGCCCGCACCTCCAACCCCAGCCCGCCCTGGCCCACGGCGTGCAGCAATCCACCGCCCTCGGTGCTCGAGTCGAGGAACTGCGCGATCCTGGCCCCAAACTCCAGCCTCAACAACCCCGCCGCGGCGAGGATGATGGCGTCGTACCCCTCCTCGTCGCACTTCTTCAGCCGGGTGTCGATGTTCCCCCGCACGTCCCGGAACACCAGGCCCGGGTACCGCCTCTTGAGCTGCGCGGCGCGCCGCACGCTGCTGGTGCCCACCACCGCGCCCTCGGGTAGGTCGCGCAGCGACTTGTACCGCCCGGCCTGCTCGTGCGCGCGGCTCAAGACGACCACGTCGCGCGAGTCCTCGCGCGCCGGCACGCACCCCAGCACGCACCCCGCGGGGAGCGTCGTCGGCATGTCCTTGAGCGAGTGCACGATCATGTCGACCTCGCGCGACAGGAGGGACGCCTCCAGCTCCGTCGTCCACAGGCCCTTGCCCAGCGCCGGGAGGGGGGTCGTCTTGTCGCGGTCGCCCATCGTCGAGATGGTGTGCACGCGGAACGAGGCGTGCGGGTGCGCTTGCGTGAGGGCGGCGATCACCAGCTCGGTCTGGCGCAGGGCGAGGGCGGAGCGCCGCGTGCCGACGTTGATGGTGAGGGGTTCGGGGGTGGCCATCTTGGGCGGCGGGGTTTGGATGGTTCTTGTGGTTGTTGGGAGGTGGGATGGAATTGGGTCTGATTGGGGGTCGAAAAGACGGAATCAAGCCGGCGGTAAATCCAATTGGGGTTTTGTTTGGCGGTGGACGGGTGGAACGCGGGGGCGGGGTAAATCGTCAAACAGCCGACTCCGCAGCGTTCCGGACGCTGCGTAGCAGTTAGGGGTTAATTGATAAAAGACTAACTACAATATAAAGGGAAGAAGAGAGAGAGCCTTACTCAGGGGTTAAGCCCTACATTCCCTACATTGCCTACAATCTTCCTCTAATGCCTAGCATAAGCCGCTTACTTAGCTCTAATCCTCAGCTACATTCCCACCGAGGTCAAGGCCATCCTTGGCCACGAACAGGTCACTCTTGGCTGCCTGAAACGGCTCCCAAGATTGGGCCTAGACTGCAAGGATTTCGGCAGCTACATATCTCTCGATCTGCTCAAAACCTGTTGCAAGCTCCAGCACCGGCTCTATGGTGGCTCAGCCACCGGTGTTAGCCCGTGTTGCCGGTCTTTCAGGGCGGATGAAGACTCACCAACAGGCCATCAGCAGAGTGAGGTCCGGCCGCCGCCAGGACCACCTCACTCGCCTCTACGAATTTGCGGCCCAGTACGGTGTCATTTCGGAGTTCTTTGTCGTCGCGCAGTGTGCCCCAACGCACGTCAACAAGAACACCGCATTCCTGATCGAGGGGCTCATCCAAGTCCACCTGAATTTGATACCTGATATCAGATCACGATACCACAGTCTCGATGTTGCAAAATTTCTGGAGCAGACGAGAGCAGCCATCTCATCCAAACTGCCCGACTTTTCGAGCATTGGGCTCAACAGTGCCACAGTGCATGGTGCTTGAAACAGGGAGACGCTGAGAGACAAGCCCCTGACCGGAGCGGGTGCAAAAATCCGAGCTGTATGCGACCCTTTGACGAGGTTGGGAGGTTCTACGGGCGTGGAGAGCAACGTCGATGCGACGCATGCTTCCAGTACAAAGATGCTCATGGCGAGGACCGATCGGAGGAAATCATTTTGGCATCTGTTGCCCGGAAAGAAAGTGGCAAGGAGAATCTGGCGGGGGAGGGTTGTAAAAACCCAGCCTGTCTGAAGCCTTCCGGGAAGGGCAAATTCCACAGGAATGGACAGGATCGCCGATGTCTCGCGTGTTACAAGTGGATCAAGAATCATGATGGCGAGGAGAGACCGAGGGAACAGGTACTGGCAGGGCTTGCCTGGGTGGGTGTGAGGAAGGAGAATGACGAGCAGAAGAGTTGCTAAAACCCAGCCTGTTTGAAGTCTTTCGACGGGAGCAGATTCAGGGGGGAGGAGGAGAAACGGCGATGCGACGACTGTTATTCGTACAGCAAAAGGAATGGGGGCGCGGAGAGACCGGCGGCGGTATTACGGCGGCGGAGTTGGGTTCAGGGGAGGGTCTGATGCCATCATTACGCGAGGAAGAGGTTGCACGATGGTGTGGTTGAGTTCAGGGGAAGCTGTTTTGCTCAGATCGTTGCTCGATGAAGAGGCTGCCTTGCAGCAGGGTTGAGNTCAGGGGAGGGCTTTTTGGTGGTATCATTACACGAGGAAAAAGGCTGATCTGCGGCAGGAAGATGCTGTGGTAGATTTGATCCCGGGGGGGGGGGGGGGGG
>FJWA01006987.1_pt1 | contig 12391 bp, 11 predicted proteins | sample 1011891 | NCBI WGS metagenome assembly FJWA01 (sample SAMEA3912450, study PRJEB9761) | metagenome | biome: forest; material: soil | place: USA | collected 2011-06-22 | depth 0.1 m
AGTCAAAAGTCTAAGGTGAAGTGCGGTGGCCCGGGGGTGCTGTTCCCGTCGGTATCCCAGTGGAAGATGATGCCTGGACCTGAGGGTGCCAGACTCGNGATCACCGAGTATCCGAGGCGCACCAGGCATGAGTCACATCATTAAAGAGGCATGGGCTTGCCCAGTCGAGGCCTCCTGGAAAATCGCAAGTCAACCAGCCTGCACGCGTCCCGCGGGCAACCCCACCACCAAGGCGCGTGTCGCGTGGTAAACAAGCCAGACGCGCTCAAGGTCACGTAATACAAAGGAGAGGAAGCAAGTGTGATCAAGAGCGCCCTCCGCGGTAAGCAGAGGGCCAGCATCAATTATGCCTTGGTATGTCCACCCCGTGTAACACCCGTTGTTGTTGACCGCCCCTATGGTACACAGAACCCAGAACTAGTGAAAAAAACCCATTTGCCCATGTAACTCATCGCAGCCCAGCCATAAACCGATGGAGTAAAAAAGTGAGAAAGCGCGCTGAAATGTCATCAAGGTCGTGGCGACGGCGTTTAGCCGCCGAAGCCGTAGAGGGTGCGGCCTTGCCGCTTGAGGGCGTAGACGACGTCGAGCGACGTGACAGTCTTGCGCTTGGCGTGCTCGGTGTAGGTGACGGCGTCACGGATAACACCCTCAAGGAAGGACTTGAGCACACCGCGGGTCTCCTCGTAGATCACTGGCAAGACGCGTTAGAGACGCGTTCACGTGTTGTGGGTTGGATGAGAAGGAACATACTGGCAGAGATACGCTTGACACCGCCACGACGCGCCAGACGGCGGATAGCGGGCTTGGTAATGCCCTGGATGTTGTCACGAAGAATCTTGCGATGACGCTTGGCACCGCCCTTGCCGAGGCCCTTGCCGCCCTTGCCGCCTGTGGGGGAATGGTTAGCATCGTGTGTGCGTATTGAGGGCGATGAGCCTTGTATGCATGAGAGTAACTTACGTCCAGTCATGTTGATGGATGTAGAGATGGATTGAAAAAGTGTGGGTGAAGTGAGGCTGACGATGTGCGACAGCTGTGTGTTTGTGGGTTGGTTGTGTGTACGAGGGATGAGTGAAGTCGGAAAGGGAACGTGGGGAAGCGGGCTTTAAATGTGGCAATGCCGAGCGCGGCATCAATCGCGGCTGCAAATGCAATCAGAGATCAGACTGATCTTGGCGCTGTTTTTTCGCACCCCTGCAGCTGATTTGGACGCGTTCCCGCATGGGCAGGGATCCTGTGGAACACGCCTTTTGCTGGGCTGCCGGGGAATGCCCCACCTCAAGACAACAGGCGTGCTATTTTCCCAACGCGTGCCGATTTTTGACTGGCTCAAATCTCGAGTGGGCAATTATTCGAAGGGAGGAAATCGCCGCTAGAACTCTTTAGGTTCACAGGGAGCCGGTGATGTGTCTTCCCGGCCGTCCAGGCCGGCCCGGCCGGCTGGGCTTGCACCCAGCACCCAGCATGCAGCACGGCTTCTTGTCACGCGCACCTGGCATTCTCATGCCAGAGCCTTCTCTTGCCATGGCATCCCGAACGGTTGCTGTCACATCCCGGGTCCCTGGTGCTCTGGGCATGGGTACGTACCTACTGGCAGGTACTCAATGTGGATAAGGGCCCTCTCTCCTAGGGAGACACCGTCCTCCGCTCTGCCCTACGAGGCGATGCGGGGGGTGGGAGATCTCCATGTCGGCTGTGCCTCCAGCTCTTCCCTGAACTCCTCTCCCTCGAGTCCGGAGGGGTGCGGAGTGCTCTCCATGCTCCGAGTCTCGACGTTGCCGAGCTGGGGCTTCAGCCGTGTCACAACGACAGCAGTCGTTTGTGTAATGGCTTCGGGGCCTGTTTCTTCTCTCATCGACAAGCCCAGAAACAAGACAGACACAATGAATGTAAACGCTATTTCCTGCGTAATTGCCACTCCGTAATTATTGAGTCACTGTGCTCCGAGCCTGTTGCTCTGCAAAACTGACACTAGAAACCTGAAGCCGGGCGGCCTCGTGCGCCGGTTCCTGCCACTGCTCTCTGTCACAAGATCCCTCCTCATCCCTCCTAGACGGCGCAGCAGTCAGAATCTCAAACCGGGCCTTCCCGTGACTTGCATTGCATTCCGAGTCGTGGTCGGCATCACTTCCAAGATCCGGGTCTGCAGCTTCCAGCCTTTTGTGAATCTCGAATTAGGCTCGTACCCCGACTTGTGGTTGGCCACCGGCGCGTTGCGGCAAACGGCAAGGCGGATCGACCCCACATTTGTACCAGCTGGCCCCTGCGTCGCATGCATCAGGTTTTTGGGCCAATAGAAATTCGGCGCAGCAGACAGGCAACATTGCAAGGCCAAATTCCCGCCCAAAAAGAAGCGTGTTTTGGCTTGCGCAAAACCGAACCATTTCCCCCTGCAACAGACCCCGGTTTTCCACCGCTCGCATCAGCAAAAAACGGCAGGCAGGCTCAAATCAATCAACCAAAGCAAAACAGCCCGCCCACTTAATCAGCCGGCAACGTGACTGCCCCCGCCCTGCCTACTTAAACCTCGCACCCCCCACTACTTTCTTTCCCTTTTCAACTCACACACCTCCACATCAAATCATCAACCCCATCGTGGTTTTTCGACTTCTCATCAACAAATCCATTACCCATCAATCCCACATCATCAGATACAATGGCCCGCACTAAGCAGACCGCCCGCAAGTCCACCGGTGGCAAGGCTCCCCGCAAGCAGCTTGCCTCCAAGGCCGCTCGCAAGTCGGCCCCCTCCACCGGCGGTGTCAAGAAGCCCCATCGCTACAAGCCCGGTACCGTCGCTCTTCGTGAGATTCGTCGCTACCAGAAGTCGACTGAGCTGCTCATCCGCAAGCTCCCCTTCCAGCGCCTGGTACGTTTTGACTCTTGCAACGACGCGACCGGCAATCGCGCCTTTTTCGCGACATGACACAGGCAGCTAACACACTGCACAACAGGTCCGCGAAATCGCTCAGGACTTCAAGTCCGACCTCCGCTTCCAGAGCTCCGCCATCGGCGCGCTCCAGGAGTCGGTCGAGTCTTACCTCGTCTCCCTCTTCGAGGACACCAACCTCTGCGCCATCCACGCCAAGCGTGTCACTATCCAGTCGGTACGTTGCCACGCGCACACCTCTGAGTCACGCACACGTCATGGGACCAACATGCTAACAACCTCTGCAGAAGGATATCCAGCTCGCTCGTCGCCTCCGTGGTGAGCGCAACTAAGCATGGTCTTTTCAGTCTTTGCTAGCTTGGGGTTTGGGTGGTCATGACTTTCTCATTTGGGACGCTCTGGATGAAGGGCACTTCACGGCACAAGGGATACCGGCGTTTTTGATTGCGATGGGTTTTCGCTCGGGGGCTGTACACTTACACGGCGGCAAGGGATGCTGCTAATACCGACGCTGATTTTTATGATCATTCATGCTTTGCTCTGCCTGTCTGCCTGTTGTGACCGATGACTCTCGGTCAGCTCGCCTCTGCCTCAGTTCCCAAGTGACCCTGCCGACGCGACGCGTCCCTGGCGCCACATCAAAACAATCCACATCGCGAACTCTCCCCGACCCTACCGGAGGTGGAGCCACACGCGACACCCCTGCGCGCTGGGATCCATGCCACACGATTACCAGTGCATGTCACCTTGCTCATGTCACCTTCCTCTCCATGGCCGATGGATGAACTCAACAATAATATTTGGTGTTACATCAAATCAAAGCAAAGCCCGCCACCCCGCCTTGCTCTGACCCTCACCCCGTCCTCCTAACCCGAGGAACTGGGCGACTTGCCCGAGGTGGTCGACACCAAAGAAGCCCTCGGTCTGACCCTGCGCGTTGGTGCATACCATCCACGGGAGGCCGAAGGCGCCTGCGGAAAAGGCCTCGTCGGTGTTGGTGATGAGGGATTGTTTGCCTGTTGTCGACGCGGCGGTGAGGACTGTGAGGGGCTGTTAGCGTCTGCATTGCTCGTGGGTGGTACTTGGGGCGAGGGAGGGATGCAGGTAGAAGAAGAACGGGACAACCCACTCTTCTCGGCCTCGTCCGCGCCAAACAGGCCCGCCAGCGTCTCCTTCAGCACCTCGGGCCGGTGCGTCGCCACCGCGTGCTCCCAGTGCTGCGTGAAGAAGGCGTCGAGCGCCTGCACCACGCGTGCCTGGTTGCCCTCGTCGGCCACCGCGATCGCGCTGAGTGCCCGCATAATGGGCAGGCTGGGGGCTGGGAAGTCCGGGGGCAGGGCCCTCGTCATGGGGACTGAGAAGTGCTGCGCCCAGCGGAGGCGCTCGAGGTTTATCCAGGTGTCTTTGTCTGTGCCCCGGGGGTTAGTTGGAGTGCTGCTGCGAGGGACGGATGGACGACGTACTCTTGATCTTGATCGGCGCCGTGTTCCCGCACTGCAAGGCACTCGGCTTAGCCCAGCTCGAAAGCATGCTTTCTCGTACGATTCAGCTCAGGACTCACCTTGTGCATCAGCCCGCCGAGGAAGATGGGCACGTAGGTGACATCGCAACCCTTGAAGACCTCGTCATGCTGCACCCTCTCCTGTTAGCTCCCGGCTCCCAATGGCAATACTGTAACTAGCGAATACTCTCGCGCAACGAACATACCCTCAAAATCCGATAAGCCAGGTAGGCAAACGGGCTGACCGTGTCGACGTAGAGCGTGATCTTGGGGCGGGCCATAATGAGTCAAGGATGGAAGACGGATGGATGGTCAAAGGGCAAGAAGGCAAGGCTGTCTCTATTTGCGAACCTGATGGTGATCGGATCCGTCTGTTTACTGAATCGAAGATGGGGACTCTTAAGGGTTGGAGTCTTGCAGATGGAAGTGGTCAACCGAGGTCAGTGCACACACCCCTTGTTGAGCGTTGAGTTGCGCCCTTGCGCCCTTGGGGAAACAGGGGTGGCTCCGGACGGCACCTGGACACCTCAACACAACACTGAGTGATACCAAATACACCGCCAAATGGACGATGCTGTTTGGTGGCAGTTTCACAGGCAGTTCCACAAGCACCGAAGTGGCGAGCCGAGGAACCTGGTCAGGTCCCATGAACAAAAGGGGCAGTGTCACTCAACCCCGCTTCAGAGTGTGGGGAACAGACAGGGACGGACTCCCTGGATGACCCGGAGACCGACAACAGTGAACAGAGATGCTTCAACCAGAACATCCTGAATTCGATATCGTACGGTACCTGGCGTCAGGTACCGTACCGTAGCTGTACACGCTCAACCGCAATTGGCCTTCCATACTAGTACCCTCACATAACTCCCCTCCAGTGTCTAACCGTCAGCCTGCCCATGTCGTATCCCAGCGGCCCACAGGCCATCTAAAACGCAGCAATCTTGTGCTCCGTCGGCACCTTTGTGAGGACATCAAACGAGCCAGTGCCGACGGTCCCAAGCTTGCCAACCACCAGTCTGCTCGACGGCGTGGCGAGGCTGTCCCAGTCACCGTCGAGCACCGCGTCCTTGAGGAAAGCGACGGTAGTTTCTGTCACAAAACTTGTCAGCTCTGTTCGGCACACAAAGCAAACCACGGGGAGCTGAACATACCATAGCTCATCTTGGTAAAGGGGCTCACGTTGCCCGTCAGGCCGATTCGGTTGAATGGTGAGAAACCGCCGTTCCTGTGACACGTCAGTCAGTCGGGATGATCACTAATCGCTAAATACCCCTTGAAATCACCCACCTGGTCATGAAATCCGCAATGAGGTTCAGATGGCGGCGGTCCACTGCAATACCGTGACCGCTGAAGACGCCGCTGAGCTCCCCAACAATATTGCTCCGGCAGGCCTCAACGCCGTACACTTCGAGCACCTGCGCGATGTCGTTGGTTGATATCCTGTTGGGGTTGATGTAATCGCCATACTGCTGCATAGCCCGCAGGTTGGTGCCGTTGGTATGCACCAGCATCTCGACTGTGCGCTCTTCGCCCGTCTTCTCGTCCTTCTTCTTCTTAGGCTCGTACGTCGCGTTGCCGAGCCCGTGGATCTGCTGGATGACCGACTTCTTGACCGCCTCCTGGACCAGGCTGAGCATGAGGAGCTTGGGGATTGAAGCGTCAAACTCAAGGGTGAACTCGACCCACTCGCCGCCGACCTCGTCGCACCGGAACCGCGCAACATGCTCGTTCTTGGTCTTAATCCGCGCTTCGCGCGACCGTGACCGCTCCTCGTCCGTTTTGTCACCCAGCTCATCCTCGGGCTCTGGGCTGCCACCATACGCCTCGTCGACGAAGTTGAGCTTCTCCTCGCCCTCTTCGCCGTCGTCCGTCTCGCGTTGTAGTTGACCCTGGATGCGGTCATCTTCGTCATCATTCGGCCCGTACGAGACCGCTTCGGACCGGTTGGCCCGCTGCTTTGCATTGGTGGCGTCGTCGTCTCCGTCGTCGTCATCATCGTCATCGTCGGCGGCTCTCTCCCGCTCCGCGCCACTGGGCGCAAACTCCACGACGCCCGACTTGACGCCAATCTCGGGGGTGGCCGCGCTGTTGTCCTTCTGCTTCTTCTTGATCTCCTTCCTCGTGAGGATGGAGAGCAGCGGGATGAACTTCTTCTCCACAGTGCCGAGTACGTCGGCGATGTTAATAGCATACATATCGACGTACTCCTCTGCCTCGAAGAAGCGGAGCCTGATCTCGAACGACTTGGCCAGCGCGTGCCCGACCCCGCGGCCGACACGCTCGCGCACGACCGCCTCCTTGGTAACGTGGGCGAGCGGGAGGACACTGATGGACTTGGCGAATTGCGTAGCATCCTGCTCCGAGAGCTCCTCGTTCACGACGAGGGTCATGGAAGGAGTCGAGATCCTGGAGCTGGCCGTCATCAGGATTTCGCGGAGACGAGGAATACCCAGAGTCACGTTCTTGGCCGAGTGGCCCGCCAAATGGAATGTGTTCAGCGTCATCTGTGTCGATGGCTCTCCGACGGACTGGCCAGCAACGATGCCGACCGCCTCGCCGGGCTCGACCAGGGAGCGAATGTACTTGGCGGCGAGAATCTTTTCAGCAGTCTTGCGAGCGATTTGGCCCTTTTGGCTGTCTGACCCCTTCTTGTCCTTGATAAGCCCATCCTTGTTTGTCTTGATGTAGTCCGTCAACTTGGTGAAGAAGGTCTCCGATGTCGCAAAGGCGAAGGCGGTGGGGTCGAGCTCCGATGCTACCGGGTCAAGAGGATCGCGGCTGTTGCTAGACCGAATGGCGCTCTTCATCCGCTTCATGACCTCGTCTTTGTGCTCGAATAGGGCCTGTGTTCCCGGCTCGTGGTACTGAATCTGTGGCAGCTGCGAGTCTAGGTTGCGCAGGACAAACTCGAAGTCATTGAGATACTTCTGCTTGGCGATGTCGATGCCGTCTTCTCCGAATAGGAACTGCACAATCGTGCCATCGGAGTCCCTGACTGAGGAATCGTACGAAACTCTCAGGCCCTCCATGCCCTTGATCAAACACCTCTGGAGGTAGCCGGAGCGGGATGTCTTGACGGCCGTATCGATCAGACCTTCGCGACCGGCCATGTGATGGAAGTAGTACTCCTGCGGGCGGATGCCCGTCAAGAAACGCTGAACAATGTAACCACCCGCTCTCACATCGGTGTCGTATGGCTTGAAGCTCGGCAAGGTCTTGCCGCTCACCATGACGGGGACACGGCGACCCTCCAGGGTCTGCTGGCCAAGGTTGCAAGAGATAAGGTTGGCGTTGACAGGACTGCCCTTGGCACCGGAGATGGTCATAGACTGCATGTGGTTCTTCGGGAACTGCTTCTCGAGGCCAGCAGGCAGACACAACCTCGTGATCTCAGTCGAAAGCTTGGCGCACTCTTGACTGGTCAGCAACTCCAGGCCCTCCTGCTTCTTGTCGTCCCTGAGCACCTCCTCGAGACGCTCCAGCAGCAGGGGGTCGTTGTTGGCAGGCTTTTGCTCCTTTAGCGAGACATACTTGGCCGCCACCTCCAGACCGATATGCGCGGCAGCCTTGATCGTCTCCTTGCGGTCCTTCTCTCCTTGCGGTGTCATGAGAAGATCGTCCATGCCGCAAGTGAAGGCAACCATGGCCAAGTACCGAGTCAAAAGTCGCCCCATGCTGCTGAGAAGTTTCCCTGCGACCGACGGACCGTAGACTTCGTGTACCGCGTGGATGAACCCGCCGTCACTTGGACCCAGCTGCGATTTGTCGAGAATGCCGCAGACGAATTCGCCATCGCGAAACATCACCTTATCCTCTTCAGAATCTTCGCCCCAACTGCGACTCTTAATCTTGGCAGATCCATTCATCCACAAGTCGCCGCAATCAACTGGCCTAATGTTCTTGAGGATCGTCGTGATGACCTGTTTACCTGTCCAGCGGGGAGCCGGCTTGATGATTGCCGGCGGCACGAGCTCAATCTTCTCGCCCGTAACGTGCCCGCTTTCTGGCCGGAGAGCGCCGTAGATGAGCTGCTGGTAAGCACCTTGGTCGAGGAAGACGTCCTTGCTGCAAAGTGCCACGGAGACGGACAAGTGATCCTGGATCAAGCCACGCAGGGGGTTTCCGGCCGTTCCAGAGATGTATTGGTGATCCGTATCGGCCAGCTGAAGCGCTTCCACTCGCGCAATCTCGTTCTGGGGGAAATGCATGTTCATCTCGTCACCGTCGAAGTCGGCGTTGTAAGTGTTGCAGTTGGCGTAGTGCATGCGGATCGTCTTCTCGCCTGGCAGCACTCGGACTCGGTGACCCATGATGGAGGGCTTGTGGAGTGTCGGCTGCCGGTTCATGAGAACCACGTCGCCGTTCGTCAGATGCCGATGGACCTTCTTGTTGCGCAGGCCGCTGAAGTTGTTTCCGGTCGGCGCAAGAAGTTGGTTTGCCAGCGAGACACGGTCCTCGAGAGACTTGGCTCGCAGGTTGACGATCTGGCCGTTCTCGTTTTCGATGGCTGCAGCACCAGGCCACTTGTCTAAGGCCAGGGTTAGCACCGCCCAAGGTCCATGCCCGGCAACAGTTTCGCTCGAAACCTACCAACGCCGTTGATAACAGCTTGTCTAGTTGATTGCATGTTAGCCATTGCTAAAATCGGACAGAGAGACCGTCGGGATGACCTACTGAAGATCCTTAAAGTTATGGCTCGTCACCGGCTCCGGATAAGTGAGCTTCTTGGCAAAGACGGGAGGAACACCAATCTCGTTTGTCTCGATATTCGGGTCGGGGGAGATGACACTTCTGGCGGCGAAGTTGACACGCTTGCCCATCATGTTCTTCCGGAACAGACCCTCCTTCTTCTCGAGTTTCTGCTTGATGCCTTCCTCGTTCCGCTTGGCGGCTGCGCCGTGTACCGGGTTCTTGTCGCGGTCCATCAGCGAGTTGACGGCATCCTGCAGTTCCATCCATGCTTGGTAGAGCGAGCTCATGTCCCTTGTTCGCCTGCCCTCGTCCGCAGCCTCCTTGTTTCCGCCACCAATCTCTCGCGAGATCTGGGCCACCATCGAAGCACTCCTAAGGATCATCTTGTAGAGGCTGTTTTGTTCGGCTTCGGTGATTTGAGAGTCGCCCATGCGAGCCTGTACAAGTCCGGTTAGTTGGGTACGAGGGCAGATCCCCGAGCTCGAAAACATACCTCTGGACGATATCGATTAGGGGGGACCAGAAGAGTCGTTATGAAGAACATGGTGGCTGAGAGGGGTTGGGAATTCCTGGGACGCGGCTTGGAGTTGTAGAGTAGCGAAAGCAGCTCCTGCTCCTTCTCGAAGAGCATTTCGAGGCGCTGGTGGACCTCCATCGTGCTGAGGTACCTCTGTGCAGGGTTGGAGGATTTGGCGGCCTTGGGCTTGCCCCGTTGCGCCTTGGCCGGGGCATCTGTCATGACCACATCCCCGTTTTCGTCGAGCTCCTCGCCGTCGCCCTCGCTATCGCGCTCCTCAGAGTCTTCGGACAGAGAATCGACGTCAGCGATGCCCTCGTCAGGGGTAAGATCGCTGTGCTTCTTGGCCTTGCGGCTCAGGGCGAGCGCGTCGGTCCGTTTCCTTCCCGCTTGAGCCATGGCCGCCTTCTCCTTCTCGGTCAGATCGCGCTCGAAGATCTTAACCCAGCGATCTTTGCGGTAGACGGGCGAAATGCCGTCGCAGCTTTTGCACCGCTTCTCCTTGACCATCACGGCAAGCAACTCCTTCACTAGGGCGCGCCTCAGCTCGGCGGCACCCTCGTGCTTGCCTTTCCGGATGTCGCCGATGTTGACCTTCAGCCTGTGCCCTCGCAGGACTTGACGCACATATGTCTCCCTGGCACGCATGGTGCCGTCGTGCAGATTGTTTCCCTCCTCTTCGGCCTCGTCCTCCTCCACATCGGGAACATCGGCGAGCCTCAGTTTCTTGAGCTGCTCTCCCAGGTCACTGACAGAGAATGACTCGATCATCTGTGCCTCGTGGATGAGGCCAACCTGCAGCAGCCGAAACATGCAAATGTACTTGTGGACCTCGTGGCGCGGCAGTCGGAATCGGTGGCACCAGGCGCATTGGGCTCGGAGCAGGCGGTAGGCTTGGTCCATGAAGACCGGGTGATAGACTGGCACGGGGAGTTCGATGTGGCCCGGGTGCCCCGGGCACTGGGCCTGGTTCAGGTTGCATGTGCGGCATCTGCACAAGGTCAGTCAGAGTCCATCGATCCTTCGCGTGCCCGCCGTTTTCTCGAAGCCGGACGGCGCATGGGGAATTGGGGTGCCGTCTTACAGAGCATCGCCCCACGACCCCAGCGCCGGATCATACAGACCGCCGGGCACCGGATTGAGGAGGCTGTCGAAGGTGCTGTCATTCTCGATCCGCTTTACAGACATGGACCGGATCTCATCGGTCGAGAGGAAAGTGAACTCGACGCTTTCCAGCGACGAGCCCACGGGCTGTGCGATATTCATGCTGGGCAAGCGGACGGAGAATCAGCCTCAACCTAGCAATCCGGCATTGCAGTCTCCTCCGTCGTGGCGGAAGAATTGTTGCGGAATTGTTGACTCTCTGGGGGGGTTGCGAGGTCGAAACTCGGGTCGCGAACAAACAGTCTGCTCTCGAATCGCAGCTTTCGGATCGGTGATTGGTGGGGAGTTGCAGACCAGCACTGCGGCGAGAATATTTTTTGGCGGTGAGGCCGGGCAAAACTTCGATAGACAGGCAGGGTGGGGCACACTCCAGGACCCAGCTGCCTGAGCGCGTGCACCAGCCATGCGCCAAGCTGCCCAGTACCAACCCATCCATCCCGTCCATCATTTTGACGTGAAGATCCATATCCATCATTGACGTGAATATCCATCATCCCCAACTCACACGACACACCGCATACCACAACCAAGAGTCGGCCAAGCCATCTCGGCACCGCCCACCCGTTTCTTTGCTTCGACAAGCGTCGAGTTGAATGAGCCAAGCGCGCCCCAGCGGACGCTCTGACGATGGATCGGAACCAACAGCTCGGCGGGCTCGGCCCTCGCCATGACTCTGCATCGAGAATCCAGAAACCAGAGTCGGCGGCCGACCGAATGGCCGCCCTGAAAGCCCGCGTCGCGGCCGCTGTCGGCACTGCAAAGGCCAAGGGTGGTCTCAACACGCCCCTCCACCCTGCCCTCGCCGACCTCAACGCGCCGATCAAGCCGAGCGACTCCCTTCGGACAGCCGCTGGACAGCGCTCGACACATGATGCAAAGGCCGCCAGGGGGAGACCGTTCGGTTTTTCGACGACGACACAGGATGGGCCCCGAGCGAACCCATATCTTGATACGAGCAATGCGCCTCTGGGCAGGGCGAGAGAGTCGAGGCAGCTCATTTTCAACCAAAAGGGCAAATACATCCAACAGGCTAATGCCCTGCGGAGACAGGCTGCGCTCGAGGACATGAAGAGGAGGATCGCCGAGCAGGCGCGCAAGGCAGGCTTGGAGGAAGACCGGGCAGTTGAGAAGGCGTTTGTGGTTGAGGCGCCTCCAGAGCTGGAATGGTGGGATGAAGGGCTCATCGACGGCAAGGATTACAGCACCATCCCGCAGTCCCTCAAGATATCGACGCCAGACAGCATCGTCACCGTGTACATCCAGCACCCCGTCGCCATCGAACCGCCACAGGACAAGCTAGCTCCAGAGCCCAAGCCTATGTACCTGACGCCCAAAGAGCAGCAGAAGCTCCGGCGGCAGAGGCGCATGATGGAACTCAAAGAAAAACAAGCCAAGATCAGACTCGGCCTCGAACCAGCACCGCCTCCGAAAGTCAAAAAGTCCAACCTGATGCGCGTCCTCGGCGAGGAAGCCGTCAAGGACCCGACGGCCGTCGAGGCGCGCGTCAACCGCGAGATCGCCGCTCGCTTTGACAAGCACATGCATTCCAACGAGGAGCGCAAGCTGACACAGGAGGGACGGCACGAGAAGCTGGCGGCCAACCAGGCCAAGGACGCGGCCAAGG
>FJWA01007163.1_pt1 | contig 12362 bp, 6 predicted proteins | sample 1011891 | NCBI WGS metagenome assembly FJWA01 (sample SAMEA3912450, study PRJEB9761) | metagenome | biome: forest; material: soil | place: USA | collected 2011-06-22 | depth 0.1 m
GGCGGGGCGGGGCATACCCAAAACCTGGGCATTGTGAATCAGATCGGGCATCGAGGCTGGATGGCGCACCCGGGATGGTCATCTGGGCATTTATATCCAAAACCGAACTGGCGGGATCGGCGGATGTCTCGGAACGGCCGGGTGGATGTGAGTGCGGGTGTGGGTGGGACGGAAATGGGGTGTCCCTCATCCCGTGAGTGGCTCCCGTCTGGCGCCGTCCCGACCCCCCGCCTCGGCTACCTGGGCTTGTTGTGGACAAGCCAGTCTCGGTTCGGACGGTGAACATCACGAAGGGCCAGCTCGCAAAACCTGCGATGCCGTCGATGCCAGGCTCTGATTGGCGGCGGCGAGGAAGGCATAAACTCGTCATCCGAAGATTCCGGTCCCGATTGCGCCATGAGGGAAGCCCAGCATCATTTCTTGAAGGATAAGACGGTGAACGCCCGGACACGCCGGAACGGGGCAGATCGGGCTCGGGTCCACGCCGGCGCCGGTTTTCTTTTCGGTGGATCTCTGCGACATGCATCGACCTACTACCACACACTCCCTAACCTACCCTTCTTAATCATTTCTATAAGATGTCATGGGGGAATGCTAGAAGGTGGTCGCAAGTTCTTTTTAGATACCAATGCCTGATCGGCAGCATCTATTCTGTAGTTTCCATTCCATCTGTTCTTCTCCGCCTGCGTCTGGTCGCCTGAGCCAAAAGCCTTTGTTTTGTGTTGGTGTCGTGCCGTGCCGGGCCGTTTCCGATCAAAGAGAATTCCGGGTACGGCATTCATCAGTTGACAAGACAATCCCGAGTCAACCGAGTCAACCGAGTCAACCGAGTGGTGGGGAAGACGCACTCAGCTGCAGCCCTGTGCTGAGCGCACCCCACTTGATTGCCGACCCCCGAACATACCGTGCAGACCCGCGCTGTGGTGTTGTAAGCCAGACCGCCTGGACATACCGCAAACAGCCCGCGCAGCCCGGCTTTGAGTAAGCATCTGGTCTCGTCAGATTCCTGGCTTCCCTGGGGTTTCCTTGCATTAATTAACCTCACCTGCTCATCCGATGCTCTCTTTCTTCTTCTTTTTTCATGCGTTATCAATGCAGGACTGCCGTGCCGTTCTCTGCCTCGGTCTTGCAACCTGTCTCTCGGGCTCACGTCACGTCCACGTTGTACATAAGACGGCGTATCCGACGCAGCCAATGGGTGGAGGGTAACCCTCGGATTGAAGAAGTCGACACTCGCCATGTCAACTGGCCCCCGAGTTTGACATATTTGACCATAGGAATGCCGATGCTGATGCCTGGTTCATGAAGATCAATACAATCGCGGTTCATGACCACAATTGGTCGCATCCAGCGCCAGTCAGCTTACCACCGCGGCCTTGAGCTCTGGTACATACACAAAACGTTACCTTACGCCCTCGCCCGGAGCTCGTATCCGCGCTTTCATGCAGAATACCACTTGTCTTGGTATCCACAGAACCCGCCCACTTTTTTCCCTCAGCGCCAACGGCGCCCTGGGCGGCGCCCACCGTCATCAGAATGCTCTGCCTTCCATCAACACCAAGAAAAGGAATTTTCCTCCCCGACTCCCCGCCGCCGCCGCCACCCTTATCAGATGCCACCCCTCGGCCAAAACCACGCACCACCACCCTCCGCCGACGACCAATGTTCCTCATCCTCCTCGGCGTCCTGCTCGGGGCGGTCATCGTCCACCTCTACCGCTCCGAGTCCCTCCTCTCGATCCCCTGGATCCCCGACGCCTCGGCGCGCCTCTTCGCCCAACGGCCGCTCCCCGCCCCGCTCGACGACAGCTTCCTCTCGTCGCCCAAGTTCACCCTCCCGCTGCGCGCCAAGGGCCGCGACGTCGTCGACGCCAACGGCCGCCGCTTCAAGCTGGCCAGCGTGAACTGGTATGGCGCCTCGGACGAGCTGTTCATCCCGGGCGGGCTGGACGTGCGGCACCGCGACGACATCGCGCGCACGGTGCGCCGCATGGGCTTCAACTCGGTGCGCATGCCCTACAGCGACGAGATGGTCGTGGCCAACCCGGTGGTGCTGCCGCACCTGCTGACCGCCAACCCGGACCTGGCGGGGCTGCGCGCCATGGACGTGTTCCAGGCCGTCGTCGAGGCCCTGACCGCCCAGGGCATCGCCGTCGTGGTCAACAACCACATCACCACCTCCACGTGGTGCTGCGGCGCGGACCCGTGCGACGCCGGCTGGGCCAACGACCACCTGCCCGGGGGCATGTGCCGCGTGAGGCAGACCGAGGACGAGTGGATCGAGCACTGGGAGGCGGTGATGGGGCGCTTCGCCAACAACAGCCTGGTGGTCGGCGCGGACCTGCGGAACGAGGTCCGCGGCGTGTGGGGGACCATGAAGTGGGACCGCTGGGCGACGGCGGCCGAGAGGGCCGGGAACCGGCTGCTCAAGATGAACCCGCACTGGCTGATCGTCGTGGGCGGCACCGAGTCCGGCAACGACCTTACGGGGGTGGCGCAGCGGCCCGTGGTGCTGGACGTGCCGCACCGCGTCGTCTACTCGGCGCACGTCTACTCGTGGAGCGGGTGGGGGAGCCTGGGCGGCCGGTACGCCAAGCGCACGTACCCGAGCTTCGTCGCGTCGATGCGCAAGAACTGGGCGTACCTGGTCGAGGGCAACGTCGCGCCGGTGTGGATCGGAGAGTTCGGCGCCCCCGCCCACCCGGGCCAGGGCGACGCCAACTACTGGAAGAACCTGCTGCGGTACCTCAAGGCCATCGACGCCGACTTTGGCTACTGGGCCATCAACCCGCGGAAGCCCAAGGACGACGAGAAGGAGACGTACTCGCTCGTCGAGGACGACTGGGCCACGCCCGTGCTGGACTACCGCATGAAGGACATGACCGAGCTGATGCGGGCTCGCAGGCGGTGAGCGGGCGAGCGGGCGGGCTCTTTGTGTGTGTCGGGTGATGGATATGGCGTTGGGTTGGTTGCTTTGCACTGTTTGGCGGGAGCACTGTCCTTTGGGGGTTGCATTCAAAAGCCGTTGTTCCTTTTGGAGAGCCGTCCCCTTGCCCTTCTTGCAACGGGCACGGTACAGTACAGGCCATGTGCCGGATGTGGGACGGCGGTGTGCGCATGCCGTGGAGTGGAATCCTCGGTTGAATGCCTCAAACCCGTCCCGTGGTGTGAGCCGGTTGGGGGTGGTGGAATGATACCTCTTCGTAACGGTAATGCTATTTGAGTATTCGTAAATACAGTACCAAGCCTGCAAGTTCCCCAACTGACGGGAAGCTCTGACGTCGCCCAAGCCCCACTTTCCCCGCCTCAGGCTACACAAGCGCAGCGTGAACGTTACCTTATCGATACTTGGGTAGGCTCCCCCGAGCTTCAACCAACAGCCGGCCCGATCCACGTCACCAACACACACAGCAGTCAACTCGGCTCCCCAACACATTCGCGATCCCAACGTTGACGCTCTGGCCCCCTGACCACAATTTTGCCGTTCCATCCTCCCGCGGCCCACAACACGTCCGCAAACAATGTCCCACGCCCTCGTGGTAATTCTCGGATCGGTCAACGGAACGTGAGAATGGCTTCGGCGACGGACGCGCCCGTGGGCCAGGGCCGCGAAGAGCTCTACGTGAGCCCGACCTGCTTCGTCCAGACCGCCGAGAGCAGGGTGAGTACCGTCGGCCTCGAGGGAGAGACTTCCTGCGGACGGTGGCGCTCTGGCCGCCCGGACTCTGGCTGACCCGACCCGCGCTCTCTCTAGTTCGGCGCTGATGTCCTCGACGAGCTCAAGGCGTTTGTGCTCGAGACACAACACGACAACGAAATAGTCTTCGACGACGACGATGACGACCCCGATGACGATGAAGAGGAGGACGATCTGCTTGGCCCGGACGGTGCATTCGCGGATCTGTATGACTGGGACGCCATCCTCGGGGGTGCCGGGCTCGAGACCGATCCGAACCACGCCCAGCATGGCTTCCCGAGGATTGCCACCACGAGGAACAACCTCACGGCCCTCTCGCAGCGGTACAATGTAGGGCCTCTGTGGGCCGAGAGACCAGTGCGTCTGGAGAGCTGTGCTAACGCTTTTCCAATGTAGCTGTACTTCGCCGCATACCAGGATCGGATCTATGTCTACCAGCCTCGAAGGGCCGGGCCCCAGATTCTGCCGGCTCCCTCGCTCATCCTCCACCCCCGGCCGTCCAAGATGGCGGCAGAGTGCGGCGGGGCCCTGGACCACCGCTTTCCGCATCAAATCAACCACATCATCGTGGGTGACCTCGGCGACTTGGAGATTGTGCTGTTTGCCTACGACGACGGCGACGTTGCCGCCTACTACACGCACGCAATCGTGCGCTGCATCAAGGTGCATGGTGACCAGACCCGTGGCCCATGCGCATCGCCCATTCGCCAGGTCGCCCATCCGAAACCCTTCTTCCACGAAAACGTCGGCAAATCGGCTTGGGGGCTTGCCATCCACGGGCAGTCCCGCCTGGTTGCCGTCAGTTCCAACCTCCACGAGGTTACCGTGTTTGCCTTTGCGCTCAGCCACGCCAACGTCGCCGTCAGATTCCCAGAAGTCGACGACTCTCCGGGCCTCGGCTGCGGCCAGACTGCCTTTGCGCTCCAGAGGCACTTTCTGTCAAGGACGAGAACGTGGAGGGTCGTCCTGCCACTGGGGCGAGCCGCCAATAACATCCCCAATATCTCCTTTGCCGACGACGAGGCCGGTGAGGCAGAAAAGGTCGTCGCCGTTGATATCGTTGGCAACGCTTGGCTTCTTGACATCTGGAAGATTGGTGCGCTGCCCATCCGGTGGCCCGACACGAATGCGAGGGACCAGCAGATGATGCACGGGTATGCGATTTCCGTTTTGAAACGTCCAGTATGGACACCGGGCTGACGGCGCTGCAGTACGAGGGGCTGGGGCGTGTTGGTGCTTCCATACAGCAACTTCAAGCCCACCAAGACGATCCGCGAATCACTCGGCGTGCCGGGAGGCGAGGTCCTTGCTGTCACCAAAGCCGAGGAAAACAGAGTCTGGCTGGACACCACGTGCAGCCTGTACTACATCAAGGGGTTTTCGTCCAATCCCGACAACCTATTCCGGCAACGCCACACCCGCGTCGACTATGCGAAAACGCATGCGACCAAGCCGGAATGTCAAGAGGACGACCTCTCGGACGTCTGGGAGAGTGAGAGTGACTCCGAAGACGAGGACAATGTCGACGTGGCCCCGGCACCATATCCGTTTGGGGAGAGATTGCTGTACCCGGCGACGGCTGGCCCGGGCAAGGAACCGTGGTCCATGATCACCAGGGGCACAGTCAGACCAGAGCCCAGGTTTTACGACATGTTGGACGAAACCCAGCTGATGCGAGCCATCATCCCCAGCTTTGGCGAGACGCCCCTGCTGGACGGAAACACGGCCCAGCACACGCTCTTCAGCAGGATGTACGCCGACCGGCGGGGCAGGATGAAGAACGTCACCTTCTCGGCAGCCGACCTGCCCACCCACCTCGTCAAGGACTACTGCCTCCTCCGCACCTCGCCCACCGACATCGAGCTGCAGCCCTTCGACCGCGACGCGCCCTGCGTCGAGTGCAAGTACCTGCTCACCTACCACAACCACACGGGCTCCGCCACCCCGTGGGACCTCCACCCGACCTACTCGGAGCGCGTCAGCATGCTCCTCCACGTGCCCGAGCTGAACCTCGTGGTCGCCGGCTCGCCCACGGGGCGCGTCGCGCTCCTCACCCTGACCAAGACGGCCAAGCGGCTACACCTGACCCGCGTGCGGTACGGGTTCCGCGTGGACTGCGTCCTGCCGCGCAAGGAGGAGGACGACCGGCGGGTCCGCCCGGCGTGCACCCTCGTCGGGGTGGCCGTCTCGCCTGTGCCGTGCCGCCCGGGAAGGGGGCTCAAGCTGCGGCCCGAGAGGGGGGCGGGCAGAGCGGCGGCCGTCGTGTACCGGCTGATTTTGCATTACAAGGATCATACCATTCTCATGTATGATGTTGCGAGGGGAGGTGGGCAGGAGGAGTTGCTTATTTTCTAGGGGGCGTTGGCTGTATGGTGCTCGGGGAGTTTTTGATACCCGCCATTGACATTGACATATGGCGCCGAGTGGTTTTGCGTTCAGGTATTCCGGCCATTTCTTGTTGTCCTCATTGCGTTTCCTTCCTCACTGTCTTCTCTATTTCTCAGTCTTTGACTTCAGACGCATTTCGGAAGAGCGGATGGGTTGACGGCATTTGGGATGGCGCACACGGATCATGGTTTACTAGAGTCTGAGCATCTCAGCATAAACACGAATACTTGACTGTTTTGTTACCTAACAACCTCACCGGACGGGAGCGCGGGGAACACCATGAGTGTGTTTCAAGCTTGCGTGGTCTCCAGTTTTGTCGGTTCCTTTGATGGCCTTGCGTTTCTGTGGAACTCTGTATGCCGATACTTACTCGCGACCAAGTACTGTACAGTTAAGACCGGCAGAAAGGAGCATGAGCATGTTTGAAGCTTGCCCAGGGTTTGCCCAGTCTCAAGTTTCATCAGATGCTTTCAACGACGACTTCATGTTTCTGTATAAGCTGGCCATGCAGACACTCGCCCACTCAAACAAGTCACAAGTGCATTTTGGACATGGGAGTCCGTGTTTCTCTGGGCAACTGCTACGGTACTCTTGGCTCCAGAAATGGCTTGTTTCGAGCCTAAATGGAACTGAGAAACTCTGAGAAAGGTGAAGGGTGGTGTTTCAACAAGCATCTCTCCAAATCTCGACCGTGGACCGACCACTTGGCCAAGTCAATTGGTGACCTTGAACCTTGGCCGCCAGAAGTTGCCAACCTTGAGCCTCGGCGTTCTCCCGAAAGTCCTAAAGCCAACTCCCACCCCCGTCCATGACATAAGACTTTCCGTCTACAACCATCACAGAGGGTCCGACATGGCCCAAGTCTCAACCTGGCAGCCTGTCATTTCTCAACAAGTCTGCATACACACANACACAGTNTACNCATGCGCACTTGTGCAGGGAACGGCGGTGCTTGGTGTCGTCACGATTGATTGGCGGTTTCCTGACGGTCGACGGATGTCGGCTGGTCGGCACGATGTGCTTCGCCTCATTCGTGGGGAGTGTGTGTGTGCGTGTGTGTGCATGACACAGCGCAGGGAGCGGTGGGCAGCTGGCTGTAGGCGGTTTACTGGTAACTCTGGTGCTGGACTTGATGAGAAATGATGTAATTGATGTTTTTTGTCTTCTTTCTTTTCTCCATATATCGGCGAAGTCGAGTCAACGCATTGGTATTTTCGCATTCATGTCTGAGAGAGGGATGAGAGCGAGGGGAGATGACGTCTTGGGGGATGCATTTACCTTTACAAAATGCGCACGAGGAAAGGCGAGGAAATGGTACGAAATACATGGGTGTGTTTAGGATTCAGAGTATGAGGCCGAATGACTGGACTGTTCTACATATAGCAACGACGATGAACGGACGAACGCAGTGTGCAATTCGTGTTTGAGCGATCGCTCCCTCAAGGTCGAGACTCCGGGTGGGTTCATCTCATGCGCTGTGGTGTTCTGCGTCGCTGTCAAGCAATATGCCTGTCCGACGGCGTTGGTGTTGTTCCATCTCTGACGAAGCATGACCATGACTCTGCTGTCCGCCGGCTTCGGCATTGACAGGGGGGCGGATATGCCCAGTCCGCAGTGGAGATCGGGTTAAACCGTATCTCTGGCTCGTCAGACCCGACTGATAAGGCCATGACCGCGAGTAAAACATAAATAAAGCTGGGCATCCCTGTGTGCATCCGTCACGCAGCGTGGGCTGACATGCCGCTGCTGACCTTCTTTGCTTCGCCCGACAGCTCGACAGGCGCAGGCGTTCCTCGGCCGCCGTTGGAGGTGACGTCGCGGCGACGACGCACGATCGACTCGGACCGGTTGTTTTGACATCGACCTCTTGCTCAATCCCGCGTGGCATTTATTGGCTCGGGGCCACCGACACCAGGCCTATCTCTTGGCGGCTCGCTTGGCAGATGTCTGGCAGGCCGGCGACCTAGGATCGACCCGACAAGCATCCAGGCCGAGTGGGGAATGCTGTCACGAGCGACGCAACGGCCGACCTCGTCTCGACTTTTGTTGGACAAGAAACATCCGAGATCACCGTTCGGAGGCGGACCCCGACCTGAATCAGGAGAGAGACACACGCGCACACACACACGCGCACACACACACAAGAAGAGATATCGCCGGATGATCGAGACTCAATTGGGTTGGGTTGGGGGTACAGACAGACCGCCGTGGCATGTCCGAGGAACATTTCGTCTCTCGGTGTTGCGTTTCCTCGGCTTGAGCCTTCCGGGTGGTTCCGGGGGTGTGCAAAAAATAATAATATTATGTCTCCAGAGGCAGACCAGGGCTGTTTAATAAGCCGACAGATATTCGGGTGTCGACAGAACCACTCAGCAAACCGTCAGTCAGCGCGGTGATTCAACTTCTCGCCTCCTCGGCTGAGGCTCCACTTGATAAGCTGCACAAGGCAGTCCCGGCATGAAACGCGTGGAAGATCTCTAGAAAAGAGCGGGGCGCCAGATAAGAACCCTGTCGCGCTGTGATTGGCCGCGGCGGCCCTGTCGCCTGGTTCGAGCTCTGCTTGGTCCAGGCCGGCGGACTGAGCCTCAACATAAAAGATTTGGTAACAGAAACTGCTCGCCCCACGCTTCCCGGCTGGGCTTTGCTTGGTCCCTGGGCTGGGAGCCGTTGCTCCGCTGCCATTCTTCCAGCCTCAAGCGCTAGGTAAAAACCCGCCGTTTTTCGCGTCCGACCCGCTGTATATGGTTGTCGCGCGTCGTTCTCCATCGCACCAGGGGTATTAGTATCATGGACTGCATTGATTTGATAGGCAGATAGATTGTAAATTCTCCGTTTTGGGCGAGCGATGGGATCGAGATAGCGACGGAGCCTCAATTGGGCGCACCTCCCACTCGATCGAGCGGGAGACGGGAGGTGTGCCGGAGGTGTGTGGCGGCAGCTGAAGGTGGTTTGCCAAGTCAGGGCGAGGCGAATGGCGCGCCAACTTGCCCCAGCCCTGCGGCAGGAACAGCACCCGATCGCCAAGCCTGGTTGGTGCAGTGGGGCCAAACGCTATTCCTGCCACCCCAGGGCCCCCAATCCCCATTCCCTTTCCCACTCCGCAAACGTCCATCGTCCCGTTTCCATCTTGGGGAAGGGCTTCATTCAGCCCAGCCAGCTTCCCGCGCGTTTCCACCAGCCATGCAGTGTGTTCCCCGTGTTTCCTACGTACATGCAGACCCGTTCGATTGCCACCAGTGACGACATCGAGGTGCTGGTGTCTGCAGCAGCCCTGTGACCCCGCAAACCCCAACGGGGAATTGGTGCATGCCACGGCTGGGGGCATTTGGGCAATCCCGGGACCACCGAGGCGAGCTCGCAGCACCTCGCGCGGCATGTCGTCTCTGGGCGCGGGAGAAATTGGACATCCATCTCGCCGTCCCTCTCATCCCACTGGATGCGCTGTACGAAGTCCTGGGTAGGTCGGCATCTGCCGTGAGAGGAAGCATCTTGGCATGTTCGAATTGGGAGCCCAAATTCCTTTCCCATCAGCTCAGCTGGTCGTGTGCACACCCCCAACCCCCACCGAATACCAAGACCGCGGGGCTCCGAATCGAGATGTCTCTCGTTTTACTCACCTCTCGATACGGGCTCGCAGGGCGTCTCGAGATGAGACAGGCTGACAGCATGGGATGATATGTCCCTCAAGTCCCTCAAGCCATCGTCATGCGGGCAGCTAGGTCAGATCCAGGGCACCGAGGATCGAGGGGGGTGACGACCGAGTGAAGTGGGGGTTCTCTCATCAACCGCCTGGCAGCTCGATTGCTCCCTTTCGTCGAAGGGTGCCGGCTCTGTCTTTCAGGCATTTGCCCTGTCTGCTCTGCTGGGCTTGGTGTGCTCCATGACGATCCGAGACAATCCCACGCCCGGTGTACCTCAACAGCCCGGCACCCGCGGTCTAGTGTACAGATGGAGGGCGGCAAAGGTCCATGAAGCGAGGTACCATCGCAGCCCGCGGAGCCGTGTGAGAGACCAGCCGGGGGTCGGGGTCCATCTCTCCCACACGCTCACACGTCCGCTTGAGGTCGCCACCCATCCCGGGTCGGCGCTCATGGAGCTGCTCTCGGCAACGCTGGAGGAGCGCACTGGGGCGCTGCCGCGCTGGTGCCCTGGATAATGCCACCAGGATGCTCCCGGGCGCGCGGGCGGACCGTGGACGAACCAGGCGACCAGACTTTTGCCGTCTCTCGATTCCACCGGATTGAAACGGGACAATGGGCTTCCAGTGCTTGGCCTGATTGCAGATTTTGCTCCGCAATGGCAATGACAAGCGGAACCCACGCAGCCCACCCATTCGGGCGGGATCCCGCGCTAATCAGCGAGGCAGGGGCCTGTCCGGCCGGGATCGCATGCAGCCTACCCACACACACACGCAGCAGCGACGCCCACCCACGCACCCCATCCTGCATGGGGCAATGACATGGGGCAGTTATTTTTTTTCCAGGTCCTGTTCTGTGCTCTGCTGTGCCTGCCGAACACCGCCAGAGCCAGACCTGCTGTTGATCCCCACTCGTGCGGGAATGAGAGGGCATTGAATGGAGACCTCCCGAGGGAACTAAGCAGACAAGGACCCAAGGTGGTAATGGCCCCCCTTTGGCTCTCGTTTTTTATATACCTGCGCTCTCGTCCCGCCTTCCATCGATGCTCCTCGCTCCCTTTCACACTCCAAACCGTGTTGTCCTGCGCAGCCTTTAACGGCACGCCCCCTTCGCCTCAACACCCCAACGGCCCAGCACTTCCAGTTGGGACCGATCCCTTGGAACACTGAAGAATTCCGGCCTTTCCCCCCGGCGTCTCTCCCCTCGCTGCCCATCCTTCCCTGAGACAACACCGATTCCTCCCCCATCAACTTGGTCCGCGAAGGGACCACCCTCTCGCCCGCCATGTCGTCCACCGACGACAGCAGCAGCGGGACTGCCGACACCAACTCAGGTAAGCACGCAGCCACGCCGTCCGCCCGAAACCAGAAACAGACAGAGTTCGAGTGTTGACCCGTCCGATCTCGGCGCAGCCGTCGACAACCTCAATGTGGGCTTCAATGCCGGCGACCAGGCCTACATCATCGTCGCGTCGGCGATGGTGCTGCTCATGATCCCCGGCATCGCCTTCCTCTACTCGGGCCTCGCCCGCCGAAAGTCGGCCCTCTCGCTCATCTGGGTCACCATGATGTCCTTTAGCGTCATCGTCTTCCAGTGGTACTTTTGGGGGTACTCCCTCGCCCTCAGCAGCACCGCCACCAACGGGTTCATCGGGAACCTCGACAAGTTTGGCCTGCGGGGGACACTTGGCGCGCCGAGCCCCGGGTCGCCGCTGATTCCGGAGTTGCTGTACTCGTTCTATCAGGTACGGCCACACCGGATCATTTTGGGAAGATTAGAGAAAGAAAAAGTTGGGGATCGGAGGCGTGTCTTGTTGTTGGGCTAACAGGAAGCTTTGTGAAATTACAGATGCAATTTTGCGCTGTCACCGCTGCCCTCGTCGTCGGAGCGACGGCCGAACGCGGCCGCGTGGTCCCCGCCATGGTCTTCACCTTCTTCTGGGCCACGCTCGTCTACTGCCCCGTCGCGTACTGGGCCTGGGGCGCCAACGGCTGGGGCTTCAAGTACGGCGTGCTCGACTACGCCGGCGGCGGCCCCGTCGAGATCGGATCCGGCGTCTCGGCGCTCGCCTACTCGTGGGTGCTCGGGCGCCGCAACGAGAAGATGATGCTCAACTTCCGCCCGCACAACATCTCGCTCATCACGCTGGGCACGATCCTGCTCTGGTTCGGCTGGCTCGGGTTCAACGGCGGCTCGGCCTTTGGCGCCAACCTCCGCGCCACTATGGCGTGCTGGAACTCGTGCCTGACGGCCATGTTTGCGGCCATGACGTGGTGCCTGCTGGATTTCCGCCTCGCGAGGAAGTGGTCGCTCGTCGGCTGGTGCTCGGGCACCATCTCGGGCCTCGTGGCCGCCACGCCGGCCTCCGGGGTCATCACCCCCTGGGCGAGCATCCTCCTCGGCGTGGTCGCGGGCGTCGCCTGCAACTTTGGCACTAAGATCAAGTTCATGATCGGCATCGACGACGCGCTCGACGTGTTCGCCGAGCACGCCATCGGCGGCATCGTCGGGCTGCTCTTCAACGCCTTCTTCGCGGCCGACTACATCATCGGCCTGGACGGCGTCAACATGGGGGCCGCGGGCGGGTTCCTCAACCACAACTACCGCCAGATGTACGTGCAGGTCGCCTACATCGTCGCC
>FJWA01009905.1_pt1 | contig 12350 bp, 23 predicted proteins | sample 1011891 | NCBI WGS metagenome assembly FJWA01 (sample SAMEA3912450, study PRJEB9761) | metagenome | biome: forest; material: soil | place: USA | collected 2011-06-22 | depth 0.1 m
GCAGAGTGGTCTGTACGATACACGCTGTACCATACACACGCTAGATTTGTTTTTCGCCGGGGGTTTGGGCCGTCGGCGCTGCTGGCATGTCGGAAGAGACGCGGCGAGAAGCACGGCGAGGAGAGGTGGGACGAGAAACCACAATCACACTTTCAACAAACCCACCGTCGTCGTCACTATTGCAAACCCGTGACTTTGGCAAATCGGGGTTGCGATGCCGTTCAACCCCTTGAAGTTGGCGTTGCACCGCGCCCCGCCCGGCAAAGCAAAGCAACCCATGTCCGCCGACCGGCATCTCGGCCCTATTTTCGACAGTGGCAATATCTCCTTCGCCGGTCCGACTTGGAGACGGCGAGCTTTCTGAGATGCGACTCAGCCGACCACGTCTTGGTCGTATCCAAATGCATCAATCCCACGCTCAGCGTTAGCTAAAACCCCCGAGTGGCCGGGCCCGGAGTAACGTGGTATTCCCTCAACCCACCAATGGCGGGGCAGAGCCCCTCCAGTCCTCGTCGACGTCTCGTCGATCTTCACAGGCCAGGAGCTCGTGAGTTGGCTGGTGTGTCAAAGTCTCTCTTTGTCTTGGCCCAGTTGGTCCGAGTCTAGTGTCTGTAGATATGCGACCCGGCAAATGCAAGCAAGTCCCCGACCCTCCCAAACCCATCGCTGAAACAGACACATGTCTGTGTATGCGTATGTATGCCGGACCCCTGGGAAACCAGCCTGCTCCAGACCCCGTCCGCCCCAAAAAAAAAAGTGACACGCAAACGACCTCTAGACATTCCATCCGGCCTTTCTCTTGCTGTCCTCCCAATGCTCCCAAGTAGACAGGGCCATCCATCGGTACCAGTCGGTGGTACCTCGGGACCGACGCGCCTCATCCCTCGACCTCCATGCGGTCTGCGTTCCGCGGCGCGACCTTGCCCTTCTCCTGGCACCAGACCACAAACTCGTCAACGAGGCCGGGCCAGGCCTGCTCCTCGGACCAGAAGCCCAGCGTCTCGTCCTCCATCGTCTTGGCGGCGAACAGCCTGGTCTGGTTCCACAAGTCCCTGCTAACGCTCCGCGAGTAGACCCACTCCGTCTCCCCGTCCTCGTCGACCGTCTCTTTCCCAAACTTTTCCCTGAGGTAGTCGGTCCAGACGGCAAGCCAGTTGACGTGGGTAGAGTGCCACGATTTCATGGACGGCTCGAACAGCATCCCCCAAAAGGTCAGCGCCTGGCCCATCTCCAACTCCCTCTGCCCGAGTTCCTTGCCGGTTGTGAAGGTGCTGCGGTACACCTTTCCGAAGACTGCCGGGTCGCTGCGGACCAGGCCGATCTGTGACCGAACGTGCTTGCGGTGCGAGGCCATGTTCGGCTCGACCTGCCCCTCGGACTCCTCCCAGGCCTGCTTCCATCCCTTGACGAAGCCCTGGCGAGTGACATGGCCGAAGCCCTGCGCCTGGACAATATCGGAGAGCACGAAGAATTCGTGGTTCATGTTGTTGACGTCGAGGGCTTCGCAGTATGACGCGAGCCCATCGAGGCCTAGCTCATACGTGCTGGCTATGGCGGGAAGTGTGAGCAGCCGCCGGACGGGGTCGGGGATTTCCCAGGATGAAATCCCGGCACTTACCGGGGTTAAGGGAGTCGAACAGGGCCCCCAAAAGCTCATCGATGTTCTTCTTGTCGACCTTTTCCTTCCCACCCTTCCCTCCATCCTGGTTCTCACCAGCTCTCGACGTGTAGAACCTACAAAACACGGGCGTCGAGTTAGTGCGATGTGCCGGGGCATCGAAATGAAATGAAAGGATGGTGAGTGCTGTGTGTTGGTGTGTGCCGTGAGACAGCGAGACAGAGAGTATGTGTGGATGTCTGAGAGCGAGAGTGGGTGTATGTGTGTGGAAGCAAGGAAGTGAGCTGGGGTCCGGACCTGGTCGCCTGCTGAACTCTCAGATAAGGTTTCCGGTCCTTGGCCGACTTGGGCGCGGTTTTCCCTTTTGCAGCTTTCGCCATGGCGTAGTGCTGTGATGCCGACGATGACTGCGATTGCGATTGCGGTGGTGGTTGCGCGTCTTCCCCTTGCCTCGTGAATTTTGGGGAATGAGGTGATTGGAGGGAGACGAGAGTGGCGTCGCTGCAGTCCGTTTCGGTCGACCCTTCGATGTGGGGTGACTTCAATTCTGGAGGCAAACAATCTGACGATGACGATCGCTTGTTGAGACAGGAATTGAAGAAGCGGCGCATCATGGCGGAGAGATTGGCTGCATGCAAGTGCAGGCAGTCATGAGGAGGGAAGCGGCGGACCACGGGCAATTGCTGCCTGCAACATTCGAGGCGAAGGGATGAATGGAAAACGAGATGGGTTCAACGGGAAGGTGCGGGTAAACGCAAGTTGAATGACAAGCCTGGCTCCACTGAGAGCCTGTTTGAGCTTTTTGAGCGGCGAATTTCTTGGATGGCGCGAGGGTGAGGTAAACACCAAAAAAAAGAAGAACAAAAAGGGGGGAAAAGCACACCGGCGGTAATAAGGGGAAACGAAACAAGGGATGAATGGGTGGGCGGATGATGGATGGATTGGGATTGTCTGGTTCGGCGCGACAGGCTAGGTATATGAGACATGCGCAGTGGTGTCGCAATGCCGATCCCGTCTTCCAGAACACTTCCATCCTCCGCGAGCCAGGCCGGCCAGATCAGCCAGTCCAGCCAGCACGCCAGCAGCCCTGGGGCCGCGCCGGGCAATGTTTCCACTAAAGGGAAGCGGCAGGCACCCGGAGATTCCTAGCCGGCGACACCAGATCGAGGCCGCCAGCAGCGGTGGGGGAGCGACACTGGGCGGCCGGAAGGAAGAGAGAGGATGATGAGAGGGGCGTGGGGGCAGAAGACTGGAGCCGCTACACAGCAATTGAGATTTGGGAGGATGGAATGAACTTACTCGTCCAGCGCGGCCGTAAGATGGTAATTGTTATTCCGCAAGTACTGTCACATCCCATCCGACAGGTCAGCGCGTGTTATGCAAGCAAGGATCGAGCAAAGGCCCATCGGTATCGGGCCGAAAGAGCGACCCCATCGGCCATGCGGTGCGGTAGAGCGGTGCGGGTAGGAGGGCGACGGCGGGGGAAAGCGATAAAAGAGGAAGAGAAAAGGAAGTGAAAAACACACCGCCTGCGCGTTCTCCTTGGTCGTCTGAGTGAGCTCCATAAACTTCCTTACCTGCGCCGTCGTCGGTGGCATGCTGGGCAATCGGGCCTGGGCGTGCGGGGTGAAGCGATCGGGCCGTGCGGGCTTTGCGGAACTCTTGCGGAACAGTGCCGAGCCCTTGGTGGACACCGGGGACGGGGGACGAAATAACGTCAAAGGCGATGGCGGACCGGGCTGTTGTGACTTGGAAGTCGAGCAACCGGGTTGTTGTCGCGTTGTGGCGCGTCGTTGTTCACAGCAGCAGCGCTGCCAAGAGGGGTTCAAAGAGGGTCAAGTTTGCGAGGCTGAGGCTGCGATCGAATTGGGTTGGGAGACACGCGAGAAGCGAGCAGCGCTCGGGGTCGAATTGGGTCCAACGGGGTCGAACGAGTCCGCTTACGGTCGTCGGTCGGCGCGGGGGATGCAGAGCTAATACTGGACCGGAACCAACGCGAAGGGAGGGGGAGAAGGAGGAGGCCAGTGTCCAAGGAAAAGAATCCTCGAGAGTGCAGCCCGTTGACGCCGCAATCGCTGTCTTTTATTCCGGCTTGTTGCGCTTCGGGCTCGAACTTGAAGAATTTGACAGAGCATGCAGGCCACGAGCCCGACGAACGTCATGGCCGGCGGGGGGTTGCAGCTGCAGACCCAAAAATGCACGGTGGGTCAGGGGTCTCCCCATGCTTGGCACCGTGGCAGATTATTCTGGACAGGGACAAGATATGTGCTGGATTCCGTATGCAGAATAAGACGACAGACCATCAGGTGGGTATCGCGACCTCCGGGGTCCTGCTATATACTTTCATGTGAGGCGCAACCAACATTACCCCTCCCTAAAGAGAGAGAGAGAGGAAACGCGCCGATGATGGTGGTGATGGCATGGGACAACCCGCAAGTCGTCCCCGTACCGAATAGAGCGCATCAGAAACTTGCCCCCCGTCCCCGATCCCCTTCCCCGCTCTCCTTTCCCCTCTCACCTTTCCTTCTCTAGCCTTCCACAAACCGCCTTGCAGCCTCTCTAGAATTATTGCCCCTGAGCCGCCATGTCCCCCTGGGCTGTGCTTGCGACGGATGCTCAGTCACCGAGCGGCATCCCCTCGAGCCCATCAAGAAGGCGCCGCCAGTTCTCGGCAAGCATCTCGGAGTACTTGACCCTCTCCTGCGCCCAGTCTTGGTTCCACCGCGACACGTTGTACTGTGTGTGTTGGAAGTATGTGAGCTCGTCGCGGAGACATTCCTTGACGAAGACGGACCGGTTGTGTTGGTTGACAATCGATTCTTTGTCCTGTTGTTTGTTTTGTGTGAGCAGCAGCATTGGAGGGGTAGCGAGAGCAGCAGAGCAACCCACCTTGATAATTGCCTCGACAACCTTCTCAGTCTCGCCCGGCTTCACCAGCCCCTCCGGCTTGGCCCGTAGCGACGCCAACTTCGACTCGTTTGACGCAATACGCTTTTCGAGAGACGGGATGTTGTCCTTGTCGAGTCGCTCCCTTCGGTCGAAGAGGTCCCGCAGGCTGACGAGCGAATCCCGCTGCCGCTTGAGGTCCTCCAAGACGCCCTGATCCCAAGCCCGCGACTCGTCCTCCATCAGGCTCTGCGCGGTGCGCAAATGCCTGCTCATCGCCTGGAGACCATCGTTGAGCAGCGGGACGTCGTTGGTGTCGATAGCGTACGTGTCGGCGCTCGCTTCCGTCAGGGAGATGAGGGAGAGGGCAACGCGGGCATGGTCCGCCGCCACGCCCTCCGAGCGCTTGACGAGTCGGTCCATCAGGCTGGAGATCGTGATATACAGCTCGGCGCTGCGTCGAACGCCAGCGCGGGTACGGCTGAATAGCTCTTCGAGGGTGGGTGGCAGGGAATCTTCAAGGCCAGGGGGCAGGGACCGGCCCGCGAACTCGTCTTGTACCGAGATGGTGGCTTGCTTGCGCCACACGGAGAGTTCCTATCCAGCACGTTAGTTGTCATCGTTGGCCGAGCGTGGGGCAGGACTGCGCACTGTTGGGACGGTCAGGAACATAATGACCAGTTGCTCCTGGCTGAGGATGGGGTGGCGAGCGAGCGCATTCAGAAATCTCGCCAGGCCACGACGCCGTTTTTCTATAAAAGCGCCATCATTCGACAGGTGGTTGCCGTTGACTGGGGTCGCGTCAGCAGTAGATCAGAGACATGCCAGCGGATCAGCATACTCACCGGCAACCCTCTTCGGCGGTAGGAGTGGCAGCACCCTGAAAGGGTATCGCTTATGCAGGCAGTCAAGCAGCCACACGAAATCGCTGTACCGGCGAACCACCTTGCCTCCCCTCCTCGAGCTAATTACCTCGTAGTTGTGATGCTGGAACAGAAACATGCCCTCCTTCTCCGGCATCAGCGTGACAAGAATGGTTTCCTCCACGGTCGATCCCGGCCGCCCATTCCCAATCGTCCGATTGGGTGTTAGTGCCGGTGCCGATGCAATTGCCGGTGCCAGCTCCGGTGCAGAGGGTAGGCCACCGCCCGACTCCCGAATGGGTGCGCTGCCGGCGAGCCCGCCGAACGGGGCAGGAGGATTTGGCGTTGGTTCATTGAACCCGCCAGCTGAAGGCGCATTGCCATCAAAGAATCCCCAGCCACTGGCAGCTTCGGCGACAGAGCCAGCGCCCGAAGCTGGCGCACTGGTGGTAAATGCCGAGGTTGTCCGGCGGGGTATTGTCGTCGCTTGTGGGCTCGTGCCGTAAACGTTGCCGTTTGGAGGCCCGGCCGGGCTAGGCACGTCATGGCCGTTCGGCCGTGGCGGTTCGGGCCCGTGGTTGTGGTTTCTATGCAGGTCGGGCGTGTTCCACGGGTCTTCGGGGTAATCCATCGACGACGGCTGCTTGGCACTGCGGTGCCGCTTGGGGGATACGGGTTCCGGGGCTTTCGGGGGGGTGGCCGGTCGTTGCGGCGGCTTCGCGGCCAGTTCCTCGACGTGCGGCAAAGCCGGCCTGCTCTCGACAAGCTCGTGAAGATCGGGCTGGGGGAGATCTGGGGGATTGGCGCGGCCAGGTTAGCTCCGACGACAGATGGAGGCTGGGGGGCCCACTCCGGCGCACGCCAACCGGTCGGCGCCAAAGATGATGAGCGCCGTTCGTGGGCGGTCAAGATAAGATAAGGTGGCGGACGGGGAGACGGGAGGGACGGAGATGGCGACGAAGAGAAGGAGTCGAGGGCTACTCACGTTGGCGCCGCTCGTCGACGGAATCAAGACTGACTGCCTCTCCTTCTTGCGCCAGGCCAATCAGCGCCAGCAGCACGTTGAATTGATTCCTGTCCAGGGCCACCTCCTCCCCGCTGCCGCTGGGCGCAACGATGGCCATTACCCGCGCTTGGGCATCGGCGCCGAGTTTCGCGGCGGCCAGGGTCCGGGCGACGCCGCCAGCGGTGACGCGACCTGCGCTGCCATGCTCGGCGACGACGGCATCGAAGGCCTCAATGTAACTGTCGGGCACTTCGGCAGCGGGGAGGAGATTGCGGATCAGGTCGCCGCGGGTTTGCTGCTTGCGGGGCGTCGGCAAGTCCCACGGCGAGTCGGAGCCGGCATCGTCGTCGGCGAACAGGGCCGTGCTGGTAGATCGGGTCATGGGCGGCTCTTCGAAGAGGGACGATCTGCTGTTGTTTGCGAAATGGCTCGACCGCAGGTCGGATGACTCCTCCGGCGGAGAGCTGCCGAAGAGCGACGACATGGCTGGATTAGCGATTAGATGATCTGGAGGGGGGCGGCGTAGGCGGTGGCCAGTTCAGAGCGGCTGTCGTGGTGTTTCGGTTCGCGCGCGAGTTTGAGGGTGGCCGGGAGCGGGTATCCAAGGATCAAGTGCTGCAGACGAACGGCAGGCCAAGGAAAGAGGGCGTCGTCACGCACGCGCAATGCCCAGCGCAGAGCAGGAAAGCACACTGGTTCAGTAGAGGATGGGGGAGGTCGCGCCCGAAGGGAGGGGAAACCGGCAGACTTGAGCAACACGGCAAATAATTCAGGGGCTGGCGTCGTGGATGATGTCGTCAGCCAGAGGAGAGCAGGTCAAAGAGTCGACGCCGACGGAGGAGGCGGGACCGGAGTGGAGAGGCAGGGGACCCAAGAGGTCGTCCATCAGCCATCTCCAGCCGGATTGACAGGGGTAGCTGGCAATCGGCAACCTGCGAGGCTGTGCGCGGGGGTTGAGCCACCCTTCGGCGCACCAGCCACACCTAACATCCAGCCAGTGGCTCGCCCAACAGTCTCCGGCCCAGGAATCCCCAGAATTATCAGGTGCCCGTGATATATGGCATGGTAGATTGTGTTTGTACAGCACTCGCTCGTCTCACTCGTCTCACTAACATACACTCGCCCCTGTGTGCGCCTAAAACAACCTCGACGCCAGCTCCTCCGCCTTCTCCTTGGACAAGGGCTTGCTCAGCGTGGCCGACGTCCCGGGCACCTTGAAGTACAGACTGGGCGACTCGCCGGGCTGCAGCTGGTGGCTCAGGTAGCCTCGGTGCGCAGGGTCACGGTAGTACTCGATGTCCTCGCGACCTGTCGGGTCGGGCAGGCGGCGGTAGTGCTTCTTGGCCGCCCGCGCCTCCGCAAGCACTCCCTCGACGTGCTCGGGGCCCACGGGCAGCGGCTTGTCCGTGCTGACACTCTGTCCCTTGACCAGCCGCCTGATGGCCTCCTTTGTGTAGTATCTCGTCACGATCTTGCCGCCCGCGGCTTCGACCGCCTTGATGGCCGAGGCCGATGCCCGGGACACCATGATGTCGACCGGCGTCTTCAATTCGCTCCCGCCGCGAGCAAGGAGCTTGATTCCGTCCTTGATCGAGAACCCAATGACGCCCGACTTGATGATCTCGCGGGGCGTAATCGGCTTCGTCGCGTCGATGCGGCCGGCGTCGATCCAGGTCTGGAGACGGTCGAGGTTCAGCTCCATCATGACCGGTGCGCGGCTTCAACGTGTTAGCAGTCTGGTCCACCTGAGAGGAGCAGCAGAATGGGGCAGCCTACTGGTTGACGAAGCCGACCTGGCCATGGCTGACAATCAGTGGTGTCTGACCACCCTGGAACCACGGGTTGACGCTGCCACGCTGCTTGTGGCCCTTGTGGCCACGGCCGGACGTCTTGCCATAGCCGGACGAGGCACCGCGGCCAACACGGATCCGCTTCTGGTAGGCGCCCTTGTTGTCCGAGAGGCTCGCGAGGATGGATGCGCTCCTGGTTTGTGTCCGCACCGAGAGGGCGGCGAAGAGGGAGATGAGGCTGGCCGGTCTCGCAGGAGCCCCANTTGCTGCCGCGCAGCACCGCGCCGCCTGCGCAAATGGTAGTCGTGGGGGCATTGTCGCTGGTCGTCGTTCGGGAGGTTGCTTGTCCGTCAAAACTTCCAGGTTGGTTCACGATAGATTTCCATTTGCAGGTGGGTCCCCCGCTCGGACCACTCACTTTTTCCACACCTCCCGTCTCAACACCTCCTCAGCATCTCCGCCTTCCAAGGTACCTTACTGTCAACCTCCGGAAACTAAACCAGAAATTCCTTAGCGGAAACCGCCACTACACAGTACCATTTCTGAGCAGCTCAATGGCGTCTGCTTTGCGCGCGGCCACCGATCGTGGGATATGCACTCGCCTACCCCGAGCATGCATGGCGCGCCATGGGCCTGCTCACCGATTTGCAGATCTTCACATCTTCATCGCTCACCGTCGCCATCGCTGCCTGCAGGGCGTTTCGAAATCGCCCGTCCACCTGTTGGTCTACCGCGGCTCGATGCCGGATCAGAAGCGCGACACACTCTGGCCTCCCCATGTACGCTGCCGCAATGAGCGCCGTCCGGCACGCTCCGCATCGAAGGCAGTCGAGCGTGGCCCCTCGAGGTCGTCTTCCATGACCGCCTTGTGCCATCGCTGATACTGCCGGCTGCTGCTGCTCGGCGAGCCCAGAAACGTCTTGAGCAAGCGGACTAGCATACGGTCCGGAGTTGCCGCCGAGTCTTGGTGGGCTTGCACATGTCGGATCCAACCATGGCGGGCGTAGATTTGCAGTAGGCACGTTGGGGCGAAGATTGGGTCACCGGGCAGGAACGATTTCGGCAAAGGGTCTCGGTAGCTCTCAAGGAGAAGCTTGAGGTGTATCCGGGCGGCATCAAGATGGCCCTCGGCCCGCTCCGACTCGAAGAATGTCGCACACGACTCATGGCTCAGCCTTCAGACCGGCCCAAGCTCCCTATTCCAATCCAAGATTGGGATGTCGGGGCAGAGATAGTGTAACCGGTCTTCGCGAATCTCGGCTTCCAACTGGAATGTCTCAGCCGCCGGGTCGATCCGGGGCGCCGAGAGGAGCTCATCAGACGTCAAGAGGCTGTCCTCTACACAGAGCATCACAATTTCAGTGCTCGTCTGGCTAGCGCTTGGTCACCGTGGCTCAACTTTTCGAGCCCGTCGTAGGCCTTTTGATAAAGCCCGAGTATCTCGTCGTGGATCGGCAAGGTTTGTATGCTGTAATCGGTGGCACTCTCTGCACCGAGTGCTGGGAGATACCGAGTCTGCATCACTGCCCAGAGGAATCTGTCAACTTGCACAGTACTGGGTAGGAAAGTAATGAAGCGGAAACGTACAATCCCTCGCTTGCTCGCACGATGTCATTCCCGAGCCACAGCGAGTATCTGTTCCCACTCCTGCACAACCACCTTCTCGATGTCGAAGAATGTCACTATGAGGGAAAGGCGCCTCCGACGTTTGATTGTCGCGCCAACGCCAATGCCGGAGACCGACTTGATACCGCAAAGTTGAACAAGCACCGAAGCTTGCGACTTCTTGGTTGTCTCAACGACTTTGGCTGGCTTCGAGCGCAGATCCTAGGGTGGTTTCGAAATCTGAGAGGACACATGGTGTGAGTCTGTCGAGCCCGTCAAGAGCTATTGTCGTCGCCGGATAGAAGCCAAGGATTGCCAAAAGCGACTCGGCGATTACGTCCTTGGCCGGTTCCTGCTTGCCCGACTCAGCGTCATCCCACAGCCTGGCAAGTTTCTTGACGCTTTTAATGGCCCGCTGGTCGTTGAGGGCAAGGAGTTGGCGTATGAGACTGTGAAGTAACGGCGACGAAGTCTGGTGGCCTTCTGGATCCAACTTGCCACAGTAGAGAAACGCCAGTCCCTGTGGCATGAGAGATGAGGCTGCCCGCTCTCGGGCATGGTCGATGACGGCTGAGGACAGGAACGTCTTGCCGGTGCCAACTACTCATCGGTTAGCTTTTAGCACAGTATCGATTCTCGCAAGTGGCCACCATCTCTGGGACTACCTGTAGGGGCAGGTGCTTACAAGACCCCGTAAGGGAGAAGACTGCGGACACGCCAGTTGTCTCCCAGCTGCCAAAATCTTCGCGGCTCAGCAACCACTCGCAGGTGCCGGAAACTCTCCTCCGAGCTGAGGTCCCGGAAGGATGTAGGGAACATCCTCCAGAATACGCAACACACCCGAATATAGCTCCTAGTCGCTAGCTCTCGGAAGAAGACAGACTAGTAGACTTCTGCATTACCTAGAGGCATCGCTTCCACACAGAGTCATGGCCCCTCCTGTGGCGACAGGACAGTTGGATATTAAGGCGCTGGAACCTTCTGATCCGCGAGGGAGACTTCTGCTCCCTAGCGATCAGTTCTTTGTATCAGCACCCCAGACCTTGTGGAAAAGTCATTGTTGTTTCGTTGACGGTGGAGCATCATCTTCCTTGACAACGCTGTGGTGTGTGAGGTGTCTCTGACATGGACGCTGTCACTGGTACATCTGAAGCCTCATGCAGGCTTACTGCATGGTAAGAAGTACCTTAGTCTAGCGCAGTCCGGACCGCCGCAGTCTAGGGAATCTGACCCCAAGGTCTGACTATATCAAAGTGTTTTCCTGGAACTTCCTCGGAAAGTTCCATTGACAGCTAGTACTTAACGCTCTAAGTAAGCTGAGTAAAGCGAGAGTCTGACTATTGTAGTGCCGTGTTCGTTTATGGGAACCGCTATTGTGAGACGTGCCTACCTAGTAGTCAAGGCCATAATCACCTCAGCACTCGGGGACCTAAGGATACGAAGAATCGATCGTAAGCGTTTACATTTAGACATAGGGGTACAGTAGAGCAGCCTCGTTTCTAGAGTTAGATGACGCTTATAGAACTGTAAATCTTAGAATGCCTTAATATCCTTTCTCATTTCCGTTGCCCAAGCAACTCAAATCTCCTTGTCCTTACTAACCATCTCTGTAATCTGACTGTTCACGGAGTGAAGAGATCGTCTACAATACGAAGAGGCGTCGGACTGGGCATCGTCCACGTCGTCTGCTAAACTCAGCGGGCCGGGTTCGGTAAGACAGGCGTCCAACGCTGAAGCCAAACTTCTGAGGAGGCCAGAGACGGCGTCCCGGACATCCTCACGGTGGGCGAGGAGGCGGTCGAGGGAGCCTCGCCCGGGGGAAGACGACTTGAGACCAAAGGCCCACCAGCGCAAACGCGCCTGGCAATCCTCGAGCCAGAGAAAGCGCGCGTTGGAAAAGTTTTGCACGCGCAAGCACTGGGCGAAGAGGTCCAGGCAGGTTTCCGTGGCTCGTCGAAGCGTGGCTCCATCCCTGGTGGAAGACTGAGGAGCTCGGTGCCGTCCTCGAGTACTTGCCTCTGCGGTCTCTCGTTTTCGACCTTCCATAATGACTAGGCGTTGTTAACGGAAAAGCCCAACATTCAGAGGGCGAGGTGGGGGAAAAGGGTCGAACCCGGCACGGCCTCGACCATCAACAACGAAGGGCGGGTTCGCGCTCGGCTGCTTGCACAACCCCTCCAGCTCGCAAGGAAACCCAATGGATGACATTGATAGGTTTGTTCGGTCACCATGGCATCATGCAGCCATTAGTGGCCTGGTGGATGGGTGCCACTTGGCCGCCTGGCCATCGGACCATGCCGGGATTCTCGTCAGTCGTCAATAAAATAATACATCAATCGCCATACAATACAAGTGAGTTATCAGTTAGATGCCCCGCCCGCCAGCACAGCGCTGATGTTGTCAAACATGGCCCAGTCTACCTCTTCGACGGTGGCGCGATGTCTCCTCTCGACCTCGTCGGGCTTGCTTGCCTCGAACCAAAAGGCCCAGACGCTCTGGGCGTCCTTTGCCTGCATGCCCCGGCTACTAAACAGGCCGACGTGCTGCACGGCCTGCTCAGACAGGGCAAATCGCCTGATGCC
>FJWA01000070.1_pt1 | contig 12345 bp, 9 predicted proteins | sample 1011891 | NCBI WGS metagenome assembly FJWA01 (sample SAMEA3912450, study PRJEB9761) | metagenome | biome: forest; material: soil | place: USA | collected 2011-06-22 | depth 0.1 m
CTCCACTTCAATATACCTCTATTAGACTCTTTTAAAGTGTAGGTTAGACAGATTCGTTACACCTAACTACTAAAAGTAAGCTTTATAAAGTATATTTACTGCCTTATTTTAAGCTTACTTAAGCCTATAGCTGTAACGTAGATTTAGGACTAATGCTGTAGGACTGGCCGGTCTTAGGAGAATCTCACCCTCAGCCTTTAGTTTCCCTTCAAACCACTTTTCGACCGCTGTGGACTTCAGTGCGTTGCCTTTCCAGAGACTAGGGTTCCTCTCGCCACCTCGCAAACACACACCTGCAGTACCCTTTCTAGTCATAGCACTTGCAGCGGCCTGTATAACAAGGTTCTAGCTCTCATCCGTTAGGGCCTCGTTGGGCTGGCCAAAGGGAAGGGAGTCATCGCTAACCTTGTCACCGAGGATGACGACACAGTCGTCTACGTCGTGGCGCTAGTCCCCTTGCCTATACCCGGGGACCACGTCATAAACAGACATCTCCTCCGCCTAAACAAGACGACCGGCGACCTTCTTAGCACGAAGCCCGTCTTGCTCGAACCGGACGAAATGCAGCGAGTATTGCTCAAACAACGAGCTAGGCACGCTCAAGACCTCCCAGCGCCTCGGCAATGGGGCTTACGGTACCACCTACAAGGTCACTATCGAGGAACTTGACAAGCATCAGCTCATCGTCCAACTACGGTTCCACAGCAACGTTGTCTCGATGAACGCACTCCAGGACTACATACGGACCAGGGCGCCACCCGGGCTTCCCCTTCCCAGGACATTTCCCACCCCTTCGTTTGATCGCGGCGACGGATTGCAACTCCAAGTCACCGAGTTTGTTCCCGGCACGATGGGGGATTCTGTCTTCAAACGCCTATCCATTGAGGACAGAGTTTTAATCGTCCGCCACATGGCCCGCGCATTTGCCGCTCTGTGGGAACTGCCAGTCTCAAGAGAAAACAATGCCATTGGAGAGGCNGTTGTCTCCTTGNCCGGCAAGACGGACGGCTCATTAACCATCACGGTCGGGCCCGAGAAACAGGACGGTGTCGGGGGCCCATTCGATTCGGTGTCTAGCTTTTTGAAAGCCTAGATCCTCCATCGCTTTGAGAAACCGGAGGCGCAAAACGGCATCGACGAGTGCAAGGCCATGTTGCTCCCTTCTATCCGCAGCTTTGTTCAAGTCAAACTGGACTCTCGGCTTCCGANAGGGTTGGATAAGGTTCCTGTTGTCCTGATGCACGCTGATCTCGGGCTGCACAACGTGTTGGTGTCCGAGAGCCCTCCGTTTGAGATTGCCGCTGTCATTGACTGGGAGTTTGTCTCGTGCCTCCCCTTCCTCTGCGCCGTTCCGCGGCTGGTCGAGCCGATGCTTCAGGGTGGCTCTGGCGATGAGGAGCGGGTACCTCCTGAGGAAGTTCAGAGTCTAAGGGGGGCGTTTTGGAACGAGATCCCGGCTTGGAACGACATTATGGTCTCTCCAGAAGGACAGATATTCCTGGAGTGGTATGAGTTCGGATTGTACATAAAGGCGAATGCGTACATGAAGCTTGACGCATCGCTGGAGGAGAGAGTGGCCTCCTAGGAGCGGAATATCTCGGTCGTCGAAAGCTTTTTGGAGAGATGGGGACAGGAAGGGCCAAGCCTTGCAAGCATATAAGTTTATCATAATAGGTACTTCAAGCAATGCAGCAAGGTGAACTGACATTCGCTAGTTCTAGTACTTCTCTACTCTCTTCTCAAGAAGAGAGAGCTCGAACATTAGTGCTGCTGCTGCTACAACCTTAAAACCTTCAACATCCTGCGCCGACGTTCGGCGGCTACGATAAGCCCCTCCCTCCCCCCTTTCGCACCCTATACACAAGCAAGCAAGGCATAACTCCAACGGGTACAACTCACTCGCGTGGCCGCCAAGAGGGGTCGGGCTACGCATTTCATGTGTGATCCACGTTGTGATGCGTTCGAATTCGTCCTTGAGCTTGACAGAGCGGTCACGCTGGCGATGTGTCTGGGCACCAGACTTATTCTGGATGAAACCGACAAACACCTCGAGCTCGCTTAGTGGCTGGTGTGGATGCTCGGCGTAGTCGACCATGACGCCGTAAATGGCGTCCTGGAACCTGCACAAATATCAGAACCGCGTGACCATCGAGTTGAACACGATCCTTACGCGTGATGGATTCTGTTGGCTTCCTCGGAGCAATGCTGCCATTCGACAGGAGCGATGGTGCTCACTCGCTCCTTCAACCTCGCAAGCAGTTGGTCCCAGAAAGATGGGCCCCCGGTCATGACGGTCCTCCTGATGTCCTGAGCCCAGATGTTCTGCTCATCAACAGCTCGGTAGAGCTGCCCTAGGATCTTGTCCGAGCGATAATGGCGGTACCGTGGCCCTCCCTCGCCGTCTTCCTCATCCTCGTCCTTCCGATGCTCGTCTGTTTCAATTTCCGACCTGTCGTGAATTGTGATCGACGGTCCCGACGCGAGAAAGTCCGGCCTGTGTGGTGAGCTCCGGGGAAGCTGGGATAGCTCAACAGCGATGCCAGTCTTTGAAAAGTCGACAGCGGAAGAATGCAGTTCGGCGACGGTGATGCAGTCGCGGTCGAGAGTGCCATTTTCCTTCTGGTCTGCTAGGATCGTGTGTCGAATGGCGATAACACCCACATGGTCGGTTTTCATGAAATCCACAAAAAAGCTAGCCATATCCGTCAATGTTACTGGCCTATCCAACTCGAGAGGGTCGACACGGGCGTAATCGGCTGGGGGGAAGGTGGTCAAGGTTTCGACCACCTTGGGGTCCCAGATAATATGAAAGACATCGCCATCCAAGTCGCCTCCTGACAGCTGGCTTGGGAGGTCACGGGAGCCCCACATGCTGAAGACGACGCAGTTCCGGAGCTGTGCCAGGGGATGCCCGTCTGGAGGGATAGTATTAGACGCGATCTGGATGTCCCCGGGATGCAAGGCCGGGGACCGCGTCACAATGACCGGTCCTGGTCCTGGGGGCTCAGAATGCCAGCCTTGCCCATCGTCGTATGTCACATACACCTCTCCTTCATTCAAAAATCCCGTCTCATCCATAACACCGAAGAGCGTCATGCCCTTCCTGACCGGGATACGGGCTTTGTGCTTGAGCAGCCGGAGCTCCCTGAGCAAGGTAACCTCGACCGCGCCTCGAAGAAAGCCGTCTCTCCTGTAGTCGATTCCCATCGCCTCCGTCTGGCGGAGAAACTTATGCAGCTGAATGATTTCACCAATTCGCTGTGACCTGAGGAAGCTGGCTGTGTTGTACACGGTCGAGGTGATGCCGCGAAGCCGTTGGACTTCTCGGTTCTGCAAGTTGAGAAACCAGTTTCCCGGCGCCCCCATGTCTTCGAGGATCTTGATCAGTTGGCGGTTCAAAGCCATCGGCATTGGCTTGGAGGCCATGTCACAGATCTCAAGGTGCCTATCGTTGCTTTCGAATTTGACCATGGAGGGCCGGATACATATTTTGATCCCCTCGAGGCGCGGATCCATGGACAACATTCCTTTTGCGCCNNCCCATCGTATCTGGAAGCANGTCGGCGTCCCNTTTGACCGGGGTATGACGCTGTAGATTGCATTGGCGGCGCCTGGCGAGATTGTTCCCACTCCGTCGCTAAATTCGCGGCCATTCCGTTTGATGTCCGAGATCTTGAGTACCTCGACCATGTGCTCGTCGAGGTCGACGACGTACGGTGTCTCCGAGAAGGCTTGTCCGATGCGGGCTGCGCGGCGAGCCGGAGACTTGAGATTGTCGAATTTCCCGAGGCCCGTGATGATAAGGTCCGGAATCTGCAGCTGGCCTTGGTGAATGAAGGGTGCAGACAACCAGGCTGAATGTGCGCGGAGAGAAGAGTGGGAAAACCCCAAGAGCTTGTAGACCCTCCCAGCCACTTCGAAACCATTCGACAGGACACGTTTGAACCGCTCGTAAACGAAGTCAAGAGATATCTTGGGGTTGAAGAAGAGATCCTGGCCGTTCTCATCGCAAAACTGCGCCCGGATGAAGCACGAATGGTCCGAAAACTTGCGGAGGATGCGGTTCATGGGCTCCAGTTCCGGGCCATGAAGCGTGAGGCGGGTTGGCGTGACAACAGCCTTGAAGATGCGGGCGTGGGTCAGCGTCTCGCCGAACAGCGTCGACCGGAGTCCCGAGCTTTCACGAACGAGGCGCTCGGCTGCTTCGAGATGCCCCATGATGCCGTCAACCTCGAACATTGCTTGGTCGCCGTGGGGCGTGGGATAGTCGATCCAGTCAAACAGCCCCTTGAAGGCGTCAACCGAGATAGGCGGCTGCTCAATGCGTGCTTCCTTGGCCTGTGCAAAACGATGGACTAGCTTTTGGCCGAGGGCGGCGACGGTGTCGGGGTGGAGGTAGCTGTTTGTCACCAGGGCTTGGAGGAGAAACAAGAGGCCGAAAGGCAATGAGCCGCTGCGGTTGTAACCNGCGAGCTGGTCGCGCAGGTTGGCTGCTGCTTTGCTGAATCTCACGCCGTGTGCCTGCTGAAACCCAAAATCGTGGGGCGTGACGCTAAAGAGTTGTCTATCCCTCATTCTAACCATCTCGCTTTCGAAGTCACCGCGGACATGCCTGGTAATGGCGTTGGGAACCGTGAAGTGGTACACCAGGCAGCAGGCCGATATCCGCGCGTGGTCTCGGTCAACGGCCTCTAGTCTCTGGCGCTGGCTGGCTTGCGTCTGATTGCCCGTCTGGCCAATACCAAACACGGAAAACGACGAGACGAGATGGTTGTCCGGGGACTGCGAGGCAAAAATGGCTGGAGGCCATAAGAGGGTCACAGCTGCGTGGCCATCCTGCCACCACACAAGCTCCACGATGCTCTGGAATGGGATNCGAAGCTCAACATTCCGTCTCCTTAGGGTGACAAAAAGGCTCCGCTTCGCAAATCTGACAAGGCACGCCTCGTTCGCTGCCCATTCGGACGTGAANGTCAGTCTTCCATTCTCGAGAGTGTGGTAGCCGCAGTTCAGCTCGGCGGCCTCCAGGGTTTTGGTCGGATCTGCGGAAGCCTCGTCATGGGGGTGTTGTCTGGCCTCGTGCTCGACGGCCTTCAGGGCCAGGGCGTGGGGCGGACGGTTGCTTAGCTTGCAAAACACCGGATTCCCCATGAGAGAGAGACGAGCCTTGCTGGGAGGGTGTTTATGTTGGCGCCGGGGCTGGAAGGTGGGCGGCACCTCCTCCTCTCCATGGTGCTGGAGGAACTTCTCGCCGTCAGCTTCGTGGAGGAATGTGATGTGCCCTATCGACTTGTTCCTCTGTTTCTCGGCCATGTAGACCGTGACTGAAAGCTGATTCATGAATGGCTGGAGCAGCCTGTCCAAAGTCCTGTCCGTCAGATGGGGGGGTAGATTGCGCATGAAGACTTCCATTGTATCTCTGGGTAGAGATGAGCGGGGTGGAGGCAGCACTGGTAGTTGTTTGGCGGAAGACCGAAGTGGTAAGAGTGTCGCTGCCAAACAACTGTAAGATTCAAGTCAAAATGCGATGAACGATCAACGAGATAACGTGGACTGCCAAGGGGCCCGGGCAGGTTAAAGGTTTGCCGGGATATGCGGAAGTTTGGGCGGTGGATGCAAGTGAGGTGTCGAGTTGAAGTTGGGGCCGAAATTGAGATGGGCTGTCTGTAGAACACTCGGACGCTCAAACCTGCACCCTCTTGCGCATGCCATGCAACCTGCTGTCCTTAGCAGCGGAGCGAGCCTCCAGCGTGATTCGATAGTTCAACCGTCGATGGCTGTGCCCACCACCTGTGCTGCAGTGAGGCCCACGATGCCGTCCAGGAGGGGCTAGATAGGCTGCAGGGAACCGTTCGACGTGCTGTGCTTGCTCGGCTGGCCAGTACTGTCTTCTGTTCATGCTGCACTGCGCCATTAGGCGCCTGTTAACCCGATACCTTTCGGACTGCACGGGACGAGGAGCATAGTTCACGCCGTAATAGAAAATGCATCGAGCCAAAGCTTATCGACCCTGACATCGTCGATACTGTACTGGGATACAGATAGAAGCTATTGGCAGCATTTTGTGTTCTATTTGACTCCAACCATCCATCCTATTAAAAGACGAGTGGCGAGGTATTGGTACCAAGATACTTTGAGACGAGCCGAGTTACCATCAAGGTATCACATTTATTATGGATGAAACCTCTACCTATTTGAAGCCACACCGCGAGCTATATAGAAACCGGGCGTATCTTAGAAAATTGTCATTGGAAAAGGTCGGTTGGGGGAGAGTGTGGCACGCGAAGTAACCCGACGTCGCAGTCCCGCCAGGGCCTCAGCTCATGAAAGATGGTGGATTCATCAGGCCGGCTGCAGAGGCTCCAGCTGACCCGGCCTGGGATTGACTGCAGGGGCAATGTGCTCCCCAAATTGACTAAGTGTTTCCCCAGATGGCCCGCCGCTCGGCGCGTGATTTGAGACGCCGAGTGCCCCGCACTCAACCCATCCATGGTTGACCCAATTCATGCTCCTCATCGTCCCCACAGTCCCAGTTCCACCACAGCACAGGCTCCAAACAACCCCTGCCGCTGCTGGAGCTGCATGCACAATGATTGGAGCAATGGGGGGGGGGCAGCCAGCTCCTTGCCTCTCCAACAATGACTCGCGGAGACGGCACGGCACGCTTTGGCTGAATTGGAACTGCCGGCTGGCTGGGGCGTGTTTTGGTCGAGGGGCCGACTTGTCCCTTGGACGCAAACGGGCTGGGACGACGGAGGCATCTAACAACCCCGCTTCCGTCATCAGGTTTACTCTAAACTAAGCCTCCCCTCGCTCCTTTGCCCCGCGCCCCTTCTCGAACTCCCCCGAGTCTCCCTCTTCCCGGGTCCTCACAACCACCGACGAACCGCTCACAGTGGGCTTCAAAGCAAAAGACCCCGACCTCCTCCTTCATTTCTACTTCCCAAACATGCCTCCTTTCCGCGCTGAGCACATGGGCTCGCTCCTGCGGCCCCAGCGGCTGCTGGATGTGCGAGAAGCCATTCGCGAGAAGGGCCTCACCCCCGCGGATGCCGGTCTGCCCGCGGTCGAAGAGGAGGCCATCGGGCAGGTCGTCAAGCTGCAGCAGGAACTGGGTCTGAAGGCGGTGACGAGCGGCGAGTATAACCGCACCCGCTTCTGGGGCCTTATGTGGGACGAGTTTGATGGCACCCTCCGNCTCCAGGACGCCGAGGCTGCGCTGTTCCGCATCTACCACCCCGATGTCTGCAGCTTACTGGGAGCTGACCGCAAAGTGATGCCCGGGGACTCTGTCATTGCCGGTTCGAAGCTGCGGCATAGCCCCGAGAAGTCGCAATCGAACCTNCACGAACTTCGCCTGGTGCAGAAGTTTGTGCCGCAGAGCGAGTGGGCCAATATCAAGCTCACNATGATCACACCGGCGTGGTTTCACATGCGTTACAAGCANGGCCGCGCCTACACCAAGGACGCGTACGCGAACGACGCCGAGTACTTNAAGGATGTCGCCAAGGTCTATCAAGCCGAGTTGGATCAACTCTACCAGGCTGGCCTGAGGAATGTCCAGTTTGATGACCCTGGGCTGGCATGTAAGTGAACTGTCGCCCCATTTTCGCTGCNTGTCGCCAGAGGCTCACCAACCGTCTAGACTTCTGCTCCGACAAGTTCCGTCAGGGGTGGGCTGAGGACTCGGACAATATTGGCACCGTCGACGATCTTCTCGACGCCTACATCGAATTGTATAACGACTGCATCAGCAAACTCCCTGCTGATTTTCACACCGGTGTGCACCTCTGTCGTGGTAACTTCATTGGGGGAAGGCACTTCGCCGAAGGCGGCTATGATGTGATCGCCCAGAAGCTTTTCACCCAACTCAAGGTCAACACCTTCTACCTCGAGTACGACACCGAGCGGGCAGGCGGGTTCGAGCCGCTCAAGTTCCTCCCGAAGGACAGGAGTGTCGTGATCGGAGCCATCTCTACCAAGCTGCGCGAGCTGGAGGACAAGGAAGAGGTAAAGGGGAGGATCTACNATGCCGCAGACTTCATCGCCGAGGGTAGCGGCCAGACGCGCGAGGAGGCCCTGAAGCGTGTCGCTGTCAGCCCGCAGTGTGGTTTCAGTACTCACGAGACTGGCTACCCGCTGAACGAGGACGACGAAAAGAAGAAGCTGGCGCTGATTCGGCAGATCGCTGATGAGATCTGGGGCGAGCCTTAAACTAGCCGAAGCGCGAAAATGAGCCAAAAGAGCCAACGTGGGCCAGATCTTCAACACCAAAGGGCTGGTAGGGTTGGCATTGCTCGTGTTGAGGGAGTGCGCACAGCAGGGTCTTGGATATCAACTTCCGGACGGAGCAGCGGGGACGGCGAAATAAAAATAGAGGACGAAAACACCCAATGGCCAAAATCTACCCGTCCTACGAAAGTACGAAGCCATATGGGGTCTCTGGAAAGGGACATTGCTTCACTTGCCGCGTGNCTTTGGTGATGAGGATGCGTTTGAGCGATGAGTGCTTGCTGACCCAGGGCCCCACCACTGGGTACCAGGGAGTGGTTATTGCATGGAAATAGATAACAGCGGGAAAACGCTTTGCCTGTCAAATGCCGCAGCCGGGACAAGAGCCGGGCTCCACTGCCTATTCCGAACCCGACGTCACCCCCGATCCGAGCCGGTGCTAGAGGGATTCTCTTTAGATCTTTTCACCACGCTCCTGGTATCTGCCACCCCCCATTGACCTCCAGGCACGCCAGATTGAGAACCATAAGATCAATAAGAGCTCAACGGCACTCGACCATCCTTGGTAATACACCCCCTGCACGATCCCTACTTCGCAGCCATGGCGGAGAACGGCCCAGGCATGCTCTACGTGACCATGCAGCCCCGCGAGGGGCTTTCGGTCGACCAGTTCCACGAGTGGTACAACAATGAGCACGGCCCAACACGCCTGCGCCTGCCGCACATCTTTACCAACGGCCTTCGCTATCGCGCCACCGACGGCGAGCAGCCGCATTTCTTGGCCGCCTACGATGTGACGTCCATGGCCCATCTCGAGACGCCCACCTACACTGACTTGCGTGCGAACCGCTCCCCGCGCGAGGCGGCCACCATTGGCGAGGTCGACGTCGATCGCAAATTCTTCGACCTCCTCGTCACGCACCAGAGCCCCTTGTTTGCACCCATTGAGCAGCTGACTGACGCCGAAGCAGAGGGGCTCGTGCTCGTCTCGGTCGAAGTCTCGCTCAAGNCGGGTGCCGAGGGCGCCGAGGAGGCTGTCACCAAGTGGTACAAGGAGGAGCACCTTCCGATGCTTTCCAAGATCCCCGGGTGGCTGCGCAGCCGCGTCTTCCGCACCCCATCTGTCATCGAGGGGGGGAGCGGCGAGGTCAAGATCGTCACCTTGCACGAATACACCAAGGAGAATGGCCTCGGTGGCCCCGAACACAAGGCGGCCATGAGCACGCCCTGGAGGGACGACGTGTTTGCCAAGTACATTGCCCACAAGGGGCGCCGCACGTACGAACTGTTTTATGTTTTTGGGCCGGCGCCGAGGGAGCTTGATGCTTTGTCAAGGCTGCCACAAGCTAGCGCTTTCTCGACTGCAGACGGGCAGATCTCCACGACACCCGGCTCGAAGGACGCGGCCGTCAACGCCTTCGTCACGACTGCCGATGGCTTGACCATTCCCTACCGCCTGGAGGGAAATCCGTCTCNGGGAGCGCCGACAGTGGCGTTCTCCAACTCTCTCCTCACCTCGATGCAGATGTGGGACCCCTTGGTTGCGATACTCAAGGCCGAGCGCCCTGACCTGCGCATCCTGCGGTACGACACCCGCGGCCGACATGGAGTGCCCACCCCACCCGTCCCCGCCAGTCTGGACATGCTCAGCGACGACCTGGCCACCCTTCTCTCGGCCCTGCGTATCCCGAAGCTGCACGCCCTGGTGGGCGTCTCGATGGGTGGCGCGACAACGCTCAAGTTTGCCCTCAAGTACCCGGATCTGCTCGACAAGTTTGTTGCCTGCGACTTCAACGTTGCCTCCAGCGACGCCAACACAGCCGCCTGGAAGGAACGCATCGCAGTGGCCGAGGGCCCGGATGGTGGTATTCGAAGCTTGGCTGGCGTGACGGTTGAGAGGTGGTTCCACCCCCACACCATGACCGAGAAGAAAGAAGTCGCCANTTGGATGACGGACATGGTTGCCGCCAACAGCGTCCAGGGATTTAGGTATTCTTGCCAGGCGTTGTGGAGCTATAACATGCGAGACGAGATGCAAGGCAACACGGTCCCCGGGCTCTTTGTTGTGGGAGAGGGAGACGGCAAGGGGGCTCTCGTNAAGGCCATGGATGGGTTTAAGGGGTTGCTGGGCCCGGGTGGCGCTGAGCTCGGGATTGTGCCCTTGTCAGGGCATCTTCCCATGTCGGAGTCGCCCAGGGAGTTCTGGNATGCCATTGCCGGGTTCCTNTAANGGTTGTTGGNCAACAACGACTGAAACAGCATNATGGAGACAGGTCNAGCGATNGCTAGGCNCCCGAGGGCAACANAACATGTCTATTGTATCAGGTCGACCGTTCCNTTAGGCTGCGCCNGTNNTCGCANGTTTTGGGTATCTACCTATCCGACAGCTCNCCATCGAACAAGGCCTGCTTGTCTTCGTCCTGGACGGGCGGGGCGACAACTATCTCGCCGCGCATGATCTCGACCACGGANANCANGGGCAGTAGCAGCATGAGTAAAGANAGCAACTGGCCAAANCTCCACTGCTTCTCGCCTTCGTCGCTGAGCTTGACGTCGGGGCTCCCGAACGCTTGGGATAGTAGGTAGGCGCGAATGGTTGCTCCTGGAGTTGTTGCCGGTTAGGATTGTTCCATTACATATACAAGGAAGGGGAGGGTGTTGGGCCGGGGAGCGGTATGAGACGCACCTATGGCAATGGCCGACATGAGGATCAGGCCAACGACCTGGACGACCTTGTGAAACCTCTGCTGCCGGCTCTGCAGGTACCATGTCGCCAGTCCGAAGACCCCGCAGTTTCCAGCGATAGTGACGATAGTTCCGACGTAGTCAAGCCCACCAACGCTGGAAGCAGTGGAATCCAGCTCCCAGACACAGCCAATGGGTAGCGTGCTTGGTAGTCCCTTGATCTTACTATGCAACACGTATATCCCATAAACGCACGAGAGCGCCATGTTCACCAGCATCAAGACCTGTCGCATCCATCTGAGAACCCAGTCCCTCTTGAAGTCTTGGACCAGAGCCAAGAGTGCCGCGTTATGAGTTGCCGTAGATAGCAACGCCAGCATCCAGATGAGGAAGAAGTGGTAGGGCACCAGCGAGTTGGACTTTGCTAGTCCTACGCTTTGCAGGCCGATGCCAACCATAATCTGCTGATCCGAGTACCCGTTGAGGAGTTTTCGTCGAATCACCGAGTGGTTGCCATTGGCCGGTGACCACGAGCGCCGGAATCCCTGGAGCACCAGGCTGGCTGAAATACAAAGCGCCAATCCTGCAGTGATTGTCGACGCGAGAAGAACCTAAGTGCTTGTCGTTAGTCAACCAGGCATCCACGGGCGGGGGCGGATTTGTGGCCACTTACGCCTGCTCCTGCGATGCCAGCATCGCTCGGTACTGCATCGGGAATGATGGAGCAGTTACCTGGTCCGAACATTGCAAATTGCCGGAACGTGGGGCGACTGGCAGATTTACAACAGGAAGAAGAGAAAGAAAGGGCGGGAAAATCGGGCGCCAGATGCAGTGATGAGATCAGGCATCAACAATTGCCAGTGTGCCACCGTCTGGCCTTGAGGAGGCTAGTTTGGGAGTATCGTTTCCGACCGGCCTTCTTATGNCGCTGGCATGTCAGAATGTCTTTGGTGATCGCGTCTGTCTGAAACACAGGGGAAGGTAGGGGCCAACCATGGATGGGCCTGGCCTGGTGAATGACTGGATGAGATGGAATGGTGGCCGCCGACAGGGCGGCAACCGCGAACGAATCTCAGGGCAGCTTGGCGGGTGCTATTTTTGGGCATGAAAGCCGATTTGTGCAAGTCGTCTTCCAAGACGCTGAAGACCAGTCTTTAACCTGGCACAATGGGACTTGTTCACCTTGGATTGGCTGTGTAACCAAGGAGAGGGAGATAGATCATCAACAATGAAACTTACATGAATCTGTGTATGATGCAAGCAAGTCATACAGAAATCACACTCTAAGTATGGAAACGGTCGGTAGACTGATACCTAGCATGACTTGCAGGCCCACGAACAGCAATCTGCATCAAAGAGTCTCCAAAAAAGTATCGAGTAGAAGGTCTGGTGATGCCTTAATACCTGGCTGAACAAGCAAGTATGTAC
>FJWA01004078.1_pt1 | contig 12339 bp, 11 predicted proteins | sample 1011891 | NCBI WGS metagenome assembly FJWA01 (sample SAMEA3912450, study PRJEB9761) | metagenome | biome: forest; material: soil | place: USA | collected 2011-06-22 | depth 0.1 m
GGTGGTGGTGGGAGGGGGGGCGATCAGGCGGTTGGCAAGATTGTGCGGGATGTTGGGCAGATTGCGGCCAAGGAGCGGGCGGGGCTGATGGCGGCCGAGGTGAAGGCGCAGGTTTTCAGTAGTGCGAGTGGTGGGAGTGTGTGAGGGAGCAGGAGCTCGGGATGATGGGATACGAATTTGATGATACATTAGACGGCGCATGAAAAGGCCCGGGTTTTGTTGTTGGTATTGTACATTCTGTCAAGGTCCCTGCAACGGTCTATTTACACGATGATACACATCGAGGGGAGAAACATCTCGCCTGGTTCTACAAGATTTGGTTGGGGCCTTTCTTGCCCTCGAATCCGGGATCCTGGTAGGGAACCCGAGCGTATCAGCGTCCAACGCCTCCTCCTCCNTGACGACCACCAGCACGTCAAACTCAGTTGACAATTGGTGGCAGATCAGCAGCAGCCACGTCCTCAGCAACGCTCCTAGCCAAGTCCAACCGCCGCAGCGTCTCGTCCCTGCCGAGGATCACCATCGTCCGGGAGAGGTCCATGCCGCCGTCCATCGCGAGCAGCGCCCACCGGAGCGGCTTGTACACATTGACGACCGACTTCGGGGTGCTAAACAACGCACAATACNCCTCATCCACCCANGCCTCGCCAATCGTCCGCTTCAGCGCCCCGTCGTCCCACGCGCCCTCCTCCANGNCCGCCAACTTNCGCCCCAGGTACGCCATGGCCTGCCCCAGCTGCACGGCCCGCTCCGGCGGCGCCACGGGCGCGAGCCCCCGGTCCCAGAGCGTCTGCCGCAGCACATGCTCAGGCACCTCCCAGAGAAAATACCGCAGCTTCTGCACTGCGGCGGGGAACCGGTCCGCGGGCGCCTCCAGCGGCAGCTCGACGCCCACCACGACGCGCGCGAGGTCGCTGCGGAAGGGCGCCTCGAGGATGTGGAGGGTGGTTAGACGGTTGCCCAGGTCGGCCGTCGGGGTGTTGGCGGGGGCGAGGACGGTTCCTGCAGCTTTAGAGTCTTCGACGGCTTGGATGGCGGTCTTGAGCGGGGTGATGAGCTCCCTGTCGAGGATGGGTGCGTCGGCGGGGTCGGGGGATTGGGCGAGGCGCTCGAGGTGCTTGTCCTGGAGGAAAGGGAGCTTGAGCAGGGAGACCATGATGTCGCCCTTGCTGAACTTGAGGGAGAACTATCGGATGCGTGGGAGGGTCAGAGGAGCAAACGCGGGGAGGGTGGTGGCGGGGAGGTCAGCCTACGTTCTCGATCATTTTCCGCGGGGACATGACGTCGGACTGTTTGGCTGTGGTCGGCGGTCGCCAACCCAGCAAGGCGGCAAAGTTGAGGAGGGCGGGTGGGAGGATGTGGCCGCGTTTGTAGAATTCCATGTTCGCCGAGTTGTCGCGTTTGCTCAGCTTCTGCCGGTTCGAATCGACGAGAAGGCCAAGATGAGCGAACTGAGGGGGTTCCCAGCCTAATGCGGCATACAGCTCGACGTGTTTTGGCGTGGAAAGGAGCCATTCCTGCACGAAAAACGGCGAGGATCAGCCAGGTCTGCTCGGACACAGGGGATGGATAAAAGAAGACTTACGGATCCCCGGATGACGTGGGTAATCTTCATGTGGTGGTCGTCGACAACGTTGGCGAAGTGGTAGGTGGGAAACCCATCACGTTTCATGAGGATAAAGTCCTCCTCGGCATGCTTCTTCTGGAAGCGGTTGTAGACAATATCTTTGATCACGATGGGCGTTTCCGCGCTCCTGAACCTTACAGCGAACTTTTCCCCCTTGTTGGCACGGGAATCAGACTCTGCAAGCGGGGTGTCGCGACATGTGCCTGGGTAGTTGGTGGGCTCGCCAGACTCCGCCGCGAGAGCCTTTTGTCCTTCCAGTGTCTCTGGACTACAGAAACACCTGTAGGCCTTTCCTTCGCGGACAAGCCTGTCGGAGTGGTCATGGTAGAGCGGCAATCTCTCCGACTGAGACAGTCAGTCTCACGAGGTCTTGACACCCTTGTCGCGAGACAGGGAGGGCTTACTTGTTTGTAGGGACCGTACGGGCCCTGGGTGTTGGGGCCTGGAAGGAGCATGAGTGACCATGTCCATCCGCCTATCTTGGATGGCAGGGAGGATGAACCCGGAGCTTACCTTCATCAGGAGACAGCCCTAGCCATTCTAGGTCTTGATACAAGCGGGTCTCCGCATCTGCTACCAGACGCGTCTACAACGGCATGAGTAATCCGTGAGTCGTCGGTAAACAGCCCAAACGAGCACATCACCATCTCACCTGGTCTGTGTCTTCGATGCGCAAGACAAACTGGCCGCCCGTTGCCCTAGCCAGGAGGTAGTTGTACAGGGCCGTCCGCAGAGAGCCCAGGTGCAGGTAGCCGGTGGGGGATGGTGCAAACCGGGTTCGGCAAGGCGTGTCGGGCAGCTTAAACCGGTCCTGGTATGAATGTGGAGGGAGAGAAGCTGAGAGTCGAGATGTGCTTGAGAGCAGTTGTCGATGTGGTGAGGAGAGTCGTGGACTGGCCCCCCATCGCGAACATGTACATGAAAAAGACAGTGGCCTCTTGAGGAGACCCCTGCTTCTCAGGGAAAGCTTTTCCATTTCCCCAGGAACCGAAGGGGTCGATGGTCAAGCACCTGCTGGTGTTGTGTTTTGGCGTGTTCGAATGAGCTGAGCCACACCTCAGAAGCATCCATCGCGAACTGAAGAGGCGCTCCGAGCTGGTGTGGCGGTGCGATGGACAGGCAGTGGGTCCATTGATGTTATCGAACCCCTCCATCACTGCTGCAAAGGCTCGACTAGACACTGTGATTGAAGGGACCTTGATCGAACACACATTGGGGCGCTATCCCGGGCAAGACATATCTTGTGGTTTCCATGTGTTGGCTCAGCATGCATGGCAATTATATGAGATGACTGCCGAGGACAATGACAGATGTGCTGGAAACCCCGCTGGTGCAGCGATGCTCGGGTTCAGCAACAAAATGTGTTGCAACGCGCATCGGGTTCCTGGGGGACTTCTCAGGTCTTGTTGGCCATTCCAAGAAACCAAGACATTTACCGTCGATTCTTCTACAAAATAAAAACAATAAAGAATGCAAAAGATGTTGTATGGCACAGTAACGTTGACAGAACTCCAGAGTCCATAGTCTGCATTGCACGTCAGTGGTGCATTTCTCCAGCGCCACCTTTGCTGCGGGCTAAAATTTCCAACGCCAACAAGGCTCCCCCCCCGACAGGGTCCTCCCGCAAACCACCCCACCAACATACCACCCTTTGCGCCTTGTCCCGTCACCTTGCATTTCTCGTCCAGATTATTCCATCTACCGGCGTCGGTGATTTACTTTCGAGGAAATCCCAGGAACATATTTCAACATGGACGTGGAAGAGGACCTCGATCTCTACGGTAGGCCCCGGCAAACCCCGGCTTTTGCGTGCACCACAAACTACAAACATGCTGACTTGGAATCCGTGACGATTTAGCCCTCCTCGGCGTTGACAAGTCGGCCAGCCCCAACGATATCAAGAAGGCCTACCGGAAGGTTAGTTTCTTTCTAGCTTTGCACCCAAGCCGCCGCCATCTGGCCATCCTCATCCGAGTTGTTGACAAGCCGTGCTGACTCTCGCTAGTTGGCGTTGCAACACCACCCCGACAAGGTCCCCGAAGAAATCCGCGTCGAGTCCGAGGCCAAGTTCAAAGCCGTCACACAAGCCTACGAAATCCTCCGCGATGAGGAAAAGCGCCACCTCTATGACACGCACGGCATGGCCGCCTTCGACCCATCCCGGGGTGGACCCGGCGGGGCCGAGGTCGACCTGAACGACATCCTCTCGCAGATGTTCGGCATGAACATGGGCGGCATGCCCGGTGGTGGCCCTCGCCGCCCAAGACGCAGCCCCGACGAGGAGCAGCCGTACAAGGTCACTCTTGAGGAGCTCTACAAGGGCAAGACAGTCAAGTTCGCCGCCGAGAAGCAGGTCGTCTGCGGCCAGTGCAAGGGCAGCGGCGCCAAGGACAAGGTCAAGCCCAACCAGTGCGACCGCTGCCATGGCATCGGCCGCCAGGAGGCCTACCGCCAGGTCGGCCCGGGTCTCGTTCGTAAGGAAGTCGTTCCCTGCGACCACTGCCAGGGGTCCGGCATGTACTACCGGGAGAAGGACCGCTGCAAGAAGTGCAAGGGCAAGCGGACGGTCAAGGAGACCAAGGCGTTGGAGCTCTACATCCCGCGTGGCTCCATGCAGGGCGAGCGCATCGTTCTCGAGGGCGAGGCCGACCAGCTGCCGGACATGACTCCCGGCGATCTGATTTTCCACCTCATCGAGGAGCCGCATGACCAGTTCACCCGCATCGGCCACGATCTCTCGGCCGACCTGCACGTCACCTTGGCCGAGGCTCTGTCCGGCTTTTCGCGCGTCGTTCTGAAGCACCTCGACGGCCGGGGTCTTCGCATCAACCACCCTCGCGGCAAGATTCTCCGGCCCAACGATGTGCTCAAGGTCGACGGGGAGGGTATGCCCTTCAAGCGGGGAGACAGCAAAGGAGACCTGTACCTTCTCGTCAAGATCGACTTCCCCGAGAATGGCTGGCTGTCCAATGACAGTGACTACGACGCCCTTCAGAAACTTCTCCCCCCTCCGGCCGCGCCCATCCAGGCCGACGAGGTGGACGATGTTCACTACGAGGAGGATGCGGACATTGAGAGGGTGAGTCTCGCTGAGCGGTACCGCGCAATCGGCGGCATAGAAGCTAACAAAAATATCACAGATGGGTGCTCACCAAGGCGACCCCCGGTATGGTGGCGAGTGGGAGGATGATGAGGAGGAAGAGGGCGGCCCGCAGTGCGCCACACAATAAGCCAATGTGCGGCTCCACGGCAATTTGCAATGAACACGGCGCCTACGTACTGGCCGGATAATGGTTGGCGGAGGGTATCAGCAGGTTTGCAGGCTCCCCGAGGGACGAGGATACGCTTTAGCTCTGATCCCCGACGCCAGAGCAACGACAAGCGGCGGCTCACCCCAACCCTGCCTACCCATCGAGTCCCTGAAATGGCGACCGCCGCTTTGATACTCGGAGCTTCCAGCACCCAAACAGTGACATCATCCCTTGGCCCCAGTTGGGCAAGCAGCAGGAAACATGGTCGGGGATGGACGGCTTTGCATTCATGGTCGACGAGAGACAGACCTCGATGGCGGGGTTGCTTGTCGTTCTCGCTGGCAATCACTCTCACGTAACGTAACTTAGATTAAGGCACGACCTAATGACCTGGACAATACCACACGCAACTCATCTCGCTGAAAGTGCTGTCGAAAACCACAGTTTGGATGTTTGTGCGGGTCTCCTATCCAGTTCCATGTCGTTCGGGCAGTCGGTCCTTGCCCATGATTTGAACCCCTCCCAGACCTGTTGTTGCGCATCTTATCGATAAGAAATAGAGCCCCACTATCCACCCAGCAATCCTTGGTGCCAAGCGCCAAAATCGAGCGGGCAAGGCGCACTGACCACCCGGCCTTAACAATTTTCGCACAACCCTAAGCCCACCAGCTCAACCAATTTTCTGGAATTTTTCCCCCCAAGGTAGGTCAGGACCGTGACGACGCCAAATTTGACCATCATCCGACAACAATACCGTCAAGGTACAGTTTTGCTCTCCAGCTGCCATGTTATCAGCTCAGTATTGCCAATCCGGCTTCGTTCTAACAAATCGCACAGATGGTTGCCGCTAAGAAGCACATCCCGATCGTGAAGAAGCGTACGTCCCTCGAGCCTACACCTCTGCCCACCGATTGACTCACCGGACGAGCGGCACCCCTTTCGCGTCGTTCCAGATGGACTATCGTATTTGGAGTTGGGGATGGAATTTTTGAGGACACAAATGTTGACGAGCATGTCGATTTGCAGGCACCAAGGGCTTCATGCGCCATCAGAGCGACCGGTTCAAGTGCTTGGACGCGGCATGGCGCAAGCCCAAGGGTATTGACAACCGTGTTCGGAGACGGTTCAAGGGCAATCTTGCTATGCCCTCGGTACGTGGCCACTCATCTTGGGGGGATTTATTCCGAGGCGAGGAGTTTGGATCGGGGACACGGGTGGTGGCGATGTTGGGGGTTGGAGATCTGCTGGGGCATGCGCGGCGCACCGAGAAACACCGGCTGACACATTCGATTGCGACCTCCAGATCGGCTATGGCTCCAACAAGAAGACCCGCCACATGATCCCCTCGGGCCACAAGGCTTTCCTCGTCAACAACGTCAACGACGTCGAGCTCCTCCTCATGCACAACAAGACCTACGCCGCCGAGTACGTGACTTGCCCCTCCCGAGCATTGAAGCGAACGTGGGACCGGCGACACGGGGGGGATCGCGGTATACCATGTTGAAATGGAACGCTAACACGATATCTCCAGGATCGCCCACAGCGTCTCCTCGAGGAAGCGTGTCGACATCATTGCGCGGGCGAAGCAATTAGGTGTGAAGGTCACCAACGCGAAGGCGAAGGTCACGACGGAGGTCTAAACGACGGGCGACAACCATGGGGCGAATCCTTTCTGTGTTTTGGAGCATCTCAGGCGGTCTCAGGGGAAGGTCTGCTATTTGTCTGCGATTGCCTAGCATCCACCCGAGCTAGTGAATACAATTGCAGCCTCCTTCGTCACGGGCAAAATGGGCAGCAGTTGGCTTCGGTCACGGGGTTTTCTCTGCGGGCGTTGGGAGGGAGATGTTTCTGGGACTCAGCGGGAATGATTCGAATCGATGAGCCACATGCGGGACGGCTCCAGGGCTCCGGCGATGACTTGGCGTGCTTGGGATGGGCAATCAAAAGAATACCTCCGTTTCTCCCGGGTCCGGGTGGTAGATACGAGCATCAGCACAGTGACGAGGGAATTCAAAGCATTCGCAGGTTCTGGATCTCCTCGGCGCCTTTGTGCTCTCCCCTCGTCCCCTCACGTCGACTTGACCAGCAACAAGCCCTGCAGCCGGTCCGTCACTGCGCGAGGAGTGTGTGTCCTCTATGGCATCGAACTGGCGACCACACAAATGAAGCACTGATGAAGGCACACTGCATTCTCTCTGGCCTACAAGAGCTGAGACCTGGAGATGTCCAAGATACGAGACACGGATACTGTCCGACAAGCAAAACCCATTCCGGGTTCAATGGTGGTGAGTTGCCCAAGATGTCGCAGATCAGACAGCTTCTGATCAAGGGAGCGGCTTTAAGCGAAGATGTTGATGAGTGTGGCCGGAAGAGATGTTGGACCGGAAGTTGGCGAAGTCGTAAGTGCACAGCAGACGGCATCTCACAGAGGTGAAAAACGATGAAACTGGATGGTGGTTGATATAAGTTACATGTATGTACGTGTTTCCGCAAGACCCTACTTCAGAATCTGCCTCTGGTAAAAGCATCCGTCTAGTCGCACATTTACCAGTCGACTCAGAAACGCACATATACTCTCTAATGAGCAGCACAGCTGTACAACCGATGGCTTTGCTCGCAAAAGGGAAGGAGGTAGCACTGACTGTCTCATTTGCTTCTTCTATCTTAGCCAACCAAAACTCTTCGTCTCACGCTCTCTCTATCTCAGATTCAACCCCTCTCTCAAACCGCGCTCTCCTCCCTCGCGACGGCAAGCGCCTCCCCAAACGCCTCAACAAACACCACGCAGTCCTCAAACGTATTATACAACGGCGCCGGCGCAACCCTGATGACGTTGGGCTTCCTTTCGTCCACAATCACCCCCCTCTCCTCCAGCTCCCGCATCACCGTCTCCAACAAGCCCGCCTTCAGCATCAGACTCAGCTGCGCGCCCCTCTGCAGCGGATCCCGCGGCGTGATGATCCGAAACAGTCCCCGCTCCTCCTCTCCCAGGCCGCCCTGCAGCAGCAGCTCCTCCAGAAACCCGGTCAGCCGCAACGACTTCTCCCTCAGCCGCCCCACTCCGCCGGCCAGCCCAAACACCTCCAGCGACGCCGAGAGGCTGGTGATGTCCAGGATGCTCGGGTTGCTGAGCTGGAACCCGGCGGCGCCGCTGACGGGGCGGAAATGGTTGGCCATGACGAAGCGCGAGGCCTTGTCGTTGCCCCACCATCCGGCCAGCCGGTTGGGGTACATCTCCTCCTCGTCGGCGGCGGCGGCGGGGATGTGGCTGTTGCGCTCGTGCACGAACAGGCCGCCGATGCAGCCCGGCCCGGAGTTGAGGTACTTGTAGCTGCACCAAGCGGCGGCGTCGACATCCCAGTCGTGCAGGCGCAGCGGCACGTTGCCGACGGCGTGGGCGAGGTCCCAGATGACGAAGACGGAGTGCTCGCGCGCGTGGGCCGTGATGGTGGGGATGTCGAGAAGCTGCCCGGTGTAGTACTGGATGCCGGGCAGGAGGAGGAGGGCGGTGGTCGGGGCGTGGGCGGTGATGGCGGCGAGGATTTCGTCGGTGGTGAGGATGTTGTCTTCTGGGGAGGTTTGGGAGGTGAGGGTTATCATGGAGGTGGAGGGGTCGAGGCCGTGATGGCGGAGCTGGGTCTCGACTGCAAACTGCGGTGAGGTCAGGAGTTAGTTTGTTTTGTTGCTTGCATGAGAGCGGGGGGAAACCGAGGGGGCATTACATGGTCGCTGGGAAACGCTTTACTCTCGAGTATGATCTTGTGCTTCCCGTTGATGTCCGGCCGGTAGAAGGCCGACATGAGCAGGTGAAGGTTGGCTGTCAACGTCTGCATCACCGCCACCTCGGCCTCAGAGGCGCCCACGATCGGGGCGATGAGCTGAGAGGCCTTCTCGTCGGCATCGAGCCAAGTCGGGAGCGGCGACGCCTCGAGGGGCTTGAAGTGGCCCTGGACTCCCTGGGTAGCCCAGGTCGCGAGGTACTGGTTGACGCGTGTTTGGGTCCGCTTGGGCTGGAGGCCCAGGGAGTTCCCGCAGAGGTAGACGCACTTGTCATTCGTGCTGCCATCGGACCCATCTAATGCGGTAGCTATGCCCACGAGACAACATGATTAGCTCCTGGCCTCAATCTACAGCTACGGAATCTCCCAGAGAATAGAACGTTCGCACCTGAGTCGGGCAAGCGGGTACTGGCAATCTGGGCCTTGGTTGGGATGTTGAACTCGCTCCCTGTAACCGCGAGAGGGTCTTCCCGGTCCAGTGCCTGAGCTTTCTCCCTCGCGTCCGCGAGGGTGGAAGTACTGGGAGAGCTCATCTTGCGGTGGTTGCGGAAGTTCCCGAGACAAGCTGAAGGAGGGGTTTCGATCGTTCACCAGGGAAAAGCACAAAAAAAAGAAGAAAAAGGGGACCAATTGGCTGGACAGTTAGCTCCACCACCGTTTCTCCGAATTGCTCACGAGATGAAAGCCTTTTTTTTCTTGTTACCTCAACAACTCAATAGTCCATGTGTCATAGGTTAAAGTTGGTCGAACTGAGCATTGAAATGCCAGCGGGGTTGGTTGACGCGAGGCGCGGCACAGAGAAATTACCCCACCAAAAAACATATGAAATCGGCTTTGCGGCGCAAGGGTCTTGTTGGCCCGATCTCTGGGCCACCTGCCAAGAGCGGGAGCGGCAAACCACGGGAGAACCCACAGTGGAGCCTCTGGCGCTTTTGCCCCTTCCTCTGAGCCCCTTTTATGCCAGCCGCAGTTGGCCGCGTCCTTGCCTCCTTCGAATCCTGGTGTTGTGAGAGGCCAAAGAAAGAAGTCTTTTCCTCACCATCCTGTCTTGTCTTGGTGTCTTTGCGGCAGCCCGGGGCCCAGGAAGGCTCGACGCCGCCCGCACAAAGGCTCGCGTCTGGCCTGGCCGAGCTTCAGCTATTCCGGGTAACGCCAAGGTCAGGTATGCTGATGGCCACGCCCAACTTGGCCGAGCACGACTCTCCAGGCTTATGACGAAATGCCAACGAGTTACCCTGATCCGATGAAGAGCGGCACTTAAGACTGGTCGGTCAGCTTCCGACAAGAGACCAGAAACACTTGTTCCGCCCTGACTGACTGAAAGATGTATCCCTCTCGCATCGGTTCTGTAGCTCTTAGGTAACGGAGGTGCGACAATATCTTCTTCAGTCTCGGAGAGGTCAGAGATGGCTACGTTGAATCAATGTTCATATCCCGGTGGCTATCAGAGCATCCCGACTACTTCCACGTCGTAGATCCGGGCTCGATGGTCGAGTCGCACCGTGATGCCATCTCCAATGGTCCGAATCGCGTCATGGCATGGATTGCCGTCGTGCTCTTGTCATCCTATGACACCTTCTTCGCCGAGAAGGTCGAGGTGCTTGATGACCACCCGTCGAGATGGCGAAAGGGAGGCGTTAATGTTAGTCAACAGGTGTTTGTGGGTGTTGAGCTGGAAAAGGGGGCGCCGCTCGGGAGGCCGCTGAGGAATCCACAGAATTCCACAGAACATCGGGCATGGGACAGGGCAGTCAGGCGACCAGAAAGAACCGCTGAATATCCCCTGCACTAGCCTCGTGGGCAAGTCGGGGTTGAAAGCAAAGGACAGAATACCTACGGAGCACACACTCTGGACTGCAAAAAATATGTCTTGTTTTGTTTTATTTTGGGAACCTCGAGGAGCCGAATCATGGCAACGGAGCTCGAAACGTGGAGNCCTCTGCTGGCAGGGAGAGGCGGGCCTGGAAGGCCTTGGCAGGGATGAACACTTGCAGCGCCGCCAACCCCGTGACCATGCCAAAGCGGTTTCCAATCCAGGGCTGCCTCTCTTTCAGTCGGCACGAGGACAACAGAACCTTTTCTCCGCTTGGCCCTGTTCCACCGCAACATCCGGGGACGAGTATCCGAAACACGCCCCATGTTCCTGGGATCCAATCGAGCTGTCAATTGGTGCTCGGCGTCTCGGCCGGCACCCGCCCCTCCTCCGCGACACCGTCTCTCCCACCGCTTCCGGATCGCAGGGGAACCTGCAAAATGGCTGACTGGATCCGTGAGGTGGCCGGNCCCCGTGCAACGCCAGGAACAGGCTCTCCGACAACAATTGCACCAGCCGGGGTTTCCATTACCCCCATTTTACCTGATGCCAGACGCACTGTTCGACTGTTGAGGAATCCGGGGTGTCATGGAAATGGCGGGGCGGCTGGGCACCCGCCTGATCAGCCACGACGAGCTGGGTCCTGGCGTCCAGGGCCTAGTCGTTTTTACGTATTTCTCAATCACGGGACCGGTTTGCACGCGCTGAGACCCCTCTGGTTGGGGCGCTGCACGGTCCAAACCGAGCTACTTCAGAAGGGTCCTCTGACTCTGCCTGTCCAGCTGCCGATGGGAACAACCTGGGAGTCCATGATGCCACTCCCGCCATTGGATCTGTCAGACGAAGAAGCGGTAAGAGGCATTGACGATGGGGTTGCACAGCGCGACCATTGCCCGTCTCGTAACCCTGTCCTCTTGTCCCGTCTCGACGATGGGTACCGGTACTCCATTGGCAAGGAGCGGACGCGAAGGCGNGTCCCACCGGATCTGAACTTTCGGAGAGGCNATCAGACTCGTACCTGTTCTGTGTTGGATACTGTGTTGCTCTAGCCTTCTTGGTGTGAGACTGCGCTTTCCGGCCACGACTTACACGGCACCATGGCACCACGGACCAGCCGATGCCCCTCCCTTGATGTGAACCCCGGGGGCTATGTACTAGTAGAGGACCCCCTGCAGAATGTGTATTTCGTCCAGAATACAGAATACAGAATATCTGGAGAACAAGTACGCCAGTACGTAACCCGGAACCCCTTGATCCAAGGACTTTCTGGAACGTGCCACGCTATCCGCGGGTTCCTGAGCGTGGTGCATCTCCCGAATCATGGGAGGCGCGGGAGTCTGAATATCCTTCGTTGACGTCAACGTCGTCACAATATTCAGACCAGCGCTAAACGTCAACGGTCGAGGCCAGCACAAAGTATGAGTGGCTTCATCCCGTTTCCAATCCGAACAATTCCCTCAAGATGCGCCCAAAAAAAGATGAACAGAGGTACGTACCTACTTGGGTACAGCCCCATCTGACGCATACCTCGTAGGAATTACGACCAGAATCTCCATATTCGCTGACCGGCCGGCACTGTACCCCAGCCCAGAACCTCGAATAGCCGCGCTCGCGGGGCGACTGGACGCGGTGAGTCGCAGCCAGACAGGGTACGGACTGTTTTTTTGTTGGGCATCCAGGTACCGTCCCTGTGACCCAATCAGCGGAGGCGTCGAACTGCCCGATCTAGCCTAGCCGCCTGAATATCCGTTTGTCAGGGTGCCACAATGTCATCACGACACCTTGTTTCTGGAGGCAACCTCCTTTCCTTCGGCGACGACCCAGCCCCTGCGGAGACGACCGGTCCTGTACTGTACAGTGCCAATCCGA